>Ga0182013_10006120_pt1 | contig 13755 bp, 13 predicted proteins | sample 612S2MmetaG_FD_120487 | JGI IMG/M metagenome (GOLD analysis project Ga0182013, IMG submission 120487) | Permafrost microbial communities from Stordalen Mire, Sweden - 612S2M metaG | ecosystem: Environmental > Terrestrial > Soil > Wetlands > Permafrost | place: Sweden: Stordalen | collected... | reverse complement strand
TTGCGCAGAGGACTATACCCGTAACCCAAATCGCAAGAGGACATTACGGCGACGACCACCCCGCATCCTATTGCAAAGAGCGAACTTCCGCAAAAAGTCCGGAATTTTTTTTGCGCGCGATACCCAAGAGAGACCGACTATGTACTTCGAATGCCGCCACATCATGCCTAACGGAGCCCGGTGCGACTCCCCCGCCCTCCGCGACAAGAACTATTGCTACTTCCACACCCGCCTCCACAGCCCTGCCAAACCAGCCCCCGCCGCCTCCAAGTCTGATCCCGCGGCTGCAGAACCCCGCAAGATTCCCGTCCTCGAAGACCGCAGCGCCATCCTGGTCGCCCTCTCCCAAATCGTCAACGATCTCAACTCCAAAAGGCTCGACACCCAACGCGCCGGACACCTCCTCTATGCTCTCCAGATCGCCTCGCAGAACGTCGAGCGCAAACAGGACGTCCTCCCCTTCAGAGCCGTCGAATCCGTCTCCCTTTCCCGCGATGGAAATGAGCTCGCCCCCAAACTCCGCGTCTGCGATCCCCCCGACGATTGCCCCTCCTGTGACGACCGCGAAAATTGCAAAGACTACCAACCCGCAGAAGACTCTGAAGAAAGCTGACGCCCTCAGTCCCTCAGTCCCTAGTCCCTCAGTCCCCAGTTCCTGCTCGCGGCTCACTAATCACTAACCACTAATCACTAACCACTAACCCCTGCTCCTATAAAATAGGAGCCATGTTCACCGGCATCATCGAGCAAACCGGCACCATCGTCAGCCTTAAGGACACGGGCGGTGTCCGCCGTCTCACCGTCGAAGCCCCCGGCCTCGCCGGCCGTCTCCGCGAAGGCGACTCTCTCGGCGTCTCCGGCGTCTGTCTTACGGCGTTAGACGTCGACCCCACACTCTTCCACGCCGACCTCGCCCAGGAGACCCTCGACAAAACCTCCCTCGGCTCCCTCGCCCCCGGCGCCAAGGTCAATCTCGAGCTCCCCACCGCCGCCGGCAGCCCCCTCGGCGGACACATCGTTCAGGGACATGTCGACGGCTGCGGCGTGATGACTGCCCTCGACCCCGTCATCCCCGCCTCCAGCCCGCAATTCAATCGCGAAACCACCGACTGGACCCTGAAAGTCCGCGTCTCCGAAAACCTCCGCCCCTGGATGGTCCTCAAGGGCTCAGTAGCCGTAGAAGGCATCAGCCTGACGATCGCAGATTTTGACGGCGAAACCGTCACCATCGCCATCCTGCCCCTCACCTATTGGCGCACCAATCTCCACACGCTGCCCGCAGGCGCGCCCGTCAATGTAGAAGCAGATGTCCTGGTAAAACTCGCCCACGCCCAAATGCAGGAAAAGAAAAAATCCGACCTCGACCTCACCGAAGCCTGGCTCGTCGCCAGCGGCTACTAGGGCTTCGCCGGCAGCTTCGGCGGATCAACCAGATATTCGTCGCCTGTGCGCGCCAGAATCTGCTGCCGCCGATCGTCCAGCACCTTCAGCTGGTTCGTCACCGCAATAAACTCATTCTTCTCGTCCGCTGTCAGCCCCGGCGCTTGTGCATCGGCTTTATTCGCCTCCGCAATCTTGTTCAGCTCATCCAGCCGAGCCTGCAGCCGAGGCATCTCCCGATCGATCAGCACCGGATGAATCACCGGCGTCTTTGCCCGTCCGCTCGCCACCTCATTCCGGTTGTTCTCGCCCCACACCGGCAGAATCCCCACGCGCCCCAGCTCCACCCGCACGCCGCCCGGTCCATAATCCTTCCGCACCGCGGAAAACAACCCGATCAGCGAGTCCCGCGGATCGCCGTCCTTATCCGGCATCAGCCCATCCACATACGTCCGCGACTGGTTCGAGAGGAAGTTCCCCAGCGAGTAGAAGATCACCGTGTTCCGTCCGTCTAGAGTCTTGTAAGTCTCCACCGGTTGCAGCACATGCGGATGATGCCCCACAATCACCGACGCCCCGGCATCGAGCATCTTGTGCGCCATCTCCACATCCTCCGGCCGCGGCGCCGTCGCATACTCTATCCCCCAGTGAATCGACACCACCAGCAGATCGCACTGCGCGCGCGCCGTCTTCACCGCCGCCAGCACGCCCGCTTCATCCATCCCCGCCGCCCCGCCTGCTTCGCCCGGATACGGGAAGAAGTTCACATGCGGCAGCTCGTCCTTGTCGGGATTGTGGTTCCCATTCAGCCACCGCGTCATCCCCAGCCAGCCCACCTTGATGCCGTTTGCCTCGGTAATCACCGGCTGCCAACCCGTCTGCGCCGTGTCGCCCGAGCCCGCGAAGAGCAGCCCCACCTCACGCAGGTGTTCGCGCGTCTCCGCAAACCCCGCCCACCCCTGGTCCATCACATGATTGTTTGCAAACGACACAATCTTGATCCCGCTCGCCTTCAGCGCCTGAGGCAGCGCGACCGGCGCATCGAACATGAACGGCTTCGACCCCTTGGAGTGAGCCGGCGCAACCGGCGTCTCCATATTCACGAATCCGTAATCCGCGCCACGAAACACGTCACTCACATCGCCGAACAGCCCCTGCCAACCTGCCTCGTCCGGCCCATCCGCCGCAGCCGCCTCGCGCACCGCCTGGTGCGGAATCACATCCCCCGCCACCACAAAGCTCACCTGCCCCAGATCATGCGGATACGGAACCGCAACCGCCGCCACTGGAATCGACCTATAGCCCGCCACCAGCATCGCAGCGATCGCCCCAACGGCAACCCAATCGCCGATCCCCCGCGCGCTTCTCGCCGCTATCCAACCCATTGCCCGCACCACTCTCCGCCGCTCGCAAAACTGGACGCAATCAGGATACAGCCCCTGCCTTACTCCGCTAACCCCGCTAATACGCGCCAAGCGCGGCTAACTCCCCCATTTCGAGCGCCCATTCCCCCTTCCGCGTCTATCCTTTCGAGGAACAGCAACCAAAAGCTGGTACCCTGAATTCTGAGAAAAACTCCCTTGAAAGGCCGGCCGTTCCAGTCCGGCAAGCAAACGAATGGCAGAGTTCGTCATAAAGTTGGCCGATGAGCGTGGACGGGTGCAGGAGCAGGTGCAGACCGCGGCCACCGCCGATGAACTGCGCGCCCGCTTTATCCATGCCGGCTACCACGTCTTCTCTGTCCGCGCCAAGGGCGGTTTCGCCGGCCTCTCCAGGCGCAAGGTCAAGCTCGAACCCTTCCTCATCTTCAACCAGCAGTTCCTCACCCTCATCCGTGCCGGACTTCCCATTCTCGGCTCCCTCAAGATGCTGGGCAATATCCAGAAGAACGCTCAGTTCGCCGCGCAGTTGGATGACGTCTCCAACCGTGTCAAGACTGGCGAAGCCCTCTCCGCCGCCTTTGAAGCGCAAAGCGGCTTCCCCATCATGTACACCACCACCCTGCTGGCCGGCGAACGCTCTGGCAACCTGCAGGAGGTGCTCGAGCGTTACGTCAGCTTCCAGAAAGTCTCCCTCGCCTTCCGCAAAAAGCTCACCACCTCGCTCATCTATCCCGCGCTCCTCATGACGCTCGTCATCGGCCTCATGATCTTTTTGCTCGCCGTGGTCGTTCCGCAGTTCGCGCTCCTCTATGACCAGATGGGCTCCAAGCTCCCGGCCATGACCATGGGCCTGCTCAGCTTTGGCAAGTGGCTCCATGCCAACTTCCTCTGGCTGCTGCTCATCGCGCTTGGTATCGCCGCCGCTGTTTATCGGTTCTCCATCACCGAGCGCGGCAAAGATTTCATCGACGGCTTCCGTGTGGGCCTTCCGGTCTTCGGCAAAATCTGGCTCAAGTATCAGGTAGCGCTCTTCTCGCGCACCCTTTCCACGCTGCTCACCGGCGGATTGCCGCTTGTCCCGTCTCTCGAAACAGCCGCCCGCGCCATCTCTTCGCGCCGCGTCTCCAAAGCCGTCTACGCCTCCATCAGCACCGTGCGCGAAGGCAAAAGCCTGGCCGAATCCCTGTCCAACACCCGAGTATTTCCCAGCCTTGCTACCGAGATGATCACCGTCGGCGAACAAACCGGCGCCCTCCCGCAAATGCTCAACTCCGTCGCTGAATTCTTTGAAGAGGACGTCTCCACTGCGCTCGCCGCGGCCCTCGCCCTCATCGAACCGGCCATCCTTATCGTCATGGGCGTGGTCGTTGTCTTCATTCTCATCTCGCTCTACCTGCCCATCTTCTCCCTGGGCCAGGCAAGCGGGGGATAGGGGGTTCCGCTATGGCCGATCCAAGCGTGATTGCACTTCCGGTTCCGACAAGTCCCGACGAACGGACCGAGGCTGAAGCCCTCGCTCGCCGCTACCATGCCGAGTTCGTTGACCTCAAGAACTTCAAGATTCAGCACGAGCTCCTCCGCACCGTCCCGGTCGAGCTCATGTTCCGCTACAACTTCGTACCCATCGAACAGCAGCAGGAAGTGCTCATCATCGCCGTCAGCGACCCTTCCCGCCTGATGGTTCTGGACGAAATCGCCGGCCTCCTCGGTCACCGCATCCTGGCCCGTGTGGCCACGCTCTCCCAAATCACCGACCTGCTCAAAAAGACCGAGCAGTCGCAGCGCGTTCTAGACGAAGCCAGCGAGGGCCTCACCTTCGACGTTCTCACCGGCGACGAAAATCAGGACGAGAACATCTCCATCGAGAAGCTGACGAGCGAAGAAGACATCAGCCCCATCATTCGCCTCGTCGATACCACCATCTTTACCGCTCTCGAGCGCCGCGCCTCCGACATTCACATCGAAACCAACGACGATTCCGTTGTCGTCAAGTACCGCATCGACGGCGTCCTGCAGGCGGCCATGGCGCCCATCGCCCGCGAACATCACAACACCATCCTCTCCCGCATCAAGATCATGAGCGAGCTCGACATTGCCGAGCGCCGCGTCCCGCAGGACGGCCGCTTCCGCGTCCGCTACAAATCCCGCCTCATCGACTTCCGCGTGTCAATCATGCCCACCATTCACGGTGAAAACGCCGTCCTCCGCGTGCTCGACAAGGAGTCCATGAGCGAAAAATTCCGCAACCTCACGCTCGACGTTGTGGGCTTTGCCGAGGACGACCTCAAGCGTTTCCGCCGCTACATCCGCGAGCCCTACGGCATGGTGCTCGTCACCGGTCCTACCGGCTCCGGAAAAACCACCACCCTCTACGCCGCACTTAACGAAATCAAAAGCGACGAAGACAAGATAATCACCATTGAAGACCCCGTCGAATATCAGATCCGCGGCATCACTCAGATCCCCGTTAACGAGAAAAAGGGCCTCACATTTGCCCGCGGCCTGCGCTCCATCCTCCGTCACGATCCCGACAAGATCCTCGTCGGCGAAATCCGTGACAACGAAACCGCTCAAATTGCCATCAACTCCGCGCTCACCGGCCACCTCGTTTTCACCACCGTCCACGCCAACAACGTGGTCGACGTTCTCGGCCGCTTCATCAACATGGGCGTCGAGGCCTACAACTTCGTCTCCGCGCTCAACTGCATCCTCGCCCAGCGCCTCGTGCGCACAAATTGCGAGTTCTGCACCCGCATCGTTCACTACGACGACGCTACCCTCAAAGCCTGCGGCCTCGACCCCGCCGACTGGCATGGCTTCGAGTTCCACGAAGGCGCCGGCTGCATGGAATGCGGCGGCACGGGCTACCGAGGCCGCACCGCCATCCACGAGCTTCTCGATTTAACCGACCCGATTCGCGAGCTGATCCTCGACAAGAAACCCACCTCCGAAGTCCGCAAGCTGGCGCAGAAAGAAGGCATGAGCTTCCTCCGCGAGTCCGCCCTCGAACGCGTTCGCCGGGGACTCACAACCCTGAAGGAGATCAACAAGGTAACCTTTATTGAGGCGTCCCGATAGTGAGATCCATCCTCAACAGCGCGAAGATTACCACCAATCCCGGAGGCCGTCCCCCGGCTGCGGTCGAGCTGTCTCCTGAAGGAGTCCTCGCCGCCGCACTCCCAGGCCCAGGCGACGCGCCCGTCTACGCCTTCGCTTCCCTTCCTCCAGGCGCTTTGGTCCCCGGCATTGGAGAACCCAATATCCGCTCCGCTGAAGAGGTCTCCGCCGCCATCCGCTCTGCCCTCAATCAGGTCTCGCCGCGCACCCGCGCGGTCACCCTCATCTTGCCTGACACTGTGGTCCGCGTCTTCATGCTCGATTTCGATTCCCTGCCCGCCCGCGCTGCGGATGCCATCCCCATCCTCCGTTTCCGTCTCCGCAAAATGGTTCCATTCGACGTCGAGCACGCCGGCGTCAGCTACCAGGTTCTCGCCCAGGAAAAGAACGAGTGGAAAGTGCTTGCAGCCGTGCTGCCCGGCCCCATCCTGGCCGAATATGAAGCTGCCGTCCGCTCTGCCGGATACGAGCCCGGCGCTGTTCTCCCCTCCAGCCTCGCCGCTCTTGAAGCCATCGACTCAATGGAAGCCGTATTGACCGCCAACCTCAGCCCGCTCGCGCTCACCACCTCCATCGCAAACGGCAGCGACTTGTTGCTCCACCGCACCCTCGACCTGCCTGAAAGCCCCGCCCTTCGTCTCGCCGAAATACAGCGCGGCATTGCAGTCGCCGCCGCCTACTTTGAAGACAAGCTCCAGGCCCCCGCGCGCACGCTCCACTACGCCGGCTACTACGAAACCGCCGAGTTCGCCAGATGGATCGACAATCCCGAACTCACCGTCGTCGATCTCGCGCCCCGGCCTGAAACCGGAGCCATGACATCACTCGGCCACGCTAGCATTGCCGGCACAGCAGGCGCACTCGCGGGAGCAAGATAATCCATGCGCGTTACGCTCAATCTCGCCACCCGCCCCTTCGCCGATCTTGGACCGGCCATCAAACGCCTGCGTATGGGCATGGGCATTCTGGCTCTCTTGGCCGTCGCCCTCCTCCTTGGCTTGCGCGCTCTTCACCAGAAGGCCGAGCAAGCCCGCGCCCGCGAGCACTCCCTCGACGGCCAAATCGCCCGCGTCACCCAGGAGCGCGAGAACTACCAGGCAATGATGCAGCGCCCCGACAACGCCCAGTTGCTTAAGGAATCCGTCGCCATCAACAGCCTCTTCGACGAGAAGGCCTTCTCTTGGACGCTCGCCATGGAGAATCTTGAAACGGTATTGCCCGGTGGCGTTTCGGTTGTCACGCTCGAACCCATTCGGAATAAGGATGCAAGCATCACTGTCCATCTTCGCGTTGACGGTCCCCACGACCGCTCCGTCGATCTGGTTCGCAATCTGGAGCACTCACGCCGCTTCCTCCAGCCCCGCATCGTCGGTGAAAGTTCCGCAGAAACCAGTTCAGGTCCCAATCAGCGACTAGAGCCGGTCAGCGCCTCCAACCGTTTCAACTTCGATCTTCTCGCCGAGTACAATCCGCCCTCGCCGGATGAAACCAGACAATCCGCGAACTCGAAAAAACCATCCGCTGGCGACGACTCCCAGACCACTCCCGCAGACTCCACGAGCGGTCCCGCGCGCACCCAGCGGTACGTCCGGCAACCATATACCGGCCCGCAAGGCAAACCAAATCCTGCACCGGGAGGCGCCCAATGAGCAACGGTCAGAAGGCCTCTCTCTTGAACGAGCGTCTCAAGTCGCCGCTCACCTGGCACTATGCGGGGTTCGCACTTCTTCTTCTGCTCGTCATTGGATTGTCCATCCGCCTCGGCTTCGACTGGGCCGCCATCAACACCAGCTCCACCGACGCCCTTGCCGACAAGCAGGTTCAGCTCAAAGCGCTCGAACTTCAAACTGCTCCCCTGCGCGGCCTCGACCAGCGCGTCGATGAAACACGCGCGCAAATGGGCTCCTTCTTCGACAAGCGCATTCCTGCAAACTACTCTTCCATCTCCTCGCGCATCGGCGATCTTGGGGTCACCTCCGGCGTTCGCCTCACCCGGGTCCAGTACACCCAGGGCCAACCTGGTCCCGACCTCACTGAGATCAACATGGATGCCGGCATCACCGGCGAATATCCGCAAATAATGCGCTTCATCAATAGCCTGGAACGCGATCAGACCTTCTTCGTCATCCGCACCATGGCTCTTGCCGGGCAGCAAGGCGGCCAGGTCAATCTCCGCCTCCGCGTCTCCACCTGGCTGCGCCGCGCCGACGCTGAAGCCAGTGGCCTGCCCTCCACTCCACCGCCAGGCGAATCTTCCTCTACCTCTGTCCAAAGGCCCGCTTCTGAAACAAGGGAGGAACAGTAGCCATGGCCATGCAGCTCGGAACAGAAAACAAGCGCCAGGTCTACATCGTCATTGCCCTCTTTGCCGTCATCCTCGTCCTCGGCGGAAGGCAGGTCTACAAAATGATCTCCGGCCCTCCTGCGACTACGCGTCCCATTCCAACTGCGACAGCCGCGCGCCCCGCGGCACTAACACCATCAACGTCCGCCGGTCCCGATGCGCAAAAACTCACCAACGCCGGCATCGATCCAACCCTCCACTTTGAAAAGCTGGTCCAGAGCGAAGACATTCACTACGCCGGAACCGGAAGAAACATCTTCTCCGCCGAGTCCGCTCCCGTTGCAATTGAAACGCCCCTCAAGAGTGCCCGCGCCAGCGCACCTTCCGTCACTGTTCCAGTCGTGCCGCAGACGCCACGTCCGCCAGCCATCGACCTCAAATATTTCGGCTACACCCAGGCGCCCGACAAGTCTATCCAGGCATTCTTCACCCACGGAGACGACATCTTCATGGCGCGCACCGGAGAGATTGTCGATCATCGCTACAAAGTCGGCGTCATCAAACCCGGCAGCGTTCAGATCACAGACATGGCCTACAACAACACGCAAACCTTGGGCCTATCCGCCTTCTGACCCGCCTCAAATCGATGATGAAGCCCACCCCAACCCGCCGTCCCCATCCTTCTCCAAAACCCTCGGAGGACGGTTACATCCTCATCTGGGTCATTTTCCTTCTTGCCATTTTCACCCTTGCAATGTCCGTGGCCATCCCCAGAATAGCCAAGGAGATCCAGCTCGACCGTGAGCGCGAAACCATGGAGCGCGGTAAGCAATACTCCCGCGCCATTCAGCTCTACTACAGAAAATTCCACGCCTACCCGCCCAACGCGGACGCGCTCGTCAAAACGAACGAAATTCGCTTCCTGCGCAAGAAATACCTCGACCCCATCACCGGCAAAAATGACTGGAAGCCCATCCTGTTCGGCCAGAACAAGGTCCCCACAGCGATGGGCTTCTTCGGCCAGCCCCTCCCCGGCTCAGCGTCCTCCATCGCCGGCGTCGGCCCCAGCGGAGGGAACGGAATCAACGGCGCCTCTTCCATCGGCGGCTCCGGAATCGGCGGCAGCTCGCTCTTCGCCCCCACCACTTCCGGAACCAACCCCTCATCCGCCCCGACAACTCCAGGCGCCGCCCCCGGCGCTCTGGGCGCCGCCGGCACAAGCGGCACTTCAGGCTCCGATACCGGCCTCTCCGGCCAAACCTTCGGCGGCGCCGGCATCATCGGCTTCGAGCCCGCCAGCCCAAAATCCTCCATCCTTATCTACAAAAAGAAAACCCACTACAACGAGTGGGAGTTTGTCTACGATCCGCTCACCGAAATGAAGACGATCTCCGGCAACACCGGCAACATCGGTCAACCCGCCGGCAACACTACCACCCCCGTCGGCGGATCGGGCATCGGTACTGGAATCGGCGCCGGCGCCGGTATCGGCTCCAGCCCTTCCACCCCAGGCTCTCAACCTCCGCAGTAAACTACCAGACAGCAAAAGGCCCGTCCCCTTCAGGGGACGGGCCTTTTGTGCTAGAGAACCAATCCGGAACCGATCGTTAAACGCTGAATGAGGAGCCGCAGCCGCAGGTCGATTTCACCTGGGGATTATCAAACTTGAACCCGGCCGCTTCAAGCGTCTCGACATAGTCCACCGTACAGCCATTCAGGTACATCAGTGACGTTGCATCCACAAATACCTTCAGGTCTTCGAATGTAAACACCTTGTCCATCATCCCGCTCGCGTTCTCAAAGGCCATTGAATATTGGAACCCCGAGCAGCCGCCGCCCACAACGCCAACCCGAAGACCAGCGGGAATGGGATCCTGCGTTGCCATAATCTCACGCACTTTGGCAATCGCCTGGGGCGTCAGATAAAGGGGGGACTTCTTTTCTGTTTCCTGTGCGGGTGTTGCTGTCGCTGTGGCCATGGTCTCTCCAGGGATGGTGAATTCCTTGCTTGTCTCTATAACTCTACCGTTCTGCAAGCCGAGGCACAAGCCCCATTTAATCCATCCGTCCTATTGGATGCAACCTTCGTAACCTAAGTCGCAACTTTCGCTCGCTCCCAAACTCCCCCGAATCAGCCCATTCCAGCCGCAGCCCGTCCTCGCCCATAACTTCCGGCCAACCCCCAAAAACTTCCCTCCCAAAATTATTCAATACAGCAACACCCTTTCGGGACTATCATGGTCAACCGTAAGGCCCCTCTACTCACGAGGCCGCGATTCCTACCTTGGACTCGTCGGTATCTGGGACCAGTAAGCCGCTGGGAGGTGGAGTATGACCTTTGTTCCGATTATGTGGACGGTTTGGGGCGCCTTCGTCGCCCTGATGCTCTCACTGCACATTTATCGCGGAAGCCTGGAGAAGAACGAAGACGACCAGATCTTCCTCGACGAATCATTCGAACACGAAAAATTGGCCCAGATGGCGATCGTGGCAAAGGTCCAGAAAATCGAGCCGGCCCTGCGCGTAGCCAAGTGGCTTGCCCTGACCATGACGATTGTCGTCATCATCTACTACATCCGCGACATTCTCGTGCAGCTCAACGTCATTCACTAGAACTGTCCGCGAGATCCCGGGTGCCCTGGTATTCCCAGCCCGGCTATTCCGGCCCCGACGGCAAGAAACTGCCGCCGGGACTGCCGGGATGATCGTCCTTTAAGATGATTGCCTATTTGAATTGTCTAAATATGTCCAACACATAATACCCAATGACAAACAGCGTCATTGCGCCAACCAGCCCCAGCGCGATCCGCTTGAACGGTTGAACCTTGGCTACCTTTTCCGCAATCGCGGCCTGCGCCGATCTCTCCTGCGCGAACCCTTCACTCAGAAAAATCTGGTCCTCTTCGTTCCGAGCCAGGCTCGATTGATATAGGTTGACCGCGGCCAGCAAAACAACCAGCATTCCCCAAATCGACCACATCACTGGAACAAATCCCGTCATTCTATCCACCTCTCTTGTGTCTTCCGGCCCCCGATACCTGCGCTCCCGATGGGTAGACACGGCATTGCAGGTTCAGGTGCCTTACGGGTAGTAATCTTAGCCTCGGAATCCACGCCCTAGTCGTGACACGAGTCACAGCCATCCCCAAACCAAACCGACAATTCCCACAAAGCGGAATGACTCCCGAAACAGAAGACAAAAAACGGCTGATGGCTTAGGTCGAACTTTCGCATGAAATTTGGTTGGCAGGTGGCCGCTCATCATCCCCCGAAGTTCCAACATCAGCCCTAGGCCGTAGAGGTACCCCTCTGGGTCGGCGACCTTATCGCGACACGCGTGTCCTCGGATCAGGCCATGCCGCGGCAATGATTGGATCATGCCGTAAGGTCTGAAACGGTTCCAGAAAGTGGAGGCTTTTCACTTCTTCACCTTCAGTTGATGGGCGGGAGACTAGGAACGCCGCGCCGGCGCCTCCGGTTTGGAATTCGCTTGCGATAACTAGGGGTGTCGTTCGATATCGCTTTAATTCAAAAATCCAGCTCGTATCCCCTTTGAACCGCTTTCCCCACCTCTCATTTGCAGATAATTACCTGCCTTTGGCGCACAATCATTACATAGTGCATCCTCCGCCGGAAGCCAGAAGTCACAAGCCAAGTGCTGAAGGCTGAAACCTGTTCACTGCGCACTGTCCACTGTCCACTGTCCACTGCCCTTCTAACTCCTTTGCTGAGAGGATTTTCCAGTAAATTCCGATGAATCAGTAATTTAGCGGCCCCTTCCTAAGTCCATGCAGCAGAGGAATATAGTCACTAATTCCTAGGAGGGGGGGGTACCCCTATGGGAGGGTATACACCGGGCGGATTTCCGACGAAATAGGCCGGTCGCCCTGGTCGGCCCGGTTAGAAGTCGAATAGGCGCGTCTGCTTCGGAGAAAAACCTGGGGACTCCGTCGCTTCAACAAAAACAACTTCCCCCGGCACTGGAGCATTGACGTATGACGCTCGGTTCCCCGCGCGCCGCCTTTCTCAGCCTCTCCGCTTATATTGTCCGCGTCGTGATGGCAGAGTCTGCATATCATCAAAGCTCTTCCATCCGTCCTCCGGCTCTTTCACAGGAACAAACTCCCTCGGAGGAAGAAACTCCGGAGGCGTCGTGACTTCTCTTTCCGGAACTCTTGCAGCCTTTGTCTCCACTAGAGGAGCCGCCATCGGAACAGCTTCAGCAACCGGCGCATGAGAAGGGACAGCGACCGGAACCGGGACCGGTTCAGCGAACTGTGAAAAGGTGCGCGCAATAATCGTGCGCTCAGATTCGCGCTCATCGGGCAAAGGCGCCTGCTCCTCCAGCGAAGCGGACCCTTTCGCGTTGCCCAGATTTTTCATGCCCAGCGAGAACAGCAAGCCCCGAAGAGGATTCAGCCGCGAAGGCGTTTCAACAGGCGTCCCTTGCCATCCCCGCTGCGGCGCCGCTTCAGGAACCACCTCGGTAACCGCGATCGGAGCAGCTTCTTCAACGATGATTGGCGCGATCTCTGGAGTCTGTGAGGGAGAAATCTTCTCAACCGAAACCGGAGTCACTGCCTTAGCGTACTCTGGCGCGGCAGCCGCATAGGAAACGGGGGCAATCTTCGCAGCTGTAATCGGAGCCGCCTCCTCTGCGAATGGATGAGTAGTTTCAGCGGCAGCAATTGGCGCAGGCTTCGCAATATTCAAAGGAGTGAAGTCGTCTGACCATCCGGAAGCATTCTCCCAAGAAGGCAATGATCTTGCCGGGCGTCGCAACTCCTGCTTGGGCTGAGCAGGCGTTGAAGGTTCATGCGGCTTCTCCGTCTTCAAGGGCGTAGCAGGAAGACTCGAATGCGCATCCGACAGCCACCACGGAGTGTCTTCATCCTCAGGTGCGGCGGCCCCAGGCAACCAGGGCTTGACCGGCGCAGCCGTGCGCCACTCGGAACCGGCCTGGGACGAATTGCGTGCAACCGATCCCGCATGAGCAAATCCAGAATCTGGGGCGTCCGAAACCGCCGCAGCGGAACTTTCTGCAACGGAAGACTCGCGGGGAAGTTTCTTGGGATCTGGCAAGAGTTCGTCTGCCAACTGGCTAGTCCTTTCCGCCCGCCTCGGTTTTGACATGCTCTGGGCGTCATGATGCTTTTCGATATCTTGCACGGAACGGCGGAAAGCCGGGTCTGCCATTGCCAGTTTAACGCGGTTTAAAACAAATCCCACCGCCGCCACGTCAAGGCGTTGCAAGGTAGTCAACGCGGCGAGCAATTCAGCACGCGTGGTGGTACCCGATTCGACGACAACGATAGCGCAGTCCACAAAGCGCGCCAGATACTCCGTCTCCGCAGAGATAAGCAACGGTGCGGTGTCGGTAAGCACCAGGCTCTCCTCCCGCGCTTCAGTCTCCACGGCCACCTGTCGCAAAAGAGCCGTTGAGCGGCTGCCTCGCTGCGCGGCTGGCTGATCCGACATTCTGTTCTGGCTAACAGCGTGAGAAACCGGCGGTGGAGTTCCCGAAGAATCAAGGAGCACCGTCCGCCTGCCCATGGACTCCAGAACATCTCGCACGCGTATGGCCAAAGTGGT
>Ga0182013_10006116_pt1 | contig 13760 bp, 10 predicted proteins | sample 612S2MmetaG_FD_120487 | JGI IMG/M metagenome (GOLD analysis project Ga0182013, IMG submission 120487) | Permafrost microbial communities from Stordalen Mire, Sweden - 612S2M metaG | ecosystem: Environmental > Terrestrial > Soil > Wetlands > Permafrost | place: Sweden: Stordalen | collected... | reverse complement strand
GCTGGTTCGCCCCCAATGCCCTGAAGCGATTCGCGCGGCCGGAAGGCATCAACGGCGTCTACCTGCCCTTCTGGGACTACGACGCCGATACCGACAGCCGCTACACCGGCGCCCGCGGCCAGCATTATTACGAGACGGAATACTATACCGAGACGGACAACCACGGTAACAGCGTGCAGCGCAGCCGGCAGGTGCAGCGTACCGCGTGGTACCCGTGCGCGGGCGAGGTGTCGCGGCATTTTGACGGCGTGCTGGTGGCCGCATCGAAAGCGGTGAACGAAGCCAAATTGAACGCCCTCGAACCGTGGGACCTGGAGTCGATGCGGCCTTACGAGCCGGCCTACCTGTCGGGGTTCAAAGCGCAGCGATATCAGTTGGAACTGCCCGACGGCTTCCAAAAGGCCAAGGGCGTCATGAGTAGCACCATCGCCCAAGACGTGCGCCGCAATATCGGCGGAGACGAGCAGCGCATCGACGACATTCAGACGCTGTACGCCAACGTGATGTTCCGGCATCTGCTGCTGCCCGTGTGGATCGGCGCTTATAAGTTCCGCGATAAGGTGTATCAGGTGGCGGTGAATGCCCGCACGGGCGAGGTGCAGGGCGAACGGCCGTACAGCACGGCGAAGATCGCTGCGCTGGTGGCGGCGATCGTGCTCTTCATCGTGCTGCTGATCGTGCTGAAGTCGTCACACTGATCGCGCGGCGCACTGTCATTCGGCGGCGGCGACGGCGTCTGACCGCGGAGATTTCGTGCGCTTGCACGCCAGCAGCGCCGTTTGAAAATCGACCAGCGGTGCGGTGTGCGCTTTGCCGCCACTCCTTTCCGAGTGCGGCCAGTGCCCGATACAGCTGTGTCGCAGCCGTTTACCTAACGCCTTCGCGGTTTCATCGATGGGGTTCGAGTCAATGGCCGGACCTATTAGAGTTGCGCTCCCGAGCGTTCAAGCAGTGCGGGGATCTCTACGCGTTCGGCACGCTGCCGGCGAGTCGCGGCCTCACCCGCTAAGCCGCTTGATAAGCCACATCCGGAGCCAAGAGCTTTCAATGTTGCGCGGGCGTCAACAACGAACTGCAAGGTGAGGTCGTAACTGCCCTTGAGTCCGGTTTCATCCACCACGGGGGCATCGACGCCGGTGCCGTTCGCGCGAAGGGCGCGGGCCAGAGTCGCCATAGTCGCCTTGCGGCAGGTCATTTGACCGAAGCACCCGCTTGGCGCCGTGGAGTTGCCGGTGGACTCCTGCAGTTTGAGGCCGTGCGGGCCAACCTGCAACAGATACACCCGCTCGGGTTGGTCCTCCTTGTGAACTCGCAGGTGGAACCGTTCGGCCAGAAGCGCGCGCAGCATCAGGCGGGAGTCCGCCTCGGAAGCCTTTTCGTCGCCCTTGGCCGACACATCGAAGCGACTAGGTCTTTGACTGCCTGAAAAGATTCTAAAAACCATTTTTATGCAGAATTGTTTTGGCGCATACTCAGGATATGGGTCGTCCACCTCTGAATATCGATATCGCCAAGAAGGATCAGCACCAATTACGAACACTGCTGAAGAGTGGGGTGCAACAGGTCCGAGTGGTGCTGCGGGCCTTGGCGCTCTTGCAGTTAGCAGAGGCTGCCAGTGCTCCGCAGATCGCCAAGGTGGTCCCTCTCACCCCACAGGCAATTCGCCGCCTCGGCCATCGCTATCAGCAGGCCGGCCTGGATGGTGCCCTTTACGAGAAACAGAGGCCCGGCGCAGTCGAGGTGCTGGACGCTAACCAGAAACTGCGGATCATCGCGATGGTCTGCAGCGATCCGCCAGCAGGTCGCGCCCGCTGGACGGTTCGTCTGGTGGCCGAAGAAGCGGTGAAACGAAAACTGGTGCCGCAAGTGGGAAGGGAGACGATTCGGATTCTGCTGGTCCACCACGATTTCAAGCCGTGGCGGGAAAAAAATGTGGTGCGTGGCGGATCTCGACGAGGAGTACATCGCGAAGATGGAGGACGTGCTTGAAGTGTATGAACGTCCCTACGATCCGGAGCAACCGGTTGTCTGCCGGGACGAAAAGCCGGTTACATTGCACGCCGATATCCGGCCGTCTTCTGCGGCCGTACCCGGTCGGGAAGCCAGACGGGACAATGAATATGAACGATGTGGCACGGCCAATGTTTTCTGCGCAGTAGAGCCAAAAGCGGGACGTCATTTCACGTTCCCGACGCCGGACCGTTCGGGCTTTGAATTTGCCCGTGTTGCGGTCACCTTGGCGCTGGAATACCCGAACGCCAAGACCATCCACTTGGTAATGGATAATCTGAACCGCCGCAAGGCCCTGAGCGATGTTTTCGGCGCCGAAATGGCCAATGAGGTCTGGGGCCGCTTCACCGTTCACTACGCGCCAACTCATGGCAGTTGGCTCAATCAGGCGGAGATTGAAATCGGGATGTTCGCGCGGCAATGTTTAGGTAAGCGACGAATCCCTAGTCTCAAGATCCTGCGAGAGGAAGCGCGGGCCTGGAACCGACGCGTGAACCGAGATCGCATCAAAATCAACTGGAAGTTTGATCGCAAAGCAGCCCGACGTAAATTCGGCTACAAAAAAAACTTTTTCAAGCGGCCAAAGACCTAGTATCCGACCACTTCGGTCCGCCACGCACATCATCGACTGGGATCGAGTAGGCGGTGCCGACGAGGTGGCGTAGCGTTGCCCACTTGATGAGGAGCCGTCCATGCTCGAATGCTCCGGTCTCAGACGTCGAAGTTGTGTCAATCTTAAGAGTGGCCGCTTCAAACGTCGGCGGCTGGTCGGCCGCCTGCGCGAACCCACCGGGCACCCAAAGAAATACCGCCATTCCAGTCTTCATGAGTCCCCCTCAAAACGAGACGAAGGCGCGGAATAAAACGTAGAGGCGAAAGCGTAGGCCGAGCTTCCATCTACGGAAGCTTAAACACAAACCGGCACCCTCTGCGACGCGCCAAGGGCCGTTAGGTGGGCATCTCGCTGATTTGAGCATCCGGCCTGTGCCCGGAGCGGATAACGCGCCACTCGTAGAGAGCCGGGAGCGAACAGTGTCGGAGCCGATCACGACAGTAGCCCGTTTTCCCGGCCCGCAGTACAGCGGCGGAATGCCCGTGAAGCGCCACTGCGTCTCGCACACGGGGCCAAGACCTCCGGCCGCAACGATGACCTTCAGGCAGAAGCTCGAACCGGGACTTTCCAGCGCCCGCTCCAGGGCAGCGTATAATGCATTCATGGCTACCGTGAGCTATCTCGACCGGTTGCTTGAACCGCTGACCGAGGCCTTCACGCCGAAGATGGCTTCGATTCTCCTGGAACTCCGCGCTGACCCGGAATTGGAAGCGCATATCGGCGAGTTGCGGCGGAAGGCGAATGACGGGACGTTCACGCCGGCGGAAGAAGCCGAGTATAAGGATTTTGTCGAGGCCGTCGATCTGATTTCAATCATGCAGGCAAAGGCCCGCCGCTTTCTCGCCAGGCAGTCCGCTTAGCATGGACCCAGGTTTGCGGGAAGTTGTTCGAAAACGTGCTGGACATGCCTGTGAGTATTGCCGCATGCCGCAGGCGGCGACGCCTCTGATTCCTTTCCATGTCGAACACATCGTATCGAAGCAACACGGTGGTACGGACGATCCTAGCGGCCTCGCGCTTGCCTGCGACCGCTGCAACGCTTACAAAGGGCCGAACCTCACGAGCGTCGATCCCGACACGCGCACGCTGGCGGCACTGTTCAACCCGCGTCGAGACGTCTGGAGCGATCACTTTGTCGTTCGAGGCGGAGAAATTCTTGGGCTGACGCCCACTGGCCGCGCGACGGTTCGCCTGCTCAACAGGAACGCCCCACGGCGCGTGGAACTACGCGAAGGATGCCGGCGGGATGCTGAGTGGCAAGTATAAAGTCCAACGTTCCGGCCAGCGGGGCGTTGCTCACGCTGGTGCTGTTCCACAAACAGCTCGATCTGTGCGCGTTCGTCGGCATCATCATGCTGTTCGGTGTGGTGAAGAAGAACGCCATCATGATGGATTTCGCCATCGATCAGCGGAAGATGGGGCACTCGGCGCGGGAGTCGATCTGGCAGGGCTGTCTGTTGCGCTTCCGGCCGATCATGATGACCACGGTGGCGGCGCTGTTTGGCACGCTTCCGATTGCGCTGGGATACGGCGAAGGCGCCGACGCCCGCCAGCCGCTGGGTCTGGCGGTGGTCGGCGGCCTGTTGGTGAGCCAGTTCCTGACGCTGTACATCACGCCGGTGATCTACCTCTACCTGGAGCGCTTCCAGGAGTGGCTCCGCGGGGAGAATGCAGTCCAATCGCTCACCGTGGCGGAGGGAGATTAAAGAACCAGGCGGTGGGGCGGGTCTAGTAGGCGTTAACTTGAGCCATGAGGATCGTTTCTTGTGCCCTGAGAATTTCCCCATCCGGGCCCGGAACGTCCGCCCTGTCCGAGTGGCCGGATGATCCGCCTGGCGCCCTCGGACACGCCATTTCCGCGGGCAGCGCGTGATACGGCCAAGTTGCCGGCAGATCGCCGGGGTCAGTTTCCGATGTCGCTACTCTTCGTCCGCTACTCTCGATTGGCGGGTGATCCAACCCCAGCCGGTGCGGTACCGCTCAATCGCGGGGTGCGAGTTGGCGCGTGCGGTGGATGGCCGCGCGTATGCCAAATGCTGCTAACCGGCAAAAGACGGGATTGGTTTTACCGCCGCATGACAGGCCGCACGAACGGCGTGTCGTGGTCGCGGAAGCCCCGGACGGCGACTTTCTTGAGGACGGTCAACGACGTTGGGTTCTTAGCCGGACGGACCGCCGCGCTGCAACATGGTTTAGCGGGCTTGTCGCAGCCTGTCTCGGATCGGCGCGACTTCTTCGGCCGCGGGGAACCAGTCAATCAGAGGTCCAACGAGCACCCCTCCGGGTCGATCGGAGCGGGAACCGTGCATCTCGATCAGCCGCAGGGCGTCTCGCCGCTGTTCCGGGCTCGATCCCGTCCAGCCGGCCACTGCGGAGGCGTAGTCCCGCGCGGCCAAGGCGCGCATCACCCGCGTGGAGAAGCCTCCGCCGGTGTCCTCCACGCTTGCAAATTTCGTCGCCTCCTTGGCCGTGGATATGGCATCCTCGAACCTGCCCTGCGCCGCGAACGCTCGCGCGAGCAGGTGCAGTGCCGACCACCAAAGATCGGGGTTCGGCTTCCAGTCCCGATTGGATTCCAGCGTCTCGCGTAGCTCCCGTACCGCATCCGCGAAGCGCCGGTCGCCCAACAGTGCCGCTCCCAGTGTGATCCGGTTCACCAGGATTCGTACGCGGCCTTTATCCAGGCTAGCTTCCGCCCCGGCAGTCAGGTGCAGGTTCTTTTGGGCGAGAGACACCGCTTCCGAGCTCTCGTTCGGAGGGCCGGCGGCAAGGGCCAGCGCCAGGTATGCGCGTACTTGCGTCCCGGCGTTGGTAAAGACCGCGTTGGCCGGGTCTTCGGCGGCCAGCACCTCGAACTCCGATAGCGATTTGCGGAGGGTTGCCACGCCCTCTTCCCGCCTCCCGGAGGCCCATTCGATCTCCCCCAAGGTGCTCTCCGCCTGCGCATGGCGCATCCGGCAGCTGGCCGCCGGGCAGCCTGCCACCGCCTCCACCGACCGCTGCGCGGTCAGTTCCACCTGTTCCGAGATCCCTTCCTGCATCCAGGTGGAAATCACTAATTCCCGCTCCAGATGCGATAAGTGGTCGAGCTTTTCCGGATCCTTCATCCACTGTGCCGGAATGCCGCCGCGGAAGGTTTCCAAGGCCTTGCGATGAAGCGCCAGTCCCTCCGTTTCAAGCCCCTGGGTGAAAAGGATCGTGCCCAATTCCATGTACCCGATCGAAAGATACCAGTTCGCCTGAACCAGGTCCCGCATCTTCGAAGTCATGCCGCCGATTTCGTTTTCCAGTTGGCGGGCAGCCTTTACGCCCTCTTTCTCGCGTCCCAGCCGGTATTGCAGGTGTAGCCAGGTAGAGAGGGCCTCGATCTGCCCGCGCCGGACCTCCGGATCGCCAGGCTTCTGGCGAGCCAGAGCCGTGTACAACTCCACCGCTCTTTTCACGTAACCCGCCGCTCCAGCCGGATCGCCTTCCGATCCGGCGGCGCTGTATGGCCCTTTCGCAAGCCCGATCTCCAGATTCGCGCGGGCCAGCTCCATTTGGAGCGCGGGGTCGCCGCCGGCATCCTGGCTGAGCGCGTTCAGGGCACCCTCTGCGTCGCGCATCAATTGGCCGCGCAGCGCGGTCCGATTGGGAATCTCGGCGAGCTGGGCCGGGCGCTCGATGATGATGCGGCGTACCACCTGGCGTAAAGCCACGGCGGCGGAGTTGGCGCGGCTTTGCTGGCGCAACGCAAACGCCATCGCGATAGACGCCGACAGCAGCAGCGCCATCAGCACGGCCGCGGCGCCGATCCAGTACTTGTGCCGGGCCGCCATCTTCCGCAGCCGGTACGCGGCGGAAAGCGGACCAGCCTCCACAGGTTCGCCATCCAGAAACCGGCGCAGGTCGGCGCCCAATGCTTCGGCGGTTTGATAGCGCCGGGCACGGTCCTTTTCCAAAGCCCTGGCGAGGATCCAGTCGAGCTCGCGAAGCTCGGGATTTCCGGTTAGCCGGCTGACGGGCTGGGGCGTTTGGCCGCGAATCCGCCGCAGAATTTCGGTGTACGTCAGATCTTCCAGAGAAAGGCCCGGAAGCGGCGCCTTGCCGCAAACCAGGAGGTAAAGCAGCGCTCCCAGGGAATAGACGTCGGCGCGCGTATCGACGTCGGTGGCGCCGCCTTCGGCCTGCTCCGGACTCATGAATTCGAAGGTGCCCATGATGGCGCCGGCGCGGGTAGCTCCCGGCATCTCCGCAGGCAGGCCCGCGATGGCCTTGGCTATGCCGAAGTCGATCACCTTAGGCACGGCCTTCCCGTCGTAAGCGGTGACCAGCACGTTGGAAGGCTTGATGTCGCGGTGAATGATTCCCTTCTGGTGGGCGTGCTGGATGGCCTGGCAAACCTGGATCATCAGGCCGATCCGGCCGCGCAGCGGCAGTCCTTCCTCCTGGCAGAAAGCGGCGATCGTCCGCCCGGCTACCAACTCCATTACGAAGTACGGCAAACCGCGGGACGTCTCGCCGGCGTCCAGCACCCGCGCGATGTTCGGATGGTCCATGATGGCGAGCGCCTGCCGCTCCATCAGGAAGCGGGCCACCAGTTGCCGGGACGCCATGCCCGGCCGGACGACCTTCAGCGCCACATCGCGGACCACCGGCGCCGATTGGCGGGCGCGAAAGACAATCCCCATGCCGCCTTCGCCGAGCTTCTCCTGGATTTCGTAAGCGCCGGCCGTTCCATAGTCCTCGGGACCGCCACCCAAGTCCTGCGGTGCCTGGGTGGGAAAGAAATTGCGGGAATCGCCCTCGGCCGAGAGCAAGCTCTCCACCTCGCGCCGCACGGAGTCGTCCTTACAGGCGAGCGCCAGGTAGGCAGAACGCTCCGCTGGCGGCAGGGTCAATGCTTCCAGGCAGATCCGCTCCAATTCGGCCAGCTTGGACTTCATTCCTTGAGTTCCCTGGCCAGCCATAGTTTGGCGAAGCTCCAGTCGCGTTTGATGGTGTCCACCGAGACCGCGAGCACCTCGGCAATTTCCCCGTTCGAAAGTCCGCCGAAGATGCGCAATTCGACCACCTGCGCTTTTCGCGCGTCGGCCGCCGCCAGCCGGTCGAGCGCTTCATCCAGGGCCAGAACGTCGAGTTCCTGACTGGCAGCGGGAAGGTTGGAGTCCTCGATGGCGATCCGCTGCCAGCCGCCGCCCCGTTTCTCGCGGCCGTGGACGCGGGCTGAATCGGTCACCACCTGGCGCATCAGCCGGGCTGCAATCGCGAAGAAATGGGTTCGGTCGTTCCAGCTCACCTGGCTGGCGTCCACTAAGCGCAGGTAAACTTCGTTGACCAACACGGTCGGCTGCATGGAGCTATCCGCGGGAAGCGAGCGCGCGCGGCGGCGAGCCAGTTGACGCAAGTCTTCGTACACCAACTCGATTAACTGGTCGAGCGCCAGCTTGTCGCCCGCGCTCCACTGCTTGAGCAGTTCGGTTATGTTGCGATGACCGGCTTCCATATCGGTGTCGCGAAGAATTTCCGATCGGCGATGCACCTTTTCGCGTTCAAAAAACGAATTCGCTTACAAGGGATGCTAGCGTATTCTACCTTGCCCGGGCGACGGGCGGGTGTGCGTCAGCCATTTCAAGCTTGGAGGGGAGCTACCCGTGAGACCAAAAACGATTTCCGTGACACGCTTGACACAATCTATTATTTATCAGCCGCTGGCCGCATTTCTGGCGATCGTGCTGATGCCGGTATTTTCCGGGCTCCAATTCGGCCCGGGGCCCAAGGCTTTCCAGGCCTCGGCTTCCCCGAGCCCGGCGCCCACGGGTACCATCGCGCCCACCACGCCAGGCTCCCTGACCGCCTCGTGGTCACAGGATCTAGCCACCCTAACGGCCAGCCTGACCTGGACAGCCTCCGCCGATCCGGCCAGCCCGACCATTACTTATCACGTGGAGTTCGGTTCGGAAACCGTCGACAGCACCGGCTTTATCACTAACGGCACCGGTTTCAACGAGATCGCGACCACCACCCTCACTTCATACTCAGACACGGACAGACCGTTCGCGCCCGATGGGGGCACCACGTTCTTTTATCGCGTGCGAGCTGCCGATTCCAGCGGCAACTACAGCGGTTACTCCAACATCGTCCAGTATCCGGCTCCCACGAATTCCGGCGGCAAAATCACCCAGACGTACGACCCGTGCGTCCAATCGACATGTTATTTCAGCTACGCACAAGACCTGGTGCAGTTGGAAAGCGATGCGGTCAACGCGTACCTGGCTGAACACGACCTTCCCGCCACCGACGCCCACATCATCTACGATGACGGGCGGCCGGATCTGCGCAACGCCATTCGCGGGAACATGCTCTCCATCCTGCTAGGCATTATCACAAAGGCGTCATCGTCCAGGACGACGCACGAGCAGAACCTGTACAACTGGTTACAACTTCTGATTCAGGGCAACGAGATCAACTTATATACCGCCGCGATCAGTCAATATAATGCCTGGCAGGCAAACCAGTGCGGGTTCACGCTCGATCCCCAAATCGCTTCCGCGATCAATGCCTCATACGATGGCACACCCTGGTGTGAAGCGGGGTTTTCGGAGCTACCGCCGGCTCCCACGGTTCCCCCGCAAGGCTATTTCATCGCTTACGGAATCGAGCAATCTTATGCGCTGCCGGCTTATCAATATCCCAATTTTCCTTCGCTCACCAACGGAACGGCCTTAAGCCTCAATGAAGTCATGGGAGTGGCCACCGCCGCCGATACCGCGATTTTCGCCGCTATCGCCGGAGGCGCGCTCGCTGCCAGTTTCGTTGCCGCCGATGCAGGCTTCCTTGGGATTACCGGGATTGGACTCGCAGCGAGCGACTTGGCCCTGGCGCTCCTGCCTACAGTGACCTCGGCGGTGACGGCATTAGGCTCTGTGGCCCTCGCTGCCGGACCACTCGCCATCATTCTGATCGCCGTCGTGATCGGCGTTTCCTATCTCATAGACTTGCTCAACTATGACAACACGATTGCCGCCCTCAACGGGATGAGCGCTACGTTGAGCCTGGATATCGCTTCGCCCCCGGACTTGGCGGCCATGGCCACCGATCCCACCGGGATCTTCAAGATCAACCAAACTCTGGTGTCGCAAACTCTCCCGGATAACCCCAGCACGGCCACGCTACCGGCGCATCAGTCGACCGATCCGCTCTTTGCCATCACCCCTCAGGGTTTTTCGCAAACAGTGAGCCCCACGCTGGCGTACCAGGACTGGGCCGGAATCAATTGGTCGGCGCAGACGTACGGCGGCTGGTTCGTCCAAACCTGCTCGAGCGCTACCGGATGCCCTCAGGCGGACAGCATCATCGGCAGCATCAATTACGTCGACTGGTCCGGGGTGAAGCGGATCGCATCGCGGTTCGGGAACAATTTCGTGGTCACCCTGGCCAGTCCTGCCTCTACCGACGTGACTTGCCCGGCCGACCAAACCACGGGCCTCACCATTTCGCCGGCCAGCAATTGTTTGAGTTACGTGACCAATCAAATTCAGCTAACGGATCCCAACGGAATTCCTGACACCGTCACTCTGACTAGTCAGGCGTCGACCACCACCGCCGTCAGCGCAAACACGATCACCTACGACGCAAATGGATCGGTGACCGTGACGGTAAGCTCGAGCGGCGGAACGCCTACCGGGGATGTGTCGCTGAGCGTAGACGGCGGGGCCGCCACCAGCCAGACGTTGGACGGAAACGGGTCGGCAACCTTCACGATCGGCAGTCCGAACGCGGGGACTCACACCCTGTCGGCTTCCTATGCCGCACAAGGCAATTTCGGACCCAGCAGCGGTAGCGGGAGTCTGCAAGTGAACCAAGCTTCGGACTCGGCCAGTATTAACGCACCGGCAGTTACATACAACGCGAATGGCGCTGTGACCGTAACCGTCAGTTCCAGTGCGGGAACACCGGCCGGGAGTGTGTCGTTGAGTGTTGACGGCGGCTCGCCCAGCACTCAGACGCTGGACGGAACGGGGGCGGCAACTTTTACTATCACCAGTCCGAACGCGGCGAGTCACACGTTATCGGCGTCCTACGCGGCACAGGGCAACTTTGCCGCCACCGGCGCGACCGGGACTCTGCAAGTCATCCCGGCGTCGACCGGGATGACCGTCAGCGCACCCACCGTCACCTACCCGGCGAATGGAACGGTGACGGTGCAGACGACCTCCGCCGCCGGAATACCCACGGGGAGCGTATCGTTGACCGTGGACGGCGGCGCACCGATGACCATGCCGGTGGATGCCACCGGGAAGGCCCAGTTTACGATCAGCAGCCCGGGCATTGGAAATCACAGCTTGTCTGCCTCATACGCCCTACAGGGCAACTTCGCCGCCACCGGCGCAACCGGGACCCTGCTGGTGATCGCGCCCACCACTTTAACGATCAGCGCACCGGCCGTGACTTACAACGCGAATGGATCGGTGACCTTGACGGTGACGTCGCCCTCCGGCACACCTACCGGAACCGTGTCGCTCAGTGTGGATGGCGGATCGGCCACCAGCCAGGCGCTGAACAGCTCCGCGCAGGCGACGTTCACTATCGCCAGTCCTGGCGCGGGGCCTCACTCCTTGAGCGCTTCCTATACGGGCAACTTTAATCCCAGCATCGCGACGGGAACTCTGAGCGTCAACCTCTCGCCAACCATCACCAGCATCACGTCGGGGCTCACCGCAGCTACGGTTACAGGGCAGGGCTACAACGTTGGCGTCAAGGTGGCGGCAGTTGCGCCGGGCGCCGGCACTCCAACCGGCACGGTGATCGTAAGCGACGGCTCGGCAAGCTGCATCGCCACCCTTTCAGGAGGTAGCGGCACTTGCACGCTGACATCGACAACAGCCGTTCTGAAGACCGTTACGGCGACCTACAACTCGGACGGCAACTACCTGAGCACCTCCACGACCGGCGCACATACCGTCAACAAAGCCAGTACAGGCTTGATCGTCGCCTCGTCTGAGACTCCAGCCACGTTCGGGGACTCGGTCGTATTGACGGCCTCGCTTTCGGTGAAGACGCCGGGTTCCGGAACACCCACGGGAGCCATTTCGTGGACCATCGACGGGCAGGCTGCGGGGACTGGGTCCACCTTGACCATCGCAACGCTGCCGGTTGGGACTCACACCGTCTCCGCGAGCTATCCCGGCGACTTGAACTATAGCGGCAGCTCGGGTAGCCTGGCTAACGGCCAGAAGGTGAATGCATACCCGGTCGTCGCGTCCCTGAGCGCACCGTCACAGCAGTATAGCGGTCAGGAAACGTTCACCATCTCCGTGCCGGACACGGTCGTCAACGGGCAGACGGCGACGACAGCGGGTAGTGTTGTCACCTTCTACGTTGGTACCCAGAAAATGGGTGCCTGTACCTTGACGGCCAGTGGAGGCGTTAATACCTGTTCCTTAACGGCCGCGCTGATTGAGCCATCCGCGACGGCAGCCGGAGTTCCTACCGGTGCCCCGCCCAATGGTCAGATGGCGCCCGGCAACCACACCGTTACTGTGAACTACACCGTGGATTCCAACTTTTCAGTCACGGGCAACAGCGCCATGTTATCCATTGCGCAGGAGAACGCGACCTCTGTTTACACCGGCAACACGTTCTACAGCCTGGGCACCGCAACCAGGGGGACATTCGTGCTGAGCGCCACCATACAAGACCCGGCGGCTACCACGAGTGACCCGGCTTACGGCGACATTCGAAACGCCCGTGTGACGTTCGTCGATCGCCTTACGGGCAACGTGTTTAGCGGTTGCGCGAACTTACCGGTCGGCTTGATCGCTTCCTCGAATAGCACGCTCGGGTCCGCGTCCTGCACCACCACGGTGGCCCCGGGCACCTATCAGGTCGCCACCCTGGTGGGCTACAGCAACGCGAGCACAGTCAACAACGCCAGCTACTACTCGGATAACAATCCCAGCGAAGATACCAGCCTCACCGTCGCCCAGACCGGCGCTGGACTGATTACCGGCGGAGGCTTCCTCCAGCTCACCAAGTCTTCCGGCCAGTTGAATCCGACCAACAATGGCACTGGCGCTCAGTCCCACCAGAACTTCGGGTTCATAGTGGCAAGCAACAAAAGCCAAACCAACCTCCCGGGTTACGTCAGCGCGATCGTCCGCAGCCAGGTGGATTTGCATGGCAACGCCTGCTCGGTCTCCCATGCCGGCCACACAACCTGCGTCTATCAGGTGAATTCCACCGAAATCGGTTCCCTAACCGTGGTGAAGGCTCCTAACGCTCTGTGTCCAGCGAACACGCCAACAGGCTCCGAGTGCGCCTCGTTTACTTCGAGTGCCGTCATCACCGATGTCACTCTTCCGTTCAGCTCAACCACGATCGACGGAAACGCGACCATCATCGTCAACGTGGTCGATACGGGCAAGCCGTCAACGGACATGATCTCGTTCCAGGTAAACGCGGCCAGCAACAAGGGCGGCGGCCTCTGGTACTCGAGTAATTGGACGGGCACTCGGACTGCGGAGCAGGGGCTGGCCGAGGGCGGCTTATCTGCTCAGTAGGGCGAGCTGGCCTACCGAGTCGCCGAATGTGTACGGAGTAGCGAATGGCACAGAAGCAAATGTCGAATCAACATGAGGTGAAGCGCTGCCGGGCTATCGCCAAACTCCGGCGCGCGAATTGGGAGCGGTCCGGCCCGGTGATGTCTGAACGCCGGCAGTTGCTCGAAGAAATATGCCCGAGCCCTCGAAACGGATCCGCCGCGCCTCTTTCCTACGCCAAGCCTGTCTGCACGACGCGATGCGGATCGAGGTGGAATCGTTGCTGGCATCCGCCGACTATGCTGAGGCGTTGTTTTGGTGTCGCCGGCAATCCTCGCGGGCTCCTACGATGGTCCCCGCGAGGAGCCTTCCCGGCCGGCGACCGGCCAGGAGATCGGGCCAGCAAAAGCTACCCACCAGTGATTCGGATCGAAATCACGATCTCACCGCAGCAAGTCGTTAAGCGTCGTTAAGCCGAGGCGACGACCGCTTGGGCATCCGCCCCACCTCGGCGGTCTTCATCGCTTTTGGTGCCGCGCCGCGACATGGGGCACTCCCTCGCGGTCGTGGCGCAGAATAAGCGTCGCGACTCAGTGAGACGCCGGAAGCGCGTAGGC
>Ga0182013_10006115_pt1 | contig 13761 bp, 6 predicted proteins | sample 612S2MmetaG_FD_120487 | JGI IMG/M metagenome (GOLD analysis project Ga0182013, IMG submission 120487) | Permafrost microbial communities from Stordalen Mire, Sweden - 612S2M metaG | ecosystem: Environmental > Terrestrial > Soil > Wetlands > Permafrost | place: Sweden: Stordalen | collected... | reverse complement strand
GTTTGCCGTTGCGCATCACGCCCAGCGTCATCTTCGTTCCCGGTGTCATCTCGCTCACCGCAACCTGCAACGCGCTGCCATTGACGATCTTGCTCCCGTTGAGTTCGGTGATCACGTCACCCTGCTGCATGCCGCCGCGGCTCGCCGGCGAGTCCGGAGTGACCTGGGCAACAATTGCGCCCGCCGCCTCCTGCAGATTGAAGAAGTGTGCGTTCTCAGGCGTCACATCGTTCATGCTGATGCCCAGGTACCCGTGCTCAATCTTGCCGTTCTTGATCAACTGCTCAGACACCGAGCGCGCCATCTGCGAAGGAATCGCAAAGCCCGCGCCCGCAAACGATCCGCTGTTGGTGATGATGAACGTGTTGATGCCCACCAACTCGCCGTGCGCATTCACCAGCGCGCCGCCAGAGTTGCCCGGATTGATCGCTGCGTCCGTTTGAATGAAATTGCCCGGCTTCCGCGCATCGTCGGAATACGGGTTGGGCCGATTCACCGCGCTCACAATGCCGCGCGTCACCGAGAACTGGAAGTAGCCGAACGGGCTTCCAAAAGCCAGCACCGTCTGCCCCGGCTCAAGTTTGGTCGAGTCGCCCCATGCAATCGTCGGCAGATTGGTGGCGTTCACTTTGATCACCGCCAGGTCCGTCAACTTATCCACGCCCACAACTTTCGCGCTCAGAATGCGCCTGTCGTTCAGAGTCACCTTGATATTGGTTGACCCGTTCACCACGTGATCGTTGGTCAGAATGTATCCGTCCGGCGAGATGATGATGCCGCTGCCAATGCCATGCTCGTACTGTGGCTGCTGTTGCTGCATCTGCGGCATCTGTCCCCCAAAGAAGAACTGCCGCAGTCCAGGAGGCAGTTGCTGCATCTGTCCTCCGCCCTGCCCACCTTGGTCCTGGCCGTCCGACGCCTGGTCCTCGCCCGTTGCGCGCGCGGTCACTGCAACGTTCACCACCGCCGGCGTCACGCGCTTGGCCACCGCCTCCATCGCGCGATCGAGCGACGTCAGTGCTTCCACGCTGTTGTCGTCCATGGGAGCCGCTCCCGCGCCCGCTGCGTGGACAAACCCATGCCCCACAAACAGCGCCGCACCCAGCGCAAAAGCACCCACAGCTACGGCGGGGACCGCCAGCATCCGTGCGCTCGCTACTAATTGATTAGTTACTCGCTTCATCATGATTCCTCTCCTTGTTCCTCGTTTTTGTCAGCTTGGGATTGCCTTCGCGTCAACCGCGGAGGCCTGAGTCTAAATCTGGATCAACAACCACCCGTTGCCAAAGGGGACCGCGGCATAGGTCGGGCCATGTGCTTTTGCCGGATCAACGATCATGCGCCCGTCGATCGAGCGTTTGCTCTTCTGTTGACTGTGTAAGGAATCCTGATTGACCGTCGGACGCGGGTCGCTCGGCGCATCAACCTGCGCGACGGCCAAAACCAGCGAAGGCGCAGAGTCCATCTCGTTCCATGCCGTCATCAGAACCCACGCCTGTTGCGTCGCGGCCGGCTGCTTGCGGCGAACTTTGCGAAGGGCCACCGGCTTCACCGCCGACGATGGTTCAGCGCCGGCCCTGGCCGTCACGCCGGTCTGCGGCATCACCGCGTTCACCAGTTGCGCGTGCGTACCGGCGCTCCGCTCAGCGTTGGTTGTCGCTGCAAAATCGGCAACCGGCGCAAGTCCGGCGCCAGAAGGTAATTGGCCTTGCGCCTGCATCGCCGGCGCTTCGAAGCTCACAAGTTCAGGGCTGCGCGAAAGGCCCAGCGCACAACCCAGCACGCCGACCATCAGGCTCGCCGTCAACACCACCGTCTGCCGTGGGCCCATTCCCTTCTTTGGCGTCCTCAAAATCCGATGAACGCGCCGCACCAGTTCCGATTGCCGCTCCCACGCGCCCAGCACCAGCGAGAAGCTGCGCCGCAGCATCGAATACTCCGCCAGCCGCGTCAGGCAAATCGCGTAAGCCTTCCGGCCCGCATTTGAACGCAAAACGCCGTCGTCGCAGGCCAGTTCGCGCTCGGCGCAAAGCCGCCGCTCCACCCAAAGCAATACGGGATTCAAAGGAAAAACAACCAGCGCAAGTTTTTGCAGCAGGTTGGTCCAGTCATCGCCACGGCGCAGATGCTCCATCTCGTGCATCACCACCTGCCGCAGCTCAGCCGGCGTAAGCCGTTCCATCAGCGCCTCAGGCATCAGCACGCGCGGGCGCGAAAAACCGAATACGCTGGGCCGCTCAACCTCGCTCGACGTGCACAGCTCGGCGATGCGCGCAACCCTGCCCGCGGCGCTGGTGGCACAAAGCAATGCGCGCAGCTCTTCATTCAACTCCACCGGGATCGCGCGGTGCGCCATACCCCGCGCCCGAACAGCGCCCACCACAAGCTGCACGCCGCGCAGCAACGACAGCATCGCCCACACGGCCGCAACGCCAAGGCTCCAGTTCAGGCTTAACTGGAATGCCGCATGCCGCGCCGCAATCGCCGAAGGCCCGTGGAAACCCAGTGCCGGCAGCCCATGCAAAAGCACTGCCAGTAAAAACACGTTCATCCACACCGCGGACCGCGCCGCCGCACCCAGGCCAGGCAGCAATCGCAGGCAGGTCCACGCCGCTGCCGCCAAAATTGCGCCTTCCCACGTAGCCGAGATCAACGCACTCACAAGGTGCGCCGCCGTATTCGGTCCCAAATGCAGAAGCATTTCCATCAATTCGCCTCCTGCACATCGTCCGGAGCCAGCGCAATCGCCTCGCGCAAACGCTTCAGCTCTTGCGGGGTCACCTCTTCGTCGCCCAAAAGCGACAGCAGCAGCCGTTCGCGCGAATTCCCGAAGAACCTTTGCAGCACGTGCCGCACTTCGGAGCGCCCTGCCTCCAGTTCTCCCACGCACGAGCTGTACAGGAAAGCTCTGCCCTCTTGCCGGTGATGCACATATCCCTTCGATTCAAGAACCCGGATCGTCGTCAACACCGACGTATACGCCAGTTCGCCTTCGTCTGCCGTTGCCGTTACCACTTCGGCAACAGTCGACTCGCCCCGGTCCCAGAGAACCTTCATGAGCCGAAGTTCGGCAGGCGTAAGCGTGATGGACCGTTTAGGAGGCATAGCGTTTCTAGTGGGAGCTCGACCCAGCCAACCCGGCCTGGTCGATTCCTGCTTCCAGTAGTATAGACGAGAAACTAATCATTTAGTTGCTAAGATTTTCCCCGCAGCCCCGAACCAGGCTATGTGCCCCATCCATGACACGCTTCTCGCGGCATGGGGTGAGAAACCGAAAAGCCTCCCAAGCGCTGGGTGTCTGCGGTCCCCCGCACTTGGGGACCGCGGCAAGCACGAATCCCCTGCGAGCGAAAAGCGAGCGTCTGCCGCACCGCAGGTGCCAGGTGGTTAGGGTCCCAGGTTCGTCGGCGTGCATGGATTGTGTCCCAGCGTTGAGGCCGTCACTGGCGCCGGCGTTGTTGGCGGCTTGGCCCACGGAACATTCGTGAAGTCGAAGAAGTTCAGCAGATTCGGCTGCGCGGCATCCCGGGCCGTCAGATGCGTCGACGAGCTGATGAAGCGGTTCTCCACGAACTTGATAATGGCCGTGTGATCCATCGGGATGTGCGACACGTAGTGTCTGCGGACGAAGGGCGAAATCACGAAGTTGGGTACGCGGAAGCCAATCTGCGCGCCGAATCCGTTAACCGCCGCGGCATCGCCCGCGTGCGCGCCGGGATAGCTGGGGTCCAGATCGCAATGCGTGGTCTTTGCGTTATTGGCGCCCAAGCAGGGTAAATAGCTGTCCGGCTGCACCGAAATCGATCCGATGTCCGGAATCGTGCCCAGCGATGTATCGGTAAAGTCGTTGGAGTGGCCCGGCACCGGCGGAACGTGGTCGTAGGGTCCGCCGCCCTCGTCATAGGCGAAGAAGAAGACCGAACTGGCGTAGGAAGAGCTGGCCATGAACGCGTTGACGACCTTGGCCACCTGCGCCTGCCCCATCAATATGGATTGGCCCGACCCCGGATGCTCGTCGTTGTTCGCGTAACCGGCCTCAATAAAGGCAAAGCTTGGCAGCGTCCCGTTGGTCAGATCGGTGTAGTACTGCGACAACGGCGCAATGTGACTGGGGTTGATGCAGAACGAATTCGAAGCATCCCCAACCACGCTCGACCCCTGCAGTCCGCTCGGGCACGTCCCGGTCGGGTTCTCTCGCAGGAAGTTAAACGCGTAGCTCAGGCTGCCGAAGTCCGTCGCAGGGAACTTGTCGTAGGCTGACTCGCCCTGGCACTCGTCTTCACTCTGGCAGAAGCCTTCCGTCACCGTGTAGTAAATCTTCCAGGTGACCTTGGCTTTATCCAGTTCATTGAAGATCGTCTCAATCGCGAGTTGCGGCAGCTTGTCATTCGACCCCGGATCCTGCACCAGTCCCTGCGTCGTGCCGCCCGTAAAGGTCGCAATGCGGTTGTCGATGCTTTTGCTTGCCAACGGTGAGAACCACCGGTCCGAAACCGCGAACTGCGATGCTATGTAGTAGTAGTAGTTCAAATAGTCTTCGTCGTAGTAGCCCATGGCACGCTGACCAGCCGTGTCGGTGAAGCTGCCGCTGCAACCTGCGCCTGGCTCATTGCAATCGGTCGCAAAGCCTTCCGCAGTATGAACAAAACCGTCCATTTTGATGGGCCGCGTCGTAAGGAAGTTGTAGCGATTCACGTCGCCATAACTCGCCAACCACGCCGAACTGTCGTCGTCGATGCATGTGCTGGTGAACTTGAAGAGCGAGAATTCGGTACCCGAGTCATTCTCGTTGCTGATCGTCGTGAGCTTGTCATCGATCCCGTCAACGTCGTATTCCTTGCCGTCGTCGCCGATATTGAAACCATTCGTCTTGCGGTACGGGTTCAACATGCCGAAATAGTTGTCGAAGGAGTGGTTCTCCTGCAGCATGAAAACAACGTGCTTGATCGAACTAAGCGTGGCTGACGAGACAACATCCACTGTCGCCTCGGCCGAGGCGTTTCCCCCCGCTCCCGTTGCTTCAGCTGTGTAGGTTGTGTCGGCCGTAGGGCTCACGGATTGTGTGCCGCCTGTCGCAGTCAGCGTGTACGAACTGCTATCGCTTCCAGTAATCACCACCGGCGCGGTTGCATTCGTAGCCGTGACCGTCAATAGCGATGAACTTCCAGGCGAAACAGACGTAGGATTCGCGCTGATCGTAACCGTTGCCGCCGGGCCCGATGTCACCGTGACACTCGTTGTGGCCGTTGCGGTATTCGTCGCGCCAACCGCCGTTGCGGTGTAGATTGTGCTGGCCAACGTCGGCTTTACGGTCTGGGTTCCACCCGTGTTGGCAAGCGTGTAGTTCGAGTTGTCGCTGCCGGCAATCGTCACCGCAGTCGCGTTTGTGGCAGTCACCGTGAGCTTCGACGAGCCGCCCGGTGCAACCGACGTAGGGCTCGCGCTGATCGTAACCGTTGCCAGTGTCTCCGTCACGGTTGTTGACGCCGTTGCCGTGTTGCTGGCGCCAACCGCGGTCGCGGTATAGGTTGTGCTCGCCTGCGTCGGCGTTACCGCCACCGTTCCGCCGGTGTTGGCAAGCGTGACGCTCGTGTTGTCGCTGCCGGCGACTGTCACCGCGGTCGCGTTCGACGCATTCACCGTAAGAGTTGAAGAATTCCCCGGCGTAACGCTTGTCGGATTGGCAGAAATGCTCACCGTCGTAGCATTCGCTGCCTGCACAGTCAGGTTCACCGTCTCCGTCGTCGCGCCGCCGCACTTGTCCCACTCTTCCACCACGGTGTGCTGCGATCCTGTGGCAAGAGTGATCGACGTATTCAGCTTCGCGCCGCTCACAACGTAGATTTTCTTGTTGTTTACATAAACGCCCATCGACGCGACGCCCTTCGAGCAGGTCGAAGCTGTGGACGTCGCCACATATTGGACAGGCGATGTGACCGTCGACCCCGGCGTCGGACTGGTCACTTTCACAGTTCCAAAAACCGGTACCGCGGCAAGAAGGGAAAGCAAACTAACCCAAGGCAGAATCTTCATGGTTCCGTCTCAATTCTTCTTTTGGTTGTCTTTTGTTTCGAACGTTCCGGTTCTCGAAAAAGCGTGCACTTCTGAGAACGGATTGCTCTGCGGAAATCCCCAGTCCCAGTTCCGCCAGCTAACTCAAACTTGTAACACGCAAACTTGTACTTTGCAACAGCTAGTTCGCGCCGAAGCCTGTGTATTTCAATGAATCTATTTGCTTATCTGCGTTTCACTTGTGAAAGCTCAGTGAAAGCCTTTCCAGCCCTCCGTATTGCCCAATTCTTTATAACTCGATGCCCCGCTAGATACCTCGAATAACCTGTCTCCTGGTTACCTTTTTGATTACTTCAGTGAAGCTAGTTTCCCATCTCTCGCAGCGGGGTGAGGATCAAGTCGATTTAGCGCCATCAAACAACACGGGCCTGTTTTTTCCCCGCAACCGGACATCGGTCGTCGCCGAATCGGGCCGCTTGGGTGAATCACTCAGACCGGATGGCGTTGAAAGCCGCTGTTAACCATGCAGGAACGCGAGCCGTCGGTATCGCGTCAGTGCTGCGGCGGACCGGGGTAGACTCGTCGCAGTCGGTGCTCCGATTGTTTGCTAAAGATGCAACAGTACATGCCAATTTGGCATCTTCAAGCTTGGAAGCAGGTATTCATTTTATGTTTCATTCTTCTTTTTGCTTCGGTTCGGCTGGATCTTTCGTGTTGGTTATTGGCAGCTTCTTGAACCCGCCTGCGGGCGGCGGAGCTGAACGTCAAATTGTTCGTCCTGTGAATGAAACTCAACGCGTAGCCTTGACCGGGAATATTCGCCCCGAGGCCACGCCGCGGAACGATCTCGGAGCCGTCGACGACGATCTCCCCCTCGATCACGTGCAATTGCTCCTGCGCCGTCCCGACGCCGTTCAGCAGCAACTCGATGCTTACACCGAAAGCCTCTCCGATAAGAGCTCCGCCAACTTCCATCAATGGCTTACGGCCGGTGAGCTTGGCCAGCGCTTCGGCGTGGCCGAGCAGGATATCGACGCCATCACCGGTTGGCTCGCGCTCCACGGCTTTCATGTCGACCAGGTGTATCCAAATCGAATTGCCATCGACTTCAGCGGCACCGCTGCGCAGGTGCGCGAAGCCTTCCAGACTGAGATCCACAACTACGAAGTGAACGGCGTGCGCCACATCGCCAATAACACCGACCCGACCGTTCCCGCCGCCCTCGCGCCCACCATTGCCGGCATCGTTTCGCTGCACGACTTCCGTCCTCGCCCTATGTTCAAGCCCCGCCGGCCACAATACACATTCGATAGCGGCGGCGAACAGAACGCCGTAACGCCGGGCGACCTGGCGGCCATTTACAACCTGAAGCCGCTCTTCAGTTCCGGGCATAGCGGCAAAGGGCAGACCATCGCCGTTATTGAAGACACCAACCTTTACTCCACTGCCGATTGGACAACATTCCGCAAGAAGTTCGGCCTCTCCACCTACACATCGGGCAGCCTGAAGCAAGTGCATCCGGCGCCCAAGTCCGGTACCAGCAACTGCTCCGATCCAGGCGTCAACGCCGATGGAGACGACAGCGAAGCAACCATCGACGCGGAGTACGCCTCTGCCGCGGCACCCAACGCGGAAATTGAAGTCGCCTCCTGCAACAACACGAACACGACCTTCGGCGGCCAGATTGCTCTCCAAAATCTCTTGAACGGCGCATCCACGCCGCCCGCCCTCATCAGCATCAGTTACGGCGATTGCGAATCCGACAATGGCGCGGCCGCCAACGCGGCGCTCAGCAACCTGTATCAACAGGCAGTTGCGGAAGGTGTGTCCGTCTTTGTTTCCTCTGGCGATGAGGGAGCGGCAAGCTGCGACGCCAATCAGCCCTCCGCGACTCTCGGAATCTCAATAAGCGGGTACGCATCCACTCCGTATAACGTGGCCGTCGGCGGCACCGATTTTGAAGATACGTACTTGAAGGAAAGTTCTACCTATTGGAGTGGGACGAACTCGTCGACCTACGAGTCGGCCCGCGGCTATATTCCGGAAATCCCCTGGAACGACTCCTGCGCCGGCAAGCTTCTCGCCTCCTATGAGTCAGGTTCATCCGTGGCCTACGGCGAAAAAGGCTTTTGCAACACCGCAACGGGCGATGGATATATGACCGTGGACAGCGGCTCCGGCGGGCCAAGCGCGTGCGCCAAGGGAACCGCCTCGGCAAAAGACGTCACCAGCGGCTCGTGCCAGGGATGGGCCAAACCTAAGTGGCAATCCCTCGTGGGTGTGCCTTCCGACGGTGTGCGCGATATTCCCGACGTTTCGCTCTTCGCCGCCAATGGCGTCTGGGGCCACTACTACGTTTACTGTTTCTCCGATCCCGACAACGGCGGATCGTCATGCAATCAGTCGCCATCCAACTGGGCCAGCGCCGGCGGAACAAGTTTCACCGCGCCCATCCTGGCGGGCATTCAAGCGCTTGTCGTTCAAAAATGGGGACGCCAGGGAAATCCCAACCCCATTTACTACAAGATCGCGAACTCCGAGTATGGAAGCAAAGGCAAATCTTCCTGCAACTCGTCCCTGGGCAAAGACGTCGCCTCAAGCTGCGTGTTTTACGACGTAACGGCGGGCGACATGGATGTCAACTGCACCGGCTCCCACGACTGTTATCGCCCCAGCGGCGAAAACGGAGTGCTGTCAACCTCCGACTCCTCCGACAAGCCTGCCTTTTCCGCCGCCACCGGCTGGGACTTCGCCACCGGCATCGGCACTCTGAACGCCTACAACCTGGTCTTCAGCAAAGACTGGTAGATCGACCTACCTTTCGTTTCTTCGCTGCATGTCAAGGTCACCGCGCCGCAACCGCCTGGGCGGGCTTCACGTATTTGTCGAGCCAGTTTTCCATCTCCCAAAGCATGTGCAGCACGCTTTCGCGCCCCTGGTATCCGTGCGCCTCCAGCGGCAGCAGCACAAAGCGAACGGTTGCCCCTTCTCCCTTCAGCGCATCGTAAAAGCGTTCGCTCTGGATCGGAAACGTTCCCGTATTGTTGTCCGCTTCTCCGTGGATCAGCAAGATCGGCGTCTTGATCTTGTCCGCATACGAGAACGGGCTCATCTTGTAATAGACCTCGGGCGCCTGCCAGTAGGTTCGCTCCTCATTTTGAAATCCGAACGGAGTCAGGCTGCGGTTGTACGCTCCCGAACGCGCAATCCCTGCGCGGAAAAAAGTGCTGTGCGCCAGCAGATTCGCCGTCATGAACGCCCCATACGAATGTCCCATCACGCCCACGCGATTGGCATCCACCGTGCCCGTTGCCGCGCCTGTGTCGATAGCCGCCTTGGCCCCCGCGACCAATTGCTCCACATAGGTATCGTTCGGTTCCGCAGTGCCTTCGCCGATGATCGGGATCGCCGCATTCGCAAGAACCGCGTAACCGGTCATCGTGAAGAAGACCGGCGAACCTGCCCCGATGCGCACAAACTCATACGGCGACCCAGTCACCTGGCTGGCCGCCGCGCGGCTCTTGAACTCCGCCGGATACGCCTCCATCAGCGTCGGAAGCGGCCCTTTCGATTTGTCGTAACCCGCCGGCAGGTACAAGTCCGCCGATAACTCCACGCCATCGTCCCGCTTGTAGTGCAACAGTTGATGCGACGGCATAGGCAGCCCCGCATACGGATTGGCAAACTGCGTCACCGCCGTCCACTGGCTCGGGCTGTTGATGTCTTGCCCATCTCCAATTGTCCCGGTCAGAAAGTAGTTCGGACTCTGCTCCACCGATTCGCGTCGTGCCAATACCTCCGCTCCGGAAGGCGAATCAATCACAGCGATTCCCAGCTCATAAAATGGCGCCCGCGACTGCCATATCCGTTTCTCCGCAGGATTTTCCCCGGCCGCAAGCGGCATGATGGCCACAAACGGCGCGTCTCCCTTCGGCGAAGCGCCCTGTCCCGCAAAATAGACCCCCTGCTTGTCCGCGGTGAATTGCAGCACCGCCTGCCCCTGCGCATTGCGCTCAAGCAGAGGACGCCCCGGATCGTGATACCGGTCCTGCATCGATCCCTGGTAAAGCTGTGTCAGCTTGCTTGTCGTGGGGTCAAGCGCCGCCAGAATCATCTTGCGGTCTTTCCATCGGCCTTCCATCACCACCGCAACATGCTCGCTGCCCCACTCCACGCTGCGGAAGCGGAGTTCCAGGTCCGCGATCGGCTTGCCCTGCGCGGTGAACGGCGCATCCAGCGCGAAAATCCGGTCCCGCATTGCCGCTTCACGCTTCGGATCGCCACCATCCGCAGCCTGCACCCAGGTCAGCGTTGCCGGCACGTCGCTGCGCCATCCAAATTCGCGCGGCCCCGGTTCCACGGCATCCCGATCGATCGGCAGATTGTCGATCAGCGGCGCATCGTCGATCACCTTCACCTCGCCCGACGCCACAGTGAAGACCTCGCGCCGATCAGGAAACCGCTCCGAGGGCTGCGTGTACGAAAACGGCCGGTGCAGCTCTTCGGCAAACACATACCGCCCATCGGGCGACGCTTCAACGCGCTCAAAGACTCCTGGCTTGCCGATCTTCTTCAGCGCGCCGCCGATCTTCACCTCAGCCAGTTGCGCAGTCGCGTAATACTCAAAAAACTTCTCGTCGCTCGGGCTCTTGAGCAGATCTTCATACGTCGGAGCAGGCGTCGCTCGGCCTTCGTTTTCCTGCACCACCGGCCCCGTCGGAATTTCAGACCGCGTAGGCGCTGGCCCGCGGTCGGATGGGACCGTAAGAACCGCGAGAGATTCATTCGTCAGCCACGACACCGGCGTTGTGAGCACCGCATTCAGCCGCACCCCAGGCACACGCGCCGCCGTTGCAGCCGCCACATCCACAATCCACAAACCCAGCCCTGCGCCGCCCGAGTCCCCTGCTGCCGCATCCGCATTCACCAGCGCAATGTGTCGCCCATCTGCCGACCAACTGCCTGAAAGAACATGCAGCTTCGCCGGCAGCCCTCGAATCGCCATCTCCGCCCCGGCCTTTGCGCCCGCGGCCGGCAGCGTCTGAAGCTTGAGCGAGACAAAATACCGCGTGCGGCTTGGCATTCCAACTTTCGGATTGAAGCGCAACCCCGCCAATCGCAGCTCCGGCTCGGCCAGGTCCGCAATGCTCGGCAGCGACGAGCTCTGCTCAATCAGGATGCGCCTCGGTCCAGTTCCGTGCGCGGGCGACAAGCTGATCGCCGGTGTCGGCGGCGCGTCCACCAGTTTCACCATCACCTCCGGCGGCGTCTGGTACTTCAAATCCGTCGGCGGCGCGCTTTGCTGCCCACACAGCGGGGCGACACTCAAAACAGCGAGACCGAAAAACACGATGCAGCGGCGATCGATGGGCATGCAACACTCCTTGCGCAGGTTCGTTTGGATTGTCAGGTTGCGGCGCGTGCGATTGGAACTGGAGTATACCAACCCCATTCGCCTTCCCTCTGCGTCACCGCACCACCCGCTCCCGTCGACACGCGCGCCAAAGCGCGATACATTGAGAACTCACAGACAGGCCCACCGGAGATTCCCCATGCCCAGCAAGGCCCTTGCGCTCTCTGCCGCATTCCTCGCGCTCGCGTTTCCAGCCTTCGCGCAAACGCGTCGCCTCTCCGCCGACGACATGCCCAAGGTCGTGCGCATCAGCGATCCGCAAATCTCTCCCGACGGCAAGACCATCGCCATGACTGTGGGCCGCGCCAATTTGAAAGAAGATCGCTACGACACCGAGATCGATTTCGTCGACATAGCCCCCAAGTCCCTCCGCGTCATGACTCACGACCGCCACGGAATCAGCTCCGTGCGCTGGTCCGCCGACGGCGCCAGCATCGCCTACCTTGCCGACGACGCCGACAAGAAAGCGCAGATCTTCATCATGCCCATGGCCGGCGGCGATTCGCGCCAGCTTACCCACTCCAAAACTTCCATCAAGCTCATCGCCTGGAATCCCGACGGCAAACAACTCGCCTACGCCGCGCCCGATGAAGAGCCGGAAAAGAAAGACGAAGCCAAATTCGACGACGCCTTCGAAGTCGGCAACAACGGCTATCTCGAACGCTCCCGCGCCATGCCCATCCATCTGTGGCTCGTCGAACTCGCCAGCGGCGAAAGCAAGCGTCTCACCTCAGGCGAGTGGTCATTGCCCAATCACTTTGCGCCTGCGGCCCCGCCCTCGCAGATCGCCTTTACCCCCGACGGCAAGTCCATCGTCTTTGTCAAAGCCGACTCCCCGCTCAGCGGCGACACCGACTCCAGCCGCCTCGCCATCGTCGACGTTGCCTCTGCCACCCCGCGCCGCCTCACTTCAGGCCTGGCCGAAGAAACCAGCCCTATCCTCTCGCCCGATGGCACACACATCGCCTACACCTTCCCCCGCGATGGCCAGACCCACAACGAAGATTCGCAGTTCGTCGTCCCGATTGCCGGTGGCAACGGCACCGATGTCGCCCACACCCTCGATCGCGCCATCAGTGGCGCCGCCTGGATGCCCGGCAACAACGCGCTCCTTCTCGCCGGCAACGACGAAGCCCGCGGCGCGCTCTGGCTCCAGCCCATCGGCGGTAAAGCCAGCCGCATCGATGTCGGCGCACTCAGTCCATCCGCCGCCGTCAACGTCGGCAAAGATGGCGCCATCGCCTTCACCGCAACCGGCAACAGCCACGCCGCGGAGCTCTTCTATCTCGCACACATCGGCGATGCGCCCATCCAGCTCACGCATCTGCAAACCGTCACCGACGGCGTCGCGCTCGCGAAGCCTGAAACCGTCCACTGGAAAAGCGACTCCTTCGACGTGGATGGCGTACTCACCTATCCGCCCGACTACACCGCCGGCAAGAAATATCCGCTTGTTCTCTACATTCACGGCGGACCCACCGGAACCTCGCTTGAAACCTTCTCCATGCCCGCGCAAATTTTTGCCGGTCAGGGTTGGCTCGTCTTCGAGCCCAACTATCGGGGCAGCAACAACGAGGGCAACGCCTTCCAAATCGCCATTGACCGTGACGCCGGCGCAGGCCCCGGCCGCGATGTCATGGCCGGTCTTGACATGCTGAAGAAGCGCGGCATCGTCGACGAGTCGCGCATCGCCGTCGGCGGCTGGTCCTACGGAGGCTTCATGACCTCGTGGCTCATCGGCAACTATCCCGAAGTGTGGAAGGCCGCCGTCGCAGGCGCGCCCGTCACCGACCTCGTCGACCAGTACACGCTCAGCGACAATAATGTGCAGCGCGCCGCCGGCTACGGCCCCTCGCCGTTCGTCGCCGACAACCTCAAGAGCTACGCCGCGCAGTCGCCCATCACTTACGCGTGGCGCATCAAGGCGCCCACGCTCATCATGTCCGACGTGGGCGATTGGCGCGTCACCACCACCCAGGCCTACAAGCTCTACCACGCCCTCAAAGACAACAATGTGCCGGTGAAGTTTATTGCGTATCCAGTCCCCGGACACAGCCCTGCCGATCCGATTCGGTCAAGGGACGTGTTTCGCCGCTGGACTACGTGGTTTATGGGTTATCTGAACTCGCCCGCCGCGACGATGGCTGAACAAAAGTAGTCTCACCGAAGTCCCGCAGCGGCCGAACGAGAATAACCCAGCGCAAACTCACGATCTGGACCGAAGCCGGTGTGAGTCCGATGCTTGTGGCCCCGTAGGGGCCGAAGGAAATTAGCCCAGGACAAATTCGCATAGCGAACGCAGTCCTGGGTGCAGGCGCAAAGATGATTCAGCCCCG
>Ga0182013_10006113_pt1 | contig 13766 bp, 11 predicted proteins | sample 612S2MmetaG_FD_120487 | JGI IMG/M metagenome (GOLD analysis project Ga0182013, IMG submission 120487) | Permafrost microbial communities from Stordalen Mire, Sweden - 612S2M metaG | ecosystem: Environmental > Terrestrial > Soil > Wetlands > Permafrost | place: Sweden: Stordalen | collected... | reverse complement strand
TATATCGGCAATGTGCCGGGGCATCCGGCGCAGAATACCTACTGCCCGCAGTGCCGCCGTATGCTGGTGGAGCGCGTGGGTTTCACGGCCAGCAAAGTGCTTATCGAAAAGGATAGCTGCCCGTTCTGCAAGCATCCGATTCCCGGCGTTTGGCACGTGTGAGGCCGCCGAGGAGGTTAGGCAGATGAACTGGAAGAGGAGTGGCAAGATGTATTGGCTGACAGCTCAGATCGTCGCGCTCATGGCGGTTGCGCCCTTGCAGCATGTGCGCGCCGCGGATTCCCCAAAGGTGAGGGAAGCCGGAGTGGCCGGCGCGTTCTATCCGGCCGACCCTAAGGAACTTACGGCCATGATCGACGAGATGCTGGCCAAGGCCACGCCGCCGGCAATCAAGGATCCGATTTTGGCCGTGGTTGCGCCTCATGCCGGTTATCAGTACTCCGGCCCCGTGGCTGCGTATACCTATGCTGAGCTGAAGGGGCGCAAGTTCTCGCGCGTGGTGGTGATTGCGCCGTCGCACTACGAGGCCTTCGACTTCACCTCGGTGTATGAGGGCGACGCCTACGTGACGCCTCTGGGCACGGTGCAGGTGGACAAGGCCTTTGCGCGGCAGTTGGCCAAGATGAGCTCGACGATGAGGATGTCGAGCAAGGGGCACGAAGCAACATCGGCTGGGGCCGAGCACGCCATCGAGGTGCAACTGCCGTGGTTGCAGCGCGTGCTGGGCAACTTCGAGCTGGTGCCCATTGTGATGGGCGATCAGAGCTACGAGAGCAGCCGCGCGCTGGGTGTGGCGCTCGAAAAGCTGATCGAGAGCGATGCCAAGGGCAGCGAGACGCTGGTTCTGGCCAGTTCCGACCTGTCGCACTACCACCCCTACGACGAGGCCGTGACCATCGATCACAAGACGCTAAGCGCGCTTGCGGCGTGGGACTACTTCAGCATGTCGCGCAACTTTCAGGCGCGGGTCTGGGAGGCCTGCGGCGGCGCGCCCATCGTGGCCGCAATGATCTATGCCGAGCACATGGGAGCCAACCAGGCCACGGTGCTCAAGTACGCCAACTCCGGCGATGTGACGGGCGACCGTTCGCGCGTGGTCGGCTACAGCGCGGATGTATTTGTGAAGGCTCCGAGCGGCGCGGCGGCGGATATCCCCTACACGCTCAGCGAGCCGGAGAAGAGCGAGTTGCTGGCTTTGGCGCGCAAGTCGGTGGAGTTCATGGTCCAGCAGAAGAACCCCTATGAGCCGCCCGCCAGCGCAAGCCAGGCGCTGAACCAGGAGCGCGGCGCCTTTACAACGCTGAAGAAGGCGGGAGCGTTGCGGGGCTGCATCGGATACACCTCGGCGGTGAAGCCGCTTTACATGACGGTGCGCGATACGGCCACGCTGGCCGCGCTGCGCGATCCGCGGTTTCAGCCGGTCGAGGCATCGGAGCTGCCGCAGCTCGATTACGAGATCTCCGTGCTTTCGCCGCTGCGCCACGTGACTGACATTCACCAGATCTTTGTTGGCCTGCACGGCCTGCTGATGAAGAACGGCGACAGCGAGGGCCTGCTGCTGCCGCAGGTGCCGGTGGAGCAGAATTGGGATCGGCAGACCTTCCTGGAACAGACCTGTGGCAAGGCGGGGATGAGCCCAGGGTGTTGGAAGGATGAGAACACGGATATTTTCATGTTCACAGCGGTGGTCTTCGGCGAGCACAAGCCGTAGGGGCGTCTTGGAATGACTTCGCGCTTTGAGCTGTTACAGTCAATTGACTCTTACCGGAAACTCGTTTGGCGAGATTTGGAGGTCTGCAGGTTCTGTGGGGATCGAGGTCCGCACAATGATCAGGATCCAACCTCCCAACAAAGATCCGAACCTCGTTGCAACAGCCGAGACCGACCAATAGCTTTCAAAGATTATCAAGGACTTTTTATGCAATTCATCAGGAAGGACGCGCTATGATTTTTCCGAGTCGGCTTCATCGTTGTCTTTGTGTAATACCCACCTTTTGTGTGACACTTCTTTTTTTGTTCAGCATTGGTTGTGGTGGAGGCGGTACGAGTGGTGGAGGCGGTACGAGTGGTGGAGGCGGTACGAGTGGCGGAGGTTCTGGCGGAGGAACTCCCCCGCCTTCAAACGCCAGAGAATGGACATGGGTTGGTGGCAACGATTCAGCCGGAGCCTTATCGACCTTGAATGGTAGCTACGGTACTGAAGGTGCTGCGTCCGCGTCGAACATTCCCGGCGGCCGGGCTGGCGCAGCATCCTGGATCGACGGCAGTGGCAATCTTTGGTTGTTCGGCGGCGGCGGGTTCGATCCACTCGGCACCAAGGGTCCGTATAACGACCTGTGGCAGTATAACCCAACTTCGAAAGAATGGACGTGGGTGAGCGGAAGCAACGCGGTACCCGGCAATCAACTTGGAATCTACGGAACAGAAGGCACTCCAAGCTCCACAAATGCTCCGGGGGGGAGGGTGGATTCCGTTGCCTGGATCGATGCAAGCGGTAATCTTTGGCTGTTCGGCGGTGACGGCTTCGATTCCGTTGGGCAAAACTACCTGTTGAACGATCTTTGGGAGTTCAATCCATCAACAAAGCAATGGACTTGGGTGGGCGGCAGCAATACCGTTAATGGCAAAGCCGTCTACGGTAATCTGGGTGTGGCAGCTGTGGGCAATGTTCCAGGCGCCCGGGAACGGGCAGTGTCCTGGACAGACCGTAACGGCAATTTATGGCTCTTTGCCGGAGACGGGTTCGACACCAACGGTTCCAGCGGCAGCTTCAACGATCTATGGGAATTCAATCCTATAAACAAAGAATGGACATGGGTGAGCGGGGGCAATACGCTCAATGCCAAGGGGGTCTACGGTAACGCAGGCGTAGCTGTTAGTGGGAATGTGCCTGGCTCGCGCGTCAACGCCGTCTCCTGGGCGGATGGCAACGGCAATCTCTGGCTCTTTGGTGGATTGGGATACGACTCGACGGGATCGGAATTCGATTTGAACGATTTGTGGGAGTTCAATCCTTCCAGCAAAGAATGGATTTGGGTCAGTGGCAGCAGCGCGGTTACCACCGCCGCTCCTGGGGCTCTATGCATGGCGGGAGTTTATGGAACAGCTGGAACAGCCGCAGCCGCCAACCTTCCGGGCGGACGTAACGGCGCTGATTCATGGATCGACGGCAGCGGCAATTTATGGCTCTTTGGCGGGCTTGGGTGCGATTCAAATGGAACCGCAGGTTCTCTGAACGATCTTTGGGAGTTCAATATGGCCAGCAAGACCTGGACCTGGCAAAGTGGGAGCAATTCTGTCGGCGCTCCGCAAGGCGGGACCGGCGGGCCATCCGGGATCTACGGAACGCAAGGAACAGCGGCGGCAGGGAATACACCCGGAGGTCGCGAAAGGGCGGCCGCGTGGATAGATCGAAGTGGCAATCTGTGGCTGTTCGGTGGGGATGGTCACGATTCGACAGGCGCCGATGGGTTGCTCAATGACCTCTGGAGCTATACCCCGTAGTTGGAATCGCCGCCTCCTGAAAAAACTCAAGGGTTCCGGTCGTATCACCAGCAAACCGGAGATTTTGCCGCTATCGAGTCTCCTCTATCTCTGCATCATCTTCGCTTACAGACGCCCGCACGGTCAGTAACGCCGGCGCCAGATTGATCGCCGCGGTGAGCCATGAGGTTCTGCAGATACCGAAGACCGTGATGAGATAGGTGCACAGCAACAGCGCGCCCGCTCCGCCACGATTGCAAGCGATCATTTCCCGGAGGGTCGCTTTACGGAAGAACTTCGGATTAGGCTAGCGGATTCAAACCAGAACCTGGACGCAATTGACGAAAGTGCACCCCAAAGTTAATGATCTTGGTTACCGGAATTGAGGACAATCCAGACGGCGGATGCTCCATGACGGACGAGAAGAAGCAGTATCCCAGCGACGATGATTTTGATTTGCAACCGGAACGCCTGGGCTACAGGGTCGTTGAACCGTTCCCCGAGCCCCCCCGCGGCGCTCCCATAAAGGCCAGTCAGCAAAAGGGAACCGAGGTCGAGAAAACGGAGGAGAAACCGGAGCCTCTCCGCTACGCGATCATCGAGCCGGCCCCAGTGCCTCCGCTCAGCGTCCCTCAAAATGCCGGTCAACAAAAAGGAATCAAGAGCAGGAAGATAGAGAAGAAGCCGGAACCCCCACTCAGCGCTCCCATAAAGGCCGGCCTGCAACAAGATATGATGGGTGGGAAGACGGAGGAGAAACCGGAGCCGCCCCCCCGCTACGCGATCGTCGACCAGTCCCCGGTGAGCCCCGGCATCGCCGCCGCGGCGCCCGTCCCAAAGGATGCCGTTGGCGAGAAGACGGTGGCGCAACCGGAGCCTCTTCGTTACGCAATCATCGAACCGCCCCCACCACCTCCTCCGGACAGATTCCTCCAGGCCGCCATCTCTTACTCAGCGGGAGCCGTCCCGGACCCAAAGGTAAAAACTCCCACCCGCGAACCTGCGGTTGCCCGCCCCTCCACCGGAGGGGCGCCCGCGGAAAAGAGCGGGAAACCCGCCAAGCGCCCAGGCAGGTTTTATATCTGGTTGACCGTGGGCCTCGGAGTTCTCTTCGGATGCGTACTCGCTGTTGTCTTTTCGCGTACGGGCGCACCGGATGTACCCCACGATTGGGGATCGGCTACCTCAGACGCGGCCGGATTGAAGGGCCATCTGTACACCAAATGGGATGACAGGCTCGAATACCTCCTGAGGCTTCAACCCGGCGATTCTGACCGGCATGCGGGCTTTGCACTGGCGGTCGCCCATCCGCCACGCCCACTTTCCATCGAAATCCACCTGGTGGATACCCATGGCTTTGTCCTATGTTCCAGAGAGATTGTTCTGAAATACAATGCCCCTGGATCGCCGGAAGCTGCAGCGCCCAACCCGGGCGCCCAGGCGGCGACGGCAGGCTCGGCCAATGACGCCGGGAGCGAGAAGGCGCAAGCGCTCGAGAAGCTGGCGGCCGCTCAGGAAGCTGAACGCGAGCTGGGCAAGGATGTCTTCCAAAATGAGATCGGGCCGGATGGCAAGGTTGGCTCCATCGCCGCTCAGGGCGAGTTTCCTTGTTCGGACAAGGCCTATGCGAGCGCCTATTCCTGGAGTATTACCTCCAACTTTCCAACCGTTGCCGAACAGGATGAACTGATCAAGCACCAGCCTGATGCTCTGGCGAATGGAGATCACTCATCGGCTGAAACCGCCGCCGCCCGTAGAAAGGCGCCCCGAATCCCCTCGCCGCCGCTCCTGTCTTTCACCATCGAGGGTGACGACGCCATCGTCGATTTCGACATTTCGCGTGGCGTCATGGAGACCCGCTCGGAAAAGACCTTCCTCTTCGACAAGGCGAGCGGAGAGATCGGCAATCCCAAGTGGCAGGAGTATCCCGTGAGCATCCATTACATCTGCGACCAGGCTTCGAGATGCACGATCACGCATTCGGGCGCGGGTGCGCTGCATGCCCGGATGAGCAGATAGATGCCATCCGGCGCCGCGGTTCCAAATTGATTTTTTCATCCGCTGGATCTCAGCTGTCGCGCTGGCAGGATCCGAAAGCCCGCCGGCGGCGGAGTTCTATGCCGTGGCCGAGAAGCTGATTTCCCTTGCCGAAGCCGCGGCTGCATCGGCTTCCAACATCATCGAAATCAGCTAAGAAGGAATCGAACAGCAGGCAAAGAGAAGGCGGGGCCTGCGCCCCGCCTTCTCTTTGCCTAAATTTGGAGCCTACCGCCAGTGCCCTTCGATCAGCACCCATTCTCCGTGGCGGTGAACCCATTTGTGCGCCACCCAGTGCCCACCTGGTTGTGGAGGACGATCCCAGCGGCCGGGAGTCCAAACATAGTGGTCGCCCTCCCAGCGGTGGTAGCCGCCGATCCAAACATAACCGCGATCCGGCGGCGGACCCCGACGCTCGACGATAGGGGCCGGCGGTCCTATGCGAATCACAACCTGCGCAAACGAAGCCGCAGGAAAAAGGGTCAGTGCGAGCAGCAGGGCAAGTACGGTCTTCTTCATGGCGAATCCTCCCTGGGGTTGAATCTCTTCCGGAAGCCTGTGTGCGTTCCGGCTTGATGCTCATATCAACGTCATGTGGAGGGAATAGTTGCGCATTCGCAGCGGGGCGCGGGTTTCAAATGGACCGGCGTGGTAGAGTTTTGGTGACCCAAAAACCAATATGCGATTGAAATCGATGGAAACAGAGTTGGCGCGACCCGAATTCGCAGTGCTTGGGGATCACCCCTACATCTCCGTTCTGATCGTCGGCGGAGGCATCAACGGGATCGGCTTGTTCTACGAGCTGGCGCTTCAGGGAATCGACGTGCTGCTGGTGGAGAAATCCGATTTCTGTTCTGGAACCAGCGCCGCCATGACGCGGGTGATTCACGGCGGCCTCCGCTATCTGGAGAATGCTGAGTTTCGTTTGGTGCGCGAGTCTCTGCGCGAACGAAACCGTCTGCTCAGAAACGCGCCCCACTACGTCAAGCCATTGCCGACTACGATTCCGATCTTCAACTGGATGTCTGGGATCGTTCCTGGGATACGGAATCTGCTGAACTTGCCCACCAGACCGGGCAACCGGGGAGCGCTCCTCATCAAGACCGGGCTGACGCTGTATGACATCTTCGCCGGCCGCAATTCTCCCCTGCCGCGGCACCGGTTCCGCTCCAGGCGCGCCGCTCTTGCGCTTCGCCCCGCTTTGAATCCCGGCATAATCTGCACGGCAACCTACTTCGATGCCAAGATCACCTATCCGGAGCGGCTGTGCCTGGAGCTGGTCCAGGATGCTGAGAAGGCTTGCGCCTGGGCGCACGCCTTGAATTACGTTCAGGCCGAGAGTGCGGCTGGCGGCGCGGTGACGCTGCGCGACGAGGTCACGGGCAAAAGCTGCGAGGTGAGGCCGAAGGTGGTGGTGAATGCCACGGGCGCGTGGATCGACCTTACCAATCGCGATATCGGGCGTGAGAGCGGATACATCGGCGGCACCAAAGGCTCCCATATCGTGCTTGACCACCCTGAACTGGCTGCTGCTGCCGGGAATGAGATGATCTACTTCGTCAACCGAGACGGCCGAATCTGCATCTTCTATGTGGTCTGCGGCAAGGTGATCGCCGGCGCTACGGATATTCCCACGGACGATCCGGATGCCGCCTGCGACGAGGGCGAGGTCGATTATCTTCTCGAATCCCTAAAACAGGCCTTTCCATCGATCAAAGTAGACCGGTCGCATGTGGTCTTCCGCATCTGCGGTGTCCGGCCCCTGCCGCGCAGCAATGCACTGACACCGGGCCAAATCAGCCGGGACCATAGCTTTCCCCTTCTGCCCCCCGGCAACGGAATCGACTTCCCGGTCTATTCGCTGGTGGGCGGAAAGTGGACCACCTTCCGCGCGCTTGCCGAGCAGGCCGGTAGCGAGATTCTGCGCGTGCTCGGCCGTCCGCGCTTATGTACTTCGGCCGACCTCCCGATCGGAGGAGGCAAGGGCTATCCAAGAATGCCGCAGGGAACCGGATTGCCTCAAGAGCGGCTTGCGGCTCTCATGGAGCGCTATGGAACGGGCGCGGATCGCGTCGCCGCCTATATGCAAGCGGGCCCGGACGCGCCGCTCGCCTGCCACCCTGGCTACTCACGCCGGGAGATCGAGTTCATGGCGATCAACGAGTGCGTCGTACACCTCGACGATCTGATTATGAGGCGAACGCTGATGGGCATTCTAGGCGAGGTGAACCTGCCTTTGCTCAAGGAACTAGCATCCGTCGTCGCGCCCGTTCTCAAGTGGTCCGACATGAAGGCCGCGGCGGAGGTCGAACGAACCGCCGAGCGTTTGCGGAAGGTTCACGGAGCGATGCTGGCCGGCTGATCTCAGCCGGCTCTAGGTCTGTGACCAAATGATTTCGTACGTTGAATTCAAGCTATCCCAGGTCTCAAAATCGAGACCTGGGGCACCCAGAATTCGAGGAAATATTACCGAACCTTACGGTCACTGTACTAATTATTCGTGTCCTGCGCCTCTCCCATAACCAACTTGAGCGTGATCTGCTTGCGCCCTCGGAAAAAGGTGACACTGACGGTGTCGCCGGCCTGGTGTTTCTCCATGACGGCGCTGATGTCCTGCGGTTCAGTGACCTCGTGACCGTCGATGGCCACGATGAGGTCGCCGCCGAGCAGAATGGGAGTGTTTCCGACATACGCCTGCTGGTCGCCGCCGCGAATGCCTGCGCGTTCGGCCGCACCGCCGGGGATGACCTTCTGCACGAGAACGCCGGCATCGGCGGCCAGACCCATCTGCGAGGCCAGATCGGGGCCGATGGCGTAAGAAACGATGCCCAGCGAGGGCCGCTTGACTCGCCCGTAGCGGCTCAGATCGGCGAGCACAGCCTTGGCGGTGTTGATGGGAATGGCGAAGCCGATGCCGGAGCTCTGATCGGCCCCGTTGGAGGCGATCATGGTGTTGATGCCGATGACCTCGCCATGAGAGTTGAGCAGGGGTCCGCCAGAGTTGCCGGGGTTGATTGCCGCATCGGTCTGGATGGCGTCCTCGATGGGCGCGCCTTCAGCACCTCGAATGGGGCGAATCGCGCTGATGATGCCGCGGGTCATAGTGCCGCTGAGGCCGAAAGGATTTCCAATAGCATAGACCTTTTGGCCGACGGCAAGTTCACGGGAATCGGCCAGTATAACCGGCTCCAGATTGAGCGCTTCGATCTGCAGAAGGGCCAGGTCGTGTACTTTGTCGGTGCCTATCACCTTGGCGTTGTAGCGACGCTTGTTGCTGAGCGTCACCTCGATGCCGCGATTGGCGTTCTCGACCACGTGGTAGTTGGTGAGTATGCGGCCGGCCTTGTCCAGGACGAAGCCGGAGCCCTGGCCGTGCTGCGGGACGACTCCCTCAAAGAAGTTGAAGACAAGGGTGGTGGAGGTGATGTTGACCACCGAGGGCAGCACCCTCTTGTAGACGGCGATATTGTTCTGCTCCTCGGCGTCGAAGGAGGGCGCGGCCTCAGCCTCGGTAAGCTGGAGCGGGGAATCCGAGCCTTTGGCCGGAAAGAGCGCGAAGTGGTTCCACGTGGGATCGCCATGACTGAAAGAAAGATGCGAGGTGAGGTACCAGAATCCGCCCACCAGCAAAACAACCAAGAGAACGCGGCGCATGAGTTTCATAGCTCCTAAACCTGAAAGACCTTGTTTGAGTCGTCAGTTGTCAGTTGTCAGTTGTCAGCAAAGACAACTTGATTAGAAATCACTGATCACTGATCACTGATATACGGCTGCCACTTCTTATTCTAAAGACTCGGCGGGAAGAGATTTGTTGCTCTCGGCTTTGAGACGCCCCCACAGATCGACGACTTGGGCGCGGAGAGCAGTCAATTCACCCGTATTCTTCAGAACGTAATCGGCTTGGGCGGCCTTCTCGGCATCGGGAATCTGATGGGCCAGGCGGCGGCGGGCATCGGCCTCCACCGCCTCGCGCTCTGGACCGGATGGGCAAATTCTGTCGGCATAGCGGGCGATCTTCAGCTCGTCGGGCGCCGTGACCACGATAATGCGATCGATGCGATGCCGCCAGTTGGCGAGTACCGTCTCCCTTTCGCCGCGGGCGCGGGCATCGCGCTCGACCTCGAAGATCAGCGCCGACTCGATCACGGCTACCGCGTTGGGATCTCGCCGAAAGACATCCTCCATCCACCGTTTCTGGGCGTCAATCACTGCCGGGTGGACGATGGCGTTCAGCTCGTTGAGCCTGCCGCCCTGGAAAGCCATCTCCGCCAGACGCGCGCGGTTCAGGCGGCCATCGGGACCAACCACCTCCGGGCCGAACGCGCGTACGATCTCTGAGAAGACCGCCTGCCCCGGTTCCATCAGCGCACGGCCCAGATCATCGGCCTCGATAACCTCGGCGCCGAGTTCGCGCAGGTAGCCCGCGACGGTGCTCTTGCCGCTGCCCAGACCGCCGGTGAGACCGACACGCAGCATAAGTTAAAGCCCCCGCCGCATCTTCGCGGCGCGAACCGTGTTGGCCATGAGCATGGCAATCGTGAGCAGACCCACGCCGCCGGGCACGGGCGTATAAGCCTCAGCCAGCTCGAAGGCCTTGGGATCGACGTCGCCCACAACCACCGATCCCCGCTTGGCAAAGGCCGCTTCGCGCTTGGCGTTGCCCAGAAAGAAGCGGTTGAATTCGGCCTGGTCTGTTATGCGATTGATGCCCACGTCGATAATTGTCGCGCCCGGCTTGACCATCTGGGGCGTGATGAAGCCCGGCCTGCCGATGGCGGCGACCAGAATATCGGCCTGGCGGGTCACCTCTCCGAGGTTTCGCGTTTTGGAGTGACAAATCGTCACAGTCGCGTTCTGGTGCAGCAGCAGCATGGCCACCGGCTTGCCCACAATGTCGCTGCGGCCGACGACAATGGCGTGGCGGCCGGCGATGGGAATGCCGCTGCGTTTGAGAATCTCGATCACTCCGGCGGGCGTGCAGGGCGCGAGCGCCGGTCGCCCAGCCATCAAGCGGCCCGCATTCACGGGATGAAAACCGTCCACATCCTTCGCCGGCGAGACGGCATCGAGCAGCGCCTTTGTATCGACATGCGCGGGCAGCGGCAATTGCACCAGAATGCCGTCGATCTCCTCACGCGCATTCAAGCTGGCGATTGTCGCCAGCATCTCTTCCGTGGTCACACTCTGGGGCGGCGTAATCAGCACACTGTAGATGCCAAGGTCGGCGCAGGCCTGCACCTTGCTGCGAACATAGATCTCTGAGGCGGCGACGTTGCCCACCAAAACTGCAGCCAACCCTGGCCGAACGCCTTGGGCGGCCAGAAGCTTCACTTCTTCCGCCACTTCCCGCTTGATCACCGCGGCAATCACGGCCCCGTCGAGAATTCTCGCCATCTTGCGCTCCAAGTATCCATCGTACCAAGGGCATGAGGTTGCCGCGGCTATTCGCTTCCGGGATTCAACCGTTGGAATTCCTGCGGAAGAGATCCCGAATTCAGCCGGCATGAAACTCCGAATCCATGGGAATCACCCGCCCTCGCACGGGAGATCGAGAAAAACATGAAGATTATGGAGATCGTTGTTTTGAAAGGGCACGGCTTTAGCCGTGCCGCAACGCAAACAGAATCAGTGGGCCTTTAGGCCCCGAGGGATGCATTTCGCAAGTCCGCCTCAGTGTTCCTGCTCTCTTCCGCAACCCGCCTAACCTAGTTGAGATGGTTTAAGAGATTGAGGGGCATCACCCAGCGGCTAAAGCCGGAAGGTCTTTGGTTGCGGTGTGCGGCACGGCTAAAGCCATGCCCTTTCAATGCCATTGTTAATAAGTGTCCACGAACTTCATACGATTGCACCCCTCCGGCCACGTGTTGACAGTCTGATTCGCCGCTACCTAGTATTAAGCAGGAAGACTCCGTTCGTTTTTCGACGCAAGTAATAGATAAACGAGCATTTAGTCTATCGCGAGCGGGTCTGGGACATGGCTTGGAGCTGTCTCCATTGCGCTCGGGCTAGGGGAGCGGAAAGCAGGGAAGATGCCGGATGCGCGCGTCAGTCCGCGAGAGCGGATGGTGCTAACGGCCATCATCGAGCTTTACATCGCTACCGGCGAGCCGGTGGCCTCGCAGGCGGTTGCGCGCAGTTTTGCCGATCGGGAGGGTCTGAGTTCGGCCACGGTGCGCAACGTGATGGCCGCGCTGGGCGAGGCGGGGCTGTTGGAGCAGCCGCACACCTCGGCAGGACGCGTTCCAACCGCGGCAGCTTTCCGCTATTACGTCGAGCAAATTACACGACAAGATGGACCAGCGGGGCGCGTGGGTGCTGCCGGACAGGCGGTCAGTACCATTCCGCAAGGCGCGGCTGGCCTTGGCGCCGGGAATTTGGTCTCCTCGCGTTTGAGCGAGGCCCGGCGCGAACAGATCGAAGAGAGCTTCACGGGCGTGACCAGCAGCCACGAGTACCTGGAGCGTACATCGCACGTGCTGGCGCTGATCTCCAGTGGCCTGGGCGTGGCGCTGGCCAGCTCCACCGCCGGGCAGGTGCTGGAACACATTCATTTTTCGCGCCTCTCGGCGGGCCGGGTACTGGCCGTCTTAGTGACGCAGGCGGGCGCGGTGCAGGATCGGGTGCTGACCCTCGACCGCGAACTGACACACCTCGAGCTGGAAACCGCAGCGCGCTACCTGAACGAGAACTTTCGCGGCTGGGCGATCGAACGCATCCGCGTCGAAATAGCCCGGCGTGTCGAGCTGGAGCGCGAAGCGTACCACCAGATGCTTTCTTCGGTGGAGGAACTCTGCCGCAAGGGCGCTTTGGCCGGCGGCGAGAGCGGACCCGCCCTCTTTGTGGATGGAATGGCAAACCTGATCACCGCCGAGCTGGATCGGGAGCGGCTGCGCCAGATGCTGCTGGCTTTGGAAGCCAAGCAGCGGCTTGTGGAACTGCTCACCGCTTACGTGGACGGGCAGCAGCAAGAGGTTCGTGTGGTAGTAGGCCTAGACCAGGCATCGCCCGCCATGCAGGACCTGGTGCTGATCGGCGCTCCGGCGCGACTGGGCGGCGGCAGCCTGGGCACCGTAGCCGTCATCGCGCCCACGCGCATCCAATACCAGGAGATGATTCAAGCGGTACGTTACATCGCCCGGCTCTCCGAGCGCATCCTTGCGGTTCCCGCGGATTGGGACGCTACCGCCCATTAAACCGGCGGCAGCCGCTTCCGATCTCAAGAACATGGACGACGCCCTGTAACTGGGAAAGCTGTTTTTAGCCGCGCAAATTATCATGGAAGAGGGAAGTGTTGATTTTTAGGAGAAGACATAAACAGATGCAGGAAAAGGAAGAAGAACTGAGCATTCTGGAACCGCCGGAGACCGCCTCGGACGAGCCGGAGGAGAACCCAGCTGCTGCGCCCTCTGAAGGCGAGGTATCCTCGGAACGCGCAGAGCCGGTGAGCCGTGCGGAGTTCGAGCAGTTGAAGGCGGAGCGCGATCAGTTGCTGGACCGGCTGGCCCGGTTGCAGGCCGAGTTTGAAAATGCGCGCAAGCGAGCCGAGCGGGAGCGGGTGGAGTTTCGCGACTACGCCACGGGCAGCGTGGCGGAGAAATTCCTGCCCGTGGTAGACAATTTCCAACTGGCGCTGAAGTCGCACGGCACGGCGCAGCAGATGCACCACGGCGTGGAGTTGATCGTCAATCAGATGGAGGAGGTTCTGCGCCAGTTGCATGTACTTCCGATACCTGCCGTGGGCGAACCCTTCGATCCACGGCTGCATGAGGCGCTGGGGTCGGTGGATCGCGACGATCTGCCCGACCAGCATGTAGCCGAGGAGATTCGGCGCGGCTACCGGCTGCGCGAGAGGCTTTTGCGCCCCTCACTGGTGCGCGTGGCACACAACTCGAAACAAACTAACGAATGAGTTCTAATACAAGAGTGAGCAAATCAGATTACTACGAAGTGCTGGGCGTCTCGCGGGAGGCCAGCGACCAGGAGTTGAAGAGCGCCTATCGCAAGCAGGCGCTCAAGTACCATCCTGATCGCAATCCGGGCGACCATACCGCAGAAGAGAAGTTCAAAGAGGCGAGTGAGGCTTACCAAGTGCTGAGCGACGCGGACAAGCGCGCCGCCTACGACCGGTTCGGCCATGCAGGCCTGGGTGGGCAGGGCTCCGGCTTCGGCGGGCCGTTCTCCGGCGCCATGGACATCAGCGACATCTTCGGCGATCTCTTCGGCGAGATGTTCAATGTTAGCGGCTC
>Ga0182013_10006112_pt1 | contig 13767 bp, 7 predicted proteins | sample 612S2MmetaG_FD_120487 | JGI IMG/M metagenome (GOLD analysis project Ga0182013, IMG submission 120487) | Permafrost microbial communities from Stordalen Mire, Sweden - 612S2M metaG | ecosystem: Environmental > Terrestrial > Soil > Wetlands > Permafrost | place: Sweden: Stordalen | collected... | reverse complement strand
TGAACGCTGGGCGCGATCGTGAGCGGGCCCTTCTTGTAGCTGAGGATGAACGCCGCGACATGCGGCACGATGTAACTCGTCGCGATGCCGTTGTAACCGGCGCCGAGGCTTTCGTTGTACGGGGTGTAATTGGCGTTCGGGTCGAGCAGCGCGCCCGGCGCGGCGTTCCAATAGGGGTTCGCCACGGTGCCGGCGCCGCAACCCGGGGCGGCAGCACCCGTCGCCGCGACGTAACACGGAGCCGCGGCCGCGCCGCTGAAGGTCGAGCCGCACAAATTCGAGGCCGGGTTATTCGCGCAGTATTTCGTGTAGCCGTTGTACTCCTGAATCGCAAGGTTGGCGCCGCCGACGAACGAGCCGCCGTTCGGGAAGACCTTGAACTTGGTCGTCGCGTACGTATAGGTGTACGCCAGCTGCGCGGTGAGCCCGTCGCGCGCGAAGTCGCCCTTGGTGATGGCGAGCTCGGTGCCCAGCGTCTTGCGGTTGAGGCCGTTGATGTTCGCGATGAAGTTGGTCTTGGGGTCGACGAGCACGGCCAAGAACTCGTTGTCGGTTTTGCGGTAGAACGGCGAGAGCTTCATCTGCAGTCCCGCGCGCGGAATCGCGTGTTCGATCGAAAAGTCGGTGTTGTACGAGATTTCCGGTTCGACGGAGCGCGCATAGCTCGGGAAGCCGAAGTTGGAGTAGAACGACCCGCTGGGTGCGCTCGATTGGAAGCTGGTCGCGTCGACGGCTGAGGTCTCCGCGGGTTGGGTGAACCGGCCATACGACGCGCGCAACACCGTGTTCGGGTCGAGCGTGTAGGTCGCGCCGAAACGTGGTGAGTAGATGTGCGCGTAGTCCAGCCGCGCCGGGCTGGCAGCGGTCAGGGCCGTCGGCGCCGAGCCGGCCGGGCAAGCCGTGCCGAGCGCGCGGGTGACGACGGATAGACCGCTTACGCAATGCGACGCATTGTAGTCGTTCGCGAAGAGCTGGTTACCCAGCGTGTCCGTCGCCGCGAGGTTATAGGTGAAGTCCTCGAGGCGCAGGCTGGCGTCGAGCGTGATTCGATCGGTCGGCTTGAAGGAATCAGCCAAGAACGCGTTGGTGAACGCCGGACGGACCGTGTTGAGCCCGCCGGTCGACCCATCGTTGACGGCGAGATATTCGCACGGGGCGCCGCCGCACGATAATGCGCCCTCGGTGCCGAGCACTGGAGCCCCCGCACTCGGAACGAGCGTTTGCGGAGTCGCGGCCGATGTGCCCGAGATGACCGCCGGCAACAGATATTGCGCGGCGCCGGCGCACCTGGTCAGCGCGCCGGTCCCGCTGTAGCAGCCGGCGGTCGGATTGGTCGAGCTCACCAAATACGCGATCGGTGATGCATCGTACAGGGCCGCATAGTCGTTGCGGTTCCGGACCGTGTTGCTGTAGGTGTACCCGGAGCCGAACGAGAGCAGGTTGTGCGAGTCGATCTGATCCGCGAACAGCAACCCCAGGCCGCGCGTGTGCGACGAGATGAGATAATCGGGGGAAAACAATCCGAATGGGAAGTCTTGTTGTCCGCTCAGGGCGCCATTGTCGATCCGGTCCGAATAATTCGAGTAACCGTAGACGCGGGCATAGGCGTTCGAGCCGAAGTTGTGCTGATACTGGATCTTGCCGATGGCGAAGCCGGTTGTTTCGCTGTCGGCTTGGTCGAGCGGGATCGACGCTCCCAGCGCCCGGTTCGTGCTCGATCCGGCGAAGAAGAACGGCGCCACTTTGGCGAGATTGGCGGCGGTCAACGGAACGCCGATCGGCCCCGTGTAGCGATACTGGTCGCGATAGGTCGCGTCCAGGGGAGGCGCGCACGCGACCGTGGTCGCTGCGATGAGGCCGGTGGTGGCGGGGCAGTCGCCGTTCGGAATGAGCCCGTTGTCGGCCGTCCCGTTGAGCACGTCGTTGGTCGCCGCGCCGTAGCTCAGCGTCGAGGAATTGGGGATGTTGTACGTTTCGCCGACGTTGTACAGCAGCTGAACGTCGTCTTTATAGCCGTCGTGCGCGTGCGGAACGGCGAAGTGCAGGTTCGCGACCCCTTCACGGTCGGCGATATTGGGGACGATTGACCAATAGGTCGGGGCGGTGATGTAGCCGTTGGGTCCGAGCGGAAGATTGTTAACAAGATTGGCGTTGGCACCGTTCAGGTAGCAACCCACGGACGAGTGTGCGGTGCCGCAACCGCTGGCCAAGTAGTTGATCGTCGACCCGTAGATCGGCGTAACTCCGGCGCCGTTGAATTGGTCCACGAACCGGTTCGTCTGGTTGTAACCGAGGAAGCCGGCGTAGTAACTGAAATTGCGATTCGCCGTCGCACCGCCGGCCTCGATGCTGAACTTATGGTAGTAACCCGGACCGCCCGCGCCGACTTGCACGTTGCTGTAGCCGGGATAGGTGCCGGTCTTGATGACCTGATTGACGAAGCCGGCGAGACCGTTGGCTTGGGCGTCGGCGGGCTGGTTGCCGGTATAGACCTGGACTTCCGCGTTGCCGAGATTCGAGAGCGCCGAACCGGAGTATTGGTCGAAGGAGCGGTTGACGGGAATGCCGTCGACCTCGTTCCCGGTTTGGGTGTAGTCGCCGCCGCGCAGATTGATCGATTGGCCCCAGCCGCCCTCGTCGGAGATCGGCACGAACGTGCCGGGCATCGACGAGATGGCTGAGTAGGCGGAGTTCAAGTTGTTGCCGCCGCCCAGCGGTGCGGCGGCGGCCTGCTGTGCCGGAGTGACGCTGTAAACGTCCGACGTTATGCCCGACTTGATCAGGCTTCCCGCGCTGCGCGAGGCGACGCGGCCGATCGTCTGCAGCTGCGGCGCCGCCTGCAGCACTAGGACTTGGTTTTGATCGGCGAGCACCGTGACACCGGCGTTCGAAGTGGGCGCGAAGCCCGGTTTGTCGATCGTGATCGTATACGTGTCGGGAGCGAGCGAAAGCAGCGTGAACCGCCCCTTGGCGTCGGTGGTCGCACTTAAGACCTGCGAAGGGCTCGCGGCCGTGACCTTTGCGTTCGGAACGGGGGCTTTCGAGGACGAGTTGAGCACCGTACCTGAGATCGAGCCCGTCGTGCCGGCCAGAACCAATGTTCCCTGGCCAAGCAACGCGACCACGAGCAGCAGGGTGACCAGCGCACGTAGGAAACGCTGTCCGCGCATTCTGTTACCTTCGGGTTACGTAAGGGAGAAACGCTCAGCTTCACAAGAAGCCGCGCTTATGGGCAGATTTGCGTTCTCAGCTTTTTCTAATCCTTTTGTAAGTGGTTTGTAAATGGTTTGTAAATGGTGCTTGCTGAAATTGCTGCGCGCGTAATCTCGGCGGCGCGACAGCGGGACTCGACAAGCAGTCTGTGCGCCGGCAGCATCAGATCCCCGGCCGGCGAAGCCGACGGCCGCTAGAGACGCAGCCGCAGATCCATAAACAGCTCGAACGGCAGCGACGAGCTCGCGGGCACGCCTTGGAGCGTGCCGCCAAGGTTCGGAACGTACGATTGGGCCGCGTACGGCTGGATCGCGTCGCCCGGATTGTAGACGTTGGCGACGTACGTTCCGGCCTGAATATACGCGCAGCCGAGATTGCCGACGCCCCAGGGGACCTTCGAGCCGCCGAAACATCTGTTGAAAAGGTTGGCGCCGATCACGTTGAGACTCAGACGCTTGGTGAATGCATAGCTGAGGCTCAGGTTCGTTGCCAGCAGCGTCGGCTGAACGTACTCCCCGATCGCGTCGAAATGTCCCGTCTGCGGATTGGGGATGGGAATGACCGCCGTGCAGCTCGACGCGTTATAGGGCGACCCGGGTCCCGGTATGCCGCCCGCGTAGCGCGGATCGCCGGCCAGCGGCGATGCGAGTACCGCGCCGCAAGTATCAGGCGCGACGCCTTGCGCCGCGAGCGGACTGCCGTACCGCGCTCCGGCCTCGACCTGGAATGACGGCGTGATCGACAGCGGACCCCGCTTGTAATTGAGGATGAGCGCCAAGACGTGCGGGACGACATAGCTGGTCGCGATGCCGTTGACGCCCGCCCCGAGGTTTTGGTTGTACGGGATGTAGTCGGCGTTGGGGTCGAGCAGCGCCGTTGGCGCCGCGTTCCAATACGGATTGGCGACCGTCCCGGCACCGCACGCGGGGGCGGCCGCGCCGGCAGTCGTGTAACACGGCGCAGCCGGCGCGCCGCTGAACGTACTGCCGCACAGCGACGAGGTTGGGTTGGCCGCGCAGAACTTCGTGTAGCCGTTGAACTCCGCGATGGCTATATTCGCGCCGGCGACGAATGACCCGCCGTTGGGGAACACCTTGAACTTCGTGGTGGCATAGGTATACGTGTACGCCAGCTGGGCGGCCCATCCGTCGCGATTGAAATCGCCTTTGGTCACCGCGAGCTCGACGCCTTTGGTCGTCCGATTGAGTCCGTTGACGTTTCCGATGAATCCCGTTTTCGGATCGATGAGGATCGAGACGAACTCATCGGTGGTTTTGCGGTAGAACGGCGACACTTTGAGCGCAAGGCCGGCCTGCGGCATCGCATGCTCGAACGAAAAGTCGGTGTTGTACGAAATCTCCGGTTCGACGGAGCGAGCGTAACTCGGGAAGCCGAAATTCGCGTAGAAGTTCGGGTCGGGCGCCGACGACTGGATATACGTGGCGTCGACGGACGATGTCTGGGCCGGCTGCGTGAAGCGGCCGTACGAGGCGCGCAGGACGGTATTGGGACCGAGCTGATACGTCGCGCCCAGCCGCGGCGAAAAGATGTGGCCGTAATCCAGCCGCGCCGGACTGGACGCCGTCAGCGCCGTCGGCGCCGAGCCCGCCGGACACGCACTGCCCAGCGCACGCGACGTCACGCTCAAGCCGCTTACGCAATGCGACGCGTTGTAGTCGTTGACCAGCAGTTCGTTGCCGAGCGTCTGCGTCGGCGCGAGATTGTAGGTGAAATCCTCAAAGCGCAGTGAGGCGTTGAGCGTGAGCCGGTCGGTCACTTTGAACAGATCGCTCACTGAAGCATTGGTGAATGCCGGACTGACGATGTTCAACTCCGCGTTCGCGCCGTTGTTGATCGCGAGATACTCGCATGGCGCGCCGCCGCACGAAATGGCGTGCTCGGTTCCCAACACCGGACTGCCGGCCGTCGGCACCAGCGTCTGCGGCGAGGGATACGATCCGACCGCCAGCGGCGGCAGCCCGTACTGGGCCGCGTCCGCACACGCCGCCGGCTGGCCCGAACCGCTGTAACAGCCGGCCGTCGGATGTGCCGAACTCACGAGATACGCGATCGGTGACGGTGCGTCGAAGCTCGGCACCAAATTCCAGTTCCGGCTCGCGTTGCTGTACGTGTAGCCCGCGTCGAACGACAGCAGATGGTGCGCATTGAGCTGATCGGCCACGACGAGCCCGGCACCTCGGGTGTGCGAGGTGACGGCATAATCGTTGGTGATGCCCGTGGCGAGATCTTGATAGACTCCGACCGCGCCATTGTCGATCCGATTGGAAAAATTCGAGTACCCGTAGAGCCGGGCGTAGGCGCTCGTCCCGAAATTATGCTGGTACTGAATTTTCGCGATGCCGAAGCCGGTCGTTTCGCTATCTGCTTGAGACAGCGGAATGGGCGCTCCGAGCGGGCGGTTCGTGCCGGATCCCTGGAAGTAGCTAGTCTCGATGCGCCCCAGGTTCGCGGCCGTGAGCGGCACGCCCAGCGGTCCGGTGTAATAGTACTGATCGATATACGTCGGCAGGACCGGGGCGGCACACGCAACCGGCGCGACGATCACGGCCGCGGCATGGGTCGTCGCCGGGCACGTTCCCCCGGCGTTGGGAACCACGCTGCCGTCGGGCAGCGCGGCCGTGCCGTCGAGCACGTTGGCGAGCGCGCCGGACCAACCGATCATCGATTCGTTGGGAACGTTGAACGTTTGGCCCGTGTTATACAGCAGCTGGATGTCGTCTTTGCCGCCGTCATGCGGGTGCGGCAGCGCGATGTGAATGTTGGCCAACCCTTCGCGGTCGGCAATGTTGGGATAGTAGCCCCAGTACGTCGGCGCCGTCACGTAACCGTTGGGTCCGACCGGCATCCCGCCGAACCCATTCGCGGTCGGCCCATTGAGATAGCATCCGGCTGCAGCGTGAACCGATCCGCAGCCGGAGGCGATGTAGTTGATGGTCGAGCCGTATATTGGAGCGAGCGAAACGCCATTGAACTGGTCGACCCAACGCGTATTTTGGTTGTAGCCCAGAAAACCGGCGTAATAGCTGAAATTGCGGTTGGCGCTCGCGCCGCCGGTTTCAATGCTGAACTTATGATAATAGCCCGGCCCGCCGATGCCGAGGTCGGCGTTGCTGTAGCCCGGATACGTCCCGGTCTTGATGACTTGATTGACGAACCCCGCCAAACCGTTGGCTTGGCCGTCCGCGGGCTGGCTTCCGGTATAGACCTGCACTTCGGCGTTGCCGAGATTCGAGAGCGGCGAAGCCGCATATTGATCGAAGGCGCGATTGATTGGAATGCCGTCGATCTCGTTGCCGGTTTGGGTGTAGTCGCCGCCGCGAATGTTGATCGTCTGCCCGAAGCCGCCCTCGAACGAAATCGGCACAAAGGTACCCGGAATCGAGGAGATCGCCGAGTAAGCCGCATTCAAATTATTGCCGCCGCTCAGCGGCGCCGCGGCCGCCTGCCCGGTGGGCGTGATGCTGTAGACGTCGGTGGTCACGCCGGCCTTGACCAGGCTGCCGCTGCTGCGCGAGACGGCACGCCCGATCGTCTTGATCTCGGGAATGGCCTGCAGGGCGAGGACTTGCGTCTGGTCCGCCTGCACGGTCACGGCCGCTTCGACCAGCGGCACGAAGCCGGCTTTCTCAATCGAAATCCGATACGTTTCGGGAGCCAGCGAAAGCAGGGTGAAACGCCCGGCGCTATCCGTCGTTGCACCGGCTACCTGCGAGGGACTCGCGGCGGTAATCTTCGCATCGCCGATCGGGGTGCCGGTCGACTTGCTCGTTACCGTGCCGGAGATCGAACCCGTCGTTCCGGCGCTCACCATCGTTGCGCGCCCGGCCAACGAGGCGACAAACAGAACAGTCAAGAGCCAGGATCGTAAACGCCGCATAGGTCACCTGAACCTTCATTTTGCAAGAAGCCCGGTTCGGTTTCGAAGCGCAGCGCACCGCAGCGCCTCGCCCGTCGCGCTTCATCCAGCGGACGAATTCGTTCCTTTCAACTGGCTGGGCGAGAGAAACGTGCGCGCAATCGCCTCATCACCAGGACGCCGTGCGGTGCTATCAAAGCAAAGTGACGCAAGCAGTCAACGCAACGAAAACCTGCCGCGACAAGTGCGCCAGGGTTTCGCAGCGGGACCAACAGCAGATCGCGGCAACATAACAAAAGCGCATGGAGCGACATCGCGACAGCGCTCGTAGCAATGTAGCGAAAGCGCACCGTGCGACGTCCCGACAGCAAATCGTGGCAATGCAGCCAAAGCGCGTAAACGACATCGCGATCGTGCCCGCGGCGACGTCGCGATACAGCGACAGAGCAATCGCGGCGGAATAGCGCAAGCGCAGCACGACTGCCGGCGGCGACGCCTGATTAGCGCCGCCGCCGGTCGCGTGCGACGTTCTCGCCCGTTAAGCCGGCACGCCTTTCATCCGTTCGGCGAGCAGCCGCGGGATATCCGAAGGCCGGTCGGCGACCGGAACGCCGGCGGCGCCGAAGGCCGCGACCTTGCTCTCCGGCGTGCCGGTGTTGCCCGAGATGATCGCTCCGGCGTGCCCCAGGCGCTTGCCCTTGGGCGCCGAGCGGCCGCCGATGAATGCGACGACGGGTTTGTCGACGATGAACTCCTCGATGAAGGCCGCGGCATCTTCCTCATCCGAACCGCCGATCTCGCCGGCGACGACCAGCCCGTGCGTCTGCGGATCGCGCGCGAACTCGCGCAGGCAATCGACGAACGTCGTGCCGATGATCGGGTCGCCGCCGATCCCCACGCAGGTTGATTGGCCCAGACCCGCACGCGTGAGCCCGTCGACGATCTCGTACGTCAGCGTGCCCGAGCGGGAAATCATCCCGATATTGCCTTCGCTGAAAATTTGACCCGGCATGATGCCGATGAGCGATTTGCCCGGCGAAATGAGCCCCGGACAGTTGCCGCCCACGATGCGCATGCCCGCCGTCGTCGCGACGACGCGCAGCATGTCGTGCGCCGGAATTCCCTCGGTGATGCAGACCGCGAGCTTGATGCCCGCGGCGTGCGCTTCCCACAGCGCGTCGGCGCCCGCGAACGGCGGAACGAAGATGATCGTATGGGTCGCGCCCGTAGCGTCCACCGCGTCTTTGACCGTATCGAATACCGGCTGCCCGCTCTCGATGGTCGTGCCGCCTTTGCCGGGCGTGACGCCGCCGACGATGTTCGTGCCGTACGCCAGCATCCGGCCGGTATGAAACGCGCCTTCGCGCCCGGTGATGCCTTGAACGATGACTTTCGAGTTCTTGTCGAGGAAGATCGCCATGTCTAGTTCGCTCCCTGCGCGAGTGCGACGGCGCGCGCGGCACCTTCATCCATCGTTTCGACCGGGACGAAACCGGCCTGGGCTAAGATCGCGAGACCTTCTTTGGCGTTGGTGCCGGTCAGCCGCACGACCAACGGAACCTTGCGCAAGTCGCTGCCGCTGAGCGCCTCGACGATGCCGCGCGCGACTTGATCGCCGCGCGTTATTCCGCCGAAGATATTGATGAACAGCGCCTTCACTTTAGGATCGCTAACGACGAGCGAATAGCTCTTGCGCACGAGCTCCGCTTGCGCGCCGCCGCCGATGTCGAGAAAATTCGCCGCCGCGCCGCCGGCGCTGCGAATCGCATCCATCGTGCCCATGCCCAAACCCGCGCCGTTTGCGATGACGCCGATCGATCCGTCGAGCTTGGCATAGTTCGACATGCCCAAGCCGATCGCCACCGCCGCCGCCTGATCTTCATCGGCGGGCGTCTGCCGATTCCACTCGGCGATGTCGGGATGTTTGTAGAGCCCGTTATCATCGAGATCGACTTTGGCGTCGGACGCGATGACTTGCCCATCTTTGGTGAGCACGAGGGGGTTGATCTCGACCAAGCTCGCACCGAACTTCATGAACAGGTCGTAGAGCGAACCGACGATCTTGGGAAACGCCTTGTGGTAGCCGACCGGAAGCTCCGCGTCAAACGCCAGTTGGCGCGCCATGAAGGGCGAGTACCCGGCCGCCGGATCGACCCAATAATAGGCGATCGCTTCGGGATGCTCGGCGGCGACTTCTTCGACGTCCATGCCGCCCTGCGCGGTCACCATGATGACGGGCTGCTTTTTCGCGCGGTCGATCGTGATCGAAACGTAAGCCTCGCTCGCGATCGCGACCTTCTCCTCGACGAGCAGCGACTTGACTTCCTCGCCGTCGGGATTCTGGATGTTCTTGAGGACTTTGCCGATCAATTCTTTGGCCAGCACATCGCCCTGCGCCGCGTCGTCGGCGAACTTGATCCCGCCCGCCTTGCCGCGGCCGCCCATCATCACCTGACTCTTGAGCACCCACGATCCGGGGTTGGCCTCGATGAACGTGCGCACGTCCGCGGCCGTCGTCGCAAATGTTCCGCGCGGCGTCGGAATGCCGACCCGGCGAAACAGATCCTTGCCCTGATACTCCATCAGCTTCACGCCGGACATCCTCCAGAGCGCGGCGGCATGTCTCGCCGCGCGACAAAACCGGCCGCTCGAACTCGTCGGCACGGTGGGCCTTCGCGCCGAAAAGGCGCGGCCCTCGGACATCGCGCGGTTTTCCAAACATTCTCATCTTCACTTCGACCGAAGTCGCATTAACCGAGCCGGCCCAGCAGCTTGCGCGCGATGACGAGTTGTTGGATCTCCGACGTCCCTTCGTAGATCTCGGTTATCTTCGCGTCGCGGTAATAGCGCTCGACCGGAAACTCGGTGGTGTAGCCGTAGCCGCCGTGAATCTGAATGGCTTCCGATGCGTGCTCGCGCGCGACGGTCGAAGCAAACAACTTGGCCTGACTCGCCTCGACCGCGAACGGCTGCCCCGCATCGGCCAGCGCGGCGGCGCGATACACCAAGAGACGCGCGGCTTCGAGATCGGTCGCCATGCGCGCGAGCTTGAACGCGATGCCCTCGAAGGCGCCGATCGGACGTCCAAAAGCGATGCGTTCCTTGGCAAACTTCACCGACGCATCCAAACACGCGGCCAAAATACCGACCGCCTGAGCCGCAATCCCGATCCGCCCGGCGGTGAGCGTGTCGAGCGCCGACGTCAAGCCCTCACCTTCGCGGCCAAGCAGTGCGGCGGCCGGAACTCGCACGTCGGAAAACGCGATGTCGACGGTGTTGCTGGTATGAATGCCAAGCTTCTCGGTGATTTTCTCGACGACCAGCCCCGCCGTCGCCGTGTCGACCAGAAACGCCGAGATCCCCTTCGCACCCGCACCTCCGGTGCGAAACATCGCCATGACGAGTCCGGCGAAACTGCCGTTCGTACACCACTGCTTGCGTCCGCTCAGCACGTACGCATCGCCGTCGCGCCGCGCGCTGCCGCGAATCGCCGCCGCGTCCGACCCCGCATCGGGCTCGGTCAGCGCGAAGCCGGCGATGCAGTCGCCGCTGCCCAGCTTCGTCAGCCACGCATCTTTTTGTTCGACCGTTCCCAAACGCGCGAGCGCGGCACAGATCATCGAATGCACCGAGATCGTGACCGCCGTCCCGGCATCGACTTTGGCGAGCTCCTCGACGGCAAGCGCGTAGCTCGCATAGTCCACCTGTGTGCCGCCGAAGTCTTCGGGCACCAGCATGCCCATCAATCCGAGCGCGTTGAGCTTCCCGTACAACGCGCGCGGAAACGTGTGCTCCTTATCCCAGCGCTCGATGAACGGCGCGATCTCCTGGCGCGCGAAGTCGCGCGCCAGGTCGCCGATCTCCCGCTGCTCCCGCGTCAGCGCGAAGGGATGCTGCGGTTCGTCCGCGATCAACGGCTCGCGGGAGCCGCCGTCTGCGCCGCCGCGCCGTTGGTCACCGTCGCGCGATAGTCGTAGAACCCGCGGCCGGTCTTCTTGCCGAGCCAACCCGCCGCAACATACTGACGCAGCAGCGGACACGCCCGATACTTCGGATCGCCTAGCCCCTCGTGCAGCACGTCGAGCACGGCCAAAACGGTATCGAGGCCAACGAAATCGGCCAACGTCAACGGTCCCATCGGATGATTCGCGCCCAGCTTCATCACCGTATCGACCGCTTCGATCGAAGCCACGCCTTCATACACGGTATATATGGCCTCGTTGACCATCGGCACCAAGATCCGATTCGCGGCAAACCCGGGCGAATCGCGAACCTCAGCCGGCGTCTTGCCCAACTGCGCGGCCAAATCGCGAACGGCCGTAAACGTCTCGTTCGACGTCGCCAACCCGCGAATGACTTCCACGAGCTTCATGACCGGAACGGGATTGAAGAAGTGCATCCCGACCACGCGCTCGGGCCGCGACGTCGCCGCCCCGATCTTGGTGATGGAGATCGACGACGTATTGCTCGCCAAGATCGCCGAACTCTGCAGATTCGCGTCGAGCGTCTTGAACAAGTCGAGTTTGAGCTTCACGTTCTCGGTCGCCGCCTCGATCGCCAAGTCGACATCGCCAAGCCCTTCGGTCAGCGAACTCTGGGGCCGAATCCGCCCCAAGATGCTCGCCTTATCGGTATCGGTGATCTTCTCTTTCTTGACGTCGCGATCGAGGTTCTTGGCAATCCCCTCGACCCCGCGCCGAATAAACTCATCTCCGATGTCGTTCAGCAGCACCGAGTGCTCGAACGTCGCGCACACCTGCGCGATCCCAGCGCCCATCTGTCCGGCGCCAACAACTAAAATCTTCAAAACAACCTTCTTCCCGCGCTTCGTCCGAACGCGACTCCGCCATGTTTCGTATGCCGACAAGCCGTTGCCGCCCGCAGCCCGTCACACCTTCGTCAGGCGCCTACTCGACCCACTCCCCACCCCACCAACCCAACCAATGCGCCCCACCTAACAACAAGCCCCAAACCAGGGCCGGCAGAATCCCACGATCCCTGCCCCACCCAGCATGCCCGTCCGCGACCCGAGCAGCGCGATGGGTCCGGGGGCGGCTGTGAGACCGCGAAGAGGGATGCGACTGGGGCATCCGTTGGATGCTCTGCGATCGTGGTTACGAGCGCCCGTGAGCGGCCTCGCGATCAAAGACGGCGCCGAGGTTGGGAGCGCTCGACTTCGTCGGTACTCGCGCCATCGAAACCGGACGACCTGGTACGGCGGGCCGTCGTGGATCTCAACCCGTCTCGCCTGCCACCGCATTCCGAGCGGCCGAGCGTCGCAAAGCATAGGGACTAAGGTCCCGTGCCAATCTTACTTCACGCCCGGCTTCCGCGGCGCCGACTTTCAATTCATCCGAACCCGAGGTTTTGAGCAGAAACCAGTGACGGGTACCGAGCGCGAGAAGACCCTGTGCGCCCGAGGTCAGTTCGCGCTACTGCCGATTCCTATCGCGACGCAGCGACCAGAGGTGTCATGTCGTCCCTGACCGGCGGCAGCAGCGCGCGTAACTTCTCATACTCAGCGGTCGAGATTGCCCCGCCCTCAAGCTCGCCGAGCAAAAACCCGAGCCACGCGAGTACCGAACGCTCGGGCATTTCCGAATGATTCTGTCGAAAGAAATACAAGCTCTTTTTGATGCCCATCCAAAAATCGAACCAAAGGCCGTCGGGGATCTCATCCCCGGTCAGTGACGCGAACTCCGGGTCCTCCACATTCTCCGGTCCGTAAGGTATCGCATCGAAAACATCGGCGGGCCGCTCGCGAAGCAACTCTTTCACTTCGTCGGCGTCCGCGTGGCCGATGACTTCACTTACAACCCATCCCTTTGTTAGCCCATGGAAAAAGCAATTCGCGCGGTCTGAAACGCCGTTGGGAAAATGCGCGAGCAGCGCCGTCATCCGCTTGAGCGCGCGCGCGCCCTTGCGGGATCGTGCTATCCCGACGAACGACAATCTCGAAGTCGCGTGTGCTCACTTCTTCACCATTATCTCAAACGCCTTACTTCCGTCCAAACCAAGGAGGCGGACCTCATCGATGCGCGATCTCGGCAGTTCGTCGACGGCGTTTTGCATTGACGCGCGCGCCTTTGATTCGGTAAGCCCGCGTTGGTTGCGAGCATCGATGATAACATTCTTGCCTTGCTTCGTCGCCTCTTTGATCGTCCTGGTCAGGGCCGTCGCGGCGCTGTCCGTTTTGGCGTTCGAGATCGTCTTGAGCTCCGTCGGTTTCCCGTCGATAAGAAAGTCCGCGCTCTTGCCGACGCCGGAGGCAGATCGCGCAACCACTTCGTGACCTCGGCCGGCGAGTTCGGCGCCGACTTTTAATTCATCCGAACTGAGTTTGACTCCACCTTGAAGGACAAGCTTTCCCGTGTTCGAGCCCGCGCCGGCGATCGCAAGGTCGTCGCCGATCGCGACGTTGTAAAAGTTCCGGATCGCGGCGTAGGTGTCGGCCGATATGCGGTCGGCCTCGCTCGCAGCGCGATTTTGCACGATCTGGTCGGGAATGCCGTACGGATTCGGGGTCGGCGCCGGGCGTGGAAGAGGGGCGGCACCGCTGTCGGACATGGCCCGCGAAGTCGGTCCGGCGGCTGGAGCTGGGGTGGGCTGCACCTTCGGCAGCCTACCAACAAGTTATGGTCAGATTGTGCCCAAATCGTTGGAAGACGGTGAATCGC
>Ga0182013_10006111_pt1 | contig 13768 bp, 9 predicted proteins | sample 612S2MmetaG_FD_120487 | JGI IMG/M metagenome (GOLD analysis project Ga0182013, IMG submission 120487) | Permafrost microbial communities from Stordalen Mire, Sweden - 612S2M metaG | ecosystem: Environmental > Terrestrial > Soil > Wetlands > Permafrost | place: Sweden: Stordalen | collected... | reverse complement strand
TCCAACAAATCTTCGCTTTTGTTTCTTAGGAGTCCTTTATTTCCAACAAATCTTCGCTTTTGTTTCTTAGGAGACACAGCGCGGCAGAGCCGCAAGCTGTCAGCGATCAGCTTTCAGCGGTCAGCTTTTGGAGCGATGGCCTTCGCCTGTCGATTTGGCGGACTCTCGGGGACGGTCAGCGCAGAATCTCCGCGGCTCGCAAAGAAACGCAGAGTTGGTAGTACAGAGGACCACAAACGCAAAAACCGAGTATACGGAGGGGGCTGCTGCCGCTGTGTGGCGGAGTGACGGCCGACGACTCTATAGGTTTGTGTTCAAATCGTCTCTCCTCGGGACGATTTCTCGATCGCCTTTCTTCGCCTCGTTGCAGACAGTCACGTCGGTGTTCTTTGCCCCTCCGTGATCTCCGCTTTTGACTTTGTGCCGCTCCGTGTCTCTGTACTATACTACTAATTCTTCGTTTCTTTGCGAGCCGCGACGATTCTCCACTGGCAGTCCCCCGAGCGCCTGCCAAATCAAGAGCCGACGGCCCACTCCAAAAGCTGAAAGCTGATAGCTGATAGCTGATAGCTGAAAGCTTGCGGCGAAAGCCGCGCTGTGTCTCTGTGGTGACCATTCGACTTAAGCGTGACCACTTACTCACAATCCGCTTGCGCGAATCCAGAAACTCTCCGTCCACTTACCTCCCGGCGCTACCGTCTGCAGATTGGGATACTTACCCGCGTGATTCAAATTCACCGCGTCGGTAATCCCGGCCATCGGCTCGAAGCAGATGAACTCGCGGCCAGCCGGCTCCCATACCACGGCGGCCGGATAATTCCGCCCGAAGAGCGCTTCCACTTTCTTCCCGCGCGCTGCAATCGAGAACACTGCGCGCCCTTCGCTGTCGCGCACCAGATCCACATAGCCGTTATCCAGCGTGCGGCCCTTTAGCGGTAGCGGATCGGGCAAATCCATCGGCTTGAACTCGCCCGTGGGAATCAGCCGCGAGTCGGTTACTACCGCCTGACGCACCGGCAGGTGTGCGATCCATTCATCGCGCGGGATATCGGGGATGCGGTAGTAAGGGTGAAAGCCAATTACTAGCGGCATGGCTTCTTTGCTGAAGTTTGTGACCGTGGTCTCCACCTCAAGCACACCGTCCGCGAGGCGGTACGTCATTTCGTACTCGTGGGCGAAGGGCCATTGCGCCATGAGGTCGGGATATCGCCAAAACTCCAGCCGGCTGGTCACGTGTGCCGAATGCGCGTCCGCGCCCACGTCCGTCACCTTCCAAAATGGCGACGTCACCAGCAGCCCATGGATCGGCAGCGGCCCCGCCGATAGGTTGCCGAGGCCCATATTGAGCAGGTACTTCTTTCCATTGGCCCAGAACGCGGCTTCGTCCAGCCGATTGCCCCAAGGAGCTAGAAACGGCACGCCCTCCATCGCCGGGCGCTTCTCATACTGCGCCAGATCGTTACCCGAGAAGTACAGAATATTCTGGCCGTGCACCTTCATTTCGTACGCACGATTGCCGATGGACGGCATCACCGATACCTCCACTGCGTGAGTGGTGTCAGTCAAGCGGACGATTGACACGCCCTGCTCGTCCATCTGGCGAGCCGTATAATTTTGCGCTGCCCCTGCGGCGGCCAGCGAAAGTATTAGAAAGACCGTTCTCATCGGCCCTTATTATCCCGCACGGCGGGGAGTTGGGCGCGTATATACTAAAGTTCTTTTTATTCCGTGCCTGCCATTGGCTATAATGCCCATGGGTCTGCGCCATGTCAGCGTGGGTTTTGGCACTGTTTAGCCTCCTTCATACCGCTCCGTCCCTATCGCGGCCGGTGCTTCCGCACACGGCTCTCGCCGTTTATATCAGCGCGGATGCTGGCCAGTCGCCCGCTCCCCTCGAATACATGAAACGCGAGTTAAGCGGAATCATGCAGTCCGCCGGATATCGCGTGGTCTATGGCGATCCACGAAAGCCCGACACCGCCGCCGGGTTTTCCAAGCTCGTGGTGTTGGAACTCCGCGGAAACTGCGGCATGCCGCCGGGCAATTATCGCCTGGAGAGAGCGGTTGCCAGCGGCGTAAGCCTGGCCGAGACGTCCGTCTCCTCCGGCGTCGTGATGCCCTTCAGCCGCATCAATTGCGCCAATCTCACCCGCACGATCGGGCCATTGCTGGCCGACGAAGCGGGCGCGCAACGCGATTACTTTTACGGCCGCGCGATGGCGCGCGTGGCAGCTCACGAGATTTACCACGTGACGATGGGCTCGCAGGATCACAGCCATGAGGGTGTCGCGAAGCCCAGCTTCACAGTCGCCGACCTGCTCGATGAGCGCTTCGACTTCGACCGCGTTGCTCTGGCACACCTGCGCCAGTCGGCGGCCGATGTGGCTTCGCGCCCGTGATGCATGGGAGTCGAACGTGGCACTGCGGGTCCATGTGCGCACTCCGTGTGGCGGGCAATCTTGCCTCATGCCGCAAAGTTTTCGAAATCCTGGGGTTTTACATAACGGGGTGGGGCGGACCCCCGAGCGGACGAGGGCGTCCGCCCCACGATTTGTGCAATTGCCCGGAAACGGGAAAAGCATGTGGCATGAGCCTAAAGTCTCCTCCGAGCCGCGACGGCAGGGAGCGTTGCCCGCCTATAACAAACGCTCCCCCGCCGCTCGCGTGTCATATCCGCCCAAGCTATCCAGTTCCCGCCGGAACTGCGAGCGGCTCAGGACATCCAGGAGCGCGCGGATCCCCGGCAGATCCAGGTGCTGCCGGCGGATCGCCAGATCGTACCGCTCGCTCACCAGGGGAACGAAACCCAGCCCGAACAACCGGGCCGCCGCGCCGGTCGCGATACAGCAATCCGCCTCTCCCGTCTGCACCCGCCACGCCGCCGGCAAATGTCCCGCAGCTTCCGCCTGGTAGCCACGGACGTTGTCAGGCGCGATTTGCAAACGCTTAAGGTGGGAATCCAGAAGTTTCCGGCTGCCTGCGCCGGCCTCACGATTCACCATCGTCACATCGCGCCGCGCAAAATCCTCCACGCCGCGAATCGCTTTGGGATTCCCCCGCGCCGTCACGATGCCTTCCTCCCACACTGCAAATGAGACCACCGCCACGCCATTCCGCGGAAACATGCGGGCGATATCCGGCAGGTTCGATTCGCCGCTCGCGTCGTCTCGCAAATGCGTCCCTGCCACGTGAATATAGCGTTCCTTAAGCAGTTCCAGCGCCTGCGAACTATTGCGATGGGCCACCACCAGTTCGCTGCCGGCACTCTGTACGTGACGCGCCAGCACGGAGATGGCCGGATCGCACCCGGCCAGCAAAACGCGATTCTGAAACTGCCTTTCCGCGTCGAAAACCCGCAGCCGCACTTTGCCTTGGGAGATCGGACCTCGGGAGATCGGCCCTTGGGAGACCGGTCCTTGGGAGACCGGTCCTTGGGAGCCCGGTCCTTGGGAGATCGGCGCGGCGGCGACAATCGCGTCGCTGGCCGGAAAATACCAGGGAATCGGCGCAGGAGCCGACGCCACCATCCGATCGTCCACGCGACAGAGCTCCACCGGTTGACCCTCTTGCGGGCACTCCGCGCCGGGCAGCAGGGTGGCCTGCTCCATGCGGAATTCCGGCGCCGGAAACTCTCCCGGCAGAGCAAACAGCTCTTCCACCCGGACCTCCAGCGCGCGCGCCAGTTTCAGCGCTACGGCAGTGTTCGGAACGTAAGTGCCGGCCTCCATCGCATAGATGGTTTGCCGGCTGACCCCCACGGTTCTGGCCAGGTGCGCGGCGGCAAGCCCACGCTTCTGCCGCAGCAGCGCCAGGTTGTTCTCGATCTCGACCTTTCCACTCATTGTCCCGGTCTTGAGCCGTAGTACTGCTCTTGGGTCTTTATACTGCTCTTGAGCCGTAGTACTGCTCTTGGGTCTTTATACTGCTTTTGGGCCCTTATACTCGACGGTCCGATTTCACACTACCACGAGCCGGACTGCGGCTTTGCATCCGGCCCACGATCTGGCAAACTGAATCTGATGCAATTAAAGCAATTGATGCGCAAGAAACAGAAGGTGGTGCTCGCCGCCGTTCTGGCTTCGCTGGCCTTGATTGTTGGGGGCTGGCTCCTTCTGGCGAGCCGAGTCATCAATGTCTGGGTTTACACGGACTATGCCTTCCGCTATAACCATCCCAACTGGCCAGGTGTCGTGGATTCGCGATTCCAGGAAGTGAACCGCATCTACCAGCGCAACGGTACCGGCGTCCATTGGAAGGTTCTGGATTCCAGCGAGATCGACCCCACCGTCAACATTCCTGGAATCGACGGCCGCCGCTTCGCCATGACCTTTCACATGGACAAGCAGACCGACATCTACATGATCCTCACCGGCGTCCATGAGGGGGACGTGGCAGGCAGGGTAAATCCGTTTACGCGTGTCGCCATGGTGGTGGATTATCCCGACAAATCGGAATCCCTGAACTCCCGGTTAATGGCCCACGAACTGGCCCGCTTATTCGGCGGTCCGGACGATTCCGCGTGGCTCCCAAGCCTGATGGGTGAAAAGCCCGAGAGCAACACATTCTCTGAGCCAACCATCGCCCTGATCAAACGCATGCGCAGCTACCCGTTCGCCCTGGGCATCGATGGGCTGGCCCACGGCTCGTGGGAGAACCGGGCGCTTACCGCCGCCTCGCAGGACGGGGCCGCGGCGCACGAAAATCCCATGGCGCATGCCCACACGCTGCTCGGCACCGCGCTCATCAATGAGCGGAAGATGGACCGGGCGCTGGAACACTACCGCGCCGCCGTCGATGCCGATCCGAAAAGCGAACTGATGCGCCTCAACCTCGTCGTGGCTTACATGCGCGATTCGCAGTTCGATAAGGCGCTGGTGCAGGCTCGCGAAGCGGTCCGCCTGACGCCCGACGATGCGTTGGCACATCGCACACTGGGCGCCCTGCTGGGTCGAAACCACCAGCCCGAGGCGGCGCTCCAGGAACTGCAGACCGCCATTCGCCTGGAGCCGAACAATCCCCAGAACCAAGTGCTGCTGGGATTGGAATATGAGGGCATGTTCGGCCACCTCGACGATGCGGTAGCCGCCCTCCAGGAAGCTGCCCGCGTCGATCCTAATTTGCCCATCGCCAAAACAGGTCTGGAGAAGGCACAGCTTCTTAAAGAGGGAATCCAGGAAGCCATCGTGAGAGGGCGTGCTGCAGTTCACGACCATCCCGACGATCCCGACGCTCACTATCGCCTGGCAAAAGCCGAAGCCCGCGCCGGCGACTTGAAGGCAGCGATCCAGGACTTCCAAAAGACCGCCCAACTGCGGCCCGACGATGCCGCCACGCACACCGAACTGGCCGAGTTGTATCTGGACCAGGGCGATACCGATACCGCTTGGGCGGAGATCCGCAAAGCCCGCGCCTTAGGCACCGAGCCGCCCGCGTCCTTGATCGCCAGGCTACCGGCGCAGAAGTAATCGCCGTGGGATTTAAAGTAGTTCCACAGGTTCGACCCGAGTCCCCACTTTACGTTCCGATTGGCGGGCAGGCGTTCCGCCGCACGCCCCATTGCCGCTGCCATCGCAGCCAGCATCGCACGTCGAGTCATATGGATATACTACAGCTATGAAAGGGGCGCTAACAGGCCATCGGCGGCTCGATCGGCGCAGCCTCGCACTCCATCGCGCGATCGCCGATAAACTCCGCGCCGACCCTTCTCTACTCGCCGTGGCGTATGACAATCTGGATCGCTGGTCGCAGGAAAGGGGCCGCGCCCAGCCCTATTTGGACGCCTGGCGCGAAATTCTGGATCGCCCGCTCGAAGATGTCTTGGCGTTGATGGTGGAAGAGAGCGAAAAGATGACCGCGATGCGGCAGTCAAATCCGTTCGCAGGCATCCTGACACCGCGCGAGCGCTGGGCGATCTACGACCAATTCTCACTCACCACGCCATGACGCGCCAGCAACTGGAACATATCATTCGCGCCGTCGGGGGGATCGCGAATACGCGGGATCTAGTCGTGATCGGAAGCCAGTCAATTCTTGGGCAGTTCCCGAACGCACCGGCGGAACTGCTCATCTCTGTCGAGGCGGATGTATTTCCTCGGTCCGCGCCTTCAAGCAGTGACCTGGTCGATGGAAGTATTGGCGAAGATTCTCCGTTCCATCGGACGTTCGGCTACTACGCCCACGGCGTCGACGAAACCACCGCGATACTTCCCGAAGGGTGGCGCGGCCGGTTGGTTCTGGTAGAGAACGAGAACACGCTACACGTCAGAGGTTGGTGCCTGGAAGTGCACGACCTCGCCATCGCCAAGTACGCCGCCGGCCGCGAAAAAGATCTCGACTTTACCCGCGCGCTCGCTCGCCATGCCATGATCGATCGCAATGTCCTCGAAGTACGGCTTGCCGCCACCGCGATGGGCGACGTTATCCGCACTCTAATTTCCGCGCGCATCCAGAGAGACTTCGCGGCGCGCTGACTCACTTACTCGCAGTCGACCCCGCCAACGTCCGCGACTGCTTGCCATCCCACACGTACACCCGCCCGAGCGCATCGCCCGCCAGCACCAGCTTGCCGTCGGACGATGCCGTCACTTTCGTCAACAGCGAAGTGTAGGCACTGCTCGCGCCCTTCGGTTTGCCATCGACGCCCCAGACGCGGATGGTGGAGTCACGGCCCACGCTCACCAGGCGGCCGTCGTAAGTGAAGACGACGCTCAACACACCCCCGGGCGGCGTGCCGTATCCGCCAGGCGCGGGCTTGGGAGTGTGCGCCTTGGAGATGCTTGCCAGCGGGAAACCGTCGGCGGCGTTCCAGATCACGATCGAGCCATCCTCGCTCGCCGACGCCAGCAGCATGCTGTCGCCGCGCCAACTGAGCGAGGTCACCGAATCCTTGTGCTCTTCGAGATTTCCCATCGTGCCACCGTTCGCACTCTCCCACAGGAAGATGGCGCCCGCGCGGTCCGCAGTCGCCAGGCGGCTGCCATCGGGGCTGAATTCGATGGCGGTGATCCAATCGGTATGCTTCGTGAGCTGATACAGAAGCTTCCCATCGGCCACCGAATATACCTTCACTACTTTACCGGGACCGCCGAGCGCCACCAGTTTGCCATCCGCACTGACATCCGCCGCGAGCACGATATCGCGCTCATCGCCGAGCACGCTCAAACGATTGCCGGTGCGCACGTCAAACAGCACCGCTTTGCCGGATTGCGCGCCGCGTCCTCCAGCAGCCAGCAAGATCGTGCCGTCCCGGCTGAACCGAAGCACGTAGGGGATGCCCTCCGGGAACGCCAGCTCGCCGGCCGGCGCATTCTTCGCGATGTCGTAGAGATAGATACGCTCGTGGCCGGCCACCGCCACTAGCGGCGCCCACGGACTCGCCGACAGCGCGGTAACGGGATGCGCGTGCGCCGGCTCCGGCAGCGTGACAGCCTTCAGCGAGAGCGGCATGGCGGGAGCGCCGTCCGGCCGATTGCGCGCGCTCGGCGTGAACTCGAGCGACGGCGCGACGGGGCCATGCGGCTTGCTCGTCGCATTTTCGAGCAGGCCCTGCTGGATCCAATCGCGGATCGCGGCGATCTCTGCATCCGGCAACTTCGCCTGCCCGTACGGCATTTGCGGCGCACCGTCTTCGTGCATCAGCGCGCGATAAAGGACGCTGGCGCTCGCCCGTCCCGCAATCACGACGTCGCCCGAGCTGCCGCCTTTCAGCACGCCCGCGAACGTCTCCACATTCAGTCCCGACCGCATCTCCGCGGCATTGTGGCAGGCGAAGCATCGGCGCGCGAAGATCGGCTTCACATCGTCTTCGTAGTTGGGATGCTGCGGGGCTTGGGCGTGAAGCAGCATCGGAATGAGGAGAGCAATCAGAGGCAAGCTACTGAGCTGTGAAGCAGACTTCAGTCTGCGGCGGGCTTCAGCCCGCCCTCCGCCGAATCCTATGAAACTTGCGGCAGGCGGACTGAAGTCCGGGGTCCCCTCTGGGGATGGCTGAAGCCTGCCCCACGAAGGGCCGTCCGAGACTGCTTTCGTCGCGCGTTCCATGAGTCTCTCAGTTCATTCTGACTTCACCGACCCGACAGGGGCGGCTTCTGACTCCTGACTTCCAAGTCCCGAAGGGACTTCGAGGGCGAAGCCCTCGTTCAATGATTAAACTCGAACTCCGTGGAATTCAGCAGCGCCCAGAAAATATCGTCATACGCGCCGCGATCCCGCGGCTTCGCGGCCACCAGCGCGAGCAACTTCTTCTTCTCCGGCTCGGACGGCTTACGACTCAGAGTCCGCAAAAACAGATCGTCGATAATTTCCTCGGGTTTGTGTCCCTCTTTCAAATCCGACGTCACTACGGTACTCCGTCCCAGCTTGCCTTCGATGGTGTCGCCGTTCAACAAGTGCAGGGCCTGCGCCAGCGTGGGCTCGAGCCGCGTGTCGGAAGCATTCACGCTATCGCGCGAGCATTCGCCGAAGGTCTTCAGAAAATAGTTATTGACCTGCCGCCCGCCTTCGAAAAGTTGCACCGCGCGCGATCCCGCGGCGGTTCCGTTGAACGACGTCGGCGCGCCCGTCACCTGGGCGATGGAATCCAGCAGCACATCGGCACGCAAGCGCCGCAGGTGCTGGTGCGAGAATTGATCGTTGTCCTCGCGATTGGTGGCGTTGGGCATAGTGGCAAGCTGATACGTACGCGAGAGGCAGATATCGCGGATAAGCCGCCGCGCGTCGAAATTGTATTCCGCTAACTTCTTGCCGAGCGCCTCCAGCAATTCGCGATTGCTCGGCGGATTGCTGATGCGCACGTCGTCCACCGGCTCCACAATTCCACGGCCGAAGAACGCCGCCCAAATACGATTCGCCATGTTCTGGCGGAACAGCGGGTTGTCCTTGGACGTCAGCCAATCGGCCAGCGCCACCCGCGGATCCCTGCCCGCTACATCTGGAGAGCCCGCGACATCCGGAGCGTCGCCGCCCAGCAAGCGCGCGGGCACCGGATGGCCGTCTAATAGGTGCTTCGCGGGCGGCGCATGGGGGGCGTCATAGATGTAGAATTCGCGCGCTTCCGACCCCACTTTGCGCTTCACTCCGGTGAAGAAACTGACGAAGCCGTAATAATCGTCCTGGGTCCAGCGATCGAACGGATGGTTGTGACACTGCGCGCACTGCACGCGGACACCGGTGAACACCTGCGCCACATCCTGCGCCACGGCTTTCGGATCGTATTGGCCCTGCGGCAGCATGGTGTACAGATTCACCGCCGGATTGCGCAAATTGCTGCCTGTGCTCGCCACTTGTGCGCGCGCGAACTGGTCGAGCGGAGCATCTTTCTTCACCTCGGCCCGGATCCAGCCGTAGTAAGCCTCGGCGGCCTTGCGATCGGTGCCGAAGGAGCTGTTGCCACCATCGCTGCGGACCTTGAGCGTCTCGGCCCAGCGCGCCGCCCACAGGTCGGCGAACTCGTCGCGGGCCAGCAGTTCATCTACTAGTTTGCTGCGCTTGTCGCGATCGTGGCTGGCCGTGAAGCGCTTGCAGTCGTCGGGCGAGGGCGGCAGGCCGATCAGGTCCAGATAAATACGACGCAGGAACTCATCGTCGCTGGAAAGCGCGCTCGGCAGGATGCGCAAATTGCGCAGCTTGGCGTATACCAGGTCGTCGATGTAGTTCGCCGAGGGAGTCTTCGGCCATTTGAATTTCCCCGGCGGCAGTACCGTGATCTCGGCGCCGACGGTGAACTTGGAGAAGCGCGCAAAAACAAAAGTATCGCCGCGTGTTCCGGCGGTGACCACGCCTTGCGCATCGATATCGGCGGTGGTTTTGTTGTTGGTGAGGTAGAGCGCCAGTTGGTTCACCACGCGGGTGGTCCCATCCGAATATGTCGCCAACACCTGGAGGGGCTTCTTCTTGTTCGACGCTTCGAACACCACCTTGTCGGGAACCAGCGAAATCCCTGTGACCTGCGGGACGCCGGCCGCGTCGTCTGGCGCACCCCACTGGATCCAATGGAGCAGCGTATTGTAGTAGTCGGTGCCCGGCTTGAATCGTTGCCCGCCGCCGTGCGGCACCACGCCGGTGGCTTTGAGCAGCAGGAGGCTCTGTTCGGGAACGGCCATGTCGATCCGCCGCCCGACGATCTGCTGGGTCAGCCGGTAATAGTCGCCCGCGGGGTCGTATCCGAACAGCGAAAGATGGAAGCCATCCTTGCCCGCCGCGGCGCCATGACAGCCACCGCTGTTGCAGCCCGCGCGGAAGAACACTGGCATCACGTCGAGCCGGAAACTGGGGGGCGCGGCTGGGCCCACAGTGGTCGACGCCGCGCACAACGGAGCGGCCAGCAGAAGAAGGAGCGCTCTCATCGCGCCGCCTCCGAGCGCTGTGGGGCAGACTTCAGTCTGCGGCGGACTTCAGTCCGCCGTCCGCGAACGCCACGAAACCTGAGGCAGGTGGGCCGAAGTCCGAAGTCCTCTTCGGGGAGGGCTGAAGCCTGCCTGACAGTGCCTGCCAGCTTGGACGAATCCAATCCGCAAGCAGGATTGCCTGCCCCACAAAAGCGTTCTGGACAAGCTAAAGCATGTCCTACCTGAAGTAGCGCCTTCATCGCGCCGCCTCTGAGCGCTGCGTGGAAACCTCGGGGCGGCTCAGTGGGGCTGACCCGGCGGGCTGGAAAGCCCGCCTGCAGGCACGATTGCCTGCCACACGCATATTTACTTTCATCGCACCGCCTCCGAAGTCCGCGCGGCGTCCACACGCAATACGCCCGAGGCGCTCCGTTCGCGAATCGGCTGCCCGCCATCGGTGAAAACCACCTCGCAGATCAGACCTTTATATAACCCCGCCAGTGCGTCCGCGTCCGCCGCCACATGAAACACCACCTGCGTGTCCTTCGACGAAATCTCGGGCGCGGGCTCGACCATCTTCACACCCCGCGGCAGTTGCTGCAGCCGCACCGTCGCGGTCCCCGGGAACGGCCGGTTCCGATGCAGCACGCCCACCAGTTCGGCCTGCTTTCCCTGCTCCACCGACCCGCGCTGCAACTCGATCGACAGATACGGCGCGGCGACCGTCAAGGTCACGAATGCCGACGACACCCGCACCCTGCCGACGCCGCTCGGCGCATTGCCTCCTGTCGTCGAACCGCTCATGGCGATCTGATAATCGCCCGGCGCGGCCTTCTCAGCGGCCTGGATCTTGAACGTCGCCTCCTGCTGGCCGGGCGCGATGGTGACCACCGGCCCCTTCGACACATTCGGCGGCAACCAATCCGGCAGAACCTCCACCGGCCCTTTGAAATCGCTATTGCGCCGCACTCTTACTTTCAGCAACTGTTCGCCGTTCTGCACCAACGGAATCGCCGGCTGGTCCAGTTCGAGCGAAAACGGCGCGGGCTCAGTCACCGCCAGAGCGTAGCGATCCAGGAAAACCAAATGCCACGGCATCTCGCCACCGCGATTGGTGAGCGCGAAGCCCTGCCGCGACCCGGTATCGAGCGTCACAGGCCGATCTATCGTCACCGGCCGATCTATCGTCACCGGCCGATCCAGGGTCCGGCCGTCGTTCGCGACAGCAGCCACGGTCCGGCCGTCGTTCGCGGCGGCAACCACCGGCCGCGCCAACAATTGAATGAGCGCCGATTGCTGCGGCGTCTCCCGATCCGCCACGAATTGCACCGGCAGCCGATTCACGCCCTTGCCGAATCGCGGCGCGATCATCGTCACCCCGCGCGGCAGGCCGACGGCCTCCAGTTCGATTTCGCCCTTGTAGTTGTTACCGATCCCCTGCGCCAGTTGTACGTCGAGCGTCCAACGATTGCCCTGCGGCACGATGAGGCCCGCCAGCCGCGGATTCTGATACGAGTCGGGCGAAGTGATGTGCGTGTACACGGTGTCGTGGAGCGGCTCAATTTCCACGCGATACACGTGATCGGGGCCGAATGCGCCGGTAGTGTCGGCGATCCCGAGCAGGTACTCGCCGTCAGCCGGCGCATTGAAAACCGCCACAGGATCCAGCTGGTCTTTGAGGTACCAGGTGCCGCGCGACGACGGCAATCCGAGGTCGATCAGCCGCGCATCGTCGGCGTCCACCAGGTTCTTGGCGCCATTCACCGCGCGGATCCAGATGCGCGGATCCACCGGCGCGCCGAGCGTTCGCGCATACACCTGTACCTTCCACTGTTGACCCTTCTTGGCCGCAAATCGATACGTTTGCGTCTCGCCGGACTTTTCGAGAATGCCGTTCAGCGCGACCGGCAGCGAGACCGCGCAATCGCCCGGCGCCGCCGGACAATCGGCGTTCGGGAAGGGCGATACGCGCATCGTATTCCCCGAAGGCGGCGGCTCCGCCGGCGTGAAATATTCGAATGGACCAGCCTTCGCAGGCAACTGGATCCGCTCCGTGCGCACACCGCGCGGATCGCCGAGCACTCTCGCCTCGATTGCCGTACCAGTCTTTCCGCCCGCCGGGAAGATTGCCGTGGGACGCGAGAAGGAGCCGATGTGTGCGCGGTACCAGGCTTGTCTCGGCGCATAAAATGTCTGTTGGCGGATCTCGATGTAGTATCGTCCGGCGTGCGGCGCCACCATCGAAAGCACGGGGTCCTGCACGTACAGCGCGCTGTCGTCGTTACTCGCCAGCTCTTTGCCATCGGCGTCCAGAATGCGTGCCATCAGGTCGTTCTCGCCGCCGTTGTGCAGCGTGCCCAGCCGCGCAGATTCCACTTCTACCGAGATGCGCTGCCCCTCCGCCACGTCGACACGGTAGAAATCGCGATCCAGGTCGCCACCCGCGAGAATCTGCCCTTCCACGGTGGAATTCATCGGCACTGCCTGTGCTAGCGCGATCGTGTCGTTCTGGCCGATCTTGGTTTCCCGCTCGAACACCGTGGGGAACGGACCCACCCAGAAGGTCACCGCATCGCTCAACGCCGTCGCCGTGCGCACGCGCAAAACGTGCTCCCCCAGAGGGCAATCGCGCGCGATCTGAAAGAGCACCGTAAATCCGGTTTCGGGCTTGGCCGCGGACTTGAATCCGCCGGCTCGAATTCCCGGCTGGTAGAACAGCACCTCGCGTGGATTCTCCAGAGAGAGCCCATGAAACTCGACTTCCACCGTGCTGCCCCGTTGCCCGCCGCGCGGCAGCAGATAGTCCACCATGTATGTGGTGTCGGCGCCGAGGTTCCCGGCGGTCAACACTGCGAAGAGAATCAGTGCTCGTGTGGCAGGCAATCTTGCCTGCAGGCGGGCTTTCCAGCCCGCCTTTTCGTGGGGCAGGCATCCGGCCTGCAGCCGGCATTCAGCCGGCTTCTTCGGGGTGCGGCGGATCCCTAGGGGCGACGAAGGCGAAAGGGACGAGTCGCGCTGAAGCCCGGGTTCCCCTCTGGGGATGGCTGAAGCCTGCTCCACCTCGGCAGCCGACCGAACACGTTGAATGGCCAAAGCCGCCTGTAGCCAGAATTGGCGGCCACAAAAAGCCGTCCACGAACTGTAGTCCGCGAGCCTCACCGGCGTTATCCGATCAACCCGTCGACCACCCTGCCGTCGCGCACGATGTCGATGGGCCGGCCGCCCGGCGCCAGCAGCCGGTCGCGCGAATCCACGCCCACCTGATGGTAGACCGTCGCCAGAAAATCCTCCACCGTCACCGGATCGCGATCCGGCTCGCTGGCCGTGGCATTCGAAGCGCCATAAATCTGCCCCTTGGTGATTCCGCCGCCCGCCAGCACTTGCGAGTAAACCCGCGCCCAGTGATCGCGCCCGGCATTCTCATTCACCTTGGGGCTCCGCCC
>Ga0182013_10006107_pt1 | contig 13774 bp, 11 predicted proteins | sample 612S2MmetaG_FD_120487 | JGI IMG/M metagenome (GOLD analysis project Ga0182013, IMG submission 120487) | Permafrost microbial communities from Stordalen Mire, Sweden - 612S2M metaG | ecosystem: Environmental > Terrestrial > Soil > Wetlands > Permafrost | place: Sweden: Stordalen | collected... | reverse complement strand
GCCTGGCCCACGACATGCCCGGGCGCCGGTGGGGGATCTACGAGGAGCTCCCCTATCGCTGGGAGGTGCCCGAGCAAGTGACGGCGGCCAAACAGCGGCTGGCGACCAACGGTTTCTCCCTCGGGCCCGCGCCCGTCGCCTCGAGCCCTGACAATGCCGGGAAATACGCCATGCTCGCCTGCTACCGCTCGCAGCTTCCCTGCCTCGGGGAGCGGGCCGATGTCGCCGCCCGGGGGCCGGAGGTATTTTATTTCTTGAAAAGCCCGGCCGGCTGAGCCATGTCGGGGCTGTTCTGGCCGGTCCTCGTCATTTCAGGTTGTACCTTTTGAGGATGGGCCGAGACTTGAAGGTAGCGGTCGTAATTCCTACCTTCAACCGGCGCGACCTCGTCACCCAGGCCGTGCGGTCGGTCCTGGGCCAGACGTACACGGACTTGACCTGCCTGGTGATCGACAACGGCTCGACCGACGGTACGGGCGAAGCGCTGGCCGCCATCGGCGACCCTCGCCTCAAAGTACTGGTGGAGGACCGGCCCATGGGCGGCCCGGGCGCCCGCAACCTGGGCATCACCGCCGCCGAGGGCTGCGCATGGGTGGCGTTCCTCGACAGCGACGACGTGTGGGCACCGACCAAGCTCGAGCGCCAGATGGCCGCCATAGCCCGTTACCCCGAGGCTCGGTGGTCGGCTACGGCCTGCGTGAGCGTGGGCGAGGACCTGAGGGTGCGCCACGCCGTGCGCATGAGGGACGTACCGGCGACGTCGGGCGAAAGTGCCATCGTCAGTTCAGCTGAAGTGCGCGCCCTGCTGCTGGAGGACAACCGGGTCCCGGCCGGCAACTCGACCGTGCTGGCAGCCAGAGCGGTGCTACAGGAGGTGGGCGGGTTCGACGCCACCCTGGCCACCTGCGACGACTGGGACCTGTGGCTGCGCATAGCCGCCCTGTCGCCCCTGGCCTACATAGACGCGCCGCTCGCCGCCTACCGCCTCTGGGACGGCCAGTCCTCGTCCAACGAACGGGCTTTCATGCGCGACGCGGCCACGGTCAGGGCCCGCAACTTCGACGACGCCGGCCCCGTGCCCCGGAGCTTTTTTGCCCGCTGGGAAAGAGAAGCAGCGCGGCGCCATGTGGCCGCCAGGCGCCGGCTACCGGCCGCCCGCAGCTACATAAGAGCGGCCTGGGTGGGCGCCGCCCCGGGCCAGTTGGTTTACGCCGTCGCCGCCGTGGCCCTGCCCGGGGTGGCCGAGCGCCGGTTGCGCCGCCTCGAAACGGCCCAGCGCCTGCCCGAAGGCTGGGAGCCGGAGACCGAGCCCTGGCTGGCCCCTTACCGCACCGCCAATAACGTCAACGCCTGACCGCCCCTTCGTCGGCGGCCGTCTTCACCAGTTCCAGCACCCGGGGGCCGTTCACCTTCTCGTCAAACAGTTCGCAGGCGCGCCGGCGTCCGGCCGCGCCCATTTCCCGGCGCAGTTGGGGACTGGCGGCCAAGCGCTTCAAGGCGTCAGCCAAGGCGGCCACGTCCCCCGGGTTAATCAGGATCCCGGTGGCACCGTCGTCGACCACCTCCGGCACGGCCGCGATACGCGTGCTGACCACCGCCAGCCCGGCCGCCATGGCCTCGATGATGGCCAGGGGCATGGCGTCGCCCGCGGTGGGCAGGACGAAAACGTCGGCCGCGCCGAACAGGGCCGCCAACCTGGGGTCGTCCTGGTCGAGGTCGCGATGGACGCGCACCCGCTCCGACCCGGGCACCTCCGACTTCGTCACAATGTCGCATTCCCAGTCGGCCTCGAGCACCGCCAGCGCCGCCAGGAGGTCGGGGCCGCCTTTGCGGGCGAACTCGCCCCCGACGAAAAGCACCCGCAGGGGGCCGCCGTCGCGGCGCGGCCCAACCTCCCATTTTTCGACGTCGGTACCGGGCCGCACGATGGGGGCGCGGCGGGGCGCCACCCGGTAATCGTCCACCAGGGAGCGAGCGCACCACCGGCTCCACGGCATCGTGTAGGTGGCCCGCCGGAACGACGAACCTACGAGCCGGCGCTTCACGCCCTCGACTTGGCGGCCCTGTTTATGGTGCAGCGGGTAGGCCTCGTCGATGTTGATGGGCGTACCGTCGACCGAGATCACCGACGGCACCCGCCCCATGACCGGCCCCAGGAAAAGCGACAGGGTCTGGGTGTGCATGAACAGCACGTCGAAGCGCGCCGCCAGCCCGACCAACCGGGCGGCACTGGCGCTGACGCTCAGGCTGTAGTTAGCCGAGAAGGGGAACATCGTCGCCGGCCATACCTCGTGGCCCGGTTCGATGAGGAACCATTCCGCCCGCACGGACGGGTCGCGCTCGACCACCCGCTGGAGCATTTTGGTGAAGGTGACGTGCCCGATCGTGTACTCCATGACAAAACCGGCACGGTAGGTCCTGGGCTGTGGCCCACCCTCAGGCATCTAGAGCCTGGTCGATGTCCTCGATTATGTCGTCGATGTGCTCGAGGCCGACCGACAACCTGACCATTTCCGGTGGTATATCGGCCTTGGCCAACGCCGCCTCGTCCAATTGGCGGTGCGTGGTGGAGGCCGGGTGGGCGACCAGGGACTTGGCATCGCCCATGTTCACCAGGCGCTTGAACAGCTTGACGCTGTCGAAGAAATGGATGGCGGCGTCGTAGCCGCCCGCCGGCCCGAAGGTCACTATCGACGGGAAGCGGTCCCCCAGGTACTTGCGGGCCAGCAAATGGTAGGGGTTGTCGTCGAAACCCAGGTAGCGCACCCAGGAGACCCGGCTCTGCGCCGCCAGGTGCTCGGCCACCAGGCGGGCGTTGTGCTGCTGGCGCTCGAGGCGGACGGACAGGCTCTCCAGTCCCTGCAACAACAAAAAGGCGTTGAGCGGGGCGAGAGTGGCGCCCTCGTTGCGCAGGCCCACGGTGCGGGCGCGCACGGCGTAGGGCCGGTCCGGGAAGTCCCGGGCGTACACCACGCCGTGGAAAGCGGGCTCGGGCCGGCTGAACATGGGGAAGCGCTCGGGGTGCTCGGCCCAGGGGAACCGGCCGCCGTCTATGACGATGCCCCCGAGGGTCGTGCCGTGGCCGCCGACAAACTTGGTCAGCGAGTGGATGACGATGTCGGCCCCGTGCACAAAAGGCTTGAGGCACAAGGGCGTAGGCACGGTGTTGTCGACGATGAGCGGCACCCCGTGGCGGTGGGCCGCATCGGCCACCGCCTCGATGTCGACGACGTTGCCGGCCGGGTTGCCGATGCTCTCGCAGAAAACAGCCTTGGTGTTGTCGTCGATCAAAGCCTCGATGGCCTCGGCGGTGTCGTCGGCCGCAAACCGGGCTTCCACGCCCTCGCTCGGCAGGACGGCGGCGAAATAGGTATAAGTGGCGCCGTAAAGCTGGGGCGTGGTCACGATATTGGAGCCGAGGCCGGTCAGGTTGCGCACCGAAAGCCGCACCGCCGCCGCCCCCGAGCTCACGGCGACCGCCGCCGCCCCTTGCTCCAGGCTGGTCATGCGCCGCTCGAGCACGTCGACCGTGGGGTTGTTGATGCGGTTGTAGTGAAAACCGGGGGTCTCCAGGTCGAAGACCGCTCCGGCGTGGGCGGCGTCCACGAAATCGTGGGCCACCGTCTGGTAGATGGGGACTGCTACCGCCCGGGTGCTGTCCGGCGTATAGCCGCCATGGACGGCAATTGTCTCGTCACGCACCACTATCAATGTAGAGGCGCTCATCGGCTCTCTGGCGGACGGACTCCAGCCAGTTGCCGATCAGGGCCCCCGATGCCGCGTCCCAGCGGGCCGTGACGTGGCGGGCGGCGAAGTCGAAGGGGAAGTCGGCCATGAGCTCGGGGTCGCGTCCCTTCTGGGCCAGCCTCATCTCGAACTCGGTCAGCACTTCGGCCCCCTCGCTGTCGAGCAGGTCGCCAGGGATGCGAGGGTAGGAGCCCTGGATCCCCCCGAGGTAGCGCCGGACGTCGCGCCGGTACTCCCTTAGCAGGGTGTACGGCCCGTACTCCGGGTGCCCCTGGAACAGCAGGAGCTCGCACTCGCCCTGCTGGCCCATAGCAACGGTCCAACCACCGTCGCGGGACTCGGACAGCACCTCGTAACCACTTTCCGAAAGGTCCGTGGCCGGGATGTCGTTGAAGCGGGAATGGGGCCAGACCGTCTCGCCCACGCCGGCCATGAGCGGGTGGGAATGGTCGATGAACTGCTCGAAAACGCCGCTGCATTTGTCAAGGAGCATGCGCCGGGGCACCTGGTGGAAGGCCCACATGGCCGCATGGGCGCTCATGCAAGACACGAGGGCGCTGGGGACGGCGGTGGTCATCCAGCGCAGGAGCCTCTCCATGGCCGGCCAGAAGAGCTCCTCGGTCAGCTCAGGCTGCTTGGGCTCGGCGCCCGTGACTATGACGGCGTCGGGCGGGTTGGCGTAGAGGTGCTCGATGGGCTTGTAGCCGTGCGAGATCAGGGCCAGGATGCCCGGGCCGCGTACGACCCCGGGCAGGGTGTAGCGGTCGAAGGTGATGGCGTGGTGGGCCGAGGCCGCTCCCAGGAGCCCTTCGAACTGGCGCTCGGTCTCCTCGAAAGCCCCGTCGGGCATGCTGTTGACAAAGGCGAGCCGCAAGGTCCGCGGCGCCGCCACGGCCGGGCCACCGGCAACCAGGCCGGCCGCTCCCGAGGTGGCGGCGGAGCCGTTGAGCTCGATGACCCGGGCGGCCCGCCCGACCACTTCGTTGGCGCAGAAATCGGCGTCGATAAAGGCCCGCACCCGGCTTTTAGGCGACGGTATGTAGAGGGTGAAGTAGCGCACCCCTTCGCTCAGCACACCGAAGACCCACACGTGCGGCTGGGGCCGGCCCCTCACGTCCAAGGGGTGGAAGTCCTCGGTGAGGTCGATGCTGCCGACGGGGGTGCCGTCGAAGTCGAGCGGGCGCACCCGGCCCCGCTCCACCATGCTGGTGAACAGGGGGTTGGCCGAGCGGGAAATGGACGGCAGGTCGAGGTGGGCCCGGATGAGCCGGTCGACCTCGACCTCGGCGAGCTGGTCGAGATGGGTGGAGCGGACCAGGATCCTCCCGCCGTCGGCCGGCAGGAGCTCGGGGGAGGGGCCGAAGGGCAGCCTGAGGACGCCGGCGTCGATGAGGGCCAGCAACTGCTGGGACCGGAAAGCGGGCGGGCCGGCGACCAGGCGGGCAAAACGGCTGTGCATGTTGACCTGGAAGTCGACGTGTGAGGTGAGGCTCAGGCCCTTGAACTCGACGGCCAGGCGCAGCGTGTCGCGCAGTGCCCGCAGCGTCTCCAGGGCGGCCTTCAGGGGGCTCGTCCCCCCCGTCACCAGCGCCTCGGCCAGGTCGGCGTCCAGGACCGAGTAGATCTTGTCCTGGTAGTCCTGGCCACTGGTGTAGTGGGCGTCCTTGCCGGCGAAGAGGTGGGCCTCGGCGCTGAACTCGCCGTACTTTCCGGCCAACAGGGCGCGGACCTCGGCGAAGGTCCCCGACGCCCACGCCTCGACCAGGAGCTCACGCACGCTGCGAGCCTCTTCGGGCCCGTCGGCCTGGCGGGCGGCGGTCATGTAGTAGCACAGCTCCATCTCGGCGAACACCAGGGGTAACAGCTCGTGGCGGGCGTCGATAAAGCGCTTGGTCCCGTCGTCATGCCTCTTCAGGGCGGCGACGGCCTCCATGGTGCAGATGGCCGGTTCGTAGTCGCCCACGGGGTCGGCGGTGGCGAACGACTTGGCGCAGTACGGGTAGCCGCTGCGGGAAAACAGGTAGATAGAGGGCTCCCGGCCGCTGCGGTGGTAGACGAGCCGGCCGTAAAGGGCGTCGGTGTAATGACCGCCGAGCCCGACGGTGAGAGCGGTGATGACGTCGAGAGCGACCAGGCCCATGCCCTCGACGGCGATCTTCTCGTGCGGGCCGGTGATGTCCAGGTAGGCCTTGACGGGGTAGGGGCTGGTGGCCAGCGGCCCCGCTGAGCCCATATTGGCTATGTCCTGGACGTGCCCGGTGGTGAGGATGGCGTCGTCGACGACGAGCTGTTCGCCGTTGTCGAGGTACACCCGCTCGCGCCCGTCATCGGTGGCCTCGACGTCGATGGCGCACGCCTTGTGCAACTTGATGGCGATGTTGCCCGGGGCTTCGGCACATAAGACCTGGTAGAACCACTCGAGGTACTCCCCCATGATCCGCCGGGGAAGAAAGTCGTGCGGGCCCACAGGCGTGCCCTCGGTCGAGATGGCGCACTCCACGCCCTGCCAGTGGTAGCCCTTGTCCTTCACCCACTCGTAAAACCCGCGCCCGAGCCGGGAGTCGTCGAGGGTCTCGGGGAACGGGTACATGGAGTGCTGCCCGCACGGAGTGTTGAGGACCAGGTAATCGGGCTGGTCCAGGGAGTACATGCCCCCGCCGGGGCGGCCGGGCTCGACGACGTGGACCACGATGTCGCTATCGGGCGTCCGCCGGGCTGCGTCGACAAATCGTTCCAGGGCGCACAGGCCCCAGGGGCCCAGGCCCACGATGCTGATCTCAGCCACGGTTCCTCACCAGACGATTCTTAGCATTGCACCACGTCTTAGTCGCCGGGCGGGGGACCCAGAAGAAAAATCTTCGCCGTTCCGCACGTTTAGCGTCGAAGATCGCGCTAATTGTAGTGAGGGCTGTCGAACGGCGCCAGATAGGCCTGGCGAACATCGCGCTCCCCCACCGCTGTGCCGGGAGGTGCCCCCGCACTGGCAAGATGAGGTCCTGAAAACGAGCGCATTGTGGTTCGGTCCGCCGGGACGCCCGCTGTTCGGCCGGGCTTACATGCCCGAAGGGGGGACCGCGTACGCCGGGGTCGTACTTTGTCCCCCGTTCGGGCTGGAGGCGCAGGGGGCGGGGCGGGCCTACCGGGCCCTGGCCGAGAGGCTGGCGACCGAGGGCCTCGCCGTCGTCCAGGTCGACTACGACGGCACCGGTGATTCGGCCGGCTGGGCCGGCGACCCGGACCGGGCGCAGGCCTGGCAAGGGTCGGTGCGGGCCGCCGTGGACCTGCTGCGGGCCGGGGGCGCGGCCAAGGTGTGCGTGGTCGGGATGCGCATGGGCGCCACGCTGGCGGCGTGGGCTGCCGGGGAGTGCGCGCTGGCCGGGCTCGTACTGTGGGACCCCTGCGACAGCGGCCGCAGCTACCTGCGCGAGGAGGCCCTCCTGCGCTCGGTGTACCTCGGGGACCAGGGCCTCGACATCCCCGTCGACGAGGCCACGGCCGGGGCGGGCGGCGCCGAGATCCTGGGTACCGTCTACGACGCGGACGCCGTAAAGGCCATGACGGCGCTGGCCCTCGAGGCCTGCCCCGGTCCCCTGCCCGGCCATGTGCTGGCCCTGCTGCGGCCGGACCGCCCCCCCAAGCGGGCCGTCCGGGAGTGGTTGGCGCAGGCCAGGGCCGAACTGGCCGAGGCCGTCGGGCAAGAGCAGGTCATCTCCGTCTGGCCCCTCAAGTCCGTGGTGCCCGAAGCCACCCTCGACATCATCGTCTCGTGGCTGGCGGGCGTGGCCGGTGTGCCCGTGGGTGGCGGCGGGGACGGCGGGGACGGCGGGGACGGCGGGGACAGGTCGGCGGTGGACGGCGGGGACAGGTCGGCGGTGGACGGCGGGGACGGCGCGGAGAGGTCGGCGGTGGTGCTGCCGGCGCAGCTCAGCGCCGTGGTCGCCGGCCCCGACGGCGAGGAGGTTGCCGAGGAGATCACGTACATGGGCCCGGACCGGCTTTTCGGGATCGTGTCCCGCCCCAGCGGTCCTGCCCCCTCGACCACGGTCATCTTGCTCAACTCCGGGCGCATCGACCACGTCGGGCCGGGCCGGCTGTGGGTCGAACTGGCCCGGTCGTGGGCCGCCGCCGGCGTGCCCGTGGTGCGGGTGGACCTAGCCGGGTTGGGCGACAGCCCGGCCCGGCCCGGGCGTTCGGCCGGCCTCGTCTACTCTCCCGAGGCCCTCGACGACGTGGCCGCGGTCGCCCACGCCGTCTCGCCCGCCGACCCCTCAGCGGTCGTGCTCATGGGGCTGTGCTCGGGCGCCTGGCATTCGGTCCAGGCCGCTCTGACCGGCGGCGCCCGGGGCGTCGTGGCCATCAACCTGGTCCCCCCGAGCCCTCCGGGCGACCCCGCCCCCCGGTCGCCCGAAGCCGCCCCCGGCAGCTCCGGCTACCGTGCCCGGCTGGCGACGGCCAAGACTGCCCTGCACCGGAGCGCCTCGCGTCTTCCCGGCCACCATTACCTGGGCGGCCTGTCCCGGCGGGGGCAGGACGTGAGGTCGTGGCTGGAGCACCGCCTGCGGGGCGATGACGTGCTCGCCTTCCACCTGCGGGGCCTGGCCCGGAAGGATATCGACACCCTGGTGGTGGCCGGGAGCTACGAAGGCCGCCAGGTCCGCCAGGGCGAAGCTGCGCTGCTGTGGCGCATGGAGAAAAAGGGCGGGTTCCGCATTGTCGTGCTCCCCGACATCGACCACACCCTGTTTACCCAGGGCACGCGCCGCCAGGTCCTGCCCCTGCTGACCGAGCGCGTCATGGCGCAGTGCGCCCCGGGGCCTCGTCCCGACTTTGCAGCCACGCGCTAACCCCGTCCCGTCACTACGCTCTTGGCCATCGATAGCCCGCGCGTCGTCGCTACCATCTCCGGGCCCTGGCCGGCCCCCGTGGAAACATTGCTCCCGCACCAATGGAGCTACTGGTCCTTCCTGCGCAAGATGCTGAGCGCCGCCAAAGGTGCGGACGCCGTGATCCTGCGGGGCACGAGCGGCTTCGGCGCCGGCTACGTCGAAGCGGTGGCCGGTTTGTTGATAAAGCTGCGCTGGCGGCACCCGCCCTTGGTCCTGGTCAGTGATGCCACCTGGGACGTGACCAGCCAGGCGTTGGAGGACCGCCTGCCCCGCTTCGCCCGGCCGCTGCTGCCCCGGCTGGGCCGCCTCGGGGTGCGGGCGACCGACGGGCGCCACGTCATCTACGGGGTGCTCTCGAGCGACGAAAAACAAGGCTTCGAGGGGCGCTGGGGCATCGACGGGCGCCGCGTCCGCTTCACCCCCTTTTACGCCACGTTGGGCCGTGACTTGGCCAGTTCGGCCACCGATGGGGGCTACGTGTTCGCCGGCGGCAACAGCTACCGGGACTACGACCTGCTGGTGAAGGCGGTCGAGGGCCTCGACGTCCCGGTACGGCTGGCATCTTCGTGGAGGCCGTCGCAGCCGCTGCCCCCCAACGTCGAGGTGGCTTCGCTGCCCCAGGACGAGTACAACCGGACGATGCTCGGGGCCGGCCTGATGGTGGTCCCGCTGCGCCCGGCGGCCCGCAGCGCCGGCCAACAGACCTACCTCAGCGCCATGCTGGCGGGCAAGCCGTTGATAGTGACCGACGCCCCCGGTGTGCGGGACTACGTGGTGCCCGGCCAGACGGCCTTGGTCGTCGAAAACGACCCGGAGGCCCTGCGCGCCGCCATTACCTGGGTACTCGACCCGGCCAATAAGGCCGAAGTGCAGCTGATGACCGAAAGGGCGCGCCGAACCGTCGAAGAGCAGTACCTGGCCCGTCATTACTTCGCCCGACTGTGGGAGACCGCCACTCAGGAGGCGGCCACTCAGGAGGCGGCCACTCAGGAGGCAGCCACTCAGGAGGCGGCCAATCGTGCCCGAGCCGGTGACGGTGCCGCCGGCCCCACCCCCGGGAACATTTGAGGCCGTGCCCACGACGTCCGTACCTCTGCCGACCTCGACGACGAGCGCGCACGATTTGCTGGGCCTGGTCCTGGCCCACGCCGAGCTGAGGCCGGACAGCCCGGCGCTGCAGGACGACCATGGCCGCTTCACCTACGGGGAACTGGCCCGCCACGTGGCCAACCTGGCTTCGGGCTTGAGCGCCCTGGGCGTGGGGGCCGGCGACCGGGTGGGCCTTTACCTGCCCAACTCCGCCGACTTCGTGAGCCTGGCCCTGAGCTGCCTGTGGCTGGGGGCGGTGTGGGTGCCTCTTCAGGTCAACAGCCCTCCACCGCGCTTGGCCACGGTGACCGAGGACTGCAGCCCCGCCCTCGTGGTGGCCCGGGAGGAAGACGGCGCGGCGCTGGCGGGCCTGGGCCGGCGCCTGGCCACCCCGGCCGAGGTCGTCGCCGCCGGTCCGGCCGAGGTCGCCGCCGGTCCGGCCCGCGTCCCCCGGGCACAGGGCGTCCCCCGGGCACAGGGCACCGACCGCGACGCCTACTTGATCTACACCTCCGGCACCACCGGCGTGCCCAAGGGGGTGCGCGCCCGCCAAGACGCCGTGTGCTGGGAAACGTGCCGGACCGCCGAGGTGCTGGGCCTGGACCAGACCACCAGGGGCCTGGCCGTGTCGGCGTTCAATTTCGACGGGTCCTACGGCCTGGTCTTCCCCGTCCTGGTGGCCGGGGGCTTGTTGATCGTGCCCCGCCGTGAGGACATCTTGTACCCCAAGCGCTTCTACCAGTTCGTGGTGGACGAAGGGGTCACGTTCACCAGTTTCTCGCCCAGCTATTTGCGCCTGGTCATGCGCGCCCGCCAGTCCGTCCGCCTGGCCGGCTCCCGGCTGCGGGCGCTGCTCCTCGGGGGCGAGGAATGCGTGGCGGCCGATGTGCGCAAATTATGGTCCGTCCTGCCCGAGGTACGGGTGTTCAACCGTTACGGCCCCACCGAGACGACCATCGCCGTGACCACGTACGAGATCACCCCCGAGGACGTGGCGTCGGGCCATGTACCGATCGGGACGCCGCACCGGGGCACCGACTTCTTCTTGGTGGACGAGGGCGGCGGGCTCGTCGCCGGCCCCGGCGCGCCAGGCGAGCTTTACATCGGCGGCAAGCAGTTGATGCGCGGCTATTGGGGCGACGAGGAGCTCTCCCGAGGGGCCCTGCGCAACGACGTCGTCGCGGGCCGGACGCTCTACAAGACGGGCGACCTAGTCTTGCGCGACGCCGCCGGCCGCTACATGTACATGGGCCGCCTCGACGACGTGGTCAAGCGCAACGGCGTGCGCATATCCCTGGCCGAAGTGGCCCGGGCCTTCCACGACGTCCCCGGGGTCACCGCCGTCGCCTGCGCCCTGGTCGACCTGTCCGGCGCGCCCGGGATCGCCGCCTTCGTGGAGGCTCCCCCGGCCACGGACGTGGCCGGCCTGTTCGTCACGGCCGAGGCCCAGCTGCCGGCGGCCATGCTGCCCGACGAGATCCACATCGTGGAGTCGCTGCCCATGACGCCCCAGGGCAAGGTCGACCGCCGCCGGCTACTGGCCGCCAACGGGCGCACGGCCTGGGAGGGCCAGGCCCTGTAAGGACGTGCCTTGAGCTCCCGGTCGCCGAGGGCGAACCAACGGCCTGGGCACCGACGGCGTGCAAGGTGGGCCCGGCTATGCAGTCACGCCCTCGGCCATGGCCAGCACCGCGCCGATGACGCGCCGGTACTCGCCCTCGGCGATCAGTTCTAGCGGCTTGCGCCAATCGAGGTCCGAGTTGGGGCTGCGCAGCCACAGCCGGGCTGGCTCGTCCCGAAGCACGCCTCGCAGCTGGTCCACCACCACCTTAAGCTCGAGGAGACGGTCCTCGGCGTCTCGGCGGGGCATGGCCTTGGCGCTGGTCCATCGGCTGACGCTGCGCGGGGTGACGCCGGTGATTTGGGCCAGGTCGCCCGCGTCGATGACGTGGGTGCCTATTAGCTCGTCGAGGACTCCGCTCAGTACAGCCACACTGTCTCCTTAGTGTCGTGTGGTTCGACAGGTCAGTGTCTAGCATAATGTCGGCACAACGTCTCGGTTACTTCTGGCATCTCCTTTCGTTTTCCAGCATGAAAAGCCAAGAGCTCCCGCCAATTAGCGCACGAGGCGCACAAAATCGGATGTAATCCCCACTAAGCCCCCTCGAAGCACTCCGCTTTGTGGACTTTCTTACGCGCCGGCACCCGTTTGACGGCCTGTTTTCGGGCTTTTCGCGATGTGAGGCCGGCCAGGCGCCACGCAAGATAACAGGAGGGTCATGAGCCATCTCGACGCCAACTTCTTGCTGGTGCGCTTCGACCGCCTGAGAGCGGCCGAAAGCAAGTACCTGCGGGCGATGGCAAAGCTGGACCAGGGCCTCACCGCTCAGGCAACATCGCTTCCCGGCTCGGGGTCAAGGCGGAGCCCGTAATGCCCCGCCGTAGCGCTCCGGTCGCCAAAGGGATGGTCTACAGCCCTGCCCACGGTGACACCGCTTTCACCGTCCCGCTTTTCGACGAGTTCCTCCTGCGGGCGTTACCCAGGCCCTGAGCGCCTCTCTCGGGCACTCGGACTTCACTCCTTGTGTGTACCACATACGGTGGTACACGAGGTGCGTGAACGAGCCCGACAGCGAGCAGTCCCAACTCGACCGTTTTCTTGACCTTCTGTACTCGAGCGACGAGGCCACTGCCGGCACCTCTATCCGCCTGCCCGAGAACTTACGCGAGGCAGCCGAGGGACAGGGACGCGGCACCGCCTCGTTCCTGCCTCGCCGCATCACCCAGTTCCGAGCCGAGGACCTCGAGCTGGTCGACCTTCGGCAGCCTGAGCACCTTGCCGCTGTTGGGCTTGACCTCGAAGACCTGACCGCGGACGACTGGGCACCTTGCCAACGTGTCGGGGCCGCCGCGCACTTTCTGCGAACCGCTGGCATCATTGCCCCGTCCGCCGTCGGCATCGGTGACACCATCGCCATCTTCGAAGCCCGCATCGCCAGCGCGGCACTTCGGATCACCGACGGCTACATGCTTGGCCCGTGACAGCCCCTTGACGTTTCTGCCCGGGACCGGGCTCTAGCTGCTCTAGGCCCCGTAGACCGGGCTGCACGGTTGCTGGGACTGGGACCAGGCATTGAGGAAGGCTCCGTTTTCCCAGGTTAGGGAACGGCCCCCCGTCCCAATCGAGCCCGTCCCACACGTCCCAGTTGAAATCGATCGCGGGGCCCGTGCGCTGGCCCACCAAGGTGTTGGCGCTGTCCTGGGGCGGGAACTCGTGCGAGCCGTCGTCCGTCTAGACAGGAGCGCTGACCGACCGTGGTAGCACTAGGTGGCCTTTTCCGTCACCTCGTCCACGGCGGCCCGGATGGCGTCGACCGATGCGAAGGTGCTCTTGCGCAGCAGGCTGTCGGGGAACTCGATGTCGAAAACGTCCTCCAGGGCGATCATCACGTTGACCGCGGCATGAGAGCTCAGGCCCGCCCCGTACAGGTCGGCATCGTCATCGAGGGTGGCGACGTCCACCCGCAGGCGGCCGAACTCGGCCAATATGTCCCGGATCTGCTCGTCTATCACGGCTCACCATCTTTCCTGATCTCGCCGCTGTCACACTCACTGTCACACTCACCGTCACGCTCATCGTCACGCTCACCGGGCCGGCGCCGCCCGCTACCGCCGCCGGAGCCCACGGCGACAGCCATGGCCACGCCACCGGCGCTGGAGACGCTCAGCGTGACGCGGCCGATCCCCGCCTCTTGCGCCAAGGCGGCGGCGGTGCCCGACAGTCGTACCGAGCACCCGGCCGGTCGGTGGCGGCGGACCTCGATCGTGCGCCAGTCGAGTCCCTGTCCCCCCGGCGCCAGCACCTTGATGGTGGCCTCCTTGCCGGCGAAGCGCTCGGCCAGGTCGGCGCAGGCCCGAACGGGCACGGAGCCCGGCCAGAGGGCCAGTTCGTCGTCGCTGAACACGCGCCGGGCGTAGCGGTCACCAAAGCGCGCCAGCGAGCGGGCCACCTCGCTCACCTCCACCATGTCGGTACCAACCCGGAGCACGGT
>Ga0182013_10006106_pt1 | contig 13775 bp, 13 predicted proteins | sample 612S2MmetaG_FD_120487 | JGI IMG/M metagenome (GOLD analysis project Ga0182013, IMG submission 120487) | Permafrost microbial communities from Stordalen Mire, Sweden - 612S2M metaG | ecosystem: Environmental > Terrestrial > Soil > Wetlands > Permafrost | place: Sweden: Stordalen | collected... | reverse complement strand
TCCCGCCAGTGCTTCAAAAGACGGCTTCTTACCACAAGGCATCCGAAACGTGGTTTACGACGATTCGAACGCGGCGGCATGTTCTGCCACAACTCCTGTCCGGAGATTCCGCGGGGCTTTTGCGATAGAGGGATGCGCAGACGAAAACGCACCGGCGGCTTCGACCGCCGGCGTTACCGCTTGATCAGGGGTAAGAACGCCGCACCGTACAGGCCGGCCTTGTTGCCTAGCTGGGCTTTTTCGATGCGCGGATTTGACGCGCGAAAGGTATATGACCGGCGCTTTGTTTCTTCGAGCATCGCGGGCGCGAACAGGTCCCAGCCATCGATCACGCCTCCACCGATCAGATACAGCGGAAAGTTGAATGTATTGATGAGCATGGCGAGCAGAATGCCGAGAGCTTCTCCCATGGAAGAGAAGATCATGAGAGCCTTTTGGTTGCCTTCCATGGCCAGATCGTAGACTTGTTTTGCGGAAAGCGAATCGCCCAGGCCCAGCAGTTTCGCCATCGCGGTGATTGCGGTCGCAGATGCATGTTTCTCCACGCAGCCCCGATTGCCGCACCCGCAAGGATTGCCATTCGGCACGACGGTGATATGTCCGAGTTCGCCTGCCATGCCGAGGGTGCCGCGGATGATCTGGCCGTCGGAAATAATGCCGCCGCCCACTCCGGTGCCGAGGGTGAGCATGACGAGATCTTTCATCCCCTTGCCGGCACCTGCGAATTGTTCGCCGATGGTGGCGGCATTGGCGTCGTTTTCAAGGATTACGGGAACTCCAAGGCGCTTGCTCAGCTCATCGCGCAGCGGGAAGTGTTCGAGGGACGCCAGATTGTTGGAATTCCCGATGACTCCTTCCTCCATCAGGATGAAACCGGGGACGCCGACGCCGATGCCAACGAGGTTCCCGGTCCCGCAGCGGGAGCGCAATGTGGAGATGGAGTCGACCATATCTCCCAGGATGGCTTCCCTGCCCGCGGAATAGTTGGTTTTGCAGGACACTGTGTCGAGCATGACGCCGGAGCGGTCGACGGCAGCGGCGCGGAGGTTGGTTCCCCCAAGGTCAACTCCTATACCAAATTCAGCCATAAATACCGGGATGATAACACCCGGCGGGTGTCCGTTGTGTTAATTCCTGATTACTGAAGTTATTGAGGGGAAATGCCGATGGAAGAAGCAATTGCTATGTTTGCGCTGATTGGCATTGTTCTGGTGTTCGGGTCGATTGTCGCAGGATTCCTGATGGAGAAGGGCAATCTGCTGGTGCTGTTGCAGCCGGCGGAGTTGCTTATCATCGGGGGGGCTGCGGTGGGAACGATTCTGGCCGCGAACCCGCTTCCATTGACGATTCGGATATTCAAAAGTGTTTTGGGGATCATGGCTGGAAGCCGGTTTACCAAGGAGTATTACCTCGAAACTTTGAAAATGCTGAGCGCGATATTCGTTTTTGCCCGAAAAAGCGGGATGGCAAAGCTGGAGGAGGATGTGGAAAACCCGACGAAGAGTCCGGTTTTCTCGAAATATCCCAAGCTGATCAAGGATCATCACCTGTTGCATTTTGTATGCGATACGCTGCGCACTGCGGTTTCGGGAGTTGTGGCGCCGCACGATCTGGACGCACTGCTGGAATCCGATATCGAGACTCACCACAACGAGATTTCGGCGCCGGTACGCGCGCTGGCTACGGTGGCGGATGCCCTGCCGGGCCTTGGAATTGTGGCGGCTGTGCTTGGCGTGGTGATCACTATGGGGGCGCTGGGCGGTCCGCCGGAAGAGATCGGGCGGAAGGTTGCGTCAGCGCTGGTGGGCACGTTTCTGGGGATTCTGCTGTCTTACGGTTTGGTTTCCCCGATTGCTTCATATCTGGAAAAAATCAACGATGCTGAATCGCAGTACTATCAGACCCTCCGGGCCGGGTTGATGGCCTTTGCGAAGGGTATGGCGCCGATGATTGCAGTCGAGTTTGCGCGGCGGGCAATTCCGCCCGAACAGCGTCCGACTTTCGTAAATATGGAAGCGGCGTGCAAAGGACGTGCTCCGGGCGCTGACGGCAAAGACGGGCATGCGGAAGCTCCAAAGAAAGCTGCATAAGGGAAATCCGTCATGAATGCAAAAGCTCAGCCGATCATCATTATCCGTCGCAGGAAGAACGGCCATGCCGGTCATCACGGCGGGGCGTGGAAGGTTGCTTATGCCGATTTCGTTACGGCGATGATGGCGCTTTTTATTGTGCTTTGGCTGCTTAGCAGCAGTGAGCAGGTGCAGAAGGCTGTTGGGGGGTACTTTACCGATCCGAAGGGGACGGCCAAGGACGTCGGCAACGGGATGCGCGGAGCGGGAAGCGAGAGTTTGACCGTCAAGAAGGATGAAATGAGCAAGTTGAAGGAGAAGCTGGCTCTGGCGATCAAGGATTCACCGGCATTACAGGCCATCAAGGAGCATGTCGTTTTTACGATGACGAATGAGGGGTTACGCATCGAGATGCTGGAGGGGGCGGATTCGACGTTCTTTGAATCGGGCAGTCCTGTGCCTACCGGGCCGGGCAAAGATATCCTGGGCACGCTGGCTGAGGAGATAGGCAAATTACCGAACACCGTTGCGATTGAAGGACACACCGATTCAAAGCCGTTCTCGGGGCGGGCTGAGTACTCCAACTGGGAACTTTCCGCCGATCGTGCGAACGCGGCCCGGCGATGGATGGTGCAGCGGGGTTTGCGGGACGATCAGGTTAAGCAGATGCGGGGCTATGCGGATCAAACGCCGCGGGATAAGTATGCCCCGGACGATCCGTCGAACCGGCGGATTACCGTGATTATTCAATATCAACCTGTAACCAAGGCGGATATCGCGGCTGCCATCGGGCCGCCGCCGAAGGCGGAAGCTGAAGGTGCGTCTGCGGCGGTTAAGTCAAAGTAGCCCGGACGTGGCTGAACCCGCGTGTACCCCTGTGCTTTCTGGCACGGCTGTCTTTTTGTCAACGCGTTCAATTTTCCTGTTATACTCTGATTAACGGTCGAAAGCCAAGAGTGGGCGAAAGCCCACTTTTTTATTGCACGATCGTTTAGATGAACGGTGTTTATTGCGGAACGGGAAATGAAACGGGAGGATGTTATTTCGAGAATCGAGGCGATCGCCGAGCAGGTTGCGGGGCCGCAGAATATCGAGATCGTCGAGGTCGAACTGAAGGGTTCGGGCAGAAGCCACCTGGTGCGCGTTTATATCGATAAGCCGGAAGGAGTTACTCACGCCGATTGTGAGTTCGTTTCGCGCGGTATGAGCGGCGTGCTGGACGCCGAAGACCCCTTGCCAGGCAGCTATGAGCTGGAAGTCAGCTCTCCCGGAGTGGAACGGAAGCTTGGCAAATGGAAGGACTGGGAACGTTTCGCAGGCAAAAAGGTTAAAGTCACGCTTCGGGAGCCAGCTGAGCCCCGGCACCTCGACGGCAGAATCGTCCGGGCCGAAGGCAGCAACGTTACCGTCGAACTCCCGGGTGGTAAAGAGGTCACTTTTCCTTTTGAAAACGTTGACCACGCCAACCTGAAGTTTGAGTGGTAGATCGCGGCTTCCTGGCGCACTGAAATAACCCAGCCACCCTACAAGACGAGGCATATTGTGGACAACATTTATCAGTCAATTGAAATATTGAGCAAGGAAAAGGGTATCGATACCCAAATCGTTCTCGACGCGGTGAAGGACGCGATGCTGATTGCGGCGCGCAAGCACTTCCGCACGACCGAGAATTATGAGGCGGAATTCGATCCCAAGAGCGGCGGCCTCAAGCTGTTTTCCGTGAAGACGGTTGCCGATCCGGTGGTCGATCCCGCGATCGAGATGACGCTTTCCGAAGCGATGCGAATCGATCCGCAGGCTGAAATCGGAACCCTGATCCGGGTGCAGAAGCCGACCGATGCGCTGGGACGCATATCCGCGCAGACCGCCAAACAGGTGATCTTTCAGAAGGTTCGCGAAGCCGAACGGGAAACGATCTATCGCGAATACGCCGACCGCGTGGGCGAGCTGGTCAACACGACAATCAAGCGTATTGAAGGCCTCGACCTGGTGGTGGACCTGGGCAAGACGGAAGCGCGTTTGCCGAAGCGCGAGCAGTCGCGCCTCGAAAGCTACAGCGTGGGCGACCGCGTTCGATGCGTAATCAAGATCGTCGACAAGTCCGCCAAAGGACCTGGTGTTGTGGTTTCGCGCGCGGATGGGGAACTGGTCAAGCGGCTTTTCGAGCAGGAAGTCCCCGAAATTTATGACGGCACGGTATCCATTCGCGGCTGCGCGCGGGAAGCCGGCGAGCGGACGAAGATCGCTGTGTCGAGCCGGGACCGCGACGTGGACAGCGTGGGCGCCTGCGTTGGCATGAAGGGTATGCGGGTGCAGTCAATCATCCGGGAACTGCGCGGCGAGAAGATCGACATCATCGAGTGGTCCGACGATGCGGTGGGTTTCGCGACGCACGCGCTGAGTCCGGCGAAGATCAGCCGGGTGACCATTATCGATCCGGTCGAGCACCACATGGAAGTGATTGTGGATGACTCGCAGCTATCGCTGGCGATCGGGAAAAAGGGACAGAACGTTCGTCTGGCGGCAAAGCTGCTGGGATGGAAGATCGATATCAAGAGCGAAGAAGAGAAGCGCCAGGAAGTGCAGAACGCGATCGAGTTGCTGTCGACGGGCGCTCCGGTATCGGCGCTGATCGAGCACGGCCTCGCGGAAGCCACGGTGGATGCCCTCGTCAGGGGTGACATCGGGACAGTGGAGAAGCTGGGCAGCATGACTCCAGAGCAGCTCGAGGCGCTCGAGGGTATTGACGAGGAAGCAGTTGGGCGCATTCAACAGGCGATTAACAGCTTCTACGGTCAGGAGTATGCGGAAGAAGCGGAGGCAGCGCCGGAACAGGGTGCTGTGGAAACTTCCTCTGATACCATGGTGGAATCGGCGGAACCGGCTAGCGACACAGACATTGAAGGGCAAGCAGAGCCAACATCCACGGCGGAAGCGGCGGATGAAGGCGACGAGACGCTCCAGGTGTCTGGTTCCGAAGCAGAGGTTCAGCAGTAAGTCAGCGGTTACGGGTAGTGGCTGGAGCAGGCAGTTAGACGAAACACTTTAATATGAGTAAGATTCGAATCAATGAGCTGGCGCGGCAACTGGAAGTGAAGTCGCGCGAGGTCATCGACAAGCTGCACGAACTCCAGATCGCTGAGAAGGTCACGCACTCCAGTTCGATTGATGAAGACAAGGCCGAGCAGCTTCGCCGCTATTATCGCGGCGAAGCGTTGCTGCCGCAGAGCCGCGCCAGTGAGGCGGAAAGTAACGGTTCCGGTCATGATGGCGGCAGTATGGGCCGCGACGATGGTGAAGGCAGCGTAGCTGTTGCCGAAAGACCGGCGCGTCCTCCGCGTGCCAAACAACCGGTCGAAGAGGTCAGTGAGCCCGCTGAACCTAAGGCTGAGAAACCGTCAGCGGCTTCCGACGCTCCGGCTGCGCCTCCAACTGGTCAGCCTGCAGCACCGACTGCGGAAGCGACTGAGGATGCGAATAAGCCGCGCGCGATTCCACTGCGTCCGCCGCTGTTACGCGGCGTTCCGATCCATCCGCCTGTGGGCGCGCGTCCGGCGACGCCGTCCGCTCCGCATACTGCTCCCCCAGTTGCTCCCCCGGCAGCTTCGACGATTCCAGCAGCTCCCGGCCGGCCGGTTCCTCCGCCTGCGAGGCCGATACCTTCAGTGGGTCCGCGTCCGGGACAGATACTTTCCGGTCCGCGGCAGCCGATGCCAGCGGCTCCGACCGCTTCTATTCCTGTAACGCCGGTCGCACCTCCGGCTGCTCCTGTTTCGACGGGCGCTCCCGTATCTCCGACCGTGCCTTCAACTCCGGTGAGTGCAAGTCCGGGAACGCCGCTTCCGCGTCCTCCACAGGTCGTGCGGCCTGGTGTTCCGATCGGTCCTCCGCCGCGCGCGATGAGGCCCGCAGGCGCTCCCGTGACTGCTCGTCCTGCCGGTCCGCAGGGTCCGGGGCACGCCCCGCAGCGCCCGTTTGCCGGGCAGCCGGCAGCGCGTCCGGTGGTGTTGCCGCGTCCGGATCTGGCTGCGAAATTAGCGCAGCAGCCGCCGCGGTCGCCGATGCCAGGGCAGGCGCCTCCGCCGCGTCCCGGGGTGCCGCTGCGTCCGCAGCCGCCGCGTCCTGGTCAACCGCTTTATCAGGGTCCTGCACGTCCCGGTGGTGCGCCGCCGATGGGCGCGCGTACGGGCCGTCCTCCGATGCCTGGTCAGCGCCCTATGGGTCCGCGGCCGATGCATCCGACTTCGCGTGCGGGTGGGTTGATTGGTCCGGGTGCGCCGCCGCCACCGCCCGATCAGGCTGCGCGCAGACCGCAATATAACAACAACAACCGGGGGCGTGGTCCGCGTGACCGTCAGCGCGATCCGGAAGAGAAGAATTTACGGCCGCAGACGCGGCGCGAACTGGCAGCGCCGCCGCCCATCAATCGCGATATCACGATTTCCGAAGGCATTACCGTTAAGGAGCTTTCGGAGAAGCTGGATGTGAAGGCGAACTTCGTGATCAAGAAGCTGGTTGACCGGGGCATTTTCGCCACCATCAATCAGACGCTGGATGCGAAGCTGGCTACGGAAATTTCGCGCGAATTCGGCGCCTCCACCTCGACTGTCACTTATGAAGAAGAGGCGATGCAGGACATCGAAATCGCCGAGGAATCGAAGGATCTGTTCCGCCGGCCGCCCGTGGTCACCATCATGGGCCATGTCGATCACGGCAAGACTTCGCTTCTCGACGCCATCCGCACGGCCCACGTGGCGGACAAGGAAGCGGGCGGCATTACGCAGCATATCGGCGCCTATCACGTCGAGAAGAACGGCAATACAATTGTCTTTATCGATACGCCTGGTCACGAAGCGTTTACCCGCATGCGTGCCCGCGGCGCGAAGGTCACCGACATTGTGGTGCTCGTTGTGGCTGCGGATGACGGCGTCATGCCGCAGACGATTGAAGCCATCGATCACGCGCGTGCGGCGAAGGTTCCGATCATTGTCGCGATCAATAAAATCGACAAGGCGGATGCGCAGGTTGACCGGATTAAGCAGCAGCTTTCCGATCGTGGTCTGCTTGCTGAAGACTGGGGCGGCGATACCGTTATGGTTCCCGTCTCGGCGCGGACCAAACAGAATCTGGATTTGTTGCTCGAGATGATTCTGCTCGTTGCGGAATTGCAGGACCTCAAGGCGAATCCGGGGCGTCCGGCCATGGCAACGGTTCTCGAAGCCAAGCTGGATCGCGGACGCGGTCCTGTGGCGACTGTGCTGGTTCGCAACGGCACGCTGCGGGTGGGCGATTACTTTATCTGCGGTACGGTATTCGGGCGCGTGCGCGCCATGCTGGACGATCTGGGCCAGCAGGTGAAAGAAGTGGGTCCGTCGATGCCGGTCGAGGTGCTCGGACTCGAAGAACTTCCGGAGGCTGGCGACAGCTTCCAGGTGGTTACCGATACCACCAAGGCCAAGCAGATCGTTATGTATCGTGCGGATAAAGAACGCGCGATTCAGCTTGCGAAGACTGGCCGCATTACGCTGGAGCAGTTCCACAAGCAGATGGCGGCGGGTGAGGTTAAGGAACTGCCCCTTATTCTGAAGGCTGACGTCAGTGGTTCGGCGGAAGTTTTGCGGGATACCCTGGAAAAGCTTTCGACGGACAAGGTTACGATCCGCGTGATTCACTCTGGCGTGGGTGCGATCAACGAGTCGGACGTCCAGCTGGCTGCCGCGTCGAATGCCATCATCATCGGCTTCAGCGTCCGTCCGGAGCGCAATGCTGCTGCGGCGGCCGAGCAGGAAAAGGTCGATATCCGGCTGCACACGATCATCTACGAAGTGGTGGATGAGATGAAGAAGGCGATGGCTGGAATGCTGGCGCCGGTCTTCAAGGAAATCTATCGTGGCAAGGCGGAGATTCGGGAAGTCTTCCGGGTTTCGAAGGTCGGCGTGGTGGCTGGCTGTCTGGTTATGGACGGGACAATCTCACGCGATTCGCAGATGCGGATTGTGCGCGATAACGTGGTGGTACATACGGGCAAGGTGGGGTCGCTGCGGCGGTTTAAGGACGATGTCAGTGAAGTCCGGGCCGGCATGGAGTGCGGCATCACGATTGAGAATTTCGGCGATGTGAAGCAGGGTGATGTGCTGGAAGCTTTCACTATGCAGAGGGTGGCGAACGAGGCGGCGTAGCGGCTAAAGACAATGGCCGTAATCGGTGTGCTTACTTTGGAATTGCGCATCGAGCATGCTCACTCGCTCAAAGAAAAAAGGCACGTCGTCAAGAGCCTGAAAGAGCGGTTGCGGGGGAAATTCAATGTCTCCGTATCGGAAATCGAAGATCAGGATTTGCATAACAGTTCGGTGATTGCGGCGGCCATTGTGTCGCCGAGCCGGGCGTTTGCCGCCAGAGTGCTGGAGGCAGTGGAAGAAGAGGCGGCGGCGTTGCTAGGCCCTATGCTGGTGAGAGCCGGCACGGAGTGGCTGTAAATTTATGGATGAACACCGTTCCCTGCGGGTTTCGGAGGCGGTTAAGGAAGAGCTGGGTGAGTTGATCGGGTTTGAAATGGACGATCCCCGGCTGGCTTCCGTGAACGTTACACACGCGGAGGTTTCGCCTGATGTACGCCATGCTCATATCAAGGTGGCGATCGGCGCCGGAGATGAAAAGAAGGCGCTTGCGGCGCTGGAACATGCGAAAAGTTATCTTAAGCACGAACTGGCGACACGTCTGAACCTGAGGCGGGTGCCGGATCTGCATTTTTCGGCTGATACACATCCGGAGGCGGAGAGCCGGATTGATTTTTTGCTTAGGCGGGCGAAGAGGACCCGGGCGCGGGAATAGTACGACAAGAACCCGGTTAGCAGAAAAATCCCCCTAAATTAAACACTTTGTGTTAGTTTTGTTTTTGTTGCCGTGTACGGCGGACCAACTATGCGTGTTGCCCCAATGACCAGTCGTTTTCTCGATGCGTGCCGGCGCCGGCCGACCGACGTCCGTCCTGTCTGGTTTATGCGGCAGGCTGGCCGGTACATGAAATCCTACCGGGATATCCGCGCGAAGCACTCGATGCTGGAGATTTGCAAGCGTCCGGATCTGGCTGCGGCGGTGACTCTGCAGCCTGTCGAAGCCCTGGACGTGGATGCGGCGATTATTTTCGCCGACCTGCTGCTGCCGGTTGAGCCGATGGGGCTGAAACTCAGCTATCCGATCAAGGAAGGCCCGACGATTTCGAATCCGGTGCTTACCAGCGAAGATGTCGATGCGCTTTCCACCTCGAATACGGACGACCTTGGTTACGTTGGCGAAGCGATTCAGGCCACGGTGCGCGCGCTTGCGGGCCGCGTGCCGGTGATCGGTTTCTGCGCCGCTCCTTTCACGCTGGCCAGCTATATGATCGAAGGCGGGGCTTCGCGGAACTTCATTCGCACCAAGCGGATGATGTACAGCGATGAAACGCTTTGGCGGCGTTTGATGGGCAAGATTGTCGATGTTCTGGCGCCGTTTGCGATCATGCAGGTGGCTTCCGGGGCGCGTGCGATTCAGGTATTCGACAGCTGGGTGGGCGCGCTGGCAGGGGACGATTATGTCCGGTTCGCGCAGCCGTATTCGCGGGCGCTGATTGAACGGATCAAGTCCAGCGGCGTACCGGTAATCCACTTCGGCACTGGCGCTTCGGGATATTTCCGCGAACTGCATGCGGCGGGCGGGGACGTGATGGGCTGCGACTGGCGCATCAACATCGACCAGGCCTGGATGGATATTTCCTACCGCTCGGCGATTCAGGGGAATCTGGATCCGGTGGCTTTGTTTGCGCCGATTCCGGAATTGCGAAACAAGGTTCACGATTTGCTGCGCCGCACTGGTACGCGGCCCGGGCACATCTTCAATCTCGGACACGGCATTCTACCGGAAACACCTGTCGATCACGTGAAGGCTGTGGTGCAGATGGTCCGGGAGTTCCGGCCTTAATTCCTCGTAAGTCATGACAAGAGTCGGCATTGCCGGCGGCGGTATCTCTGGCCTTGCCTGCGCTCATTATTTGAAGAAGGCCGGTGTTGACGCTGTCGTTTTCGACACTACGCCTGGCGGACTCATTGGTTCCATCACTGTCGAAGGCTGCATTCTGGAGACTGGTCCGGAAAGCTGGCTGGCTTCCAAGCCCTGGGCTGAGCAACTGCTTCGAGAGCTTGGTCTCGGTGATCAGATCATCGGTTCGAACGATGCGAAGCGCCGCACTTACATCCTGAAAGACAGTCTTTTTGAGGTGTTGCCGGAGGGGCTGCAACTGGTGGTGCCGACCCGTCCGTGGCCTGTGATTCGGTCCCGATTGCTGGGATGGGGCACTAAGCTTCGCATGGGCGCTGAGATCTTCCGAAATCCGAAGACTCTGCCGGATCGGTCCGTGGCTGCGTTTGTGGGGGATCATTTCGGGCGCGAAGCTGTTGAGTATCTGGCTGAGCCCTTGCTGGCCGGCGTCTATGGCGGGTCCACTGAATTGCTTAGCGCGGTCAGTGTTCTGCCGAAGTTTGTGGAGTATGAGCAGCGCTATGGCAGCGTTGTGGTGGGCGCGCTGCGCGAGAAGAAGGTTGCTAGTGGCGAGCCTGTTTTCAAGTCGTTGCGGAACGGAATGGGTTCGTTTGTTCGGGCTTTGGAAGCGGAAACCACAATCGTGCCGTCGCGTGTGGAATCGATCCGGCCCGAAGGATCACTTTGGCATGTGTACGCCGACGGGGCGTGGCATGAGTTCGATCAACTGGTACTTTGCTGCGGGGCCAATAATGCTGCGCCACTGGTGAGTCCAATCGATCCGGTCGCGGGCGATTTGCTGGGCGCGATTCCCCATACCAGCAGCGCGATCTGGACTTTGGGTTATCGGCGGGAGGATGTGCCGCACCCTTTGGATGCTTTCGGGTTTCTGATTCCGAAGGGCGAGCGCAACGCGATCATGGCTTGCACCTGGGTGGCGACGAAGTGGCTTGGGCGCGTGCCGGATGACAAAGCCGTGCTCCGTTGTTTCTCCACCGATCTGAATGTCACGAAAGAAGCGGTGCAGGCTGATTTGAAGAGGCTGATGGCCATCACCGCGGAGCCTATATTTGCGGTGAAGCACCAGTGTCCTGATGCCATGCCGCAATACACGGTGGGACACACGATCCGGATTGGTGAGCTGGAAGCCCGGATGGACGAGATTCCTGGTTTACATCTGGCCGGGAACGCTTATCACGGGATTGGGATTCCGGATTGTGTTCGCAGCGGCAAGCGGGCGGCAGAGGCGATTACTCTGAGTCGTCTGTAGTCGGCCCACCAGAATCCATCGCAGCGCAGGACTGGGGCCAGGCGGGATTCGATTTCGTTGATCAGTGCGGGCCTCGATGGCGCCGGTACGGTTTCGAACCAGGTTCCGGCGAACATTTCCAGCCATTCGCGCATGCCTCTTTCGGGATGTTCGAGTTTGTGCCAGCGTTCGAAGGTGGACAGGGCCTGGATTTCGAATCCCTGTTGTTCGAGGAGCGTTGCGTATTCCGCGGCACTGGGGAAGAACCAGGGGTTGCCTGGGGAATAGCCGGCTTCTTTCAGCATCGCCTCCAGTACGGTCACGATTCTTGCTATGTTTCCTCTGGCTCCCATTTCGAGGACGAATCTGCCTGCTGATTTTAGTGAGGCGGCTACGCCTGCGATTACGGCTGGCGGATCGGGAATCCAGTGCAGCGCGGCGTTTGAGAAGACGGCGTCGAAGGGTTGGTCGAAGTGCAGGTGGCGGGCGTCGGCGAGGGCGAACTTCAGTTTTGGATAGTTTTGGCGCGCCTGGCCGATCATGGCGGCGGAAGAATCTATGCCTGTGACTTCGGCGCCGCGCTCTGCGATTTGAGCTGTCAGGTGGCCGGTGCCGCAGCCCAGATCCAGTATTCTTTCGCCGGGTTGAGGATTCAGGAGATCGATGAGGTCGGCGCTTTTCTTCCATACGAAAGAGTGCCGGTCGTCGTAGAGGGAACTGTCCCATTGGTTGGGCATTAGATGAGCCCTGACCAGGCCGACGGGGGCATCGGCCGCAGGCCGGGGGGCCCGCCCCACAAAAAGGCAACGGTTGTGGGATTCATTAGTGCGTAAATACGAAGAAGTCGTATATCGTTCGCGACACTTCGGCGATGGCTTTCTCGGAGATCTCTTCGGGTTTGCCCGAGGCTTTGGTGAAGACGGACAGGGCAATGTGGCCTGCGTCGCCGGGTAGTGTGATGACGCCTGCATCGTTCACCACGCCTCCGAGGGAGCCGGTCTTGTGGGCCACGATTGTTCCGTCGGGCAGCATTCCGCGGATGCGGCTTTTGCCTGTTTCGCAGCGGCCCAGCATGTCGATCAGGAACCTGGAACTTTGCGGTGTGAGCAGGTCCCGCTTCCAGAGACGGACCAGCAGCGTGGTCATGTCGTCCGGGGTCGCAGTATCGCGCGGATCGCGCATTTGGGTGCGGCGCGCTTGCATGTGCACGGATTGCGGCACGGCGTTGTAGAGCGGGTCCCAGATGGTTCGGTTCCATTCGGTTTCGGGCGGGATGTTTGTTGCGCCTTGCCAGGCGGAGATGAGCAGGGCTGTGGATCGGTCTACGCGGATGCCGCTGAGGCCGAGAGTCTTCATGCGGGCGGTAACGGCGGCGGGTCCACCGGCTTCACGGAGGACCACGTCTGCTGCCGTGTTGTCGCTGATGACCAGCATCAGTTCCATCAAGTTTGCGATGGAGAGCGAGACGCCGGGATGGAAGAAGAGCTCGGTGAGTTTGCCGCTGCCTGGGTGGAGATCGGGCGGTTCCAGGGGCACCATCTTGTCGAGAGTAAGTTTGCCTTCATCGACCAGGGACAGGATTTGGACCGCTACCGGGAGTTTGAAGGCGCTCGCCATCGGGAAGGATTCCACGCCTTTGATCGAAATCGACCGGCCGGATTCTATGTGGGTCGCGCTGATTCCTGTTACGGCGTCGGTTGCGCGGGCTACGAATTCAAGCTGCTGTTCGAGGCGCGTCAGGCTTGGATCAGCGGCCGCGAATGCGAGAGTGGTGGCGGTGAAGAGAAGGCAGATGGACCGCATGTATGCAGTTTATTCCTTGCGCTGGATTGTTATGGTTTTGATTACTACCGGTACGATCGGCTTTTCGTTTGATGTGGGCACCTGGGAGATTTTGTCGGCGACTTCCTGGCCTGATACTACCTGGCCGAATATCGCGTAGCCTCCGTTCAGGTAGGCCGGTTTCGACACTGTGATGAAGAACTGGCAGGCTGCGGTATTCGGGGAACCCGTGTTCGCCATTGCCAGGCGTCCCGCGGTATCGAACTTCAATGTTGGATCGATTTCGTCTTTGATGTGAAAGCCGCAATCGGTGCTTCCCGTCGCTTTCACATCGCCGGTTTGGATCATGAAGCCTTTGATCACACGGTGAAATGTCAGGCCGTTGTAGTAGGGCCTTTTGACCAGGACGTCGGCCTTGTTCTTCGCGGCCTTTGTGCCTTTTGCCAAATCCACGAAGTTCTTTACTGTCATCGGAGCCTGCTTCTCGTATAGCTCGGCTACGATCTGTCCCTGGGAAGTATCGATGATGGCGTAGAGTCCCGGCGTGGCGGGCAATTCCGCTGGTGCTGGCGGCGGGGTTTGGGCTGTACACACGAGGGCGGACAGGGCAAGAAGGCAGACAGTGCGCATGTGATTCATTCTATGCTCAGGCGATTTTT
>Ga0182013_10006104_pt1 | contig 13777 bp, 9 predicted proteins | sample 612S2MmetaG_FD_120487 | JGI IMG/M metagenome (GOLD analysis project Ga0182013, IMG submission 120487) | Permafrost microbial communities from Stordalen Mire, Sweden - 612S2M metaG | ecosystem: Environmental > Terrestrial > Soil > Wetlands > Permafrost | place: Sweden: Stordalen | collected... | reverse complement strand
CGCCACGGCTCCGCCGCATGTCCCACTCCCCGCTCGTCATTCTGACCTCCGGTCAGAATCTCCGTAGTTGCCTTTCCCGACCGGCCACTAAACCCATCCCAGCCCTTCGGAAAATCCTCCGGCCGTCTAAACTCCCACTCGTTGAACCACATCTCCTCGGTATCGCCCCACGCGCTCACCGGATCGTACATCCCGTCGTGGGTCACCATACACTTAAAGCGGTTGGTATGCGTCAGCACCCAGTCCGCCATGAACCCGCCATAGCTCGCCCCCAGCGCGCACTCCCGCGTCTTGTCGAGAAACGGAAACTTCGCCTCCGCATAGTCCAGCCCGCGCATCAGGTCCTCGTACGCGCGCCCGCCCCAATCGCCGCTCACCTCATCGACAAACTTCTGCCCATACCCCGTCGACCCGCGCCGGTTGATCCCCACCACCACATACCCATTCGCCGCCATCAACTCCCAGTTCCACCGGAAACTCCACGCATCTCCCCAGGCCGTCTGCGGGCCGCCATGCATCAGGAACTTCACCGGATACTTCTTAGCCGGATCAAACCCCGGCGGCCGCATGATGAACCCCTCAACCTTCGTCCCCTCCGCCCCCGTAAACCAGAACGACTCCAACTTAGACAGATTGAGCCGAGCGATCAGATCCTCATTCGGGTCAGCCGAGGCCGCAAGAGGTTTGATTGCAACTGTCCCACCCTTTGCCGTGGATAGGAATTCGATAGTGCTTGGATGATCGGCTGTCATCCGCGTAACCGCTAGATCGTCGCCTTCGCCCACAGGCTGCTCTGCATTTTTGTGCACTTGAAGACCGCTGTATTCGCCTGTCGCAGTAAGCCGCTCAACGCGTGCGTCGACAACAGACACGGAATAGATTGATTCTTTGCCCTCGGTCGGGCCGATGAAATAGATGGTGTGCGGGTCGGTGGCCCAGGCAAACTCATCGACCCAATCATCGAAACTCGGCATCAGCTGTTTGATCGCCTTCGTCCCCCGATCAAACAGCATCAGCCGAAACTTATCCGACTCAAACCCCGCTCGAGCCTGCGACCGGAACGCCAGCCACTTCCCATCCGGCGAATATGCCGGCCCATCATCGCTTCCCGGCGAAGTCGACACCTTCACCGCCTTCGCCCCCGCCTCATCCAGCCGCAGCGTGAACACGTCGTTATTCGTCGAAGCCGCCGGCACCGCATCCAGATTCGTCACATAAGCAATCTCCTTCGAGTCCGAAGCCCACGCATATCCCAGCGGCCCACCCAGCGAGAAAGTCGGCGTCTCCGCATCTCCCACCACGCTCGCCGGAGTCAGGTCGCGTACCTCATTCCCATCCATCGCCGACACAATCAGCACATGGCTCCGCTTCCCGCCCGTGTAGTGGTCCCAGTGCCGGTACAGCAGCGCATCCCAAACCTCGCCCTTCACCGGACTCTTCTCCGCCGCAGCGTCCTTCGCCGCGTCGCAGGCATCCTCTTCCGCCCACGTCGGCTTGTCCGAGCACTCCGGATACACATCCGTCGTAAACAGGAGATGCTTCGAGTCCGATGACCAGATCGCGCCATCCGCATCCCCGCTCACCGCCTTCAGCGTCCGGCCCATGCCAATTGTGCCGGTCTTCTCATCCCACACCGCGATCGTGATCCGGCTCACCGGATCGTCCTTCGTCGGAGCGCCCGTGTAGCTCACAAACTGCCCGTTCGGCGAAAATCGTCCGAAGCTCTCGCCCGTGTTCGAGGTCACCTGCCGCTCCGGCGCGCTTCCGTCAATCGGCACCACCCAAAGATGGTTCACCTTCGTGTTCTTCCCCAGGTCCACATCCGTCACCGAGAACAGCACCCACTTCCCACTCGGCGAAATCTGCGGATCGCTCACTCGCTTCATCGCCATCAAATCCGCAAACGTCATTGGCCGCTTCGTCTGTTGTCCGCTCTCTTGCTTGTCATTCCGCAGCGTAGCGGAGGAACCTGCTTCTGTATTTTGGCCTTGTGCAACTGCCACCACACCCAGCCCCACCACCCCAACCCACGCCAACGCCGCCGCAACCGCCCGCTTCATCTGCATCCCGCCAGTCTAATCCCGCTCACCCCCGCCCGCGCGTGTCCGTCCTCACTCCACCGCCGGGTGCCCCATGTCAGACGTCTTCCCGTCTGACGTGGGACGTAATCCGCTCGTACCGCCCGTTTCTGCCGCTCAAAAGAAGCACGCGCGTAAACTGGACATCTCAGACCCACTGACACTCCAAGGAGCTCCCCTTGCGCAAATTCCCCTTCCTCTTCGCCGCCGCTCTCCTCGCCTCACCCCTCCTGGCGCAAACGCCCATCCCGCCCGCCGTCAAATCCGCCGAAGCCTCCATCGACGCCGAGAAGATCCGCGCCCACGTTCGCTTCCTCGCCGACGATCTGCTCGAAGGCCGCGGCCCCGGCCTGCGCGGAGGCGATCTCGCCGCAAAATACATCGCCGCCCAGTTCGCCCTCGACGGCCTCCAGCCCGCTGGCGACAATGGCACATTTTTCCAGCAAGTGGCCTTCGTCGGCGTCACCGCCAAGCGCGACGCCACCACCTTCTCGCTCGCACCGGCCAGCGGCTCCGCCATACCTCTCGCCTTCGGCGCCGACTACGTCGTCAACAACCCGCAGCACACCCCCACCGTCGACATCGATGCCCCCATCGTCTTCGTCGGCTATGGCGTCACCGCGCCCGAGTACAAGTGGGACGACTACGCCGGCATCGACGTCCGCGGCAAGGTCGTCCTCATCGTCGTCAACGATCCGCCCTCCGACGACCCCGCCTTCTTCGGCGGCAAGGCCATGACCTACTACGGCCGCTGGACCTATAAGTATGAGCAGGCCGCGCGCAAAGGCGCCATCGGCGCGCTCATCATCCACCGCACCGACCTGGCCAGCTATCCCTGGTCCGTCGTGCAAAACTCCTGGTCCGGCGAGAAGACCTACCTCGCCAGCGACACCAACCCCCAGGTCGCCGCCGCTGCGTGGATCAGCCACGACATCGCCGACAAGCTCTTCGCCGCCGCTGGCCTGGAGACCACCGACGCCGAAATCACCGCCGCCGGCAAGCCCGGATTCAAAGCCATTCAGCTTCCCGTCCATCTCAAGGCGCACCTCGAATTCGCCGTCCGCCCCTACCAGTCGCCCAACGTCGTCGGCATCCTGCCCGGCGCAAATGCAGGAGCGACCGACGCCGACCGCCATCTTGCCGGCGACAAGTTCACATCGCACCCTGCAAAGGACCAGGCCGTCATCTACACCGCCCACTACGACCATCTAGGCTTCGTCCCGGGTATGCCCGGCGACAATATCTACAACGGCGCCGTGGACAATGGCACTGGCTGCGGCATCCTGCTCGAACTCGCCCGCGCCTGGTCTACGGTCCAAACCCCGCTGCCCCACTCCGTCCTCTTCGCCGCCGTCACCGCGGAGGAGCAGGGTCTGCTCGGCTCGGAGTACCTCGGCCAGCATCCGCCCATCCCCGTCGGCCAGATCGCCCTCGACCTGAACTACGACGCCATCCAGCCCTTCGGCGAGCCGCTCCAGGTCAATGTCAACGGCGCCCAGCGCACCTCCTTCTACCCCACCGTCCAGGCCACCGCCCAGCGCTTCAACCTGGCCATCGTCGGCGATGACCACCCCGAGGCCGGCCACTACTACCGCTCCGACCACTTCTCCCTGGCCCGCGCCGGCGTGCCCGCCTTCTCCATCGACTCAGGCACCCTCTACGCCGGTCACGACGCCGCGTGGGGACTCGCCAAAAACGACGACTACGTCGCCAACCGCTATCACAACTTCTCTGACAACTACACCCCCGACATGGACTTCACCTCGGGCGCAAAGCTCGCCCGCTTTGGCATGGAGCTGGGCTGGCAGGCCCTCGCCGCGCCCGCCACCATCTCCTGGCATCCCGGCGACGAGTTCGAACCCGCCCGCCAGAAATCCGTCACCCCCTAAGGGGAAGCCGATCATGTGGCCTCTTTGAAGGGGACGGGATTCATCCCGTGAAGGGGATGGGCTTCAGCCCATCCGGGGCAACACAAGATAGATGGGGCTTTAGCCCCTGAGGTGAGGTCTGTCCAAACTGACTTAGCGGCCGTAGCTGGCACGCCTCTCCCTACGTCGAATACAGTAGAGAAACGTCGGATCGTAAGATCGGCTAGGCCACGCAGCAACCTGGAGCAGGAACCGATGAAATCCTTCGCCGCGATCGCGCTCACTCTTGCAACCCTCTGTCTCGCCGCGCCCATGTCGATTCCCGCCATCGCGCAGGACTCCCCCATCGCCGGCTTCGGCAAGCTCGATCCCTCCCCGCCAAGCGGCATCACGCCCGAAGAGATCGTCAAGAAGTTTGGCGAGCGTGAGGCCGAGTTTGCCCAGGCCCGCGACAACTACACTTTCCGCCAGTCCGTAAGAGTCGACATCGTCAACGATGACTCCGGTAAGGTCGACGGCGAGTACCAGCAGATCACCGACATCACCTTCTCCAAAGAGGGCAAGCGCGAAGAGCACGTCGTCTTCGCTCCCCCCAACACCCTGGACGACAGCGCGACCCCGGTCATGATGTCGCCCACCGACTTCGACGAGATTGAGCACCGCCTGCCCTTCATCCTAACCACCGAGGACCTGCCCCACTACGACGTCACCTACCTCGGTCGCCAGCGCGTGGACGAGCTCGACACCTACGTCTTTCAGGCTGGCCCCAGGGTCTTCGAGAAAAACAAGCACTACTTCCAGGGCAAGGTCTGGGTCGATCGGCAGGACTTCCAGATCGTCCTCATCAACGGCAAGACCGTCCCTCAGGACACCCGCCCCGGCCACGAAGACCTGCAGCCGCCCTTCACCACCTACTACGAGCAGGTCGACGGCAAGTTCTGGTTCCCTACCTACACCAAAGCCGAGGGCACGCTCCACTTCCAGGCGCAGAAGGGCGCGTTGAGCGAGGACGTCCACATGCGCTCAATCGTCAAATTCACCGACTACAAGCAGTTCCGCGCCACTAGCCGGATCGTCTTCGAGGGCCAGGACATCACCAACACCAAACCGCCTGCAGACCAAAAAAACGCACCACCGCCCGCCGCGCCTCCCAAGTGAGGTGTCTTCACCGCGAAGCGGTCCAGAACGGTACGAAGTACCTACGCCGCCGGCTCATTCTCAAAATAAAGATACCGCCGCCAGCTCGGATCGGCCGACCCAATCATGCGCATAATATGTCGCGAGGTGTGCAGACTGAACGACCGCGGCTCGCGCTGCAGCTTCATGTCGGTCAGCTCGTGCAGCAGCTGATTGCCCTTCCTCCGGTTGCAGTCGTGGCAGCACGCAACCAGGTTTTCCCAGGTCGATGCGCCGCCCCGCGAGCGCGGAATCACGTGGTCCAGAGTCAGTTCGCCCGCGGTCAGCACGATCCCGCAGTACTGGCACGAATTGCGGTCGCGCAGCAAAATGTTCTTCCTCGAAAGCGCCCGCGTCTGGTGCGGAATCCTGCGGTACTCCAGCAGCCGGATCACGCTCGGCATGGCCACGTTCATCCGCGCCGCATGCAGCACCGCGCCCTGCTCCTCTTCGGTGCGCGCCACGCCCTTCAGCACCAGCACCAGCGCTCGCCGCGCCCCGCAGATATTGATCGGCTCGTACGATGCATTCAGCACCAGCACCGGCGTCTGCATCGCCGGCTGGCGAAACACGCCAATCCGGACATCAAGCTCCGTGGTCAGTCGCGGGGAGCCGTGTCCGCCGGCATGTCCCGCGTGCCGGTTGCCGCTCAGCCGCTGCTTCCGCATCTTTTGCGACGTGTGGGACGCTTGCATTGCTCAAATCCTCCGCTTCCGATCTTGCCTTGGACCCGCTGGTCGTTTACTCCCAGACAACAAGCAGACAATAAACAAAACCTGTTACAAATTGTCTGCGCCTATCCGAATCCAATCCCAGCATGAGTCGACGCTTCCGTCCACAGGGCGACGCTGGCCGTCTGCGCCCGCGCCAACGTCGCGACCCAGACCTTCCGTGCGCCTGCGCGCCGCAACACTCGCGCACACTCCCGGGCAGTCGCACCCGTGGTGTAGATGTCGTCCACCAGCAGCACCTCGCAGCCAAGCGGCAGTCCAATTGGATCCACCGCGAACGCGCCTTCCAGGTTGCGCCGTCTTCCATGCGGGGTCAGCTCGAACTGGCTCGCCGTGTCACGCTTCCGCGTCAGCACATCGGCCACGCGCCGCAGCTTCCACTCCGGAGCAACCCGGCCCAGCTTCGCGATCGCTGCGTCCGCCAGCAACTCCGCCTGGTTGTAACCGCGCTGGCCCTGCTTGGCCGGAAACAGCGGCACCTCAACGACCACCAGATCGCGCGCAGCGTCCGCTTGCAGCGTCAGAATCGCCTCTGCCAGCATTCCTCCCAGCGGCTCAGCTACACCGCGCATCCGTTCATACTTCAGCAGGTGGACCATCTCGCGCAGCTCGTCCTGATAGACCGCGTACGCCACCGCCCGCTCGAACATCGGCGGTACCACGCGGCAGGGAGTACACAGCAGCCCCTCAGCCGGAAGATGGCCTGCCAGGCGCGCGCTCTCCATATCGGTGTCGAGCGCTTCGCCGCATCGATGACACAACGCCATCGTCTGCCGAGGAACGGCCGAGCGGCACGCATCGCAGATGGGAAGCGCGCTAGAGCGGAGCAGGGACCCGCCGCAGACACGGCAATCGCCGGGAAACGTCGTCGTCGTCAGATCGTCCAGCGTGCAGCGCAGCGTTGAACTTGTCCGGTCGGCCAGCTTGCGCAACAGGCGCATTCTCGCGCGACCGCTATCCGGTTCGGCGTTTTCGCCTCGCGGCGCGCCGGGAAAAAACGGGAGCGTACTCTCATTCAGGCATTCGCTGAAGATGCACCTCGCTCACACGGCGCTCCAGGCCGCTTGGGCCGCGCCGATGGCCGAAGTATAAATGCTCGCAGCCCGATTCGCCAGCCGGAACCTCCGCGCCACTCCAATCTCCGCCGCCGCTGATACACTCCCATCGAAGCCTGTAACCTAGCTTTCACGCACGGAGAGACGCTCCCATGGCCACCGCGGCACCCATCAAGCCAGCCTTCAAACCCTTCGTTCCCGCCACGGAGACTCGACCCGAGCTCACTGTCCGCGCGTTGCTGCTCGGCGCGATCTTCGGTGTCCTCTTTGGTGCAGTCACGGTCTACGTGGGCCTGCGCGCTGGCCTGACGGTCGCCGCCAGCATTCCAATTTCGGTCCTCTCCATCTCCATCATGCGTTACGCCGCCAGGGTCTTCGGCCTCCGCGACGCCAGCATCCTTGAGAACAACATCGTGCAGACCACCGGCAACGCGGGTCAGTCCATCGCCTCCGGTGTCATCTTCACGCTGCCCGCGCTCATCTTCCTCGGCTTCGATCTGGAGTCCTCCCGCATCTTCGCCCTCGCCCTCTTCGGCGGCTGGCTCGGCGTGCTCTTCATGATCCCGCTGCGCCGCCAGCTCATCGTCGAAGAGCACGGCGCGCTCATCTATCCCGAAGGCACCGCCTGCGCCGATGTCCTGATCGCCGGAGAGCGCGGCGGCAGCTTCGCCTCGCGCGTCTTCCTCGGCCTCGGCCTCGGCGGCGTCTATACGCTCTTTCAGAACGACAACCTCTTCCGCCTCTGGCCCGACGAGCCAAAGCGCGACTTCGACATCGGCGCGCAGCACCTGCTCAAAGGCGGCAGCATCCGCGCCGACTGCACGCCGGAGTATCTCGGCGTCGGCTACATCATCGGTGCTCGCGTCTCCGCCGTTATGTTTGCCGGGGGCGTCTTCTCCTGGCTGGTCCTGATGCCCGCCATCTACTTCTTCGGCTCGCACCTTCCCGGCCCGCTCTATCCCGGCACCGTTCCCATCAGTCAAATGTCCCCCTCGGATCTCTGGCGCGCTTATGTCCGGCCCATGGGCGCAGGCGCCGTCGCAGCCTCCGGCCTCATTACCCTCGTCCGCACCCTCCCCACCATCGTCAGCGCACTCACGCAAGGCTTCAAAAAAGGGGCCGCCAAGGTGGGGTCGGCGGTGGGCTCGCGGACTGAACAGGACCTTCCCCCCAGCGTGGTCATTGGCGGAAGTCTCGTGCTCATCGTGTTGATGTTCCTCTTCCTCCAGTTCAAGCCCGTCCCCGGCGCCTACGTCGGGCCACTGGCCAACCTTGCTGCTGCGCTGATGATCGTGGTCTTCGGCTTCCTGTTCGTCACCGTGTCGGCGCGTATTGTCGGCATCGTCGGCTCGTCGGCCTCTCCCGTCTCCGGCATGACCATCGCCACGCTGATGGCCACCTCCGCCATCTTTCTCGTCAAGGGATGGACCGCACCCGCATTCGGCGCGCTCGCCATCACCGTCGGCGGAGTCGTCTGCATCGCCGCCTCCAACGCAGGCGACACCAGCCAGGACCTCAAGACCGGCTACCTCGTCGGCTCGACCCCCTGGAAGCAGCAGGTCGCGCTCATGTTCGGCGTCATGGTCTGCATCTTCTCCATCGGGGCTACGCTGAACGCCATGAACCGCGCTTACGAGCAGTTTCAGCGCATGTCCGCGCCCATCCCGCTCTCGCTCACCCAACTCCCCAACGGAGTACAAAACCAGGGCGCCTTCACCCGCGACCGAATTGACCTGACCGTCGCTGACAAGACCGGCGCTGACAACCAGAGCCGCCAGCAACTGACCGGAGCCAGCCGCTACATCCTGCTCAACGCCATCGGCTCCAATGTGCTGCAGGACGGCAAGTACCTCTACAACCCCGCCACTGGCCAAATCGAAGTCCAGTGGATCCAGGGCATCGGCAGCGAGAAGGCCGCCGCGCCGCAGGGCCGCCTGATGGCCACCGTCATCAACGGCATCCTCTCGCGCAAGCTGCCGTGGACGCTCGTGCTGCTCGGCGTCGCCCTGGTCATCGTGGTGGAACTGCTCGGAATTCGTTCGCTCACCTTCGCCGTGGGAGCGTATCTCTCCATCGCCACCACGCTCGCCATCTTCGTGGGCGGCGTCATGCGCTGGATGGTCGACCGCGCCCTGATCCAACAGGCCGAACGCACCCGCCTCGCCACCAATCCCGACGTCACCAATCCTGATGTTTTAGATCCCGATACCGGCCTGCCTGTCCCTACCAGCGTCACTCCCGCGCTCGACAGCGAAAGCGAGATCTCGCCCGGCAGCCTCTACGCCTCCGGCCTCATCGCCGCTGGCGGCATCGTGGGCCTGCTCGGCGTCTCCGCGCGCCTGGCCGAGGGCGTCTCCGAGCAGCGCGGCGGTCACTGGCAGCTCTTCCGCTTCAGCCATGAAAATCCGCTGTACCACGATTGGGTCGCCGTCGCGATGTTCGCCCTGCTTGCCTTCAGCCTCTATTACTTCGCCCGCAAACCCCTCAACCAGCCCAAGCCTTAGGCAAAGCCGTCTGGGCTATTCCTTCTCCCAAACCCCCAAAGTCGTCATTCTGGACTCAGTTTCATCGAGTCCAGAATCTCCGTAGTTGAGTCAGTTTGATCAGTCTCGTTAAGGGCACGGCTTCAGCCGTGCCGCTAACCACTATAGGTCAGCGGGCTTTAGCCCCTGAGGTCAAGTTGTTCAACCTGACCCACACCCTATTGCCAGCGCGGCCCGCAGGCGTGTACTCTTCCCGGATTCCCGCATAATGAATTCTCTTCTAGGAGGGCAGGCATGGACCTTTTGAGGCTGTGGAAGTGTTGGACGCGAAAGCATGCGGTCAGCATGGTCGTTTTGCTGGCTTTGCCGACCGTTGCCGCGCGGGCGCAGAGCACGGCACCGATCAAGCCGGGGCTGTGGCAGACGCAGGTATCCACGTCGATGCAGATGACGCTGCCGCCGGAGGTACAGGCACGGATAGCGGCGATGCCGGCAGCCCAGCAGGCGCAGATGCAGTCGATGATGGGCGGCGCGATGGGCAAGCCGACTGCGTCGACGGTAAAGTCGTGCGTGGCAAAGCCGACGACGGCGAGCGACCTGCTTAACCAGGCGCAGCAGAAGGCTGGGATGAAGTGCACGTTTACCAATCAACAGGTAACGGCGAGTGCGGTGTCGTTTGATATAAGCTGCACTTCGGCGCAGGGCAATGCCTCCGGCCACGCCCAGTTCACCATGGCGGACAGCGAGCATGGCAGCGGCACGACCCACATGACCGTGGCGGCTAACGCGAACGGACATTCGATGAATGCGACCATGGATAGCACATCGACCTATACTTACCTGGGCGCGGACTGCGGCGACGTGAAGCCGGATTCGCCGGTGGTGACGACGGGGCAGTAGGCGGCGGCCTCGGCGTGACGCGGCTATCATAGAAGCAGGATGCCGCAGCCCGAGACCATCGCCGTCGCCATGTCCGGAGGAGTCGACTCCTCCGCCGTCGCGGCCCTGCTGCGCGCGCAGGGTCATACGCTCGTCGGCCTCACCCTGCAGCTCTGGAACCAGCGCCGCCTCGCCGGGCACGAGGGCATGCCGGAGGCCGTCCGCGGCCGCTGCTGCTCCATCGACGATGTCTACGACGCGCGCGCAGTCGCCGAGCACCTCGGCATCCCCTACTACCTCGTCAATCAGGAGGCCCGTTTCGAGGCCGAGGTCGTTCGCCCCTTTGTCGACGAGTATCTCGCCGGCCGCACCCCCGTCCCCTGCACCCTCTGCAACAACCACCTCAAGTTCGACGCGCTCATCACTACCGCGCTCCAGATCGGCGCCGAACGCGTCGCCACCGGGCATTATGCGCGGAATCATTTCGACGAGGCCCGAAGTCGCTGGATTCTCTCCCGCCCCGCCGACCACACCAAGGACCAAACGTATTTCTTGTTTGGTCTGACTCAGGAGCAGCTCTCGCGCACCCTCTTCCCGCTGGGCGAGATGCAGAAGCCCGCCGTCCGCCAGATGGCCGCCGACGCCGGCCTCGCGCTCGCCGCCAAGCCCGACTCGCAGGAGATCTGCTTCATTCCCGGCGGCGATTACTCCGCCTTCCTCGCAGCCTATCTCGACGAGCAGGGCCAGCCGCTGCCGGACTCGGCGGGCGAGCTCGTCACCGCAGGCGGCGAAGTCCTCGGCCATCACACCGGAATCCATAGCTTCACCGTAGGCCAGCGCAAGGGCCTCGGCGGAAGCCTCGCGGTCGCGCCCAACTCAGGCCCGAAGTACGTGCTCGCCATCCATCCCGACTCCCACCGCGTCACCGTCGGCGCGGATGAAGAGCTGCTCTCGCGCGACCTCATCGCCGACCGCCTCAACTGGATCTCCATCCCGTCCCTCCAAGGCGAGCTGCGCGTGCAGGTCAAGATTCGCCATCGCCACGAGCCTGCCTGGGCAACCTTGCGGCCGGAAGGCGACGACTGCGCCCGCGCCGTCTTCGACCAGCCCCAGCGCGCCATCACCCCCGGCCAGGCCGCCGTCTTCTACTCGGGCGACGAAGTCGTGGGCGGCGGATGGATCGTATAACGTCTTCTCGCGGAGACAGGATTCCGATTCCGACCAACGGAATAACGCTCCCTCCGACCAACGGGAGGATCGCAGATGTCGATTCTGTCACGGCAAGGTATACGCGCCACGAAGTGGCCGCACCACGCGCAGTGGGCTAGAATCGTCTTCAGTCGATGATTCTCATCTTGTCTTTCGTGATGTTCGCCCGATGAAGTGTCCCTACTGCGGCTTCGCCCAGGACCGCGTGGTCGATTCGCGCGAGAGCAAGGAAGCCGACGCGATCCGCCGCCGGCGCGAGTGCGAGAAGTGCCTCAAGCGCTTCACCACCTACGAGCGCATCGACGAGATTCCCTACATGGTGGTCAAGAAGGACGGTCGCCGCGAGAAGTTCGATCGCCAGAAGGTGCTCGGCGGCTTGCTCCACGCCTGCCAGAAGCGGCCCGTCTCCGGCGCCGCGCTGGAACAGATCGTCGATGAGACCGAAGCCTATGTGGTCGATTCCGCGGAGCGCGAGCGCACCACCCGCGAGGTCGGAGAGCTGATCATGCTGCGACTCAAGGAGATCGACACCGTGGCCTACATCCGCTTCGCCAGCGTCTACCGCGACTTCAAGGACGTCCGCGAATTCAAAGCCGAACTGGAAGAATTGCTCAGCGGCAAAGACGCAAGGAAGAGGCGGTAGTGAGAGGACGAAGGGGACGGGATTTATCCCGTCCGTGAGAGCGTAGCTTTGATAGAAACGGGCTTTAGCCCGTCCATTGGAGCCGTAGAGTAGTTGGGGCTTTAGCCCCTGAGGGAATCTGAAACAGATGGCAACGAAACACGCAATTACGTTGATCCCCGGCGACGGCATTGGCCCCGAAGTCACCGCAGCCGTCGTGCGCATCCTCGAATCGGCCGGCGCGGCCACCGGAGTGGACTTCGAATGGCACCCCTACGCCGCCGGCGCTGAGGCCTTCGAGCGCTTCGGCGAGTACATCCCGCAGGCCCTCTACCGCTCCATCGAAGAGAACAAAGTCGCCCTCAAGGGTCCGGTAACCACTCCCGTCGGCGGCGGCTTTTCGTCCATCAACGTGGCGCTGCGCCAGCGCTTCGAGCTCTTCGCCAACTTCCGGCCCGTCAAAAACCTGCCCGGCCTCAAGACCCGTTACCCCGGCATCGACCTGGTGATTGTGCGCGAGAATACTGAAGACCTCTACGCCGGCCTCGAGCATGAGATCGTCCCCGGCGTGGTCCAATCGCTCAAGATCATCACCGAAAAAGCTTCCATGCGCATCGCCGAGTTCGCCTTCGAGTACGCGCGCCAGCATGGCCGGAAGAAGATCCACGCCATCCACAAGGCCAACATCATGAAGCTCTCCGACGGCCTGTTCCTGCGCTGCTGCCGCGGCGTCGCCGCCACCTTCCCCGATGTCGCCTACGCCGAGCACATCGTCGACAACACCTGCATGCAGCTGGTCATGAATCCCTACCAGTACGACATTCTGCTCACCGAAAACCTCTACGGCGATATCCTCTCCGACCTGTGCAGCGCCTTCGTCGGCGGCCTCGGCCTCGTTCCCGGCGCGAACCTCGGCACCCACTGCGCCATCTTCGAGGCGGTACACGGCTCCGCCCCCGACATCGCCGGCAAGGACCTGGCAAATCCGACTGCGCTGCTGCAAAGTTCGGTGCTCATGCTGCATCATATCCACGAGACGGCCACGGCAAACCGCATCCAGACCGCGCTCGAAAAGGTGTACGCCGAGGGCAAGGTGCTCACCAGAGACGTCGGCGGCACCAGCGGAACCAGCGCCTTCGCCGATGCCGTGATCGCAGCCATGGAATCGGCTTAGGATGAAGACGGCTTCCTATCTGCAACCATAGCGCTGTCATTCTGAACTTCGCTCTTTGCTTTGCCGCCGTCATTCTGGACTGCTCACAGTCCAGAATCTCCGTAGATGAATACCGAATCAGCTCCGGAGGTCACGGTCGCAAGCGCTGAAAACGCGCAATATACCAGCCTAGGCCGAAGGCCTAGGTTGGGTCGAGGAAAGATTCTGAGGGCTGTAAGCCCGACACAAATTGCGGCCATGAATCCCAGGCACACCGGCCATGGTCTTCGCTGCGTCTGCCGGAGCTAACCCGATAGTCCTCTCCGCGTTTGCCTTGCCTTGTCTTAGACTGGTTCCACCATAAGAACGGGTACTCACCATGGACTTTCACATACTGTTGATCACTCACGCGCTGCCCTTCTGGTTCCTGATCTTCGCCCTCTTCCTCCCGCGCATCGCCCTGCTCGTCTTCTGGCTGCAGAACGGCCTCGCGCCCTTCTATCTGCATGGCCTTGTGCCGCTG
>Ga0182013_10006101_pt1 | contig 13782 bp, 12 predicted proteins | sample 612S2MmetaG_FD_120487 | JGI IMG/M metagenome (GOLD analysis project Ga0182013, IMG submission 120487) | Permafrost microbial communities from Stordalen Mire, Sweden - 612S2M metaG | ecosystem: Environmental > Terrestrial > Soil > Wetlands > Permafrost | place: Sweden: Stordalen | collected... | reverse complement strand
GCAAAGTTTCAATCCACGCGCCCCGTGGGGGGCGCGACCGGCATATTGCAGGCCCGACTGTGCCACGCCGGTGTTTCAATCCACGCGCCCCGTGGGGGGCGCGACATCGGCATCGAGCTTCTCGCCAAGTTTTATAGCTGTTTCAATCCACGCGCCCCGTGGGGGGCGCGACACCTTAAACTGTTGATTGCGTTGGAGTTTAAGGTTTCAATCCACGCGCCCCGTGGGGGGCGCGACCCCGGTGGTTTCAAAGCTCTTTTTGGTGATGACGTTTCAATCCACGCGCCCCGTGGGGGGCGCGACTCATTCTCTCATTTTTTGAGTCGCGCTGTGTGTGTTTCAATCCACGCGCCCCGTGGGGGGCGCGACTCGCGATTGGCGGAGTCAGCGTATGGCGGATCGAGTTTCAATCCACGCGCCCCGTGGGGGGCGCGACGTCGTCAATGCCGATGAGCTGCGGGGCCAGGGATGTTTCAATCCACGCGCCCCGTGGGGGGCGCGACATGCCGCGGACCAGAGAGGTATAGCCGCATCGATGTTTCAATCCACGCGCCCCGTGGGGGGCGCGACCGGCGAGGATGCAAAGGGAACGAGCGCAAGGGATGTTTCAATCCACGCGCCCCGTGGGGGGCGCGACGCCGGCGGCCAGCGCCTGAAGCGAATCAAAGTTGTTTCAATCCACGCGCCCCGTGGGGGGCGCGACCAGGTCTTGGCGCTCTCACCTGCATCGCGCGCGGGTTTCAATCCACGCGCCCCGTGGGGGGCGCGACCGCACCTCAAGGACCATAGATACAACCAAGCCAGTTTCAATCCACGCGCCCCGTGGGGGGCGCGACCACTGGGGGGTGTGCTATAGTGCTCACTCAACTCGGTTTCAATCCACGCGCCCCGTGGGGGGCGCGACCTCGATGAGTTCTTTTAAGCACTCTTTTACCTCTGTTTCAATCCACGCGCCCCGTGGGGGGCGCGACCAGTCCAGTTGGCGGAGCATCAGAGGGGTGAGCAGTTTCAATCCACGCGCCCCGTGGGGGGCGCGACGCTGAAAGCGGCGATTCCACTCTGAACGTAATCTGTTTCAATCCACGCGCCCCGTGGGGGGCGCGACACGCCGAGCACATAAGCTCAATGTGTTCCACGTAGTTTCAATCCACGCGCCCCGTGGGGGGCGCGACCGAGGCGCTGCAAGCCTTCGTTACCGCCTACGAGTTTCAATCCACGCGCCCCGTGGGGGGCGCGACCGATGGAGCAAACCGGCGTAACCGTCATCATCATCGTTTCAATCCACGCGCCCCGTGGGGGGCGCGACTCCATACTGGAATAGATGATTACATAGATAAGGGTTTCAATCCACGCGCCCCGTGGGGGGCGCGACAAGCGGGGGCCACCCTTACTCCTCTCGGGCTGATGTTTCAATCCACGCGCCCCGTGGGGGGCGCGACAGCGCGTAATCCCATAATCTTTTCAGTAAGTTACGTTTCAATCCACGCGCCCCGTGGGGGGCGCGACCGCTATGAGTGTACTTTTTGCCGACTTCAAATTGTTTCAATCCACGCGCCCCGTGGGGGGCGCGACCTGCTCAAGGGTGATCGAGGGGTTAGCCTTCAGGTTTCAATCCACGCGCCCCGTGGGGGGCGCGACATCGTCGCCGCGCAGCAATTTAACCCATCCAGAGTTTCAATCCACGCGCCCCGTGGGGGGCGCGACCTGTATTCACTGCTTTCCCAGGCGCAACTGCTGGTGTTTCAATCCACGCGCCCCGTGGGGGGCGCGACGTAGCTGGGTTGGCCGTCGTTATCGATGCCCACTGTTTCAATCCACGCGCCCCGTGGGGGGCGCGACGTAGCTGGGTTGGCCGTCGTTATCGATGCCCACTGTTTCAATCCACGCGCCCCGTGGGGGGCGCGACGGGTGTCCGGCGTCATAGTGTTCCTTCTGAGAGTGTTTCAATCCACGCGCCCCGTGGGGGGCGCGACATCTTTGATGACGTCAAGTACACCAGAGACACCGTTTCAATCCACGCGCCCCGTGGGGGGCGCGACGGTGACCCTCGCCCCTTCGATGTTAGCCAGGTGGTTTCAATCCACGCGCCCCGTGGGGGGCGCGACGTGCAGCCGGTGAAAAGCTGCCATGCAAGCTCAAGTGGTTTCAATCCACGCGCCCCGTGGGGGGCGCGACGCGTTGCCATCGTTAACACCGCTAGATTATGGCATGTTTCAATCCACGCGCCCCGTGGGGGGCGCGACGCTGCCAAGCCGAAGCCCCAGCATGGCCTGATCGTTTCAATCCACGCGCCCCGTGGGGGGCGCGACACGTTTACACCAGCGTTGATGCAATCCGCTCATCGTTTCAATCCACGCGCCCCGTGGGGGGCGCGACCGCCTACGAGCACCCGCTAATTGCCGCGTTCATGTTTCAATCCACGCGCCCCGTGGGGGGCGCGACGCCATTCCCGGCTACTCCTTCATGGGCATGTATCTGTTTCAATCCACGCGCCCCGTGGGGGGCGCGACTTCGACCATGACACCGTGGCGCATTCGGCGGGTGTTTCAATCCACGCGCCCCGTGGGGGGCGCGACGATCGACCTGCTCCTGTTTATCGCCGCTCGCATTGTTTCAATCCACGCGCCCCGTGGGGGGCGCGACGCTCTACTGGAATCATCGTGAAGCCTTCCCTAAAGTTTCAATCCACGCGCCCCGTGGGGGGCGCGACTCGCGCTTATTACCGAACCGGGCGTTGGATCAATGTTTCAATCCACGCGCCCCGTGGGGGGCGCGACTTCGAACCAGCGCCGTAATGCGCGCAGCTCGTGAAGTTTCAATCCACGCGCCCCGTGGGGGGCGCGACTGGGCTCGCGTAGACAGAAGCAAAGGGATCAGAGTGTTTCAATCCACGCGCCCCGTGGGGGGCGCGACAGGGGCTGAAGCTCATCGTGGTGTTGATCTGGATGTTTCAATCCACGCGCCCCGTGGGGGGCGCGACTGCCCCGGAACGACTCCACCGATCGCGTAATTTGTTTCAATCCACGCGCCCCGTGGGGGGCGCGACATGTGACGCCTTTGGGGGCTTACACATCAGACAGGTTTCAATCCACGCGCCCCGTGGGGGGCGCGACCGTTGCCATCGTTAACACCGCTAGATTATGGCGGGTTTCAATCCACGCGCCCCGTGGGGGGCGCGACCCAGCCTCCTGGAGAACAGAAAATGACGATCCGCGTTTCAATCCACGCGCCCCGTGGGGGGCGCGACCGCCCCAATCGGTAAACACCGGAATGAGCGTGGGTTTCAATCCACGCGCCCCGTGGGGGGCGCGACCCGGCTGAATGGGTACCATTGGTTGCTCCTGGCGGTTTCAATCCACGCGCCCCGTGGGGGGCGCGACAACAAGTGCCAGCTTGACTTCACCATCCGTACTGGTTTCAATCCACGCGCCCCGTGGGGGGCGCGACAGCGGACAGTCTAAATCCTTGTCGCGCTTGCAGTTAGTCTGACATATTCGCGAACCACTGACAAGAGCCATGCAAGGTTAAGATAGAAATGCCTGGACCGGCGCCAAATGCCGACGAGCCATCAACTTACCGTCCGCGCGAACTTGCCGCAGATTGCGCGATCGCTTTGGGTCCGCGCGGAAAGACGTCAGGGATAGGAGGAAGTTCCAGCCTGGAGAATCGTTAGAGGATCAGCGGGCCCTCGGGGTCGTAGGCTGGCTTTGCGCCCACGTGTTCGACGCGGTTTTTCCAGTTGTTGCCTAGGAAATAAAAGCGCAGACTGTCTTCCCCCGCAACCGCCACGGCAACGAGCGATGCGCGGAATGTCACCCACTGGGCGGCATCCACCAAACACTCGAAGACGGAGTTCTGGACGCGTTGTCCGCGATCCTGACACAGGCGTGCAACGCGGCGCAGACGTCGCTTTCCTGCTTCTGTGCGCGTACTGACATCGTAACTTACCAGGACCAGCATCTTCTTGTCACCCCAAACAGTTCATTTCCAGAGAAAGGCTGGATACGCATCGAGCCCTCCGCGCAGATGGCGCGCAAGGAGCAGCGATTGCACGTAGGGTATGAGGCCCAGCGGGATGCGCTCCTCAAGGAAGGGATGCTCAACTTCTTCCTGCTTCCGCGCCTGCCACGCCGCGATAATCGTCTTGCGGGCTTTTTCTTCAAGAAGGATTCCGCCGCCTTCCTGTTCAACAAACTCCTCGTGCTGTAACTGGCGCCGGTTGATGAGAGTGAGAACAAGGCGGTCGGCAATCGGGGCGCGCAACTCTTCCATCAGGTCGAGCGCGAGACTAGGACGGCCAGGCCGGTCGGTATGGAGAAATCCAACTGCGGGATCGAGGCCGACGCTCTCAAGCGCAGACTCTACATCGTGGCGCAGCAGCGCATAGATGAAGGACAGAAGAGCGTTGACGCGGTCGCGGGGCGGGCGCCTGGTGCGGCCCGAGAAGCGGAAGGCTTGCTGGTCACCGACGATCATTAAGTCGAAGACAGAGAAGTAGAGTTGACCGGCCATGCCCTCGTGGCCACGCGCTTCGTCGATCGAGGCGGCCTTCATGGATTCTGTTCCTTCGAATGTCAACTTATCTGCCACGGCTCTGAGCGCATCCTGATCGGTGGGACTGGAGGATTCGCGCGCGGCGCGAAGGAGTACGATGCGGCTGTTGGCAATCTTGGCCGTCACGATGGAACGAACGATGGGCAGCGCGATCTGTTCTTTATCCGCGGCGCGGTATTGTTCCCGGCGCAGAAGAACATTGCCAGAGACCGGTCCCTGGACACGCGCCAGAAACCGGCCCTGCTCGGTGAGGTACGAGATGCCAACGCCGTGTTCGCAACAGAGAGCGAGTACGGGTGGCGAGCATGAGACACGGCCCCAGCAAACCAACCCCTCGATGGTGTGGACGGGCAGACGCAGGCGGGTTTCATCATCGATTTTAATCGCAATGGTCTCGCCCTCGCGGTGGAGATAGGCTCCCTGCGTGGTGACGTGCAACGTGTTGAGCAGTTTTCGCATAGTGAATTAAGCGTGCAGTTGAAGGGCTTGGCGCTGGAGCCGGTTCCACCGGGTTTGAATGGTCGCTTGGGCTGTGGCATGGGGCAGGCAGATGTTGAGCAGCGAGCAGTTCTGGCAGTAGTTCCCGGGCCTGGCAGGTGGAGTTTCACGGGACTTGTAGAGGCGGTGCATCTCGGCTGCCAGCGTTTCGGTCCGTGCGCGGAGCTGGGGCGCGAATTCGACTTCAAGCCGGCGGCGCGGCTCGCCATAAAAGATGGCGCCACGCGGGACCGGTTGGCCTAGCATTTCTTCAAGACAGAGTGCTTGCGCGCAGAGCTGCACCAAGTCGCAATCGTCCGGTTTGCGCCTGCCGTGTTTGTATTCGACGGGATAAGGCTGCGGGCGAAACTCGACGACATCGGCACGGCCGGTGAGGGCCAGACGGTGGCTGGCGAGCGGAAGGCCGCGTACGGTGCGAAGATCGTGCCGCCGCGATTGTCCGGGAAGGTCGGCTTTCTCATGGAGAAGCCTACCTTCCGAGGTGAGGCGATTCTCTGCCCATGCCTGCTCAAGGTGGATCAAAGCCCACTGGCGCGGACAGAAGGCAAGATGCTGCAGTCCGCTCAGCGGCAGAGCGTTTTCGGAGTCTTGATCAATGGAGAGATCAGAAGCCGTCGATTTCTTCTGGAGCGAGTCCATGGAGATTCTCCAAGGTATAGTTTCCGTCCGGGCTGACCTTGAGCGTTCTGTGAACCCGTGCGGAGGAGTATTGGCCGGCTTTGCTCGAGTGCTTCCACCAGAAGACCTTGAGAACGCGCATGGAGCCCTCGGGGCGCGCCGAGGATGCGTCGTTTTCAAAGAGTCGCGGGAGTTGGACCTTGATCGCCTCGGCATCGGCATCGCTGAAGCCAGTGCGTTCGGCCAGTTGCGGGTTCATGCTGCCGAAGAAGACGTAGACGGCGTCGTCGACGCGGTGCTTCATCCCCATGGTGTCAGAACCGCGCTTGGTGCCGTCGCCTTCGCCCGACACACTCTTCGTAATCTGCGTGCTAGTGACATCGACCGGCGCAACGCTAAAAGCGGACTGCACCGTGACAGGGCCACGGATGGGGATGGAGACGCCGGTATCGCCGGCACTATCGTCTTCCGAATCGGCCTTTTTCTTCTTCGAAGATTTCATGGCGAACAATTGGCCGAAAGCGCGAACGTCGAGCCATTTCCCGCTGGCCTTCTTTGCAGTCTCCAGACCACCGAAGTCCTTGCCCAGGCCCTTGACCGCGCGGTCTTGTAGGCTGGTGGCATCGTCGTTCTTGCGATCGTCGGACTGAACGAAGATCGCGGCACCGCTTTCTTGCAGGCGGTCGCGGAGCTTGCGCTTGAGGCAAACGTCAGAAATCTCGCCAAGACCGTTATAGTCGGTGCGAGGGCGATTGCCGTTGAGCGGATCGCCATTCGGGTTGGCGTGTTTCACTTGCAGGATCACGGCGAAATCAATTTTGCTGGACAGGCTGCTCACTGGTTGTCTCCTTCTTCGGGCGTGGCTTCGGGTTCGGCATCGTTCGAATTTTCCTTGCGCGGTTTCAGGGCTTCACGCTGGCTGTGAAAACCGAGCAGAAACTCGCCGGAGAGCGGGCGATTGTCCAGAAAGGTGCTCTCTCCGCCGCTGGATTCAAACAAAGTGTAGACAGCGTCGATGAGGCTCTGCCGGCGCTGCAGAGCAGGAGCGCGGCTTGAACGCAATTGCGCGATGTACGGCGTCAACTGGAGTTCGATCGTTCGCCATGTGGTGTAGGGGTGATCGGCAAAATGCTGCATGAGGCGCGCGGCAGTGGTGTCGCGTTGCACCTTCGCAACATTCAGGGCCAGACCTTCCATGCTGTCGGCAAGCGCCAGCAGTCGGCCATAGAGATAATCGCGTGAGGTGCGCGACTCGTCGAGACTCATAGAATCGTTCTCCTTTAGGTGTGCGCCTCGATAGAGTGAGCAGGCCACGCCGAGATTGCGTTCAAATTCCCAGGGTTCAAGAGCCACGCGATTGACGGCGCGCCGAACGGCTGATTGCACCAGGTCGCGAGGAAGGGGGCGCCCATCGGCGATACAGGGCAGCAGGCGTTCCTGTGTGGCTTTGCGGAGCTTCTCGTCCACGCGTTGCCCGTAGCAGGCCTCCGCAATGTCACGCGGTGCCGGAACGCCGATGAAGCGGCGGTCCTTGCCCATGTTTTGCGGCCACGCCAGCGATGTATGCCAGCGTTCGAGGCGGGTAAGAAACTCCGCTTTTTTGAGCTCGCGGTAAAAAAGAATTGCCATGCGTCCCGGCGTGGCGGAATCGAGGCCCATGACGACGATGTCGGCTGCGTCATCGAGCTTCTGCTTATAGCCGCCAATGGCTTTCTTAAGTCGCAACGCAAAGTGTTGTCCGGCATCGCCCTCGTAGGTGTCCTCCTGCGCTTTGGCGTTCTCTCCCGCGTCGCGAAAGAACTGCCAGCTATCGACCAGTACAGGAGGGGCGTCGGCTGACTTTACGGACCAGGCGACCAGAGTCCAGTCTTTCCCAATTCGTGTTCCCTGGCGCTGAATAAGCCAGCGCAGAGCGTTATGCGCCTTTTGAGATTCTTCATAGCCGACAGTCAGCGCTTCTTCGCTCTTATTAAAGCGCCCTCGGAAGGTAAAGCCGCCCGTATCATTCGAACTGATTAGTTTGCAGCGATCACTTGTGAACCTGATTCGCGCTGGATGTTTTTGAGTTGTGCGCGTATTCACACCACTGGCCATGCAGAACTGACTTTCTTTTGACTGCGCTGCTTCAAACTTCCGCCACTTCTCCGTGAGTTCTGAATCTGACCATGTCTCCGCCTGTCGCGCACCTATAACACTCCAGCGGACCCAGAGTTTAAGTGGATCCTGGGCACTATTTTTGCCCAGCTTGACCTTTTGTAGAACGCCGTCACTTGCGGATAAAACTTGCCTATTCAGTAAATCATCAAGTATTGTTCCATTCTCTATGTACTTGAAAACACCCGTGACCTTCGGATCGCCGTAGGGCGACTCCGACCATAATCTGAGCTGTCGAACATACCTGTCATATTTGTCAGGTTTGCCGCCAAAATGTTCACTCCCCTTTGCGCAGTATTCCAATTGTTCGGTCAGTGGATTGGGAGCGGGGAACTTTCCGCTTCGCGTCGCCGAATCTTCTGAAACAAATAGAGAGGTATCTCGCTCTTCCACCAGCGAGGCGTGGTGAAAGCTCCCATCCGAATGCAACTCTATATGTAACTGCGTGGTCTGCGGAACAGTACTGATGGGCGTCAGCGGATTCTGTGCAAACTGTGGCTTCCCAAAGCAGGCATCGTAGGTCTCGACAAGTTTCTGAATCCAGCTCACGATGCCGCCTCCTGATCGAGCGCTCCGGTGGCCGCGGTCAGTTCTGCGGCTTCCGCCTCAACAGAGCGCACGCGGTCGACGCCGAAAGCGCGAGGCTCCATGGCGCGGATGTCTTTCTTCACGATCTGCCTCGCGTCATCCGGGCGAGGAAATGTCAACACGCCGTTGACAAGCTTTGGACGCCAGAAATTGGCTCCGAGCCGGCCGGCACCGGTTTCGTCGGGGTAGTCGAAGCTATGGAAGGTCAGGCCGTAATCGAGCGAGCCATCGTCGTCGTAGTCTCCCAGGCCTTCTCCAAACGCACATGGAGCGACGTAGCCCTGGCAGTCCCGCGTACCCAGGAAAATATCCTGGCGGCCGCCCCGTTCGAGGCTGCGCGTGGCAATCGCATAGTGCTTGCCGTCGACGCGGTCGTCGCCAAGCGTCGCGTGATGCGTGTTCCACTCGAAGTGCGCGCGGACCTGGTACTCGACGCCGGGTCCGTCGGTAAGATCGACAGGATTTTCGGAGCGGGCGTCACCGGTCAGGTAAGTGTAGATGGCCAGCGTGTTGCCCCCGGAGATGTAATCGAGCGGCTTCATGCCTCGCGTTTGCGTGCGAATACGGCGCAGGATGCGTACTTTGTCGACATACCAGATAAAGGTTGGCTTCCAGTAGATAGACTTACAGATCCCCTTCAGTGCCTCGTAAGTCGGCAGATGATAGGAAGATTTCTCGCCACCTACGTGCGTGAGCGGATCGGTAAAGAGCGCATAGCGCCCCCAGATGCGAAACTCAAGACAGTTCTTTGGCGTGGCAAAAGTCTCAGGCAATGAGATCCTCCAAGGGCCCGGCCTGCTCCCGTAGCCCGACTGCAGAATCATAAAACTCGGAACGGAGGCAGTATACTCCTGAGCCTGGCTGGATCTCATAAACCGCGCCTTTGTTCGCAAGTTTCGGGAATTGCGATGTATAGATTGAGAGCGTGAACCGTTGCGCTTTGCGGAGTAGCTGCCATTCCGATTCAAGATCAAAGGACGCGGCAAGTTGATTAACGATCTCCCGGCCCTCATCGCTGTAGGGAACGACAATGCCCTGCGTGTTCGCGATCAGTGCAAAGGCATTGTTCGCAGTCTGGAAGCTCTGAAGCAGCAGGGAGCGGTGTAACTTTTGACTCGACCTTGCCGCATCATTGATCGCCTGCCCATTCGCACCGAGCAGTTCTAGCAAGGAGGTGTGTCGGCCAATCCCCTCCGGACCAACACTGTATGACATTTCATCCCTGCGGCGGTAGAAAGTGCGGTTGTAATACTCCGTCATCTGTCGTGGGTCGTCGAGCGGAAACAGTCTTCCGGGATTCGCTTGACGCCACTGGCCTAATAATTCCCGAGCGACAGTGCGCCCCTGGCGAATCTCATCGAGCTGCGCCGGCGGCTCAGGCAACTCGACGATATGCACCCTACCCGAAGTGGAGCGCGATCCATGCCTGTTACAGCGGCCAGCCGCCTGCGCGATTGAATCGAGCCCCGCAAGATCGCGAATGACGCATGCAAAATCAATATCGACGCCTGCCTCGATCAACTGCGTGCTGACACAAATAACCGGCCGGGCCCCGATCGCATAGGGTAATTGTGCGCACAACTCCTCAAGCTTCTTGACGCGATGCGCAGGGCACATGCCTGTACTGAGATGCACAACCATTGCATTCGCACCTGCCTGTTCACGGAGGTTCTTAAAGAGCTCGCGCGCGTCCCTCCTTGTGTTCACAATCGCCAGGCAGCTTCCATATTTTTGTGCTTCTGTCAGGGCCAGTTCCGCGACCTGGGCAATCTGCCAGCCTTCCGGCCTATCCGTATGATCGAAGACCTCATACCGTTTCAGTTTCTCGAAAAGTTGCCGAGGATTAGGCACAAGCCCTGGCGGATCGCCCAATCGTGCCGCACCCTTTGCCCTGCAAACTGTCTCAAGCAGTGGTTGCGTGGCTGTACATAATACAACCGTTGATCCACAGTTGGATGCAAGCAGGTTGATCGCGTTGTTGAACAGATGCACCATCTTGATGGGCAAGGTCTGTACTTCGTCAAAGACAATGACAGCGCGGGCCATGGCATGAAGCCTTCGCACGGCACGCGTTCCCGAGCCGAAAAGCGATTCAAGGACCTGAACACTCGTCGTGAAAACAACCGGAGCGTCCCAGTTCTCCACGAGCACTCGCCTTCGCCACAGGTCTGGCCGGCCCACCTCGTCATTCGGATCATCCTGAACGTTTGAGTGATGTTCGAGAACAACACTTGCGTAAGGAATGCCCTCGGGCTCAAGAATGGAGCGGGCAACCGCGGCATTCTGGTCCACTATCGATATGTAAGGACTGACAAAGATGATTCGGTCGAGCGTGTGGCGTCGCGCATGTTCGAGAGCAAATCGGAGCGCAGAAAGCGTTTTGCCGCCTCCCGTGGGAACCGTCAGCGTATAAATCCCGCCTAATCGATCCGCAGCCCGAAAGCATTCATCGGAAACCTGACGCCGGATGCCGTTCACGGCCCCATCTGTATTCATCTGTGAAAGGGTTCGATCAAGGCGGTCAAGTAAGTTCTCCCAAGTCTCATACGCCTGATCCTGGCGGTGGACGGCTGCCGCAGGTTTTTCAAAATTCGCCGTATTCGTTCGGTCCCCGTCGATCAGGCAACTGAAGAGCAGGCGCAGCAGAAGACCAACCTGTACGTCTTTGTCTCCTTCTCCTTTGTCGAGCGAAGCCGCAAGGCTGGCAATTCTATCGCGGACCTCCGTAACAAGGTCCGGGTCATGCATCAATGCCTCAGCGCGACGTTTCACCGAAGGATCGAGGCCTGCCCATGCCTCCAGCAATCGGGAGTTCTTGTCCGGCTTATCAAGTCTTTCAGTAAGCTTGTCATCGCCATCTGGAGCGAGGCAATCAATCAGGCCCGAGTGATGGGATGCGATGCAGATAGCTAAGAAGTTCGCAACAATGCGCGGAAGACTATCTTCCCGCTTTGCGCCGGGAATGTTTGCCAAAAGACACTGCGCGCCCGCGGTCGAATGATCGATTTTCCCGCGCAGGTCGTCGCGCGCCTCGCCATCGCTTGCGAAGCTGAGCAAGTAATCCTGAAATTCTTTCGTGGCCTTGCCCAGGTCGTGCAGCAGGCCGATTAACTCGCCAGCTTTTTCTAGCCCTAGCTTTTTCGCCGCCTCCGAGCAGCGCCCTGCTACTCCGCTCAAATGCCCGGAGAGTAATTGGTTTCCTGTCTTGCCCAGATGGGCGAGGTGGAGGCCATAGTCCCCAGCATCCCGGACTCCATTCATTTACTTCCCTCCCGTCGAAACACGATATACGTAAATGGGCATAGAAAGAAAGGGAGAGGAAGTGGTCCTCCTGTTCCGAACAGTTTTTGTCATTCCTTAAGTGGAAAACCGGTTCCCGGGGTTCAGGCAGCCATTGATTCCGGCGCGCGGGTCTATGCGTCAGAACTCAGACGTAAGCATAATCGTGAGGATGTTGCAAGGGAAGTGCGGGAGACTATCCGCTCACCCGGATGGAAATGCCAAGCGGAAGCTGTGACCAAAGTACTTCGCAGAAAAGATACTCAGAAGCACTTTTCCGTTAGAACCCAGTCCAGCAGCTGCGTTCTCATCAAATATCCCGAGCACGCGCAGGTAGCGGCCAAACGAACTCGAACTCCGGTGCCTTGTCTGGCGCATGATCGGCTGCGGACACACCTTATTGAGCGAGGCCTGCGTGACATGGCCCGACCTCAGGCTGTGACCAGCGAAGGCCTTGAGCCCCGCACGCCGCGTAGCCTGTTCAATGAGTCCGGCCGCGGAATCGGGGGCAAGAGTCTCCGCTCGCACCCGGCCATTTTGGCGAACCGCGCGAAAGACCGGGCCCTCTGTGATCTCCGCCTCGGCTAGCCACCGCTCCAGTGCGCACCGTCTAGGTCTCCGGGGCCGCTCCACATGGAATGCCAACGCGGTGGCCTGCCATCCAAGAACCGCTTTGAGTTCGCTCCACGAGTACGCATCCGAAATGACCTCAGTGTTGGTTATGGCCTGCGTGCACGGAGCCGGCATCAGCCAACCCGGACCGTCTAATCGAAGGTTTCCTGAGGTCGAGCCTCATCAGGTGTGCGCAGAGTGTGCCGAAACACTCGTGACCACACTGAAGGAAAGTGGTCAGTCTGATCGATTTCCTCCAGTAGTTTCCCTTTTAACCTAGAATAAATCCCTCCTATTCCATGGCCTCGCCTCGACCCAGGCCGCGACCCTTGCTCGTCTGCCTTTGGGTCGGACGACCGTTCTCCCTCCGCCCTTCTCATTCCCCTTCATTCATCTGGAGTCATTCCTATGCAATCCCCAACGCTTTCTCTGGCCACGCGGTCCCCTGGCCTCGAAGACCTCATCGAGAAGACCCGAGCCTACATTCACGCCGCCAAATCCCCCGCCACCCTGCGCGCCTACCGGACCGACTTCGAGGACTTCACCCGCTTCTGTGAAGTCCACAACCTGCCCTACCTGCCGGCAACTCCGACAACCGTCGCTCTTTACATCGCCGACCGCGCGGGATCGCTCCGCTCGGCCACTATCACCCGCCGGCTGACCTCGATCACCAAGGCTCACCAGGCGGCAGGGTTTGCAGAGTCGCCCTCGTCGAGCCATCACTTTGTTGTGAGCGAGACCCTCAAGGGCATCCGCCGCACGATCGGCACCGCCCAGGCAGGGAAGGCCCCGCTCCTGACCAGCGACATTCGCCGGATCGTTGCTTGCTGCCCCGAGACTCTCTCAGGCCTCCGCGACCGGGCTCTGGTCCTTGTCGGCTATGCCGGCGCCTTCCGCCGCTCGGAGCTGGCCGCGATCGACTTTGCCCACATCTCATTCACGAAGGACGGTCTGGTTATCGATCTCCGCCGCTCGAAGACCGATCAGGAGGCAGCCGGACGCAAGGTCGGCATTCCCATTGGGATGGAAGAGAAAACCTGCCCCGTTCAGGCCCTCCGCTGCTGGCTCGCCGCGTCGGGCATCAGCTCCGGCGCCGTCCTTCGCGGGGTCAACCGGGTTGGCAAGATCTCCCGTCGCGGGCTCCACAAGGACTGCGTCGGCTGGATCTTGAAGCGGGCCGCCAGCCGTGCCGGCTTGAAGCCGGAGCCTTTGGGCGTCCATTCGCTACGCGCGGGATGCGTCACCCAGGCGGCGATGAACGGCATCAGCGAGCGCGATATCATGCGCCAGACCGGCCACAAATCGGCCGAGATGCTCGCCAGGTACATCCGCATTGGAGAGATCTTCACGCGCAATGCCGCCGCCGGGCTCGGCATCTGACCCCTGAGAAAAAGGGCTTCTCAGAAGCGAGGGAGCGTCAGATTTGTGGCTGTTTCCAGTGCCCGGGAAAAACCGTTTCTCGGGCATTGGCTCCTCATG
>Ga0182013_10006100_pt1 | contig 13782 bp, 15 predicted proteins | sample 612S2MmetaG_FD_120487 | JGI IMG/M metagenome (GOLD analysis project Ga0182013, IMG submission 120487) | Permafrost microbial communities from Stordalen Mire, Sweden - 612S2M metaG | ecosystem: Environmental > Terrestrial > Soil > Wetlands > Permafrost | place: Sweden: Stordalen | collected... | reverse complement strand
CTCCTGGCATAGTGTAGTTTTTTAAGTTAGCGAATTGATCATATCGCAAAATTAATTTTACGGACCTTGTTAGGATACCGCATCTACTACACTATGCTTTTCTTACATAAATACTCTGCGCGTAGGACGGTCGGTACTAACGCAGAGTCCCCAACCTTCGGAAGGGAGAATCGGCGAGGAAGATCTTTATTGTGCGTCACTACCCCCAATAGTGCTTACCCGCAATTGTATCTTTTTTCTTACCTGTGCCAGTGTAAGAGGCTTTCCGGTATCTTTTCTGTCCAGAAACTCATCCAGTTGTTCATCTGTAAATTTTTCACCACCTGGAATAACCATTTCCTCTGCGGTTAATTTTCTGAAGGCCCCTTTTTTTTGTGTAATGCGGATGGCTGGCCCCAGCAATTGTAATTTTTGCAGGTAATTCAACGCTTTTCTGCCAGTATTGGTTTTGTCATTAATTTCAACAAGGTATGTCATACCCCAAAGTTAAATAAAACTTATTGCATGAAGAAAATGGCAATAGGGGAAAAGCAATCCCCAAGCTACGAAGGCCAAAGTGGAGTTTACCCGGAATGTATTAGAACCCTTTCTCCCCCGGAGAGGGCAAGGCATAACTGTTCGGAAGAAAATTAATGGCTAAAGCCAATACATTCAATGGGCTGTCCCCGTTCTGAAGAACGGGGCAATAATATTGCCCCGACTTTTAAGTCGGGGATGATGGGAACTGGACTTGGCTTTAGCCATTAATGAAATTTCAATCTTCCGAACACTTATGAGGGCAGGGTGAGGGTTGTATTCCTTCCCCGCCATGTCTCCCTTCCGCAGGTTGGGGACGCATCGCAAGACGGGCCGCATAAATCTAAACGCGTCATCGCGCCGAGGCTTTGCGAAGAAGCAATCTCCAAGCTATAAAGGCAAAGTGGAGTTTACCCCGAATGTATTAGGACCCTCTCCTTCGGAGAGGGCAGGGTGAGGATTGTACTTGTATTTAAAATAAAACAGATGTCATTGCGAAGATAATTCCCGTAAAAAATAAACAAGTTATTATCTGTGGCAATCTTCCGCTTTGTCTCAATGGCATACGGCTCATAAAAGACAAAGTTGAAGATTGCCACAGCCTTTACTCTAATTGATTATTATGGAAAAGGCTTCGCAATGACACTCTTTTTATTTAGAACCAAATTCTACCTAATTCCCTGCCCTCTCCCCCGGAGAGGGCAGGGTGAGGGTTGTATTCCTTCCCAGGGTATCTCCCTCCGAAAACTTGGCAGGCAGATTTAGGACCAACTTCACACACGCCACTTTCTTGATACGGGTAGTTGATTGAGACGGAAGACTCAATCAGGAAAACAAAAAGCACTTTTAAAAATAAAATTGTACATTTACATACCGAACGGTCGGTATTAACTATGGAAGACTCAAGAAATCACATACTCCAAACGGCTTTGAAGCTTTTCCTGGAAAAAAGCTACAAGGCAGTAACCTTTCAGGAACTGATGGAAAAAACGGGCTTTTCAAAAGGGGCCTTCTTCCATTATTTTAAAAACAAACAGGAGATTTTTGAAGCGGTGATTGATATGTATATAGATCAATTTGCTACGGTTGACCTTGCTAAAGTATCGCAAACCAGCCTGCGCAATTTCCTTGACTCATATTTTCCGGAAGTAAAAAAAATGCGGGCCGGTTTTTTTACGCCGGATTTCGCATTTGCGGGTAATCATTACGCATTAATGTTTGAGGCGTTGCGCATCATTCCGGATTTAAAAAGCAAGATCAACCGCCATGAAGATAAAGTTATAGCGGCTTGGATAAATATAATTGCAGCGGCCAGAAAAACTAAGGAAATAAAAACCGTATTGCCCGATAAGCAAGTTGCCCGGCTCTTTATTGATGCCAGTCATGGTATTGTGATTAATTTGATCATGACTGATAATACAAAGGCTATTGAAAAGGAAATTTCAGCCGCCTGGAATAATCTCTATCTATTAGTGAAGAGGTGATTTTTTTGCCTCAACTACATACCGAATGGTCGGTATTTAATTGAATAATTATTAAACTAAAAATAAAATGTTATGGAAAGCAACAAACCAAAAGAAGAAAAACAGGAACTGGTATTCCGCCACAGCGCGGGTCAGGCCAATAGATTCGGAACCAACTTCGATTCCTACTTTACACGGGTAATGGGCAGAGGCAATTATGGTGGCTCGGCAGTAGGAGAATGTTACGAAACAGCAAGCCGCATTGTGGATGGAGATTTTCAAAGCTTTACAGATGCATGGGAGGTGACAGCGAAGCGGGTGGAGGCAATTGGACGGGATTGTCTCAGCAAGGGCCATAAGGTGAGCGCCCGCGATGCATTTTTGCGCGCAGTAACCTACTGGGGCGCTTCGAATATGTACAAAGAACCTACTGATCCGCGCCAGCGCTCATCGTATGAAAAAGAGCGGGCCTGTTTCCGCGAAGCTGCAAAGCTTTTCGATCCTCAGATTGAAATTGTAACCATGCCTTACGAAAATGGCAGAACGCTGCCAGGGTATTTCATTCCCGGTGGCCCTGCGGGCGGGAAGAGGCCAACGGTTCTTGTGCTTGGCGGCGGCGATAGCGCCCTCGAGGAGCTTCACGGTGTGGTTCCGGTGGGCGCGCAGAGGCGTGGCTACAATGTGCTTATGTTCGAAATTCCCGGACAAAGGGCAATGTTCTATGACTATCCGGACCTTTTCTTCCGCCATGATACTGAAGTCCCGATTGGCTACGTTTTGGATTATGTCATAAACCGTCCGGAGGTCGATCCGGGTAGAATTGCCTTGATCGGCGCAAGTTTTGGTGGATATTTTGGACCAAGGGCCGCTGCCTTCGAGAAGCGTTTAGCAGCGGTAATAGCACTTCCTCTCTTCACGGATATTGGGGGGATGTTTATTGAACTTTTAGGATTGGATCCCACAAAGCCATATCCGCGCAATCTGGAATCACACCTCGACATGAATCAATCTTTTATCAGGTTGGCCGTTAAGAGCGACTTCCGCATGAGAAGCGGCTGTGCCAACGCCACTATAGCCAAATGGCTCGATGCCATGCAAAAGTTTACGTTAAAAGGATATGAACAGAACATAACCTGCCCGTTGCTGGTACTGGCCGGAGAAAGCGAGTTCAGCCCTGCAAGATTGGAAAAGGAAAAGATACAATGGAAGAAGGTAATGAACCATCCCAAAAGTCAGATAAGGATTGTAACAACCGCTGAGGGGGGCGAAGGGCACAGCCTGGTTAACAACTTGCTATTGAAAAACCAGATAGAGTTTGATTTGCTCGATGACGTGCTCGGCTGGAAATCTTAACCCCTAAAACCTTGTTTTTTCTGCCCCCTTATAAATGTAACATTAATAATATTATAAATTTATACTATAAATTTAAAACAAACAAGAATGGAAAACAAAAAAAAAGAAAAACAGGAATTAATATTCCGCCACACGGCGGGTCAGGCGACTAGGTTTGCGACCTACTTCGATGCTGCATTCACGCGGGAAATGGGAGAGGGTAATTACGGTGGAACGGCAGTGGGAGAATGCAACGAAACGGCAAGCCGGATTGTTGATGGAGATTTCCAAAGCTTTACAGATGCGTGGGAGGTAACTGCGAAGCGGGTTGAAGCCATTGGTTTGGATTGCCTTAAAAAGGGGCGCAATGTGAGCGCCCGTGATGCGTTTTTGCGCGCCGCAACCTATTGGGGTGCCTCGACTATGTTCGTCAACCCTACTGATCCGCGCCAGCGCTCATTATACGAAAGAGAGCGGGCCTGTTTCCGCGAAGCAGCGAAGCTTTTCGATCCGCAGATTGAAATTGTAAACATACCCTACGAATATGGCAGGACGCTACCAGGCTATTTCATTCCCGTCGGCCCTAAAGGCGAGAAAAGACCGACGGTTCTTGTGCTCGGCGGTGGTGATAGCTCTGTCGAGGAGCTCTATTGCATGACTGCGGTGGGCGCACAGAGGCGGGGTTACAATGTGCTTATATTCGAAATTCCCGGACAAAAGTCAATGTTCTTTGACTATCCCGATCTGTTTTTCCGACCTGATACTGAGGTTCCGATTAGATATGTCGTGGATTACGTTCTGAGCCGTCCTGAGGTTGATCCAAAGAAACTTGTTTTGGAAGGCGCAAGTTATGGTGGATATTTTGCCCCCAGGGCTGCTGCTTTCGAGAAGCGTTTGGCCGCGGTAATAGCACTTCCACTCTTCCATGATATTGGGACGATGTTCATTGAACTTTTAGGGTTGGATCCGACAAAGCCATATCCGCGCGATCTGGAATCTCGTCTCGACATGTCTCAATCTTTTGTCAGGGCATTGGTCAATAGCGATGTACGAATGAGGAGTGGATATGCCAACAAAACCATCGCGGAATGGCTGGATAGCACGCGTGCATTTAGTTTGGCAGGACTCGAAAAGAACATTACTTGCCCGTTGCTCATTCTTGCCGGAGAAAGCGAGTTCGATGCCTCGAGAGCGGAAAAGGAAAAGATGCAATGGAAGAAAGTAATGAATCATCCCAAGAGCCAGGCAAGGGTTGTCATAGCCGCCGAGGGAGGCGAGGGACATAGCATGGTTAACAACTTGCTATTGAAGAACCAAATGGAGTTTGATTGGCTCGATGACGTTCTCGGCTGGAAGTCTTAACCTCTAAAACCTTAATTTTTCTTTGCCCCCCTTATGGACTTAACGCTAAGTATTGGAATAATTTAATAATATAATTTCAAAACAAATCAAAATGGAAAACATAAAAGAAGAAAAAACGAAACTTGAGAAAATGAAAGAGATAATGAAAACGTATCTGGAACTCGTTGATTCAGGACGATACGACGAGATATTCCCGCTTCTTTCAGAAAAAGTGGTGTACCAAACGATAATCGGCCGACCGCCCATTGTGGGAGCCTCCAAACTAATCCAGTTCTATAAAGACACAAGAGTGCCCGGAAGCGGTTCTCATGAGGTAGTATATTTTATTGCTGAGGACAACAAGGTAGTCTCCTTCCTGCGAATGAAGGGAGTCATGAAAGACGGGAGCAAATTAGAGTTTGAGGCAGTGGATCTCTTTACATTCGAGGGAGATAAGATCGCTGGTATCCGAACCTTTACCGACATGCCGCCCGCTATATTGGGTTAGGTAACACCCCCTTCCAGAACAACCCGACAGATTTGTGAGAAAATGATCGACAACGAAAAGTGTATCAAGAAGAATTTTATAATTAATAGATGTTTCCCTAGGCATATGATAAGGCAATTTATAACCGAAGGTCTTGTCATGTGCCAGTGGAACACTCGGAATCATATATCAACTACAAAAAAACAATAGCCCTTTGAAAATAAAATCATGAGAGAAAAAACAAAGGGATATTTGTGCTTGGCTTTTATCTGTCTGGTTTGGGGTACGACTTACCTGTTCATTAAAATTGGAGTTAAAAGCTTTCCGGTTTTTATTTTTGCCGGAGTCAGAAGTACGTTTGCCGGAATCATATTACTTGTTCTTCTATCTTTTACTAAGGTTAAATTCCAATGGTCATGGCACAACCTCATTCCTAATTTTATTTCAGGTGCTTTAATAATGGGTATTGGAAACAGCTTTGTAACCTGGTCTGTAAGATTTATCCCAAGTGGACTTGCCTCCCTTATTTGTACCCTGATTCCCGTTTTTATAGTCATCCTGAGTTTATTTATCAGCAAAGAAAAGAAGTTGAATGTAATGATTGTTTCGGGGGTTGTCCTGGGCATATTTGGTATGCTATTAGTTTTTAGAGATAACATAAAGGATATGGCTAATTCTAATTACATAATGGGAATGCTCATTGTTTTTTTGGGTTCAGTTTCCTGGGCTATAGGAACAGTTTTTTCAAAAGCGAAAACATCGGAGACAAATGCATTCTACAATGCTGCAATACAACTTGCTTCAGGCGGAATATGTTGTTTAATATACAGCTTCTTTACTAAAGAATGGAGTAGCATTGGCGAAATAACCTATTCCAGTGTACTTGTATTACTATATGTAACGCTCATAGGTTCTACTGCGGCTTATGCAGCTTATCAATATGCTTTAACTACTTTACCCGTTGGCGTTGTTGCAACCTATGCATATATCAATCCCCTGATAGCTGTAATACTTGGCAATCTTATCTTAAAAGAACGGCTGACCTGGATTACTGGTTCGGCATTTATTTTAACCATCACGGGTGTTTACCTCGTGAACAAGGGCTATAATATAAAAAGACCACAGAATTTATTGAATCTACATCATTAATTAATTTTAAAATTATGTAATGTAAGAATCACATGTACAAAATAGTAACAGACCTTTTACGCTTATATCTTTTTGAAAGAAACAAATAATTAAAAATGAAAGACATGAATAAAACAATTTTCACATTCGGACTCATTTCAGGAGGAGGTATGGCGGTTATGTACTCATTAATGTGCCTGGCAAGACAAAGCACAAGTTTTGACATCTCACAGATTTTGGTCTATGCCGCCGTGGTGCTGCTATTTACTATGATATTTATGGGTATAAAATCTTATAGAGATAATGCACTGGGTGGTTTCATTACGTTTGGCGAAGCCTTTAAAGTTGGCATTTTAATTTCGTTAGTGTCATCGCTATGCTATGCAATGCTGTGGATGATACTATATAACCCCATTTTCAGGGATTTTATGCAGCAACATTCTGCCGCCCTGATGGAAAAGTTAAATACAAGCGGCGTACCGGTTGAGGAAATAGCTGCTAAAAAAGAAGAAATACTAAAACATGCCGCGCTTTACGAAAACCCCTTACTTAGGGCAGGCATTATTTTTATTCAGGGGTTTCCGGTGGAAGCCATCATGGCTTTAATAGCGTCTTTTGTAATAAAGAAAAAGCAGCCCAACTGGTCCTCTGCGGCCTAGCCTTTGTATAGCTTGACGAGGATCGCGGTGGCACCAGCATTTGTAATGCCCATTTCGGCGTAGCATATGCATTTGAGCGAATGCGACCCGCTTCGCTCTATTATGTTTTATAGCCTCCATTGGGCGTAGCGTGTTGTTTGAGCGTAGCTTCCAGCTACGCTCTGCTATGCTTGTAGCCTCCGGCTACTGTATTTGTATTTGGGCAAACCCCGTTTGTGCGTAGCTTCCAGCTACGCTCCTCGTTAAAAACGAGGACGAATGAGGGTTATGATGAAATTATTTTCTCTGTTTTTAACAGCCTGGCGCCATGATGCACGGTAATGATTGCAATCCTCTCGCTGTTATTAATGTTGTAGATAATGCGGTAATTTCCCTGAATAATCTCTCTTATATTTTCATTACCAATTTCCGGCACAACGCGGCCGGTATAACGGCTTTTTAATAGGATTTCTGTTGCAGCTTTTATTTTAATCAACTCATTTCGGCATAATAAGCAGAATCTTCAGCAATGAAATCATAGATATGCTGAAGGTCGTTTTTCGCCTGTTCCGACCAAATAATTGCAACGCTCATTTACGAACTATAAGGTCAAGAATATCTTCGTGCTTATGAACTTTACCGGCTTCAATATCCTTTAATCCAGCTTCTATTTTCGACAGAAAAATGATGTTCTCCAGCAATTCATCTGCAGTAAATTGAGGAGGCATTTTTGCCAGTGATTGTAAAACCATTTCCTTGGTTAGCACATCTTAATTTTAAGGTAAAGGTACAAAAAATAAAGCGCTCTGACTTTAAGCGTAGCATCTTGCTACGCTCCACTATACCCCCAACTGGTCCTCGTCTGCGGAATAGCCTTTGTATAGCTTGACGAGGATCGCGGTGGCACCAGCATTTGTAATGCCTGTATTTGTATTTAAAACAGAGACGCATTGCAAATGCGTAAACCATTTCCATCCTCGTCTGACTATGCAAAAAGACATGGCAAAAGACGAGGACGAGCGTGTGAGTTTATGAATTTTGAATGCTGAATTATGATTGCTGATTTGAAGAGCAGATTAGCCCGTGACGCTGGTTTTAATTCATAATTCATAAATCATAATTCAGCATTATCCCTTTACACCCCCAGCTCAAAACTAAACTTACTACCCTTACCAAGTTCGCTTTGCATAGATACTTTGCCGCCTTGTTTTTCGATGATTTCTTTTGAGATGGTGAGGCCTATGCCGCTGCCGCCAGGGATGGAGCCCGGGATTTGAAAGAATTTTTCGAATATCCGGGCCTGGTATTTTTGCTCAATGCCGCGGCCGAAATCCTGCACGGAAAACAGCAGGGCGTTTTGTTTGGGCTCAACCGATATAATAACCCTGGCGCCGGGGTTTGAATAGCGGATGGCATTGGTGAGGAAGTTAAGAAGCACCCAGGTAGTTTTATCGGCATCTGCTTTTATAAGGGGCAGGTTGGCGGGTATCTTTTTTTCGATGACCACTTTCTTTTCTTCGATTAATGAGTTTATTGCAGCTGTGGCCTGTTCAATTATCTGTAAAGGGTCGACTGATTGAATGTTGAATTGAATAGTGCCTGTTTCTACCTGGGTCATATCCAAAAGTTCGGAGGTAATTTTAAGCAGGCGCTGGCTGTCGCTTTTAATATCTTCAACCAGTTTACTTTGCTCGGCGTTTAAGGGGCCTATGCGTGTATCGCTTAATAGTTTTAAGCTCATTTTAATGGATGAGATGGGCGTTTTAAGCTCGTGCGAAATGGTGGCTATAAAATTGGTTTTGGCCACGTCCAGCTCCTGAAATTTGGTGATGTTGCGCAGTATAGTTACTTCGCCAATTTTTTCACCCTCGTTAACTATTTCAAGCGATTCTTTGATGAAGTAGCTTTCCTTATTATCGGCATAAATTTTCAGCAGCTTTTCTTTTTCCTCTTTTACCAGCAGGTTACGCAGCAGGTCGTTTCGTAGTGCCACATCAGGGGCATATTTACCAATCAGTTCGGTTTGATTAACGCCCAGCAGCTGTATGGCCACTGTGTTGGCAAAAAGAATGCGGTTCTTTTCGTCGAAACCAATAATGGCGTCTTTCATGTTATTAATAATGGCTTCTATTCGTTTTTTCTCCAGCATCAGTTTGCTGATGTTGCTGTTTTCGTATTCATCAAGTCGGCTGGCCATTTCGTTAAAGGCATTGGCTAACTCGCCAAATTCATCATCAGCGTCAAAATGCAGGCGCGATGCGTAATTGCGGTTGGCAATTTCGCGTATACCGGCGGTAAGCTCACTAATTGGGTTGGCTATCATGCCGGGGAAATTGACTACAAAAGTAAAACTCAGTAAAAAGCACAGGGTGCCCAGTACGCTGATGTAGGCAAACACTTCTTTTGCAGTGTGCGTGGCTGCGTGGTTTTTGCGGAAAATGGCCTGGGTGTTGAGGTCCTGCACGTTTAATATTTTGGCGCGTAGCAGGGCTTCGGTTTGGGCATCGCGCTCACCCGATTTGTATAACTCGAATTCCTGCCGGGTTTCGCGGGTGGCATCCAGTTCTCCAACTTCGGTTATGTTATGTTCCTGTGCCTTCAGGTTTTGTTCAAACTTGTTTATCCATAAATCATTTTCAGTTTCATCTAAGGCCTGAATCATGTTTTTGGTGTACTCAATGCTTTCGTAGTTATCTTTGGAAATGGCTGATGATATATCAGCCAGCCTGTTTATATAATAGCTACCGGTTATGGCCAATGTGATAATAATTGCCAGCAGGAATAAAAGGCCCAGACGTATTTTTGTTTTGATTTTCATATCAGCATGTTAGGACAGAATTATAATATCTATATCGGAGGCAGATAGTTTTGTAAGCAATTGGTTAAATACTGCGGTGCTCATAATTATTTTCCACAATCTTAAATGCGGTTTGCCAATGCAGATGGTGGTAATCCCTTTTTCTTCGGCTGTTTTTACAATGGCGCCCGCTATACTATGGCTTTTTACATTTATTACCTCGCCCCCCAATTCGGTAGCCAACTTAAAATTATTAATAAGGTGCCTTTGAGTTGCTAATGGAATATGGTCGGCATCCTCGTCCGGTAATTGCACATACAGTAACATCCACGAACTGTTATAATAGGAGGCAAGCCGGGCAGTTTTGCGGATTATCCTTTTTGCTGTTTCGTGGTTACTGCTGATGCAGGCCAGAAAACGCTCTGGTTTAAGGGCGCTGCTGCGCGGAACTTCGTTTTCAATTTTACGTTCTACCTGCGAGGCCACTTCTTTTAATGCAAGCTCACGCAGCTGCAGTATTTTATCTGACTTGAAAAAATTGCCGAGGGCTGTTTCAACTTTAGCTTTATCGTAAATCTTACCTTCTTTTAAACGCACTATCAGTTCATCGGCGGTAAGGTCAATGTTTACAACTTCATCAGCCATGCGCAAAACTGAATCGGGTACCCGTTCTTTTATTTCTACCCCGGTTATTTTTTCAATTTCTTCGTTCAGGCTCTCAATGTGCTGAATATTAACTGCACTGATAACGCTGATACCGGCGTTGAGGATTTCGGCAACATCCTGCCAGCGTTTTTCGTTGATGCTTCCGTCAATATTGCTGTGGGCCAGCTCATCTACAATAACTACTTCGGGGTGTGCATTTACAATGGCGCGCACGTCCATTTCTTCCAGTTGTTTGCCTTTGTAGAATAAGGTGCGGCGGGGTATAACTGGCAGGCCCTCAAGCAGTGCGTGGGTTTCAAGGCGGTTGTGGGTTTCAATAAAACCAATCTTTACATCAACGCCGTTTTTTAATAAGGCGTGCGCCTCCTGCAACATCCGGAAGCTTTTACCTACACCGGCACTCATACCAATGTAAATTTTAAACTTTCCGCGTTTGGCCTTGCGTATTAGTTCAAGAAATTTTTCCGCGGTTTCGTCCTGATCACTCATTTTTATTTAATTAATATACTATCTACTCCTCTGATATTATGTGCAAATTTACATCTTAACCCAGCAACGGAACAGTTTTATTCATGAGCAAATTTTACCAGCGATGCGAGCCGCTGTTTCATTTCTTTTATTTCTTCTTCATCCAGATTTTTAGCGCAACCGGCTACAATCCTTTTCCCTCTTTCAGCTAATATCAATTTTGAAGTGCGGTCAGGCAGGGTATGCGCAATGTCGTGCAGGGCGCGGAGCATTCGCAAGCTAACTACCACATCGCCCCGTGCATACATCCTTATCTGTTCATAGGCTGCATCAATCAGGCGTTCAAAATCAAGCCAGGGAATGCTTACGCGAAGTTTACCGCTTTTATCGGCTATAACCTGCTCAGCCGGGTTGCGCGATGCAAACCGGATAAGGATGGCGCTTAACTGGTCTACACAGCTAATGGCGGTGCTGGGGTCGTTTACTGCCGGTGATATGGCTTTAAGCGCGATATCAACTATTTGGAGTATGCCAAATTCCACATCCTGTTGTAAAGTGCGCGTAGGGCCAAAATCAAACGCCGAACGGAATTCCGCCTGTTCTTCGGCAGATAGTGCGGCCCCGTTTGCAATCATCATGAGCGGAATGCCTACCGGTACATAATGCCCGACCCTTCGAACAACACGAACAACAGTTTTGTGGTACGTTGCAAGCTGCAGCAAGCGTTCCGTATCAATATATGTTACATAGCCCGAAACGACCGATAAAACCGGCCCTTCGTTAATATTAGCTTCAATGGAGCTAACCGGGGGGAGATAGTTATTATCACGCTTTAACGGCATCAGGTTGTCAATCATTGCCTCTGTTTCCCTTGCAAGGCGGTCAACAATGTGGTTAACGCTGATAGCCTGCGAAATGTGGCTGATGAAAAAAAGCAAAGCTATGGCACAGCTAAGCGCCAGCAGCATGGCCCCAAATACGGTTAAAACCGGTAAAAAAGGATGGGGTAGATTGTGTGCTGCGGGTAATGCAGCAATACAGTAACCAAAGGTGCCCAGGAAGATACCTAATGTTTGCTGGGTAACTTTATCCTGCGCAAAATTGACGATGATACGCGGTGAGAATTGCATGGAGGCTAACGTAAGAGTCATCAACAACACAGCGAATACTATTGAAACGATGGTCATTACCGAGCTGGCTATGGTGCTTAAAATTATCTGGGCAATCTGCGGGTCTGATTTTGAAGGAAAGAGAAATGTTGGCACACAGGCGCTCATACCGGGTATAAGTTCTTCCATTTGCGATAATATCGCTCCGGTAAGGCCCAGGCCACCGGCAATTATAAGGGGGCGAACTAAAAAGCCGCCCCTTAAAGTAAACCTGATTTTGCGGAAAGATATAGTCATAACTTAACACCGGCAAAGTAATAAAACATTCAGCTATGTAAGGGATATAAAACCCTGATATTGCTTAAACCCGGAATTTTAATAAACCGGTTATAAAGGAAAGAATTTCTGTTTTGCACAATCAGCGCAAAACAGAAATTCTTTTATGTCATAAATTAAAAGCTAACGCACAAATCCATGGCTGCGTTAAACTGGTATTTTTTAGTGCCATTATCATAAGGCGTAACACCTTCGTTATTCCAGGCATGGTCGTATCTTACTTCGGGCCTTAGCAGTATAAAATCTGTAAAGTGATGGCTCCATCCCAAGGTATGGCTGGTATACCATGTTGGATAGCCGGTGCGCTGTCCCTGCACGTCGTTCAATGCATCATTTCTAACTGTTACGTAATCTTTAGGCCCGCAGTATATCTGAAAGTAGTTAACCAAACCAATTGACTCAGACCTTCCTGGTATAATAGGGCCTTCGCCACCGCCTTGTCCATACATGGCCGGGCCAAATATGGCAGTACCGCCCAAAGCGGCATTAAACTGCCACATATAATAAGCCTCAGTCATCATATGAAAACGCTCATTAAACTTATGGCCCCATACAAATACCAGTTGCTGTAAATCATCATGGGCATTCTTAAACTGCCCGCTACCTATAGAGGCCAACCCTCCATATATAGATTCCTTGTTGTCTTTGGCAACCCATCTCATCATAACCGAGCCATTGGGTTGGGCCGAATTACTCCAGGGAGCCATATCGTTTCCACCATGTACCCCCAATTCGAACTGAAACTGAGGATGCAACCTGATGGTAATATTTACACCGGTATAAGTATATGGGTCTACGGTAAACATTTGCGAGTGTGAATAAAGGTAGTTTTGAGGGGCCCATTGTGCTTCAATATCTGAAGGTGAAATGAAGCGCCCTACTTTAATCAGCATACCCTGGGCAACCTGTGGCACATATATTAACCCATAAACCTGCGTTGGATCCCCGCCATATATATGATTATGTTGAAGTAACTGGTCACTAAAAATGCCCTTGGCAATTGTGTAGCGATAATCGGTACCATAAATACCATTTAAAACAAAACCCCAATCCACTTTTTTAGTTTGCACTACATCCGGGTCACGCTCAATCATTAATACAATCTGGTCAAGGATAGGCCTGTTTGGAATAAAATCGTAAGACATGGGGCTGTTGGTTTGTTTTGAAGTGCTTCCGTTTACCCCGGCATCTACCCATCCATAAATATGAATACCTACTTTGTTCCAATTTGCCCAGGGCTTTTTACATGCTTTTTGAATGGCAGGTAGTAAATAATCGGCTATCCCATTAGGTTCGCCAATAACCGGGCCGCCCACCCAATCTGAAAAAGGAAATGGTGGCGATGGAAGGGGAGAAGGCAAACACCGGCCATTAGTAAGTAATGAATCAATAGGCAGGTTTGCAGTTTTATCTGTTTGGCTGTAACTGTTTAATATTAAAAATGTAAAAAGTGACGCTAAAAATGTTTTCATGGTTTTCTCTGCTTTTTAATATTGTTTTT
>Ga0182013_10006095_pt1 | contig 13786 bp, 9 predicted proteins | sample 612S2MmetaG_FD_120487 | JGI IMG/M metagenome (GOLD analysis project Ga0182013, IMG submission 120487) | Permafrost microbial communities from Stordalen Mire, Sweden - 612S2M metaG | ecosystem: Environmental > Terrestrial > Soil > Wetlands > Permafrost | place: Sweden: Stordalen | collected... | reverse complement strand
GACCTGCCGTTCTGACAAACTACAATCAAGCCAGAAAAAACGCCGGTTCAGCCGCCGCTTAAATCACGTCCGTCCGAACCCAACACCGGCAAATATCTACGGATCGTGACCGGCGCTAACACCGCTATATCGTCACCAGCCTCAAAGCCGGTTCTCCGCGCGCCCTGTATCAGGATATCTACTGCGCCCGTGGCCAGGCAGAGAACCATATCAAGGCGTGGAAGACCCATCTCGCCGCCGACCGCACCTCCTGCTCACGCGCAAGCGCCAACCAGATGCGACTTTTTCTGCACATGGCGGCGTACTGGTTAATGTGGAGCTTTCGCAGCCTTCTGCCGCGCCGCTCGTACTGGCGCACCATCCAGTTCGACACCTTGCGCCTGCGCATGATCAAACTTGCCGTCCGGGTCGAGAGCTTAAAGAAATCCGTTCGCCTGCATCTACCGCGATCAATGCCAGATCAAACCGTATTCGCCTACGCACTCGCAAGGATGTCCCGGTTGATCGTTTAATGCCAGGGGCATCTGCCCCACAAGGTCCCCACCATCACCAACCCTCCAACGCCAAAACATCGCAAAGCCCCAAAAAACCGACGCAGTCAGGCCGGCGATCAAGCATGTGCGCACAATGTGCGGTTGTGCAGGGATGGCCAAAGAAATCAAACCAAAACAGCTTCGTGAATAATAGCGGCTAATATCTCAAGTGCTGCCGCGCAGTCGTCAGCAGCTCGGTGCGCGTCGTAAAAAAAGCCACATTGAGTCGCTAAGTAAGCCAGCTTTGTGCCTTCAAACCCTTCACCGGCCCAATCGACCTCCGCCATCGAACATCCCCAGGCTTTGGTAATAAAAGCTTCGCAGAACCGCTCAGCAAACCGTCGATCAAAAGTGGCATTGTGTGCGATGATAATGGCCGCTGGCGCGACAAAGGCTGAGACGGCGGCAGGGTCAATGCTGTGACCTTTGACCATGGCATCGTTTATGCCCGTAATCTTGATGATTTCTGGTGGTATAGGTTTGGACGGCTGACGCAAAGCCTCGAAGGAGGGCCGAACCTCGAAAATCCGACCGTCGAGGGCATAAGTGAACGGCACCATAGCAATTTCTATAATCTCATCTTTTTTCGGGTCCATGCCTGTGGTTTCTAGATCCAGAAAAATCCCCAACCGAGTGGGTGTTCCATCGTTTTGTTCAAATGCCGTGCGCCGCTGCAAACGCCGGAGAACGCGATACGCCCCGCTGGCGGTCAATTCACGCGCGATCTCTTCAAGATGTTTTGTCGCGCTCATATCCTCAGCCACGGATTAATTCCAGCAATTCGTCCTCGTTCAGGCGCGCCGTTGTTTCCCCCTCTTCCAGCAGATCGTTTGCAAGGTCACGCTTGTCGCGATGTAGCATAAGAATTTTCTCCTCGATGCTGTCCTGCATGATCAGCCGGTAGACGGTCACAGGCCGGTCCTGACCAATGCGGTGCGCCCGGTCCGAGGCCTGATCCTCAACCGCGGGGTTCCACCACGGGTCCAGATGCAGAACATAATCCGCAGCGGTCAAGTTCAGCCCGGTGCCGCCCGCGCGCAGGCTGATCAGGAATAGGGACGCTCCACCGGCCTGGAATGCGGCAACCCGGCGCTCACGCTCCGCCGATGGCGTGCTGCCGTCGAGATATTCGTATGCAATGCCGCGCGCATCAAGTGCGGTGCGCAGCAACGCCAGATGCCCGACGAACTGACTAAAGACCAGGGCGTGGTGCCGGTTGCGCAGCAATTCATCGACCAATTCCAGAATGGCTTCTAGCTTGGCGCTCGGCACGCCGACACCGGGGTCGATCAGTGCCGGGTTGCAGCAGGCGCGGCGCAGCCGGGTGATTTCAGCAAGAATATGGATCTTACGCTTGCCCTTTTCCGGCTCCAGCGCCTCGATTTTCTCCAGCGCGCGTTGGCGCAAAGCCTCATAGAACACACGCTCCCCCTCGCTCATCTCGACGGTGATCGTCTGCTCCGTGCGCGGGGGTAATTCACTCAATACGGCTGCCTTGGTCCGGCGCAACAGAAATGGACGGATCAGCGTGCGCAGGGTCTGCCGCGCGTTGGCATCGCGGTCGCGCTCAATGGGCAAGGCAAAACGCTTCTGGAACGCCTCGCGGCTGCCCAACAGGCCGGGGTTGAGAACATTGAACAGGCTCCAAAGTTCTTCGAGATAATTCTCGATCGGCGTCCCCGTCAGCGCCAGGCGGAAGCCAGCCTGTATTTCAACACTGGCCCGCGCCCGCTTGGTCTGTGCGTTCTTAATCGCCTGCGCCTCGTCGAGCACCAGCATCGACCATTCCCGGCTTGCCAGCAGATCGCTCTCCTGGTGCAGCAACCCGTAACTGCAGATTAGCACGTCGCGCTTGCCAAGGCCGGCCACCAGAGCGACGCGATCGGTTGCTGTGGCAAAGCGCAGCGGATTCAGCGTCGGTGCAAAACGTACAATCTCAGAAATCCAGTTCGGGCATACGGACGTCGGCGCGACCACCAGAATTGGCCCCTCCGCCGTGCGCTCCAGCATAACGGCGATCGCCTGCACCGTCTTGCCGAGGCCCATGTCATCGGCCAGACAAGCGCCCGCCCCCCAGCGCGCCAGGCGGGAGAGCCAGACAAACCCCTCGAGCTGGTAGTCGCGCAATTCAGCCTGTAAATTGGCCGGGACTTGTGGGGTCCAGCCCGCGGCTTTCTGGATGCGCGCGACATGCTGTTTCCAGGCGGTGTCAACGGTCACATCCGCATTCCCGGCGAGCGCGTTGTCCAGTGCGGGCGCAGCGAATTTATGTACGCGCCGCACGCCCTTATGCGTTTCCGACACGCCAGCCAGCTGTGCCAGCTGTGCCCGCACCTGATGGGTCAAGGCGATGAACTGGCCATCACCCAAGGCAACGAAGCGGCCCGGTGCACGCTCCAACCGATCCAGCAGAAACTGCATCTCCAATACCTGACCCTCGTCGATCGTCACGTCGCCGGTGACGTTGAACCAGTCGCGATCCTTCTCTACCCGCAGCCGGAGCCCCTTGGCCCCCACCCCGCTTACCCGCATCGCCCGGCCTTCCGGCCATTCGGTTGAAATCGGGCCAGCATAGGCCTGCAATTCCAACAGCAATTCGAGGCTGCCCTCGAGATCATCGACCATGATCTCATGCGTATCGGTCCCGGCCCGATCGCGCAGCGTCGGGCACCCGGCGATCAACGCCGCCCGCTCGCTCACCTCACGCGCCAGATCACGGCTGGCCCGAACCTGCTGTTCGTCGATCACCGCCAGCACCGAGCGCCCACCCAGCCCGGCGACATAGGCCGGTCCCTTACCCCCAAACGGTCGCACCACGAGATTGAGCCTTACCCCCGTCTCATGCGGCGTAATCTGGATCACCGGCCTGGTCTCGCCTTGCAAAGAGGCACCAGCAACCTCGCTAATCTCGGCGCGGATCGGCAGCGTCGGATTGTCGCGCTGGACCATCGCGATTACCTGATCGCGGGCAGCACTGGGAACGACCAAACCACCCGGTCCGAGGATTTCGTTGGCGGTCAGCATGCGCTTGGGAAACTCGACCACACGATAGCGCGTCGGCGTTTCCGGCTCGATGAAGATCGTGGCCTCGCTCGCGGTGTGCGACAGGGCGATCCGGTAGCCATCGCCCGCGGCGGTTATCACCAGTTCCAGCGGATAGCTTACCAGCTCAATCCGCCGGGCCCGCTGCCGGGCTTCGAAAACGACCGGATGGCCGACCAAAGCAAGGATCGTCCGCTTGGCATCGAACTCGTAATTAACTGCCCCATACCACCCACCGGTATCCTTGCGCATGGTGCGCAGGGCGGCGATATCCGCATCCGTCAGGTAATCGAGTTTTGGGTCGCGCTCATACAGGCGTTTCAGCGCCACGGGGCGGCCATCGGTCCAGCCATCCTGACCTTTGGGAGTTTGTTCGACCACGTCGATCTGCCAGCGCGCAAAATCGACGAACCAGGCTAACCGCCGCGCCGGGCGTTGGCCAGGTCCCGGCAGTTTTTTTAGCCCACTCCCGCCCAGAAACGCATCCAGGCTCTCCAAGGCGCGCGCCCACGGCGCACGGAACTGCACCAACCGCGTGAAGCGCAAAATTACGCCACTGCCGACGGAATCGAGATAGGCCTGATAGGGCGTTGCATCCGGCGTCACTTCGGTCAAAAGTTCGGCGAATATTCGTGCTAATAGCGGCACCGACGATTGCAATTGCGTAAAACGCGCGAGGCTGTCATCGCGAAATTTGCCGGCTCGCTCCCGATCCACGAACCATTCCGCCAACACGATGCATGCGGCCGAGGTCGGTTCGGGCGGCATTGCCGCTCGAAGACTTCTGATCAGGACGGATGCCTTGGCTTCGAACCCCTGAACCAGCCATAACAACGCCTGCAACGCCGCATAGCCGGCACCATAATGCGACGGCGTGGCGGCGGCGGCATCAAGCCCGGACTGAATATCGCCATGGTATGCCGCATCATTGGTGGCGAGCATGGCCATGATGAAAAACAGACCATGCACGCCCTCCAGGAACACCTTACGTTTGCCAACTGCCTTGCGACGCAATTTTAGGGCCATCCTGAAATGCTCGATGGCTACTCCATGATCACCCTGCAAAAAAGCCAGCGTCCCTGCCGTCGCAGCCCGCACCACCGGCGGCATGTCCTGAATCTCGGCCAGCCCGCGCTGGACATCATCCAACCGGGCCTGGCGCAGATCATAAGTCATCAAAGCCAGACGGACGGGCGCGAACTCCGGCCGATCAGCCAAGCTCCGGTAATGCGCGAGCAGCGCCGGCAGCGCAGGGTCTGGCACGGCGCCCAGCGCGGCGGCGGCAAGCTTTGCTTCGAACAGCGCAAGCTGGATCACCGGATGCCGGCTCGTCACCCAAGCGAGTGAGAATGTCGCGCCCTGAAACACCACCGGCAAAAAATCCGCCGTCAGATAGGGCGCGTTGAGTTGGTCGAACAGGTCACAATAGGTGCGGAACGCAACTTCGTCATTCACATAGATTGCCACGCGCAGCAGCCGCTGCGCCCCATCGAAATTGAATGACGCGCTGTAGCCGTACGAAGATGACCGCACTGGCAATGTAAACGCCCGCTGCACGGCCTCGGCCATCAGTTTCCCCTGCGCTGAGGCCACTGCGTCAATCGTCACCGGGTGCAGGAGCAACGGCGCGCAGGCGAGGTCCCCGGTGAGCAGCTTGGCCTGTTGTAGCTCGTCGAGGACCGGATTAATGGTACCATTCGACCAGGCTTTACCGCTCGGCATGCGCAACCCGGATCGGATCAAGCAGTCCTGAAAAACCGATTTGTTGGTTGGCAGGAAAACAAGGCTTTTCAGCCGAAGGATCTGCTTTGCACCGGCAGACAGCCTCCCATATCTCTCCCAAAGTTCAGCGGCGGCGGGAGCGTGGACATCATCTTTCATGGCAGGGCAGAGACTACATTTCAGGAATGGCGAAAGCCAGCCCATTTGCCTTGTCGATCGATAACAATGGGGGCGTGCTGGTCGAGGCCGGCGATGGCTGGACGTTTCGTACCGCCCCGGACCTCCTCATCGGTCTGCGGACCGCTCTGCCCGAACCCGGCAGCCTGCCCGTGCGGCTATGGATCCTGGTCATCATCGCCCGCAATGGACCGGCATTCGGCTGTTCCGACATGATTGGTTCGCCTGGTGCAGTCCCCTCAACCTCAGAGTCTGTCCTTATACGTCAGCGAATGCTGGCCGGGCGTTGTCCGCGATTTTGATGTGAACATCCCGGGCCGAGCGAGCAAGATCAGCCGGATCGAGCCGCAAGTAGCGCGCGAGAAGCCGCAGATAAACACCCATGAACGCGGCGCCATGACCGTCGGACCAACCCTCGGCAGTTGTCGTCATGGCGTGGGCGACTTCATGGAGCAGGCACCATGAGGGCAGCCGATCCGGCAAACGGATGCAAAGTCGGGTTGCGGTTGCTACCGTCGCCTTGGCTTGTTTCGGCAAAGATTCGACCTTTGGCGGATACAAAAGTTCCATCTCGGACCAGATCGCATTCACCATCCCCTGAGCCGCCGGAAAGGAGACAAAACTCGGGTCAAGTGTGGCGATGACACGGTTTTCCCAGGCATAGACCCGGCCCCTCTGATGATCCCGCTTTCTGCTCAACGCAGGAGTCTCCTGCCCTCGCCGTTCAGCGGCCGTGACAGATTCACCTTATCCCCGGCCGCCCAACCCTCGCGATAGGCTTTGCCGTCCATACGCGCTCCAACGGCACTCATGCTCACCAGCCTGACCGCGGCTTCGCGGAACGCATCATCGACCACCTGATGTTTCGCCAGGATCAAGGCCGTGCCGGTCGAACGTTGGGCCCTGACCGAGACTTCCCGCTCCTCATGCATGGCATCGAGCCGTGCCGCGACGCGCGCCACCAGCCCATGCTGAAAGCTGGCCGTCCCCTGGCGCAGTTTCACTGCCCGCAGCCGTGGATGCGTCAGCTTAAAATTGGACGTCTCGGTCGTGACGGCCCGGTCGATCACGATAAACAAATAGATTGCCAGATCGGCATCGATCTCGAAGCCGAAAAACACATAGCGCTTACCGGCCGGGGAGCCGCCGGACTCCAGATGCCCTGCGTCGTTGGCGTGCGCCAGCCAGACCTTGCAGTCACAGAAACGGGCGATTGCCGGGACGCAGCCATCGATCGGCCGCCGGCGCTTGCCCCCCAACGGCACCTCGCGCTGCACACAGCGGGACGACCGGATCTCGATCTCGTCCATGTTGAGCGCGTAGCGCTCCAGCAGCCGCCCGACCATTTCCGCGGCGGACATCGCCTCGGCTTCCGTGCAGCCATTAGCGACCGTCTTCTCTGTCAGCGCCTTGATGCGGGCTTTCACCCGCGAGAGTTCGTTGGCTTGGCTCACCGCGCCTCCTTCCGCCGCGTCGTTAAGCTACCGAGCGAGGCGCGGCTGTTCGACCAGCCAAGTTTGGACCATATTGACGTAATCCGCGAACGTGACCTCGTCCGCCTCAAGCTGCACCTTGTCGAGGATGCCCGGAACCTCTGACCGGAATGCATGATATCGTCTCACGATGGCCGCTCCACCAGGCAATGCCTCTCGCGTTGGGATCGACGCCAACCAGTTTCTCAAAGCCTTGATGGCACCGTCCGCTTCATCTTTATGGGCTGCGATATCCTGTCCCGCGATGTCGGAGATGAATTTCTGAAACCGGTAGCGTTCCCGATCCAGGATCAGGCACATCTTGCTCTTCTGGGACGCCACTCCGAACCGCGCCGCACCGACAAAGAGTCCCAGTTCGAAAGGCATATTGAACCTTGGCAGCTGATTTTCCGAGTCGAGCTCGGTGCGAGAGATATCATGCACGCCTAGCCGGCAGGACTGGATCATCTTGATGATCTTCTCCACCCTGACTTGGCCGCCATCGTCGATTTCCAGGGCGCAGCGCGGCCGATAACCACAATCATAGGCCGCAAAAACCAGCGCGTCGAAAACCGGCTTGTAGGCCTGATCAAAGGGGCAGTTTAGAAAAATGCTCGTACGGTACGACTCAGCCCGATCTTTAAACTCAGGCATGAACCTTTCCGCGCTCCGCCATGACCGACTTTACGGCACGACGAATTTCCGACCGGGTAAAGTGGGTCGGCTTTTGCGGCGGCTTTGGTACCGACACAATCTTGGCGGCGGCTTTCCCGGCGACTGGTTTCGTTGATTTCGTCATGGCTGAATTATGGAACGGTGGTCCACCTGATGCAAGATGATTCGTGGCGCTATATCACTCGTCCCAGCATAGTCGACCTCGCATCTTTGCTGGATTTTATAGGGCGCCCAAAAGGATAATTTCTTCAAATTGTCCACGCTGGTCGGCCTGCAACATCTGCTGCCGCGAAAGTTCCAGACTGGCCGAGAAGGTACTGGCCAGGGCGACCCGCAGCTTCAACGCCCGGCGCTCCTCTTCCTTACCAAGCCATGGATACCCCCAACGGCCGCTTTCGAGATGAGCGCTGAAGGCGATCTATGACCGTGATTGGCGCACGTAAGCCGAAGGTCCCCGTGCACGATAAAGCCCGCCGCAGCGTCAGGATGCGCCGTTCCCATCCGCAGGGAGGGACATTCCAGTTTCAAGCTCTTCGGAGGTCGGCAGTGCCTCCGCCAGTGCGGCGGGCAGCGCCGCTGCCAGGAGGAGCTTGTATTCGGCAACACCGATCGGGCTGTTGACGCTACGCAGCGCGTATTCGACGACGACGCGGTTGCGCTCGCGGCAGAGAATCAGCCCGATGCTTGGATTGTCGCCCGGATCGCGATCGCGATCGTCGAGCGCCGCGAGGTAGAAGTTCATCTTACCCGCATGCTCCGGCTGGAAGGCGCCAATCTTCAAGTCAACAGCCACCAGACAGCGCAGGCGCCGATGATAGAAGAGCAGGTCAATATACCAATCCTGGCCTCCGATTTCGAGGTGATGCTGGCTGCCGAGGAAGGCGAAGCCTTTCCCCATCTCCAGCAGCAGGTCTTTCACCCGGGTCACCAAGCCACGCTCCAGATCCCGCTCCTTGGTGTCGGCGGCCAAGGTCAGGAAGTCGAACTGGTAGGGGTCCTTCAGCACCTGCTGTGCGAGATCAGAGGCCGAGGGCGGCAGCGCGCGATCAAAATTCGTGATCGCGTGGCCCTGCCGATCGCGCAGACGGGTCTGGATCTGGGCCGCCAGTACCGGCCGGCTCCAGCCATACTCCAGCGTCGCTTCAGCGTACCAAAGCCGCTCGCCCGGATCCTTGAGTTTACTCAGGAGTTCGATGTTCTGGCCCCAGGGCAATCGTCCAACGACCCGTTGGACGATTGCCTGGTCGGGCCAAGCCTCAGCAAAAGCCCGCATGTATAAGAGGTTGGCGCGCGAGAATCCGTGCACCCCCTGAAACTCAGCCCGCAGGTCACCGGCCAGGCGGTCGACGACCTTGCCGCCCCATCCATGCCGGTCCTGCCGCTCAAGTATATCGTGCCCAATCCGCCAATAGAGGCTGATCAGCTCAACATTTACCGACATCGCCGCGCGCAGGCGGGCCTCGCGGATCTGCCCTTTGAGCGCGGCGAGCCAATCGCCGTAGCCAGGGGGCATATCTATCATCTGTCGGGTCATGCCCAACTCACTACGAAAAATAACGCCATCTGTCTCCCGCCACGCATGGATGTCCAGCCAGGGGTTCTCGTGACCGTGATGCAAAAAGTGCCGCTAAGCAAGCTATTGAAATATCACGATAAAAGTGGCAAAAAACCTGTAACTCATTGATATTTATAGACGATCAGGTTTCTCGACCTTTTTCCGATAGTGTGTAGGCTTGCTCACAGGAGGACCGAGTAGTGGACGCACCTCTCCGACAATATCTTGGTTGGGAACGGTTTCCGGAGAATTTGACGGAACCTGAAATCGCGCATTTCTTCTCACTTTCACTGGATATACAGCGCACTGTTCTTCGGCATCGCCGGCCGTTAAACCGGTTGGGTGTGGCGCTGCAGATCGGATTTCTACGGCTTACGGGCGCGCTGCTCAATTCCGTGGAAATGATCCCGCCGCCAGTTCTGGCTCATCTCGGCGTCGAACTTGGGATTGCGCCGCCGCACCTTGCCTCGATCCGCGCACTCTATCGCCGCCGCCGCACGCTGTTCGAGCACCAGGACGCGGCGAAGCAGGCGCTGGGTTTGAACGACCTCACCGAGCACGGGGAACGCGCCCTAAACGGATTTCTACGACGCGAGGCCAGTGACAAATTCCTGGTGGACGAGTTGGAACAAGCTGCGCGCGTCTGGCTCGGTGACCACCAATATATCCAACTACCGAAGCGGCGATTGAGGAGCGCGGCATCAGTCGCCCGGCGCCATCTTGACGCGGGCCTGTTGACCAGCGCCCTGGCCGCCGTGGGGATGGAGCAGACGAAGGCCTGGCCGCTTAAGCTCTCGGAAACGATGGAAAGCGGCAAGACGCGGTTGGAATGGCTTCGAGACAGCCCCGCCTCCCGTAAAACCAAAGGCCTCGCTGATCATATCGCGAAGATCGATTTTCTGAACAAACTAGGCGCCGGCAAGCTCGATCTTGGTTTGTCGACCGGAATGCTGAAGGCCCAGGCGCGGTCAATGCTCTACCGCAAGCCCGCGACGCTCAAACGGATGCGTAGCGAGCACAAGGTCCTGGAAATAGCGTGCTTTCTGCGATTGCAATTGCTGCGTCTCACCGACGACGGGTTGGGGATGATCGACTATCGGATCGCCGACCTCTGGCGTCAGGCTCGGACCCGCGCCGAGGCAACGATGGAAGACGGACTTCGCCGGCATCAATCGCTCGTCTTGCAATTGGCGGTGCTTGCCGATGACGAGAGCGCTTCTGACGCCGCTGTGCGCGATCAGATGCGCACCCTGCTGGCGCCGTGCCGACCGTCTGGCGCATACGGCTTTTCAACGAAGGTTGGCCGAGTCCGGAGGGAACTGGCTGCAGCGGGCCGCGGGGCGAGCGAGTTGCTGGGAGCTCTGGCGGCGATCAATCTTGACCTGCCGCCAGAGCCCCCGCTTGCCCAGGCATTGGCGACGTTGGAGCGGGTGGCATCGTCTGGAAAACGGCGATTGCCGGAAGGCACGGCCAATCCATTTGGCCGGACATGGGCGTTCCTCATCGATCAACCCGATCGCGAGGCCGCCTTTGGCGGCTATAGGGCGGCGACGCTCATGTTACTCAAACGCTCACTGCGCAACGGGCAGGCCAGCGTGGCCCACAGCCTGGAATACCGCGCCCCAGAGGACCGCCTGATCCCAAAGGCGCAATGGCTGAAAGAACGAGCGCGGTTTGTGCGAAACCTCGCCGTGTCGGTCAAGCCGGAGGCGACCATCCGGTGGATCAAGGATGAACTCGCGACGGCCCTGAAAGCCCTCGATGCGGCGGTGTCCAGGGGTGATATCCGGATCGAAAATAACCGGTTGATCGTACCAAAACTTAAGGCGGCGCCCGAAGACGAAGGTCTCAATGCCATTCGCCGCGCGCTGTTCGCGGGCGTCGGAAAGATACAGTTGCCAGACCTACTGGTCGAAATTGACGCGACGACGCGCTTTTCCTGGAGCTTGCTGGGCAGGATACCCCCGCAGCGAGCAAGAACTCATAACCCTCTACGCGGCCCTGATCGCCTTGGGTTCCGATCTGACCGCCGCCGACATGGCGCGCATGATGCTCAACATTGAAGCCGATGCGGTCGGCGAAATGATGCGCCGCATCGAGGCGAACGGACGATTGCCGACGGCCAACCGGCTGGTGCTTGATCATTTCAGGACGCTCCCGGTCACCAGACTATGGGGCGGCGGCCTTCAGGCATCGGCCGACATGATGAGCCTCGATGCGACCCGGCGTCTGTGGACAGCGCGCCACGATCCGCGCCGCCGCACCCCGGCGGTCGGAACCTACACCCATGTGCTCGACCAATGGGCGATCCTGCATGACCAAGCCGTCGTACTGAACCGCCGGCAAGCCGGGGCCGCCATCGAGGGGGCCCTTCGTCATGAAGCCGTCGATCTCCACCGAGTCGCGGTGGATACGCATGGCCACACCCATTTCGGTATGGCGCTGGCCAATCTGGTCGGATTCGACCTGGCCCCGAGGCTGGCCGGGATGAACAAACGCAAGCTCTATCTCCCGCATGGCCTTGATGTGCCCGCGAGCCTGCTGCCGATCGTAAGCGAGACGGTTTCAACCCGCGCCATCACCCGCGGATGGGACCCGCTCCTGCGAATTGCGGCATCGACCAAGAGCGGCTGGTGTTCGGCACCCTACGTTCTGGACCGATTTGGCAGCGCCGCGAGGGGCGACGAGGCGTTTCAGGCAGGGGACGCGTTCGGCCGGCTGTTGCTCACCCGCTTTCTGGGCGCCTATCTCGGCGATCCAGCATTCCGCGGCATGAACGACGCGCTGCTCAGCCAAGGCGAGTCCGTCCATACTCTACAGCGTGCGATCTATTCCGGGCCGATCGGCGCACGGCACGGCCGCACGCCCGAGCAGCTGGCCGCGATCTCGTCCGGCCTGACATTGCTCTCCAACGTCGTCATGACCTGGAACGCGACCCGGATCGGTGAGGTTCAAGCGCGAACGCCGGAGATTTATCCGGATCATCACATCATGCACATCGCCCCCAATGCGCACGAGCATATCAACACCAAGGGCGTCATCACCATTGATGTCTCGCCACACCGCGATCGGCTCCTGGGCGGAGGACCGCCAACGGCCGGCATCAGAAACGCAATATGAAAAACCTCTATGATAAGCAATATCAATTACTTACGAGGAAGCGTAAGTCTTTACGTAAGCAATTTCAATGAGTTGCTTAGCGGCACTTTTTGCACCACGGTCACGAGAACCCCCGCGTTAGCACCCCTGTTTATTGCGTGCAATACATATGTCCTGGCGCATCATTGCGTCCAATGTCTATTGCACGCCATGATTGCACGCAATAAACGGCCAGTTCATGTCGGAATCGGACTAAAATTCCTCGAAACGAGCACTTTGGCAGGAAAAATGCGCCTCAGACGCCTTCCTTACCGTACGCTTTCGTTCAGATGGGCCTTCCGCCCCATAAAGCAATCATGCTCTAGAGCATCGCTCTGCCAAACTAAATTTCTTCAATTGTCACAGGAGAGTGGGCTCGACAGGTCAGATCACTCAGTTGCAATAACGGCACCGCGAAGTTCATAGCTGGATATAGGAGTGTTCCACGTCACCGCTGGGGGCTGTTTGAGGTGAATGCCAGGCACCCGCAACAACCGGTCGAGGAACAAGGCAGTTTCCAAGAGCGCCACTGAGGCACCGGGACAACGATGCGGGCCGTCACCGAAACTCATCAGGCTTGCAGCGGTTTTGGCGTCCGCTCGGGCCCGCTCGGAACTGAGACTAAAGGGGCAAGCCCCCGCAACTGCCAGATCCGTGTTGGCGGCGCGCAAGTCGATGACCAGCAGACTGCCGATGGGAATGTCAATCGTCTTGCCCTGGTCTGTCAGGGTTAGTTCCTGCACGCTGCGGCGGTACAGCGCGCCCACCACAGGTTCCAGCCGCAGCACCTCCTCCAGCAGGGCAATACGCACGGCCTCATCCCCCTCCAGGAATTTCGCGCGTAAGTCATCATTCTCCAGCATATGCCACGCAACGATCACGATGAATTCACGGGTCGTGGCCATGCCCGCGGCGCCGCAGGTCAGGCACTCGGTCAGTATCTCCCGGTTTGTGCGGTTCTGGTCGATCAAATGCGAAATGACATCCTCGCGCCGTTCGCGCCGGCGCGCGCGGATCGCCGGCTTCACGTCCGCGAAGTAGAACGCCATCAAGCTGGTCTGGCCGCGCAGGAAGCTCACGAACTGGGCAAGCCAGCCGCGCGCCGGCGCGGCATTTTCCGTAAAAAACCTGTTTAGCCGGCGCGCCATTCCGGCCCGCTTGCTTTGCGTCAGACCGATAATTTCGGCGGCGACGGCAACCGCCAGTTCCAAACTCAAATCATCCAGATTGGCCTGGCCCGCCTGGCGAAACCGCTCCACGAGCGTGCGGCTAAGCGTGTCGATCAGCGCGCGGTACTGGGTTGTCACCACTTTGGGAGAAAAAAACCGAGCGGTGGCGCTGCGTTGCTTCTGCGGTGGCCCCCAAAGCTTGGACAGGAACTGGCTGGAGTTAAGATAGAATTCTGCCGGTTGATGATGCCTGGCTATGCGGCCAGTAGCTTGGTTTCTGATGGTATCACTTTGCCTGCATTG
>Ga0182013_10006094_pt1 | contig 13788 bp, 13 predicted proteins | sample 612S2MmetaG_FD_120487 | JGI IMG/M metagenome (GOLD analysis project Ga0182013, IMG submission 120487) | Permafrost microbial communities from Stordalen Mire, Sweden - 612S2M metaG | ecosystem: Environmental > Terrestrial > Soil > Wetlands > Permafrost | place: Sweden: Stordalen | collected... | reverse complement strand
GTGAAGTCGACCCACTGGCTCGTGTAGCTGCTGTCCACGAACGTGAAGGTACTGGTGTTGGGATCCTCGTCGGTGCTGCTCGACGACATCTCCTTGAGGCCGGTGAAGGTGCCGAACCGGGCGAGGGCCATGATCATGCTCCACCGTTCGCCGGCGCAGAACGGGCAGAACTCGCCGCCGACGTAGATCACCTCGGGCTTCCCCGCCGAGTCGGTGAGCGGCTTGGTCCCGGTCAGCCGGCTGAGCTCCCCGGGCTGCCCCCCCTCACCGACGATGCCGAAAGCGCGACTGCCGGGGTCCGTCACCGCGGTCAGCACCGAGGTCGGGACCTTGGTGGGAGTCGTCACCGCAAAGCTCGGGGGCAGAAGGAGCACGACCAGCAGCACCACGACGAGCACCACCGCGGCGCCTCCTCCCGCCCAGTAGAGGGGCTTCTGCCACCACATCCGGAGGTTCTGCTCCGGCGCCTGCTTCACCATCCGCCGCCGCTGCTTCTTGGTCGGGGGACGCCGTCCGGCCGTAGCCCGCGCCTCGCGCGACTTCGACGGTGGCCATGGGGCGCGTGGCGGCGGGGTTGCCTGGGGCATGAATACTCGGCTCCTATCACCCGTCAGGGGTCGAAGGTCGCTCCACCCGGAGGGGGAAGCAGGCCGGGCCATGGTAGCGAACCCCACTCCTGTCGATCCCGTACGCATCTCGCACGAGGACGCAGACACGCAGGCTGGGCACCTCCAGGATCAGGGGAAACGCGCCGGCCGGTGCTACTCGCCGCGCAGCCGCCTCCGGATCTCCGCCAGTCGCACCGCGATGGCTGCCTCGGCGCCCCGCTCCCCGGGTTCGTAATAGATCCGGCCGGCGAGCCGGTCCGGGAGGTGCTGCTGCTCTGCCACCCCGCCGGCCTCGTCGTGCGCGTACCGGTAACCCGCGCCGAAGCCCATCGCCTTGCCGAGACCGGTGACCGCGTTGCGGAGGTGGAGGGGGACGGGCTCGTGGAGGGTGTCGAGCACGTCCTGGCGTGCGGCGCCGTAGGCACGAATCGTGGAGTTGCTCTTGGGAGCCATGGCGAGGTAGAGGGTCGCCTCGGCGAGCGGCAGGTAGCCCTCGGGCATCCCCACGAAATGGGCCGCCTGCTGCGCGGCCACCGCCACCGTGAGCGCCCGAGGGTCGGCCAGGCCGATGTCCTCGGCGGCGAGGATCACCAGGCGCCGGGCGACGAAGAGCGGGTCCTCCCCCGCCTCCAGCATCCGGGCCATCCAGTAGATGGCGGCGTCGGGATCCGACCCGCGGACCGACTTGATGAAGGCGGAGATCAGCCAGTAGTGCTGGTCGCCGGCCTTGTCATAGAGGAGTGCCGGCGACTGGAGGGCTCCCTCGACGTCGGTGATCTCCACGGTCGTCCCGCCCCGACGCGAGACGGCGACCACGGCCAGCTCCAACGCGTCCAGGGCCACCCGCGCGTCCCCGCCCGCCAGCCCGACCAGTCGCGCCTCGGCCGCCGCATCGATCCCCACGCCCCGGCCCGCGAGACCGCGCTCGGGGTCGGCGAGCGCGCGGCGGACCACGGTCTTGAGCGCCTCGGCATCGAGCGCCTCGAGGCGGACGACGCGGGCCCGGGAGAGGAGTGCCGCATTGACCTCGAAGCTCGGGTTCTCGGTGGTCGCCCCGAGGAGCTGCACCAGGCCGCTCTCCACGTGGGGAAGCACCGCGTCCTGCTGCCCCTTGTTGAACCTGTGGATCTCGTCGATGAAGAGCACGGTCCGGCGCCCGAGGCGCCGGCGCTCCCCCGCCCGGGCGACGATCTGCCGGAGATCGCTGACCCCCGCCGAGACCGCGCTGACGTGCTCGAAGCTGGCCTTGGTCCGGGAGGCAAGCAGCATCGCGAGGGTGGTCTTGCCGCTGCCGGGCGGCCCCCAGAGGATCAGCGACGGCAGCTGATCCGCCTCGACCGCCTACCGGAGCACGCTGCCCGGCCCGATCACGGAGTCCTGCCCGACCAGCTCGTCCAGGCTGCGCGGGCGCATCCGAGCGGCAAGGGGTGTGGAGAGCTCCGCCCGCCGATCGCCCTCCTCCCGGACGGCTCCGAAGAGATCGTCCTGGGAGGAGGGTGGGTCGGTCATGGTGGCGGCTACGCTACGCCGCCGCAGTCAGGCCTCGCCGCACCGGCGAGACCGTCACTTGGCCGGCGGTGGTGCAGGAAGCCGGACGGCGGGCGTGCCCTCACCGGAGGGGACGGCCCCGAGCACGCCGCGGAGCGCCTGTGCGGCACCCATGAGAGCCGCGGACTCGGCGGGCACCACGATGGTGGTGTTGTCGCTGTCGGCGAACTTGCTCAGGGTGTCCAGCTGGAGGATGGCGACCAGGGTCGGGTCAGGCTCGGCCTTCTTGATCGACTCGTAGACGTTGCTGATGGCCAGGGCGCGCCCCTCGGCCTCCAGGATGGCCGCCTGCCGCGAACCCTCGGCCCGGAGGATGGTGGCCTGCCGCTCGCCCTCCGCCTGCTTGATCGCCGCCTGCCGGTTGCCCTCGGCGATGTTGATCGCCTGCTGCTGCTGGCCCTCGGACTGGAGGATGCGGGCCCGCTTCTCCTGGTCGGCCTGCTTCTGCAGGGCCATGGCCTGGAGGATCTGGCCGGGAGGGCTGATGTCGACGATCTCGATCCGGTTGATCCGGATGCCCCACTTGTCGGTGACCTGCTCCATCTGCTGCTGCATCGCCGCGTTGATCTGCTCACGGGAGGAGAGCGCCTCGTCCAGGCTGACGTTGCCGAAGGCGTTACGGAGGGTGGTGCGCGCCTGCTGGTCGATGGCGATGAAGTAGTTGGAGACGTTGAAGAGCGCGGCCTTGGCGTCGATCACCTGGCTGAAGATGGTGGCGTTGACGGCGACGGCGACGTTGTCACGGGTGATGACGTCCTGCCGGTCGCCGGTGCGGGGGGTCTCGCGCATGTCGACCCGGACCAGCCGGTCGAAGAAGGGCCAGATGAGGCAGATTCCGGAGCCGACCTCTTTGTGGTACCGGCCGAACCGTGTGATGACTCCATTGAACCCCTGCTGGACCAGGTTCACGGCGGTGCCGAGAACGACCAGCACGAGGAGGACGACGACGCCGAGAGCGATGAACAGGCCCATCCGGTCAGCTCCTCAGATGTTGCTCGGGATCATCAGCGGAACCCGGGCCTATTGCAGACGGGGCGCGCCGCTGGCGCGCACGAGAAGTGTGGTACCGCGCACGGCGGCGACGACCACCGGCGTGTCGGGGGGAAGCGGCTCGGGGGCGTCGGTGATGGCCAACCACCGCTCGTTGCCGAGGGTGGCGTGGCCGGGGTGGCGCTCATCGCCGACCGCGTCGACGGTGACGGCGCGGGCACCGACCAGCCCCCCGGCCAGCCCGGGGAACCTGTACGGGGCCGCCATCCGCCCCTCCATCGCCCGCTTGAGCGCGGGCCGGATCGCGAACACGCCGCCAAAGGCGGCGGCGGCCCCGACCAGCACCTGCAACCAGATGGCCAGGCCAAGGGCGCCGAGCACCGCTGCCACCGCGGCACCGGCTGCCGCGAAGAGCAGGTAGAAGGCCTGCGTGTGGACCTCACCCGCGGCCAACAGCACCGCCGCGACGACCCAAAAGATCCACCACTCCACTGTCGTCGCAGTGTATCCCACCCGAAGGCACCCCCCCAGGGCCTGGCGGATCCAAGCGTCGCCGAACCCGCCGATCGCGCCCGCCGCGATGCCCTGGGCGAGATCAGAGTACGATCCGGGCATGAAGGGTGACCGGGTCGAGATCGTCATCGACACCGGCGGATCCGCGCAGACCTACGAGATCGTGGCCACCCGCGCCGGCCGCAAGGTCGAGGTCAGCACCGCCCGCGGCGTGGTCGAGGTCAGCGAGGTGACACGCGGCGGGCAGGCGGTGCGCACCGGGCGATTCATGGCCACCCGGGTGATCGCCCTGGTCGAGCACCCCGCCAGCGATGAGCCCGACCCCTCGGAAAGCGCCTCCCGGTCGCGGCAACCGAGAACCGAGCAGCTCGAGACCCTGCTCTGAAACGCGCTGCGACTGCCAAGAGAGAACGTCCGACGCCAGGAGGATGCCATCCGTGACCACCGTCAACGAGATCTTCGATGAAGTCAACCGCCGGCTGACCGACCCCGCCAAGGTCGGCACCACCAACGCCGCCTACCGGTTTGACCTGAGCGGCGACGACGGCGGCTCGTACCACATCGTGCTCAAGGACGGCGCGGGCGAGGCGGGGGCGGGGGCCCCCGACAGCCCAAACACCACCATCTCCATGTCAGGGGACGACTTCGTCGGGCTCGCCACGGGGAAGCTCGACCCCACCATGGCCTTCATGACCGGCAAGCTCAAGGTGCGCGGCGACATGGCCCTGGCCATGAAGCTGCAGAACCTGCTCCGCTAGCCGCTGCCAAACTCGGCACCCGACGCATCTCGATTCACCCATGCCGATCCCCGCTCCCGATCGCACCCGGCCACTCCGCTTCGACTACGACGAGGCCAAGCGCGCCCTCCTCATCCAATGGGGTGATGGAACCACCCACCTGATCCCCTTCGCGGTGCTCCGCCGTGCCTGCCCCTGCGCGGTCTGCGCCGGCGAGATGGGCCTCCCGGGTCGGTTCTCCGCCGAGCCGGAGCTGGCCACCGGTGAGGACGAGCTGGCGGACATCGGCCTGGTCGGCGCCTACGGGCTCAACGCGGTGTGGGCCGACGGCCACTCCACCGGTATCTACACCTTCGAGCGGCTGCGCGAGCTCGGAGAGCGGGCCGGCGTCGCCTGACCTCGCCGGCCCGAGCCCCGTCCCCTCTCCGGCTGGCCGGCGCTTGGGCTGCGGTCGGCGGTACCCAGCCCCTCCCCCGGAGCGCTCCCCGGAGATCAGCGGAGGTGGTAGTGGGGTCGGGGGCCCGCGGTATACTCGCCCCTCGCACGCGGGAGTAGCTCAGTGGTAGAGCACTACCTTGCCAAGGTAGGGGTCGCGAGTTCGAGCCTCGTCTCCCGCTCCAGCCTCCTCCCCTACTGCTGATCGCCGTAGTGGTAGCGAGCTTGGAGGACGACGATATCCTCGCCGTCAAGCAGATACACAAGCCGATGCTCGTCATCGATCCGGCGGGACCAGCATCCCTGAAGGACATGACGCAGCTGCTCCGGCTTGCCGATACCGGTGAACGGGTCCCGGATGATGTCCTGCAGCAACCGGTTGATCCGCTTCACCGTCGTCCGATCCGTCGACTGCCAGTAGACGTAGTCCTCCCAGCCGTGCGGGGTGAATACCAGACGCATCAGGCCAGCTCGTGGGTCTGTCGATCTCCAGCGCGGGCCTGTTCCAAGCTCTCCAGTAGCCTCTTCGCGTTTGACGGAGCCCGAAGCAGGTATGCGGTCGCTTCGAGAGCGTCATAGTCGGCTCGGGCCATCAGGACAGCATCGCCACGCTTTGAGGTGATCTCCACGGGCTGCCGATCGTTGTTGACCTGTTCGATCAGAGGAAACAGATTCTTCCGTGCCGCGCTGGCAGTCACAACCACACTCAAAGTCCTCCTGACTGGTACAGCATATGGTACCACTCGGCGGAGTAAGAAGACCGGAGCGCCAGCGTAGGCCCTCTCAGCCTGGCATCATCCAGGCGCGCGGCCTGGTCACGTGGGCCGCCTCCTACCGACTGACGAAGTGCACCACCGCGAGTGCTCTGGTGCGGCTCGTGACCGCTCTCACCGCCATCCGCGACTCCGCTGACGAGCGTCCACTTGGAAGTGGGCCAGCGCTTCGTCAAGACCCGTATGCGCGGTAGTCACCCGGAACATTCGTTGCCCTTGGATGGCGTGGACCTCATCGACGATTTCATCCACCATCCGAGGAAGTTCCAGAACGGACGGCTACAACCTCAGGTTGGCTTTCTCGACCGCGGCGACTGCTTCGTCGGGACCGCTCAGAGCAGCCTCGGCGGCGGAGCGGCGGCCGCCCAGATAGAGCGCAAGTTCGGTGGCGCGGCCTGAGAGGACCGCTGCGGGTTCAGATCCAAATAGTCGGCGTTTGCCATCGTCGCAGACCAGCAGGAGACCGAAGGGCCGCGTCTTGCGTGCAGCGCGGCGGCTGATGAACGCGCTCATTCGCCATGACAGCTCATCGAGATCCGGACGATCCAGGCGCGGCCCAATGCCGTTGGCTCGGCGCGCGTCCTCGTGGTGGATGAGGTACTCGAACCCGTTGAGCATGGTGCGGATGCCAGGAATCCGCCATGGGATCGGGGGCGCCCCCGCTCGCAGCCGGGCGACCAACTCTGTCCATCCCCTCGCCTTCTCTACGGCACGGCGCTCGTCCGGCCAGCGATGAAAGTGCTCTCTGAGAACCAGGTGCGCGGCCAGGTCGGCGGTCGTCCACCCCTCACACAGGGTGGGTGCATCGGGGCCGAGTTCGATCAGGAGATCACAGAGCTCACGACGCTCTCGGGCGTCGATCGGCTCGGCCACATTTCTCACTATACGCCAACTGGTTGACGCGTCAACCATACTGGACACGCCCGCCCACCCCGGGCGGCCTGATACGCGAACGTGTTTGCACAAGGGGCCGGACCGGACTACCGTGACCCCAGGATGTCGGCGCAACTGCCGCGACGGGTTCCTGGTCCCGTCCCTGAGGTCGGACACCGGTTGGAACTGACGCCGTCGGTGCGGCAGATCGTCGCCCTTGCCTCGTTCCAGCAGGAGATCTTCGATCTGGGTTCCGACGTGGGCGAGATAGCCCGCAGGGCCGCTGCGCGGGCTCGGGCCCTCAGCTGGGCCGACGGAGCCGTGGTCGAGATCCTCCAGGGCGACGGCTCGGTCCACCGGGGGGCTGTGGGCGCCGGCAGTCGCTCCCGACTCGCCGCTTCGAAGCGTGGCGACCCATGGCACGGCCTGATGGGCGGCACGGCCGAGGTCTGCGACGACACCGAGGACGACCCGCGCGTGGATCCTCTGGTGTGCCGCCGTCTCAGGACAAGGTCTGTCATGACCGTCCCTCTCCACCGCGGGGAAGTGCGCCTGGGTGCGATCACCGTGACCTCTTCCCGACCCAACGCCTTCGACAGCGCCCAAACGGCGGTCCTGCAGCTCCTGGCCGGGTTGGTCACGTCCGCGGCGATCGGGTCGGAGCTGGTCGCCGAGCTGCGTCAGCTCGGGGGGAGCGGCGAGGCCGACCCCGTGGCCAGCGAGACGGGGTTCCGCCGGCTCTTCTTCGAGAACCCTCAAGCCATGTGGGTGCTCGACGCGGAGACGCATGGCTTCCTCGCCGTCAACGATGCCGCCATCGCCACCTACGGGTACTCCGCCGAGGAGTTCGCGGGGCTGACCCTCGCCGAAGTCCGCCACGATGCGACGCACCTCACTGCCGATTTCGGCCGGGCGCGGAGAGGAAGGGCGACATTCAGTGCCCGCCACCACCTACGAGACGGACGGGTCATCGACGTCGAGGTCACCACCACAGCCCTGAATTTCGCCGGGCGTCGGGGGGTGCTCTCGCTGATCCACGATGTCACCGAGCGCAACCGGCTGGATCGCCAGCTGCGCCAGGGCGCTTTGCGCGACCCCCTGACAGGCGGTGCCAACCGACTCCTCTTCGCAGAGCGGGTTGCGCACGCCCTGATCCAGATGCGCCGCCGCAAGGCCAGTATCGCGATCCTGGTCATTGACCTGGATCACTTCAGGACGGTCAACGACAGCATGGGCTACGCGGCCGGGGACTCCCTTCTCCAGGCGGCTTCAGCGCGGATATCGGCTGCGCTCCGTCCCGGCGACACCGTCGCCAGGCTCGGTTCCGACGAGTTCGCCGTGCTCCTCGAGGAAGTCAATGGTGCCGGCGACTCGCTCGAGGCGGCCCAGCGCCTGAGGGAGGCTTTCCGACCCCCCCTCGAATTCTCCGGTGGCAGCCTGGTGATCAGCCTGAGCATTGGTGTCGCCACAGCGTCGATATCGAATACCAGGGCCGGCGACGTGTTGCGCAACGCCGAGCTGGCGATGTACGCGGCCAAGGCATCCGGCAGGTCCAGGGTGGAGGTCTTCGTACCCAGCATGCTGGCGCCGGCCACCGAGCGCCTCAACTTGGACCAGGACCTGCGTCACGCCACGGAACGCGGCGAGCTGCGCCTGCTCCTCCAACCCATCGTCTCGGTGGAAGGCGGCACCATCGTCGGCTGCGAGGCCCTGGTCCGTTGGCACCACCCCACGCGAGGTCTCGTGCTGCCCGACGCCTTCATCCCGCTCGCGGAGGAGATCGGGGTGATCAGTGAGATCGACACCTGGGTGCTCCGCGCCGCCTGCCTCCAGGTGGCAGCGTGGCGAGCCGCGAGCCTCCCGGGTCTTCTCCTCGCCGTCAACGCGTCGGCGCGTGATCTGGGCCGTGGCGAGCTCGTCGACAGGGTGGCGGCGGCACTTCTCGAGACCGGGCTTCCTCGGGATTGCCTCGAGATCGAGATCACCGAGACGTCTGCAGTATCTCAGCCGACAGCGGCCCTCAACGAGCTGCGCCACCTGCGCCGCGCCGGCGTCACCATCGCCATCGACGACTTTGGCACGGGTTACTCGAGCCTCAGCAAGCTGGCTACCTTTCCCGTCGATCGCCTCAAGATCGATCGCTCGTTCCTCCGCGACATCAAGCACGAGGACGACGACTCGCCGTTGGTGGCGGCGATGATCGCCCTCGCCCACCGGCTCGGTCTGCAGGTCACGGCAGAGGGCGTACAGACCGCCACGCAGTGGGCCTTCCTCCGCCGCAATGGTTGTGACCTCTTCCAGGGGTATCTCTTCAGCCCGCCCATCCCACCCGACCGTTTCGAAGTGCTCCTTCGCGGTCAAGCCGATCGGGCGAGGCCGCCTGGTGGCCCCTACCCTGACTCCTGGAACGTGTGAGCCACTCCTCGGGCAGCTCACACCGTCAGCCAGATGCTCCCTCTGCGTGCTGAGCGCCCCACCGACCCCGAACCGCTGGCCGTGAAGTCGCTCTCAGAAGATCTGGCTGCCCGGCTCCGCACGATCGTCGACGTAGAGCGGCAGAGCCTGGCTCTCGCCGTCCGGGCTCTCCGGGTGGGGGACCCCGAGCACCAGCGCGTCGGAGACGTAGCGGCCGATGCGGCGCGGACCCAGGTTGACGCAGACGACCACATTCCTCCCCACCAGCTGACTCTCCGGAACGAGGGCGAGCTGGCCGACCGACTGCACGATCCCGAGCGGGCCGAGATCGACCCTGATGACCCGAGACGCTGCCCTCGTGCCGATGGCCATGTCGGCGCTCACCACCCGCCCCACCCGCATGTCGACGTCCTCGAAACCGGCAAACGACACCTGCGACCGAAGTGGGGGGACGGCGGTTCCTGACATCAGTCAGCCGACGCTAGCACGCGGCACGGCAGGCTGGGGATGTCCGGGAATCCCCTGACAGTGCCCGCGGGGCATCAGAGATCGCCCGGAAGGTCGCCAGTGCGGTCATCGCGGGCAGGTCAGCGACCGACCTCGCGGACGCGCATCGCCGCCGCGGCGCCCCCGAAGCCCACCACCACGATCGCCACCATGACCCACAACCCGGTCCAGTACACGCCGGTGGTGAGCGGCGTGCCGTAGAGGTGGAAGAGGGAGAGGTCGAGCACCCAGCTGGGCCACTTGAAGAGAGGGCTGAACAGCGGGATGTAGAAACCGGCCACGGCGACCACCGCCAGCACCGGGACGGCGACACGCGGGAGGCGCGAGATGACCAGCGCCCCCAGGGCGCCGAAGGTGAGCGCGAGCAGTGCCAGCAGCGCGGTCGCACTGACGAGCCCTCCGGTGTCGAGATGAACACCCTGGCTCGGCGCGACCGCACCGGTCACCACGGATCCGATCGCCGCCATGACCAGGGCCCCGACGACGAGGGTGACGGCTCGCTCGGCGACAACCCGCCAGCGCGCCATGGGTTGGGCGATCTCCATCTCCAATCTCCCCCCGGCGTCATCGCTCGCCCAGTGCGAGGTCTGGGTGATCGCGTAGGCGGCGACGATCACGGCCGCGATGCTGAGCCAGACAGAGGTGACCACGGCCGTCGCCGCCGAGCTGGTCCCGGCCGCGGCGAAGTAGCTCTTGAAGCCGCCGGCCGATTGCAGGAGCTTGCCGGTGCTGTGGGCGATGGAGACGATGAAAGCCGCCCCTGCGACGCTCCCGATCACCCACCCGGCGAGTCCGATCCGCTGCTCCCACAGGGTGCGCAGCACGGGAATCCGCAGCAGGGGGACGGTGGACGCCGACCGCACCGCCCGGGTCTCACCCGCCCGTCGGCGGAGCAACGAGCCGAACAGGTCCCGGCGCTGGAAGCCGAGCGCGGAGAGCGCGATCAACACCACCGCGATGCAGTACAGGGCGAGCGTCGCCGCCCCGGCGAACTCGCCCCCGGGCACGACCGCGGTGGTGAGGTCCGCCAGGTGGAATGGCGAGATCTCCGCCCAGCCGTCCAGGCCCGGATTGACCCGGGCGAGCGCGTCCAGGGCGTAGAGGGCGAGCATCACCACCCCGCCAAGGGCCAGCGCACTCCGGCGCGTGGATGCCAGCTGGGCGGCCGCCAACCCGATCCCGAAGGAGGCGAGGGCCATGCCGAGAAGAGACACGCCCTGCTCGGCCAGCGCGGGAAGCGCGACGGTGGCCTTGCCGGCGGCGATTCCGGCGGCCGTGCCGATGGCGGTGATCACGACCGCTCCGAGAGCGGCGATGGCGAATGCGCCGACGCGGGAGAGGAGCAGTCGCACCCGGCTGAACGGGTTCGCCAGCCAGGTCTCCATGAGGCCGCGCTCCTCCTCGTTGCGGATCAGGCCGGTGGCGGCGGCGAGCCCCCAGACGGCAACGACGATGGACATCCAGGTCAGGCCCTTCCACCAGAGGTACCCGGCGACCGTGTCCGGCCGGAGCGGCAGCGGGACCAGGTAGGCAAGCTGCGGGCCAAATGCCAGGGTCTGGCGCCCGAACGAGGCCCGCGCCGCCGCGGTCGCCGCCAGCCCCGCGTACGACGCGCCGGTCGAGTACGGCCCCACGAACCCGATGAAGGCGACGCCGGCGAAGGCCCGGCGGTGGGTGCGCAGCGCGTAGCGGATCATCGTCCTGATGCCGCCGCGCTGACCGCCGGCGGCCCTGACCGGGACGGGGGTGTCCGGCGCCGGCGCCGCGGCCGTCATGCGGCCGCCCCAGGAGCCACGGGCGTCTTCTCGGGCTCGTCGCGGAAGTAGGCCAGGAACACCTCCTCCAGAGTCGGCTCGTGAGTGACCAGGTTGAGAACCTGGCTCTGTCCCAACACCTGAAGCAGCGGTCCGAAGCCACCGCGCACGTCGCACGAGAGATGGTGGTCCTCGACGGTGACCTGCTCGACCCCGTCGAGGGCACGCACCGCGTCCACCGGGACCTCCCCCGCGAAGTCGGCCTCGAGGCGGTGATAACGAAGGTGGTGAAGCTCATCGAGCCGCGCCACCTGGACCAGGCGACCGCGCCGCAGGATGCCCACCCGCTCGCAGACCCGCTCCACCTCGGAGAGGACGTGCGACGAGAGGAACACGGTGGTCCCCTCTCCGCGCGCCTCCTCGACCAGCCGGTAGAACTCCTGCTGGATCAGCGGATCCAGGCCGTTGGTCGGCTCATCGAGAACCAGCAGTCGCGAGGGGTGCATGAAGGCGAGCAGCAACCCGAGCTTGCGCTTGTTGCCCGACGAGTACTCGCGGTAGCGACGCCCGAGGTCGAGGTCCAGTCGCTCGGTGAGCAAGGTCACCCGACCAGGATCAATGTGACCGCGCAGGCCGCCGACGTACGCGACGACATCGCGGCCGCGCAGCCCTCCCCACTGGGGCGCCTCACCGGGCAGGTAGCCGACCAGACGCTTGACCTCGACCGGGTGGGACTGGCAGTCGACCCCGAACACCTCGGCGCGTCCGCCGGTGGGACGGATCATGTCCATGAGCAGCCGGATGGTCGTGGTCTTGCCCGCGCCGTTGGGCCCCAGGTAGCCGAAGATCTCGCCGGCCGCGACCTCCAGTCCGAGATCGAAGAGGCCGCGCGATTCCCCGTAATCCTTGGTCAGCCCCTCGGTCCGGATCGCGTTGGCCATGCTCAGCTACCTCCTCACGGCGCCACCACGGCGCCCCTTCGTCTTGATCAATCCACCGGTCACGCGGGTCATCTCGCCGCCCCCGTCAGGAGAACCAGAGCCGCAGGGTGGCATCGTCGATCAGCGACAACGATCCGACCGGAGCCCCCAGCACCCGGGTGAGCGCCTCCGCCAAGCCCGCAAACCGCTCCGCCACGATCTCGAACGGGATCTCGCCCGCCTGCCGGGCGAAGAAGAGCTCGATGGCCATATCCTGGGCTCCGAGGAGCAGGGCCACGACGGCACGGGCGGCGCCGTCCGGGGAGCGCGCGGAGAACACCCCCTCCACTCTCCCCTGCTCGACGATCGTGGAGAGCAGCGGCACGAGGACGGCGACCGAGCTCCGTCGAACCTTGTCGCGGACGATCGCGTTGTCGTCCGAATACCAGACCTCGAGCAGCGCGAGCATCAGCTCCCTCCGCTCGGCCTTCCACCCGGCGATGCCCGAGAAGAGGCGTTCGATCTTCTGCGCCGCGGACAGCCGGGGATCGGCAGCCACAGGGGACACGGCCTCCATGGCAGCCGCGACGATGTGGTCGACCGCGGCCTGGAGCAGAGCGAGCTTCGACGCGAAGTAGTGGTAGAAGGCACCCCTCGAGGCGTCGAGCTCGTCCAGGACATCCTGGATGCTCATCTGCTCGTAGCCCTTGGCCTGGATGAGGCGGAGGGACACCTCGACGAACGCCTCGCGCCGGATGGCGCGGGCCTCGACGTTCACCGTCCGGGGCAAGACTGGCCGCCTCCTATTTCCAGACCGACTGTCGGTCGGACAATACACGCCCCCGCGCGGCAGATCAAGAGCTCGAGCGACCGCTCGGTCCACACCACCATGGCGGGGAGTGCATTGGTAAGTCACCTTGACTGGCGGCTGCAGGTAAGGTACCTTGACAATCGTGGCAGGACGCACACCGCCGGTCACTCCGCGTGCACCGAGGGCACATCCGAAGCGGGCGATCCCAGCAGGCACCGCACCCACCCCTCCGTCGGGAGCCTCCCCGTTGACGTCGGCGGTCGACGTCGATCGCCAGGTGATGGCCCGGATGGCGCAGGCGAACGCTGAGCTGATGGTCCGCGTGCTCCGCGGCGACGAGCCGGTGGAGGGCGACCCGGTCATGGTCGCGCTGGCCGCCGCCCGGAGCCTCGGGGTCGTGGTCGATGACATCCTGCGCGGGCTGGTCGCCCGAGCCCGCCGCGATGGGCGCACCTGGGCGGAGATCGGCGACGTGCTTCACGTCACCCGCCAGGCGGTGCTCCAGCGCTTCGGCGGGCCACCGACCATGACCGGTGCGGCCGCGCCATCGACACAGCCCCTGCCCGCCGCGGGACCGAGGGCCGTCGAGCTCTTCGCCCACTTTTTCAACCGGCGATGGGACGCGTTGCGGGCCGAGTTCAACCAGCGGATGCTGGACGCCTGCTCCGTCCAGCTGCTGTCATCGGTCCGGGCGCAGCTCCCCGGCAAGGCGGGAGAGGCTGTCGAGATGGCCGCACCTCAGATCAGCCGGCTGGGTGACTACACGCTCGTCGACGTCCCCCTCAGCCTGAGGGTGCCGCTCGCGTTCCGGCGCGGCTTCAAGCGGCGGGAGGCGACGGGCCGGGCCACGTTCGATGACGCGGGCCGGGTGGCGGGGTTCTTCATCCTGCCCCAGACCACCCCC
>Ga0182013_10006093_pt1 | contig 13789 bp, 10 predicted proteins | sample 612S2MmetaG_FD_120487 | JGI IMG/M metagenome (GOLD analysis project Ga0182013, IMG submission 120487) | Permafrost microbial communities from Stordalen Mire, Sweden - 612S2M metaG | ecosystem: Environmental > Terrestrial > Soil > Wetlands > Permafrost | place: Sweden: Stordalen | collected... | reverse complement strand
GCCCCGTCGCGGTCACGATAATGTCCGCCTCCAGCTCCTGACCCGATTGGAGCTTGATGCCTTTCTCCGTGAACGTATCGATCTGATCGGTTACTACGCTGGCGTGGCCTGACTTGATTGCTTCGAACATGTCGGCGTTCGGAACCAGACAGAGCCGCTGCTCCCACGGCCTGTAGCGCGGCGTGAAGTGCGTCGCGACATCGTAGTCGGTACCCATATGCTCGCGCACCTTCTTCAGGATCCCGGCTGTGACGAAGTCCGGAAAGCGCTGCGACAACTGGTAGACGTATGTCATGAATGCGACGTTCTTCCAGCGGCTGAGCCGGTAGGCCCACATCGGAGGCAGTTTGCCGCGCAGCCAGTTCGCAATCTTGTCCTGCTCCGGTGCGGAAATAATGTAAGTTGGCGACCGCTGCAACATCGTCACATGAGCGGCGGTCTTCGACATCGCAGGCACAAGAGTTACAGCAGTCGCGCCGCTGCCAATGATCACCACGCGTTTGCCAGTGTAGTCCAGGTGTTCGGGCCAGGCTTGTGGATGAATGATAGTCCCCTCGAACCGTTCCGCGCCGGGAAACTCCGGCGAGTAACCAGACGAATAGCGGTAATAACCCGCGCATGAGAACAGGAAATTACATGTCAGCGTGACCGGCTCCTCGCGTCCGTCCGCGGATTTGCGCGCCGCTTCTACCGACCATGTCGCCGTATCCGACGACCACGCAGCGCGCTTGATCTGATATCCGAAGCGGATATGCCTGTCGATGCCTTCGTCACGCGCCGTATCCGTAATGTAGCTGCGGATATCCTCCCCCGGCGAAATTGCCTTGGGGCTCAGCCAGGGCCGGAATGAATAGCCCATCGTCAGCATGTCCGAGTCCGACCGAATGCTCGGATAGCGGAATAAATCCCAAGTCCCGCCGATGCGCTCTCTCTGTTCGAGGATGACATAAGTCTTCGCGGGACAGAGCTTTTGCAGGTGATGGGCAGCGTCGATGCCGGACAGCCCCGCACCGATAATCAGCACGTCAAAATATTCCGGATCCATTTGCCCAAATCATAACAACCGGGGCGGCCACAAAAAAAGGGCGAGGCCGAAGCCCCGCCCGCTGACCATTATTACTACCTGATCAAAGAAGGTCGCCGGGGGGCAAGCTGCGAATCCAGTTAGAAGGAGCTTCGATAACAACATCGCTGAAGGAGCCTGATCCATAACTGCGAACTGAACAAGGTCAACCCGTTCGACTACCTGACGGAGTTGCTTCGGCATCTGGCGGAACTCACCCTACGCCCGGCGGAGTGGATGCCATGGAATTACCGTGAGACCCTAACACGGCTGGTCACGCCCGACGCAGCGTAATATGATAAGTCTCGCCTGGCCGGAAAGGATCGACTGCGGCCGGGCGGGAGCCCTCGAAAATGGCCGGAAAACAAGCGTCTCCCATGGCGAAATCGATGCCGATCGGCGCCAGCCCCCGACACCCGCCGCCTATTGCGGCGCTGCTTCTCTACGGGGGCGCGGCGGCGATTGTCCTCGTCGTGCATCTCGCCACCAACGGCACCCTCGGTTTCCACACCGACGAGCTCTACTACATCGATTCCGGCTGGCACCCCGCATTCGGATATGTCGACTTTCCGCCGATAGTCCCGTTGCTCGCGCGTCTGGAGACCGATCTCCTGGGAGCCACGCCATGGGGCCTCCGCCTGCTTCCGACCCTGCTCGGCGCGTTCATGGTTGCTCTCTCAGGCGCGTACGTGCGGCGCCTTGGCGGCTCAGTCCGCCTGCAGGCCCTCGCCCTATTGATCGCCGTCACGGCGCCCTGGTTCCTCGGCGCAAACTGGGTCTATCAGACCGTGACGTTCGATGAGGCGACCTGGATGGTCGCGTTCTACTGGTTTATGTGCCTGGTCCGGGAGCACCGGCCCGGATACTGGATCTACCTCGGCCTCTCGCTCGGCATCGGCATCGAGGTCAAGTACACTGATGGCCGGCATCGGGCTCGCCGTCCTGGTTACTCCCGCGCTGCGCTCGCAGCTGCGGACGCGGTATCCGTGGATCGCGGTGGGCATCGCGCTGCTCATCTGGGCGCCGAACATTGTTTGGCAGGTTGCGGAAGGTTTTCCTTCGCTTGTCTACATAGCCAACCACCGGGATTCCGGCGGCGGCCTTGTCGCCAACCTGGTTCTGATCGGGGTCTATCTCTTCTTCCTGATTCCGCTCTGGGTGGCGGGATTGGTGTCGCTGTTTCGCAGTGCCGCCCTGCGGCCCATCGGGATCGCATGCCTCTTTCCTCTCGTCCTTTTCATGTTCGTGGGCATGTCCTACTACGCGGTGGGCACTGTGCCAATCGCGCTCGCGCAGGGGCTCATGGCGGTCGCCCGCGTCAAGCGGCCGAGCCTGCGCACCGGTTTCCAGATCGCAGTCGTGGTTGCCTGCGCGCTCCAGTTGTTCACGTTTGCTCAGCTGACGCTTCCCATCACCTCGCCAGACCGGATTCATTCGCTCGGCCTCGACGCCAAAAACGAACTTTTCGCGGACAGCGTGGGATGGGAGGATGTCGCCCATGAGATCGAGTCGATATACGGCAATCTCCCCGCTTCGGAGCGAACTGGAACGATCGTCGTCTCGTCCTATTATGGCGTTCCGGGGGCGTTGCGGATCTACGGCGACAAAAGGTTGCTCCCCGCAGTTGTCAGCCCTCAGCTGAGCGACTGGTACTGGCTTCCGAGCGATTTGGTGGCGACGAACGCGCTGATGGTCGACTACCAGCCGTCGGACGTCACCTGGATGTGCTCATCCGCGACTCTCCTGGGGCGACTGACGGTCCCGTACGGCGTGCAAGGCCTGGAGCAGGGTGCGCCGGTCACATTCTGCGTGCTCAAAGCTCCGATCGCGCAGGACTGGAGCCGGCTCCGCAACTTCTCCTGAGGATGCTCGCGGCTTCGTCCGGTCATGGTCGATCCTCCAGAGAAGAACGACATTAGCAACTGCCAAAAACTCACGCCACAAAAAAAGGGCGAGGCCGAAGCCCCGCCCGCTGACCACTAATAATACCGGATCAGAACAGAACCGTTTAGAACACAAGCTTCAAGGCAAACTGAATTTGCCGGGGCGCATAAGTTGTCCGGATCGTCCCGAACGCTGAACTCGTAGTAGTAGCCGTAGGGGGACCAAAGTTCGTCTTGTTCAGAATATTGAAGAACTCGCTCCGGAACTGCAGGCGCATCCCTTCGCGAATCAGAAAGCTCTTGTCGATCCCCGAATCGAGTTGCCACATGCCAGGGGCCCGGAAAGCATCACGTCCAAGATTTCCAAAAGGATCGCTTGCCGGAGGAGTCGTGAACGTATAGCCCGCAAAGTAATTGTTCACCATGCCGTTCTCGTTCTGACTAATCCCGCTGCCCGAGACATTAGGACGCAGCACCGCCAGACCGCGGTAATCCGCAATCGCTCCCGTGACATCGTTCGCAGCGCCGGGGCTGTAGTTCACGTTAATCGCCGTCCCCGTATGAGCCGTATCGATAGCATTCACTTCCCAGCCGCCAAGCAGCGCTTCCGCAACCGGATTCATGTTAGAGGCGAACTGGCGCCCTTTGCCGAACGGCAGCTCATACACCACGCTTGTCACATCGATAACCGCCAGATCGAAGCTTGTCGGACCTCTCTCCGCCGCCAGATCGTGGATGTTCTGAGGATTCGCAACGGTGTACCCAGGATAAACTTCCAGAGCCTGTTCGGAATCTCCCAGTGCCTTTGACCAGGTGAACGAATTCAACAGGTACAGTCCATGTCCGGTGCGGTGCTCCGCCCGGATCGACAAGCCATTGTAGTCATTGGAGCCCGCCGGATCGACCCATGTGATCGCGCCAAACGACTGATCGGGACGTCGGGCCTGCACGCCCAACGTGCCGCCCGGCAGATTCGGCACCGCCTGATTGTAATCTCCGATGATCGGGAGCCGCGTACTGTGATTCCCGTTATAGGCGATTTCCACCAGCGTGCTTGACGTGATCTGGCGCTGAATCGAGAAAAGCCATGACTGCACCATGGGCCAGCGGGTGTTGGGATCCACGTAATCCACATTCGTGGTGATCGGATTGAATGTGGATGGGTTCGCAATCCCGGTCGTGAAGCTGTTCAGCGTGGTGACGAAAGTAGATGGCACCGGACCCCCCGCCGGGATCGACGGATTGCTCAGATTGCCGAAGTTGATCTGCGGAGAGTTAATGCTCTCCAAAGCGCTGCCGACACGATTGAAGAACGAGTAACTGATGCCGTACCCGGAACGAATCACTGTTTTCGAATCGACGCTGTAAGCCAGTCCGACGCGCGGGCCGAAGTCCTTGTAATCCGGATGCACCAGCGTGCGATCGAAAAGGCTCCCGTTGGTGGCCTGCACGAGTGAATTAGTCGCAGGATTGAAGTTCGCCCAGAGATTGTCGCGTTCCCAGATCGGTGTCGCAAACTCATAGCGAAGCCCGACGTTAAGGGTGAGCTTCTGTGTCACGCGCCAGTCGTCCTGCGCGTAAAGCGCATGAACGTGCTGGCGTTGATTGGTGACCACGTTGTTGCCCAGTGCGATAGCGCTTGGCAGGCCGAAGATAAAGTCGGCCAGATTGTAGCTGGTGGAATCGGAAGGAACGGTGCAGGGAGAACTTAGCCCCAGTTGGGCGCAAGTCGGTTTGCTGTATTGACCCGAGTACGTGTCGGCGCCATAAAGCGGATTGATGTCGAGCACTTCGGTCCTGATTGCCAGAAATTCGTAGCCGGCCTTCAATGAATGACGGCCTTTGATCCACGTGTAGTTAAGCTTCGGATTGAAGGAAGTCGGATTCTGGAACTGAGGATTCGTAGACTGCCGCCCAAAAGCATTGAAACCGCCGACGCTCTGTGAATCGAGGCCGCCAGTCAGGTTTGAAGTGGTGGGAAGGCCCGCGATGCCATAGAGCGACTCCATGCTCGCACCGCCGAGATAGGGAGGCGTTTTGCCGGCGAGCACATGATCGAATCCGAAGCGCGCTTCGAGCAACGAGTCCGGTGTGATCGTCCAGGTATAACCGGCCGCAGCCTGCTGCTGAATAGCGCGGATGAAACCATTGCCACCGCCGCCTGAGGGACCAGAGATGTCCGGCTGGTAATACTGAATGTCTTTACGCTGGCTGAATCGCAGGAACGCGTTCATCTTGCTGTTGAGCAGGTAATCGACCTTGGCGTCGTACTTGTCGTAGTAGTCACGAATCAGAAGCAGTGCTTCGAGGTTATTGGAACGGCCTGCACCGTTCGGCGCCGGAAGCCCGCTGAGCACCGAGGCTGCAAACGGGTTGATCTGCGCGATCGGAATTTGCGTACCCGCAGGATAAAAGGTGCCGGTGGTCGGGTTCGTCACGCCGACAGGGAGAATTCCGACGCGGTCGTTCAGTGTGGGGATCGAATCGAAGTTCAGGTAGCGCTGCAACTGGCGCTGGCCTTCATAGTCACCGAAGAAGAACAGCTTGTTCTTGATCACCGGGCCGCCGATCGTAACGCCGAACTGATTGCGCTGCAGGGTTGGCTTCTGGAACGTCGCGCAGCAAAAAATGAACCCCGTAGCGTTCAGGTCGGTGTTGCGAAGGAATTCATAGGCGGACCCGTGAAACTGGTTGGTGCCCGAGCGCAGGGCGGTGTTGATGATGCCGCCGCCGACGCGTCCGTATTCCGCGCTGAAGTTGCTGGTGATCACCTTGAACTCCGCGATAGCGTCCGGCGAAGGTTGCGCAACCTGGCTCGAATAGCCCTGATTGCTGGAGGAATAAGCGTTGTTATCGATACCATCCATCAGGAAATTGTTGTACGTACTGCGCATTCCGTTGATGTTGAGCGCGCCTTCCCGCGGCGTGGCGCTGGGAGAAAATGCCGCGCCCATGGGAGATTTGGTGACGTTGGTCGAGAGCAGGGCAAGATCGGAGTAGTTGCGGCCATTCAGCGGCAGTTCGGTCACCTGTTGCGTATTGATCGTCTGGTCGTGTTCACTCGAGTCGGTTTCGAGGATGGCGGCCGCGTCAGTCACTTCCACGGATTGCGTAACCGCGCCAACCTGCATCGCCAGATCTACGCGCTGTCGCGCTTCAACGGTGACATCGATGTTGGGCGCCGAAATCTTCGAGAACCCCGGAGCCTCGACAGTCACGGTGTACTTGCCAACCGCGACGTTGAAGAAATCATAGTTCCCGTTTTCATCGGTCGTTATGGTGGCTTCAGTGTTTGTGCCCTGGTTTAAAAGTTTTACAGTGGCCTTCGAGACCGCGCCGCCAGACGGATCATGAACCGTCCCCAGCACTTCAGCATTCTCAACCTGTCCGAACACCGGACACGCAATCAACAGACACAAAACGAGCGAGGCAAATCCAAAGCGTATTTTCATTGGTCCCCCGATGGTGCCAGCTTCATGTTTCGGGAAGTTAACGCCACTATTACAGAGAGATTAAGGTTGGATGCGTCTCGCAGTTTCGTGCTATATCTCGCAGATGGTTTCTGCGCCTCCTGGCCGATGTGAAGATCGAATAATGAAGAAGGTCTGCGCAATAGTTCTTCTGCTCACCGCGGCAGCGACCGCCCAGCAGCATACGCCGGTCAAACTGGAGTCTCCGGTCCAGGATAAGAACTTCTATCTGCTTTCGCTCTTCGAACGCACGCCCGCCGTACGTAATGCAATCAAGGCGGATCCGGTGCTGGGACACTTCGCAGTCGACTCGGCGACGTTTCAGTGGAATGACGCGCAAATCGCCGGCGCCTCGCGCGCACTGGCTGACCTCTATCGTAGTTCTGCCGCGATGAAGACCCTTGTGGACGGGCCGCTCCATGACAGCGGCATGTATGTCCGGTATAACAACCTCGACGGCGCATCATTCCTCGAACACGCCTGGCAGGACTGCATTCACGGCATCAACCACGCCATCGACGTATACGGACTGGGCAAGCCGCCACGCTATCCCGCGATTGATTCGATCACTTATGACGCTCAGTCCGATTCGTGGAAAGGCATTGTGCGCAATCTGGGTCTGGCGATTCAGGATGACCCTGCGAAAGTCAGTCTCTTCTTTCAGCCATCCCTGCGATTTGCGCTTGAACTCATGCTGTTCAATCAGCGCGATGAAGCGGGCCGGTTGGAGCCTATGGAATCAGGCGAAAACGCCGCCGCCTGGAAACGGATGAAGTCGGTCGACTGGGGCCGTTATCCTTACTCGGTGATCGTGGTTCCGGGGGCAGGGAATGACCTGACCGGCGTGGCCCTGTCGCCAGGCGGCAAATTGCGCGATGACATAGCCGCGAAGCGTTTTCACGACGGCAAAGCACCGTTCGTTCTTGTGTCCGGCGGCTTTGTTCATCCGGCGCATACTGAATTCTCCGAAGCAATCGAAATGAAGCGGGACCTTATGTCGCGCCTCGGAGTTCCTGCCAACGCCATCATCGTCGATCCGCACGCTCGCCACACCACGACTAACATGCGCAACGCCGCGCGCCTGCTCTATCGCTATGGCGCACCGTTCGACAAGAAAGCCCTGGTGAGTACCGATCCCCAGCAAAGCACTTACATCGAAGGTGCCGGATTCGCCAAACGCTGCGTGGACGAACTAGGCTACGTGCCGTACAAACTCCTGGGGCGCATATCCCAGTTCGATCTCGAATTCCTGCCGGTCGTCGATTCGCTGCAGTCCGACCCGAAAGACCTTCTCGACCCGTAGTCGACACTGTGGGGCGGACCCCCCGGTCCGCAGCCGGTCCCCTGACCGGCTTTAGAACTTAGCGCCAGCAATAGCCGTAACCGAATTCCAGTAAAATGCCAGATGCTTCGCCACCGAATCTTCCGGCATACGCTCCTGATCGCTATGCGCACCGAAGCCCTTCAGCACATCCTCATCGTCACGCGCCGCCCCAATCCCATAACACTGCACGCCGCGCGAACGAAGCTGCGACATATCGGTAGCCCCGGTTCCCATAAGCGGCAAAGTCATGACTCCGTAAACCTGTTTGAATGACGCCTCAAGCGCCTTGTAGACATCCGAAGTAATACTTGCAGGGGCGGCAGGAGGACGACCGCCCGCGGCATTGGGCACAACCTCAACCGCCGGATCGTTGATAACTTTGCGCATCATGTCATAGAACGCCGGCATATTCTCATCTGGCAGCGCCCGGATGTCAAGAGTCGCCGTAGCTTCCGATGGAATCACATTGCTCTGGAATCCGCCCTGAATGATATTAGGCGAAATCGAAGTGTGCAGCATGGAGTAAGTCGCTGGCTCATTGATAGCCAGATACTCCCGGACTGCGGCCGACTTAGCCGGATCGAGCAAGTCCCGAAAACGAGCCGCATCTTCCGGACCGCTGACCTGAGCGAGTTTCTCGAAGTAAGTGCGCGTGGTGTCATTCAGGCGCATCGGCGGATCCCAATATGCAACCCTGGCGACCGCCTCCGAAAGATGCGCAATAGCGTTGCTGCGCGTGGGGCGCGAGCCGTGGCCCGAGGGACCCTTCGCGACCAGCCGTGCACCGGACGGCCGCTTTTCCATCGTCTGTACTGTCGCGAACCGGGCAACTCCGCCCCGCCGGATCACGCCTCCGCCTTCCGCCAGACACGCCTCGGCTTCTATTTCTGGAAAGTGGTCGCTCACCAGATAGCCGATTCCCATGTTGGACGCGCCCTCTTCCCCGGCTTCCGACACGAGGATGACATCGCGATCCAGCTTTGCGCCGGTGCGTTTAAGTAACACCATTGTCATCATGGCTGCGAAGAGATTACTCTTGTCGTCGAGCGTCCCGCGTCCGTAAACATATCCACCGTTGCGGGTAGCGCTGAAAGGCGGGAAGGTCCATTTGGAAGGATCGATTTTCACCGTGTCGCTGTGTCCCATAATGAGCAGCGGCTTCTTTGTGCCATTGCCCTTGATTCGGGCAATCACGTTGGGCCGGGCCGCGTCTTTCGCGACCACAGTTACCGGAATTCCCTCGGCTTCCAGGGTCTTCTTGACAAATGCAGCTACCCCGACCTCCGTCGTTGTGGAGTCGATCTGTACCAGAGACTGGTAATTGCGCATGGCCTCTTCATTAACCTTCGGCCAATCTATTTGCTGGGCTGTCGCGGGGAGAGAAACGGAAAGAAGGGCTACGGCAAGATGCAACTGTCGCATTGCGCCAGTCTAGCGCAAGGAAGTTGATCAAAGTAGGACGGCACGTGAAATGTTTGTACGCCACGAGCCACTTTCTATGGAACAATGTTCGAACAGTTATTCCGGTTGGGCCACCGATGCGCCCCCCGGCAAATCAACCTAAGAGGAGAAAATATGCGTAAATATATTGCGCCCGTTCTATTGACTGCCGCGCTGGCATGCTCAGCCGTTTCGGCATCGGCTCAGGCGAAGGACGCCCTTTACAAGAGTCTGGGCGGCAAGAAAGCAATCGTCGCGGTAGTTGACGATTTCGCCGGCCGGGCCGCGACCGATCCGCGTATCGCCAGCTATTTCAAGCCCGATTTGGCCGATGCCAAAAGACTGGCCAAGTTCAAGAAGAACCTTGAAGACCAGATTTGCGAAGCCGCCGGCGGCCCTTGCAAATACAAGGGGAAGAGCATGAAGGAAGCTCACGCAGGTATGGGAATCAGCGGAGCCGATTTCGGCGCACTGGTGGAGGACCTCGTTGCATCCCTCGACAAGTTTCATGTTAAAGAAGCCGACAAGAGTGCTTTGTTGGGTGTGCTTGGCCCGATGAAGAGCGATATCGTCGAGAAGCCGTAGGTTTGTATTTATGGCGCTGCTGCGGAAATGCGGGTCCGCGGCAGCGCCGAATTCCCCCCCGGATTACAGTTAATCCTGGAACGGCCTCACACCTGCTGCTAACCGCTGGCAGGAGTTGTTTCAGATGACTAAACGACAAATTCTTCCAATTCCCCTGACCATCCTTGCTTTGACAGGCGCGGCCATCGCCCTGACTGGCTGTCAGCAGGCCCCGGCCCCGGCGCCGCCCGCAACCACAGTTGTTGAAACCCAAGCTCCGCCGGCAACCACGGTTGTTGAAACCCCTGAACCGGCGCCGGCTCCAGCTCGTGTTGTTGTCAGAGAGGATGATGACAGTCGTCGCCGTGAAGAAGATGCGCGAAAGCAACAGGAGGAGAGGGAAGATCGCGATCGCCGCCGCCCGGACCCGGACCATGCCCGTTAAGCCCCCCATACAGGACGTTGAGCCTGGCGAACAGGAATCGCCTGACCCGAACGATAGCGAACTGTTGCGTGACGAACTAAAGGGCGAAACCACCGAACATGCCAGGCCGCCACGTCTCGAAGACGAGGGCCAGTCAGGCGGCTAAACTATTCCGGAGCCGATCGCTCAGCGGCGAATTCACGGAATGAAGTCATCAGTTCCCCCCACCAAAGCCCGGTTCTCCGAATGAAGGCTTGGCCGTCCTGCCCGTGTCGCACAGGATGGTCGGCCCGCAACGCCGCCCAGCCCGAATGTCGAACGGTGACGCGTGTTCCCAAAGGTACGGATTCGAACATAACCTCGACGAGCGTGCTCTCACCCGGTGCAAAATTCACTCCTCGCCATTTAAACTGGAATCGCGATGGTGGCTGCCAGGCCGTAATGCTCCCGATCGTGAACGCCTGGGGGCCTGACGGGGACTCGAACTCTTCCACTAAGCGGCCGCCCAGCCGGGGTTCAAAACGCAACACGCCGCGCTGTTTTCCCGCAATGCGAAACCTGGGCCCGGTTCGCCACCACAAATTCGTTTCCTCCGTGAAGATCGCAAACGCCGTTGCCGGATCAGTCGCCACTGTAACGCTCACTTTTACGAGGTCGGAGGGCGTCATGGTCTTAGTGAACTTCCGCGCTGTTTCTTTGCTTCCACATGGTCGCGAAATGCAGCCAGTTCGCCCACCCAGTACGACTCCACTTCCCCCAGCCACTTTCGCATCTCATCGAACGGTTCTTTCCGCAACCTGTAGACGCGGACTCGCGCGTCCTGCTCGGTTTCCTTTCTGGTCGGGTCGATGTGAATCAACCCGCTCCGTCGCAGCACGCGCAGATGGCGGCTCAGAGCCGGCGGAGTCAGTGAAAGTGCGTCGGCGATTTCACCCGCCCGGCGAGGCTTTTGTTTCAATAAGTCGATTACCGCTCTTCGCTTCGGATCGGCCAGCGCCGAGAGGGTTGCATTCAGTGTTTCCTTCGGCACGGGCTATTCGCCCGCCGGATTCCGCAGCCGCTCCGTAAACCACCACACATGTCCCTCGCAATCGAGCGCTCCGTAACTGCGGTCTGACCAATAGTCGACGCCATAGTCATGCACGGAAGGTTCGTCGATTATGGTTGCGCCCGCCGCCCGCGCCCGGGCACAGTGCCCCTCGGCGTTGTCGATGTACACCATCGCAGACTGAGTATTTGCGCCGCCGGCCGATCGTGGACTTGCGCCGGCCGGAAACGCTGGACGGTCTTCACGCTTGCCGCTTTGGGCCACCATCACCACCGCCTCGCCATAGACAAGTTCGCTGTGTACGATCCGGCCGCCGTCTCCTTCCACGCGCAGCCTCACTTCAAATCCGAAGGCGCTGCAAAGCCAGTCAATCGCTCCGGAGGCGTCGTCGTAATAGATCGCGGTGGAGAGCCGGGGCCATCCCTTGGGTGTTGGTTTCATTTGGTTAATATTTAACCAAATACGATACTATTGTCAACTGCAAAATGTGTGGCCGCCACTCTGGGGTTGAGAGTTGATCAGGCCGTAAAACGCCGGGTCAAAGCCAAGCCTGCAAACCCAGCGCCAACCAGGAAAAAGGTCGCAGGTTCGGGCGTACCCGGTCCGGCGACTTCGATGATCCCGTAGTAAGGACCATTGCTGTTGCCCCCATATAAGACACTCCGTCCAGCGGCCTGTCGTTCCAGGTATCGGGGTTCGAAGTGCTGCCCTGCGCGTAATGCCAGGCCAGCGCAGTGTAGTACTCAGCATTGCCTGCATTGTTCGGCTCGCCAGGATTCCAGTTTGTGTAATCAATCGCGCTGCCATCGGACCAGATAACGTCGGCTGCGTGGTTACCCCCGTCGTTCGTGGTCGGATCATAAAACCCGAGCCACAGTGGCGCCGCCTGACCCTCTGAGCCGGATACAAAACTCGCGACCAGAAACTCATCTTCCGCAAGGCTGTGAACAGATGCGAGATATCCTCCGTCGGAAACCGCTTCAGCCTCGGCGTCCCACCAGCTTTCCGCGCTCGAAGTCAGGGAAAAGGTATTGCCATCGAAGGTAAACGAACCGGCAGTCGCATTCCCCGCAAGAAAAATCAGCGGAACTGCGCAAGCAACTAATCTGAGGCAGGCTGTACGTTTCAATACGTGCAGAATAGTATGTTCGTCACGGCTTTGCCGGACTTACAATTTCCACTCGTCCCTTGAAATCAGCCCTGTTTTCAATGACGATTCCCGCCGTTCGAACGTCTCCCGTGAGCCTTCCAGAGGCGCGGATGATGATCTTGCCGGTGCATTCCACGTTGCCCGTAATCGATCCGTGGATGTCTACCTCGCAGGCCCTGGCGCTGGCGCTGGCCAGAGCTCTTCCATGAGGACCTGTCGTCAACCTGAAGTTCCCGACTTCGAGAGCGCCAGCGATCTCGGCATCCATGTACAGGTTGTGGCTGCTGTGAACGCTCCCTTTGATAAACATCCCTTGCCCGATGACAGTGGCTCCGTGAGATTCTGACATTGCAACAGGCTCCTGTGGGGCAAATCTGCCAGAGTCAACCCCGGCTCTCGATCAACTCCGTGTGAGGATCGGTAATCAGTGGCATCGCAGTCCGTGTGAGAGAACTCACTCTTTGTCCCGGCAGGACGATTCCTGTCAGGTTCAGTGGATCTGAATTCGACACTTCGACTGCCTCGTCCGCTGCGTCACTTCGGCGCACGGCGCGCAGGAGATCAATCGCTTCTGGCCTGGCGAATTGTTCGCCCGTAAATCCTGTGACGAACCGCCCGCCGCGAATTTCACCCTGCGCTTCCATGCGGCGAAGCACGGGAAGCAATTCACGCCATGGCGGACACACTGTTTCGCGAGCGAGAAGATCCCGGAAGAGTACGCCCCATCGCAGCAGTAATTGCGCAGCGTGACGGCGTATATGATCTTCGGGGCTGATCCCGGACGCCACGTAATTGACCAGCGCCCACCGCCCCGCTGCATGGCGTGGTCTCCGGGCACTGGAACGCCCCTCTCCGCGCCGCCGCTTTGGATCGATTAACGCCCGCAGGTTTTCAAATCCGTCAGCGGTTACCAGGCCACCCGCTGTCAGTTCCCAGAGAGCGTCTTCGACTTCACTGGGCAGCCTTCGCGTGGCGCGAACAAGATCGGCAAAAAACGATGCGCCATTCTTCGCCAGAGCATCGTAGACCTCGCGGCCCGCATGCGATAGCCCCGGTATCCCCGGCGGTTGCGCCAGCCAGTCGGCGTCTTCGCGGAGGAAGAAAGAGATCGGAGCTATCCTCGTAGGCCGGACCCGCTTGTCGACAATGTTCAAAGCCGGATGGGGCGAAAGGCGGGCCCAGGCAACCTCTCCGGAAAGGCAAAGATCGTCCAGATTTCCGGGCTCGTACTCGGCGATCCGGCGGCTGAAAATATCTGGTTCCCATGACGCTGCCGGAATCTCGAACCCCTGCAACTGGCGGACGATCTGAAGCACGCCATCGGCTCCGTGAAGTTGCGTACTGGGCGCCGCGTGCTGCCATCGCAGGAGGAACCGGTGAAACTGCGAGGCGGTCACCGGTGCAATCTCACTCCGCAAACGTC
>Ga0182013_10006091_pt1 | contig 13791 bp, 10 predicted proteins | sample 612S2MmetaG_FD_120487 | JGI IMG/M metagenome (GOLD analysis project Ga0182013, IMG submission 120487) | Permafrost microbial communities from Stordalen Mire, Sweden - 612S2M metaG | ecosystem: Environmental > Terrestrial > Soil > Wetlands > Permafrost | place: Sweden: Stordalen | collected... | reverse complement strand
GGTATCCCAGCCGCCTGCGTTTCGGCTATCGCGATTTTGCTGCTGGCCACCACCGCCCGGATTTCCTACAGGACCGGCTGTGCGGTTGCCGACCCCAGCCATCTGGCCAGCCTGGTTACCCCCCTGCTGTCCACCCTGGCCGCCTTGCTGACCACTTTGTTGTCCGCTTTGTAGCCCGCCCGGTTGACCCGATTGCCCGCGGCTTAGCTGGCTGGACTGAAACTGCTGTCGGCCTTGCTGACCTTGTCCTTGTTGTCCGCCCTGCTGCCCTTGCCCGGCTTGGGGGCGTCCGCCGAGGTTATTGATCTGATCGCGCAGACGGGACAAATCATCCATGGCCCGGTTGAGCTGCGCATCTTCCGAGGTACGTTCCCCACTGCCCAGGGAACGAGCCGCTTCCCTAACTTCCTGCCCCAGTTTCTGCAGGCCGGTGGTGAGTTCGGTTTCAGCCGGATCCGAAAACTCGCCTGTACGCAGACGATCCGAGCTGCGCTGCAGGCGCGTACCGAGATCGGTCTGGTCCATGGTGTCGAGCGCGCTTCGCAGCTTGCCGGACGCGCCGGGCTGCGTTGGAGCGAGTTCGCGCGAGGCGTTGCGCAGCTGCTGTGTGAGACGTCCCAGGTCTTCACTCACCCGCTGGCGGTCTTCGATCATCTTGTCGACTTCCTGTTCGGAAGGGATCGCCGGCTGTTTGCCGGAGGCGCGCGCGGCATTCTGCTGATTCATCAAATCGCGCACGTGATCGGCCTGCTGCTTCTGGCGCGCCGCAAGCTGATCGGCGGTCTGGGCCATTGAGCCGATGCGACCGGAGGCGTCCTGCTGCTGCATGCCTCCAAGCTGGTCGGCGGCCTGACGCAAACGGTCGGCCGCACGGCGGGAATCGGCGGCGCTGGCATTCTGCGAAGCGGCGCGTTTCATGTCGTCATTGGCCTGGCGCAGACGATCGAGCGCCTGTTGGGCGGCCTGCTGGCGACTATCGGCAGCCTGTGATGCCTGTTCGGATGACTGGGACTGTTGCGAATTGCTGCCGCTGCGGCCGGAAGACGAACTGCCCGACTGTCCGCTGGATTGGCCGCTGGATTGTCCGGAAGCAGAAGCGCTTTGTTGTCCCTGCTTGCCTTGCTGTCCCTGTTGCCCTTGCTGGCCCTGCTGCCCCTGTTGCCCCGACTGAGATTGCTGGCTTCTTTGCGGGCCCAATTGCTGCTCCATTTGCTGCTGGAGCTGCTGGGCTTCGCGCTGCAACATTTCCTGTTGCCACTTTTGTTCGGCAGTCCGGGTGGCGCTGTTGCGCTGTTGCTGCGCGAGATCCTCCTGACGTTTGGCAAGCTCGTCGAGCTTCTTCAGCGCATCGTCAATCGCCTGCGCCTTCTGTTCCTCGGTGGCCGCCGGGGATTTCTGCGTCTCGTATTGATTCTTCTCGGTATCGAGTTCGAGATCGAAAAGGGCAGCCAGATCGCGCGCCGCACCACCGCCGCCGCCTCCTCCACCGCCCTGCTGTCCGAACGCAATCTGAATCTGGCGGAACGTGGCTTCGGCGCGCAACAGGAATTGCAGCGCCTTCTGCTCGCTGGGAATCGCGTCCTTCCACTTCTGCTGCTGCAACGATCGGGCAGCGGGCTCCATGGCATCGGCAGCGGCGATCATGTCCTTCTGGAAGTCGCTGATGGCCCGCATCTCATCCGTCAACTGGCGGGCCTGCAAGCGCCCGGAAAGCGAGATGGCCTGATCGTGCAAAGTTGCCTGGGACTGGAACAGCAGCTTGGCGATGTCGGTGGCTTGCTGCGCGGTAGAGGTTTTATCCGACTGTTGTTTGAAGGTCTGCGAAATGATTTCCTTCTCGCGCTGCGAGATTTGCGCGGACTGGTTGCCTTCTCCACCACCGCCTCCACCGCCGCCGCCCGACTGCTGCGATTGCGAAAACTCGCGCTCAAACGGATCGGCCTGGATGAACATCATGTCGGTGTGGGCTTCGGCGTTGGCGGGGTTGGCGTCCTTCGCGGTGGCGTAGACGCTGACCAGATCGCCGGGAACGAGTTTGAAAGCTTCGAGTGAAAGGGTGGTCGAGCCGTCGGCCTGTCTCACGCCTTTTTTCGGAAGCACATCGACCGTGGTCTCGGGACCGCCGTTGACCGAATAGTGCAGGGCAACGCCGTTGAGTCCGTACTCGCCGGTGGCCCGGGCGGTGACCGTTACCTCTTCAATAGGGCTGGCCTGATAGTCGCCGCGGCCGGGGCGGATCATGGCGATTTGCGGCGGATTGGCTTTGCGGGCTTCGATGAAAAAGTCTTCGCTGATGCGAACCGGCTGACCCGCTTCGATGCCTGCGACATGATAGATGCCGTCCTTATCCATCTTGACGGTGCCGCGATAGACGTTGTTCTGACCGCCAGTGAGCTGGACCTTCTCGCCGGAGTCGAGCTGGATCTGGCCGCCGGGAAGCGGACGGTCGGTGGAGACTTCGAGTTCAGCTTCGGTGCCAGTGACGGCGCGCAGATCGCCGCCGCGTTCTTCGGTGTCGGACGGCATGCCGGTCCATTTGGGGAAATGGTAGGTGACGCGAATCTGTTTTACGGCGGGCAGATCGGTGACGCGAATGTTGAAGTGCTTCGACGTCATGGCTCCGGCGGTGACGTAGTATTCGACGTTATCGGGCAGGCCCGCGAACAGGAATTGATAGCCATTGGCGAAGCTTCCAGCGGCCTTCTGCTGCATGGTGATTTCTTCCCATTTGCTGGAACTCCCGAAGCGGGCGTACAGCTTTACGGCAGGCGAACGGAGGCCCGTGGGAAGCGCTGAAATCATCTGGTCTGCGTGGCGGCGCACGACTGCATCGCCGGGACTCACACGAAGGTTGTAAAGCGCAGGCTTGTCCGTGTGCGTTCCCGTCCAAAGGAGTGAGGCTCCGTAGCCGAGAAAACCGGGGCCGGCGGCGATCATCCATATCAGGACGGCAAATGCGCCGAGGCCGGTGCCGAGGGAGATCCAGAGATTGCGATCGGTGACGATCTGGTTGGGTTCGGCGGTGCGGGCTACGTCGAGAACGTCGCCGGCCAGGAGCTCGATGAATAGATCCTGGCCGTCACGTTCTTCGAAGGTGGTGAGGCGCTGCTGGAATTGCGGGAACGCAGCTTCGGCGGTTCCGACGGCGCGGCGGCGGGTGAGGCGGCGGAGGGGCACGGCTAGTCCTGCTGCCGCGGCGGCGGCCAGGACGAGGATCAGGAAGAAGCGGGCTACGGTTACGCTGCCGTGGGAAAAAGCGAGGGCATTGGCGATGCTGACCAGGACCAGGGTGGCGACCAGTGCACCGCCGGCGATGATGGCGAAGCCGCGCAGCAGGGTGCTCCAGCGCAGACGTTTTTCGAGCTGCGCTATGTAAGCGTGAAGTTGTTCACGAAAACTCATCGAGCCTCCTGCAAAATGTCCGGCCGCGTGGCCAATGTTAATACATGAAGGATAACGCACTGCGATCGGGCTGACGGGCTATAACGCGCCGCCTGGTGGAAAATCACAGGGGTAGATGCACTACAATGTAGTGCATGAAGGCTGAAGTTTACAGCTGGAGAGTTTCGACCGATCTTAAGGCAACCCTGGAGCGCGAGGCGCGACGTCGCAAGTTGTCGGTTTCCGCAGTCCTCGAGCAGGCGGCGCGGGAGTGGTTAAAACATTCCTCCATCGGGATCGAGGACGAAGAAGAGCAACAGCGACTGCATCAAGCCGCGTCGAAGTACCTCGGTGCTTTCGCGGGAGGCGATGCTCACCGTGCGGAAAACGTTCGGGAATCGGTCCGGCAACGCTTGCGCAGGAAACATGAGCGGTAGTGTTCTGGTCGATACGGGGGCCATGCTTGCGCTGCTGGACAGATCCGATCGCTGGCACCGGGCCTGTACGGATACATTTCAGCGCCTGCGCCTTCCCTTGCTCACGTCCGAAGCAGTATTGACGGAACTTTTTCATCTTGTCGGCGACAGTCGGCGGGAGATGGAGGCGTCGTGGAAATTCCTGCGCTCGGGGGCGGTGACGGTGCTCGCGATTGAAGATTCGGAACTCGGGGAGATCCATACGTTGATGTCGCATTATTGGGATTGCCCAATGGATTTCGCCGACGCCACTCTGGTACACCTGGCGAAACGGGAGTCTCTTTCGACTGTATTTACCATAGATCGCGGCGACTTCGAGACGTATAGGATTGAGGGACGCCGCCGATTTCGTGTGCTGCCGACTGGCGCTGCATAACTGCTCGACTAGTAATAATAACGGCAAGCCAGTATCCGGATCTTGTCTTTCAGCACCTGATAGACGAGGCGATGTTCCTGATTAATCCGTCTCGCCCAACAACCAGCCAGTTCGTGCTTCAACGGCTCGGGCTTGCCAAGGCCGGTGAATGGTTCCTTCTGGGTTTCCCGAATCAAGCGAATAATACGGACAGCAAGAGGGCGATCCTGCTCAACCCCCAGGCGGAGGTCTTCAAACGCCGCGAGGTCAAATTCCAAGCTTCTCAGCGACGGCCTCGATGGAGAGACCGGTCTGGCGCCGGGACGCTTGCAGGAGGCGATCCTTCATTGCGTGACTCTTGAGCAGATAGGCAGTTTCCCGTTTCGACTCAATTTCCCGCCAGAGTTCGCTGGGCACGAATTACCGCGGTTGGTTCGCCGCTCTCGCTGGAGACAAATTGGATCTCCGTGTTCACCATAGTTTTTAGTTTACTCCCGCGCGGAAACCTGAGCTTTGACAGTCTTTCTACGATTCTTCGCGCTGCGTGCCCAGGTAGCGACTGGCGATCACCGATTCGGCTACGGCGGAACCGAGAACCAGCAGCATGACATACCACCAGAGAGTCTGCGGCGTTTTGCGAGGTGCTGCAGGGACTGATGGCGACGTCGCTTGTTGTGACGACTGCCCGCCTTTGCCCTGCCAGAGCGACACAATGTCGTCCGGAATCACGTCGAGATTCGATTCCTTGGGATCGGGATTTACCGCGACTTCGTTCTGGCGTCCATCGGCGAGGCGAAGCTGATAGTAGCCGGCCTCCGTGAGCTGGAACGACTGCGCGGAGGCGGCTTCGCTCAGTGTGAGCGGGCGCTTCCCTTCGGGGTCGGTGACCTCGACGCCCTGCCCCTTTTCTTTGGCATTGCGGAGTTCGAGATAGGCGTCTACCGGCCGCGCGCCGCCCTGACGTTCGCTACCTGCCAGTAAGCGCGCCGTCTGTTCAATGAACGGAACGAAGGCGGGATGCAATGGGAAATCGTTTGTTAGATTTTCTAACCCTGAGGTGAGCAGCACTACGCGTCCTTCGCCGATGCGCTTTTCCAGTAACAGCGGCGTCTGATCCCCCAAACGAACAATCACGCGAGAGTCGCCTGGATCAACGTTCAGCGCATAGAAGAACTTCACGCCTGGCCAACCCTCGGCTTTCGCCACAGCGGGGTATGAAGAATCGAAGGATCCAACCGCCATGTAGCGATCGGGCACGCGGCTGTAGTCGCGTGTTTCAATTATGTGCGCGCCGAAAATCGGAATCGTCGACCGGGCGCCTGCGGACGTACCTGCCGCAATGAAAAGGCTGCCGCCGCCGCGAACGTACCCGGTCAGCGTATTCTCCAGCAGCGACGGTATCGTATTGAGATCGGAAAGAATAATGAAAGCGTAGTTGGAAGGCTGGCGATCGGCGGCCTCGTTCACGCTGATCGATTCGAGAATGAAAGCCGATTGCGCGGCCGATGAGAGCGCAGCGCCAACATAAAGTGGCGAGCGGTTGTCGCCGTAATTATGAACCAGCAACGCCTTTTGCGGATCGGAACGCTGGACTGCGAAGCGGCGAAGATCGTCGGCGGGGAAACCGTCCGCGGCGTCGATCCTGATCTCGCACCGGCTGAATCCGTAAGGGACTTCGAGCGCGGGGAATTCGACCGTGGCCTTACCGTTTGCCGGCACCATTACGGATTTCGTCGCCGTAGTTTTGCCGTTCACCACTAGCGAAACAGTGCGTTGAGCGGCGGGAGTTCCATAGCCGGCAATCACCGCCTGGACATGAACCGGTTTAGCGTCCTTGCCCCAAACCTGTCCGGGAGCATCCACCGATTCGACGGTCCAGTTGGGCTGGGCCTTCGTCACCACGGCATGCGTCAAAAGAGTGACGTTGGCCGGCAGCGTCATGTCGGCGAAAGTTGCGGCGAGTTCACTGCGCTGCATATCGCTAAAGAGATGAAGCTCTATGGGAGTGTGGACCGCCTCCGCCATGGCGCGAATCGCGCGCGCGAGTTCGCCGAAATTACCGTGGCCGTCGCCGGGTTGAATAGCCTGAACCGCGGCCCGCAACGCGCCCTGATCTTCGATCGGTTGCGTCATCATCCGCAACTGCGATCCAAACGCCGCCACTTGGGCACGCGCGGCTCCCTTTCCGGAAAGCGTTCTCATCGCTGCGGCTTTGGCGTCGTCGAGACGCGTACCGGCACGCATGCTGAAAGAGTTGTCGATCACCAGGAGCACCAGACGGTTGCTCGCAAGCGTCGTCGTATCACGATTGATGAAGGGATTCGCGAACGCGAGAATCAACAACAGCAACACCAGCAGCCGCAGTGACAGCAGCAGGTAATAGCGAAGCCTGCGATGGCGGGTCGAGGCCTGGGTGCGCGATTCGAAAAACATCAGCGAACTCACCGGCTTCGGTTTGGTGGTTTGCCGCTTCAGCAAATGCAGATACAGCGGAAGCGCGAGCCCCGCAAGGGCGGCAAGAAACCAGGGCGCGAAGAGTCCCATCTACTTGCGCGCTCCGCGAAGAGTCAGATATTCGCGCAGGGCTTCATCAAGCGGCCGGTCCGTCATGAGCAGGTAGTAGCCCATGCCAGCGGCCTGGGTCCGCGTCTTCAAATCGGCAAGATGCGCCTCGATCTTTTCCCGATATTCCTTCTTGCTATAGTCGGGCGTCACTTCGAGCTCCGCGTTCGTCTCCATATCCACAAGAATGGCCGGGCCATTCAACTTAGGACGAACATCCTCCGGATCAAGGACGTGGAAGAGAACCACCTCGTTGCCGTGATAGCGCAGCGGTTCAATGTGGCGGATGATGCTCTCGGGTGAGTCCCAGAAGTCGGAGACTACCAGCACAATGCCGCGGCGCTTTACAAACTCCTGAAGGAGGCGCATCGGCTTGGCGAAGTCGGTGCGGGCGTGGGGCTCAGCCTGCTCCAGAGTGGCCATCAGACGATGCAACTGGCCCTGGCGAGTGGACGGGTGGACGTAATTGCGAATCTCGTCGTCGAAGGTGATCAGCCCGGCGGCGTCGCGCTGGCCGTGGATGGCCAGGTAGAAAAGCGATGCGGCGAGATAGCGCGCATAATCCATCTTGTTGACCCGATGCGAGCCGAACTGCATGGAGTTGCTGGCGTCGAGCAGGATCGTCAGCATGCTGTTGGTTTCCCCGCGAAAACGCTTCAGATAGAGGCGCTCGGTGCGGGCATAAACGTTCCAGTCGATATGGCGCAGATCGTCGCCTGGATTGTAGGCCTGATATTCGGCGAACTCCTGGCTGAAACCGAAGTCGGGGGAGCGATGAAGTCCGTTGACGAAGCCGTCGACCACTGTTTTGGCGACGAGGTCGAGGCTGGAGATGCCGGCGAGAACGGAGGGATCGAGGAAGCGCTGCAGCATCTATCTGTTATCCGCTTCTTCGCGGCAAAACCCACCGGCGACAAGATCGCCGGCGCTACCTGTCAAACAATCCCCCACTTGCGGCGCAGCCACCACTCGGAAAAGCGGAGAATCAACAATACGAGAAACACCAGCGGCAAATCCCACAGATCCTTAGTCTCGCGCATCGTCACACCGGCTTCTGAAAACGGAATGGCGGCGGGGAGTTTGCCGAGGTCGGCGGGCTTCCAGTACTGTCCGCCGGTCTGCGTCGCGAGGCGCTCCAGCAGTTCGCGGTTTTGTTCCGTATGGAAGTTTTCCGCGACGCCGTCCATGCGCTGGAAGGTCAATACATCGCGGCCTAATTCTTTCACAGTCCCGCTATTCGCGTCGTGGCGCTGAGCCGTGACTTCCGTTAAATAAGCACCGATCTTTGGAGCCGACCACACTGCCTGAAACTGACCAGGACTATCCGGCACCGGCGCCATCTCAACGAGAGCACTGACGCCGCCGGGCCCCAGGATATGAGCTTCGACCCGCGCATCGGGAGCGGGGTTGTACATCTGATCGCGAACATCGGCGCTGATCGTTATCGATCCGTTGTCGAACAACATCTGCGCCGGAACGGAAGCGGCAACATGACCCGGCGTATCGGAAACCAGCCACCGCAGCAGCTGTTGCCAGAACAAATCGTGCGCCGTGTCGCCAAGTGGCGAGCTCATCTGCCAGCGCCAGCTGCCGCCAGTCGCCATGATCGCGGAACGGCCGCGTCCGAAGTTCTCGGTAATCAGCAACGGCAGCTTTTTGCCTTCCGGCGTGATCATGTTCGCCAGAACATTCGCCCCTGGCTTGGGGGTCCCAGGATCTTCATAATCCATCAGGTAAGGCAGCTTCTTCCACTTGTCGGCATTCGCCGCTGGATCATCGACAAGCCGGGTAATAATGCTGTCAACTCCGGCTGGCGCGAGTTCCGCCGTCGTGTGCGTCACGCCTTGTTTTGGATCCGCCTCGCGATGAAAAGTACCGGCCTCTGTGGGCAGCACGGTTGGCAAGAGATCAAGAAGGTTCGAGGCGTTCCAGCCGCCGTCGGCCAGCGCGAACTGACCGCCGAGCAGGAGCAATCCCCCGCCCCGCCGGTCCACGAATTCGCGAATGATTTCCTGCTGAGCCGGATTGAAATAACCTGCTTCAACGGAACCGATGATCAGCCCCTGGTAAGCGAACAGATCTTCGGGACGTGTCGGAAAGCCGTCGGCAAGTTCTTTAGGATCGGAGATTCCCTGGCGATAAATCTTGTTTTCGCTGGTGCGATCCATAGAGGCGATCTGCACCATGCGGTCGTCCTGTTCCGCCTGTCGAATGAACTTGTACTCCCAGCGCGGTTCGCCCTCCATATATAGGATGCGGCGCGGCGCGGCGCTGACATTCACTACGCGGGTCAAAGTATTGTTGGTGGTATTTTCTTCGCCCGCCAGTGGGACCGCCGCGATCTGAAGCGTCTTAGCTCCCGCCCCGCCTATGTCAAAGAGAAGGTTCTCGGTCTGAAGATTGCCGTCCGCGCCAAGTGTGATAGCCCGCGAAGCCAGCATCTTGTTCTGGCCGGTGCTGACATCGCGCACCGTGAGGCTGATCTTACTTCCGGCATAGCCGCGCTGATGAAAGCTGACCCTGGCGACGATGCGGGAGTCCGCCAAAGCGCGTGGCGCAATCACGGCATCGTCCAGTTCCACGTCATGTTGAGCGCGCTCACGTCCGAAGCCCACCGTGTGAACAGGAATGTGGCGGGCACGCAGGGCGCTGATGGCATCCGCACTAATACCACCAGTATTGTCGTCGCCATCACTCAGAAGGACAACCGCGCCGACAGGCAGATCGGCAGTCTCGTCGCTCAACTGCTTCAGGGAATCGCCGATGCGGGTCGACGGTGCTTTCGTTTGCAGATCCTTGAGGCTGTCGATGCGCGCCGGCACGTCGTCCACGCGATAGAGGCGAGTTTGGAATGACTTGTTGAGCTTGTCGAGAACACCGTCCTGAAGAGCCTTGACAGCTTGGGCCTGACGTGAGGAACCATCCTCGGTCGTGCCCATGCTGCGGGAATCGTCCACCACCACGGCAATAATATTCTGCTGCGGCTTCAACTCGGCTACGGTAACCGCGGGCTGCCACAACAGCACCAGCAGCATTGCCGCGAGGAGTGTTTGCAGACCCCAGATCACCCATGCACGCCAACTCCGAATCAGTGGAGCAGCTTGCGCGAGACGGGCGCGGATCAGGAATGCAAGTCCCACTGCGGCCGCGATGATCAACAGCAGAAGCACCCACTTCGGCCATGCCCCTAAAAGGGAAATCTGGCCGCGGGAATAGACCGAGCGCGGGTACTTAAAAAAGAACTCGAACATGGGGGCGTGTGAACTGCGGGGCGCGGCGCGTGCGGTTCATCCTAATGGGTCATCGAGTAGGTAATGTAGTTCAGCACGATACGGAATGCCAGTCCGGAAAACTTCTCGGGGTACTCGGGGCTGTCGGCCCACTCCCATGCGTCGCCGAGATGCATGTTGGCGCAGATCGCCACCATGATGCGTCCGTGGTCGTCGCGTATCGCCCGCCAGACAGGTACGTAGCCGTCCTTCTCATAGGTGCGGCCGGTATTGACGTAGACCTCGCTGGGGATCTGAAATTTTTCGTTGATGTCATACAGGACGTGGTAGATTTCGTCGCTGTCCTTAAGGTCCTCGACAGACCGGTCGGGCAGCACCATGCGCATGCCCGCCATGAAGTGCTGCCAGTCTTCCGTGCCGTGGAAATTGTCCACCATGAGGAAGCCGCCCTTCAGAAGATAGTCGTGCAGTCGCTTGGCTTCTTCGTCGGTGAAAGTCCAGTTATTGACTGAGACGGCGTAGACCCATGGGGTGTCGAAGATATGGTCGCTGTCGAGATCGACGACGCTCAGCGGCGAGGGGGAGTTGATGCGGGTCAACCGGCGCAGGGCGATCAGACAATCGTTGTCGGCCTTGGGATAATCCTGCGACCAGCCGCCGCCGAAACCGCGATATCCGCGGCTGCTGCCATTGGCATAGCCGGATGTATACATCAGCCGGCTCCAGTAAAATTCGGAGGGAACGGGCGTGCCGTAGGAATAGTAATTTTGCTGCCGCATGCGTCCTGGATACCCTCCGCGCTGGAACGCAAACAGCCCGACGGTGAGAAAAAGCAGAAGAGGAATGGCGGATATGGACCGCACCAGCTTCATTGTTCGTTATCCTCGCAGGTCAATCCGGTATGTCAATCCGGATGTCTTGAAGGGTAGCAGAAGCGCGGATGCATCTGCAGGGGTTCCACGGCGGCCGTGTTCAATGGCAAGCTCGGCCGAGCGGGCGTCCGGAATCAGATTCGGCACTGGCGAGTACTTCCCTAGCATTATCGAGATCCTTGTAATAGCATCGCCCCAGATTTACCGGCCGCGTGTGGAACAGCTTTCCGGGATTCGCCGGTTGGCTCATCCTTTCCAGCCCTTGCCGCAGAGCCTCATTACGATCATCTCTTTGAGAGTCGCATCCCTTTTCTTTTGAAGCCGCTTTAGGAGGGCGGCCACATCGTCGTCGAGACGGAGAGTGGTCCTCCTACTTCAAATCATCACATTGATGCCTTTCTGCCCATCCTTAGCTTTTGCGATTCACCACTCAGGCCAGCACTGACGCGAAAAACTTGCGGCCCCGCGCCTGCTTCAGGAGGCGACCGCTTTCAACCACTGTCCGGGAAGGCTTCGCCCCGGGGCGGGTTCATCGAAGAAAAGGAATGGACGCCCGTTTCGAACAGATGTAGCGTTCCGGAGGACTTCGTATCCCCTGGACGCTCTCCCGGCCTTCCTGGCGGATGAAGTACGCTTTAAGCAGTACGGCCTATGACCCGCGAAGATTTGCATGAATTGATTGACCGCATCCCGGAGGGTGAAATTGTGGCGGCACAGCGCTTCCTGGAATACCTTGCCACCAGCGCGGCATTCCGTGCCACGCTCTCCGCCCTACCCGACGATGAGCCAATTACCAAAGGCGATGTGGAATCCATCGCGCGCGCGCAGAGGGAGGTTCAGGCGGGCAAAGTTGTTTCGCATGAGGAGATTTTGCGCGAATTCGGAGTTAGATGAACTTCGTATGGCCCTAGTCTGCGCGTTCGGAGCTACGCGCGACAGACCGGGAGAGCGCAATGAGAATTCTTCTTGCGCTGACTCCCTATGGAGAATCGGGCGAGGGCGATATCAAGGCGCTTTCAGGCGAGTGGGATGGATACTTCCGGCTTCGGGTGGGAGATTTCCGAGTGATTTTCCACGCGGCCCCAGAAGAGATGATTATTGTGCGTATTCGGCACCGATCTGACGTCTACCGTTAGGGTTACCGGGTACCTGATTTCGTAGATGTATCCACCGCAGCCTTCAGTAAGGAGCCTGTGGAGCCGCTATACAGCCATTGCTCTTCGGCCTTCAGCAACATCGGCCAGCCAATCGTCCTGGACCGTCAGTTCACGGTGGGTACCGCCAGGTACCGCCTCCAGTGGGCCGCGTCCGAAATCAAATGCGAGACCTGAATGTCTCCGACGAACCGCCCAAGCTACCACGTCTGCTGCCTGCAAAGCACACGCTGCCTTGTCGTCGCCGAATGACCGACATGCACAGGAAGAGCGCAGTGATTGACCAGAAAATGATTCCTCCTTGCGTTCGTTGCCGTCATCCAGGAAATAGGGGAAGTTGGGCTCGCAGTTGTCGTGCTCGGCCTGCTTTCCCTGAAATAAGGCCAACAACATAAAACACATGGAATAAATCGATGTCATGCTGTTCGCCTTGGACGGCTTACCAAAATGCTGCCTGTAGTCTTCCGTGCGCACGATCGCAGCGATGCTGTAATTCTTATGCTCGTTGATGACAGCGACCAACCCGGTGAACAGGGCGATTCGGGAAGGTATCGGAAAATTGGCCCAAATGCCGTCCGCTGCAAAATCACTCATGTGAATAGCGGACCTGATACCGTGCCTGTCCAGCGCTTTCTTCCAAGCTACGTCGAACCACGTGAACTGGTCGTATTCGAGTACAATTCCTGCCATCGCAGCGACGGGCGAAAGGTTGCCATCCACTCCGCTTTCGTCCAGACAGCATTGAAGCAACCGGGCAGTATCCGGGGCGCGTCGGACCACTAACCGTCTCCTTTCAAGGCTTTCTAAACTACCTCCAGTCTATCGTTTCTACCCGGAATGACGAACCGAGGCTTGGACGGAAGCGTCGTGCAGTCAGCGAGCGCCTGTCAGACTGTTAGTTGTCGCTTTCATTGTCGTTGGAGAGCGGCTATCAGCCCGATGCCATACGGGGCGATACCATGAGTCGAAAGCATTTTTCATGCAAAGACGCGACTTCCTGAAGATCGCCGGAATGGCCGCCGCGGGCGCGCCGCTCGCAGCACAGCCGCAGCAATCCTTCCTGCGCCCGGCCGCCTCCCAGGACATCGCCAAAACCGATTTCACCTTGCAAATCGGACCCGTCACCGTCGAACTGGCGCCCAACCGCATCCTCAGCACCATCGGCTACAACGGCACATGCCCCGGTCCGCTGCTGCGCATGAAAGAAGGCGTTCCCGTCACCGTCAACGTGGTTAACAACACCGACGTACCGGAGTTCGTCCACTTCCACGGACTGCTCATCCCTTCCGACGTAGACGGCTCGGAAGAAGAAGGCACGCCTCCGGTGCCTCCGCACGGCAGCCGAAAATATCAGTTCACGCCCACGCCAGCCGGCACCCGCTGGTACCACACTCATACGATGTCCATGGACGATCTGCATCGCGGCAGCTTCACCGGAATGTTCGGCTTCCTCGTCGTCGAAGGAGCGAACAATCCCGGCCAGTACGATCAGGAACATTACCTCGCTTTGCGGGACTGGGAGCCCTACTTCACCAACCAGAACATGGACACCGACGATCTCGACGCCGTGTGGCCGCAGCCGGAAAAACCGTCTGTACTCGACACACGACCCGCCGGAATCGAAGTCGCATCCGACATCTATTCCATCAACGATAAAGCGCTCGGAGCCGGCGAACCAATCCGCGTCAAGCGCGGCGACCGCGTGATGTTTCACTTCCTGAACGCCAGCGCCATCGAGAACCGCCACATCGCTCTGCCTGG
>Ga0182013_10006090_pt1 | contig 13792 bp, 12 predicted proteins | sample 612S2MmetaG_FD_120487 | JGI IMG/M metagenome (GOLD analysis project Ga0182013, IMG submission 120487) | Permafrost microbial communities from Stordalen Mire, Sweden - 612S2M metaG | ecosystem: Environmental > Terrestrial > Soil > Wetlands > Permafrost | place: Sweden: Stordalen | collected... | reverse complement strand
TGGAGGGCACCTTCTGGCGGTCGCTGCGGGCCGTCGGGCCGGCGGCCCTGGCCATGGGGGCCACCGTGGCCGTCATCGTGGCCGCCACCGTGGTGCCGGCGGAGGCGGCGGTGCGGGTGTCGACGGTCGGGCGCATCCCCCCGGCCGAACGCCACGCCCTGGCGGCGGACGGGGCATTCACCACCCGTCCGGTCCGGTTCATGTTCGTCGGCGACTCGCTGTCGGTGACGATGGGGATCGGCCTGGCCGTCGACACCGTCCCCCGCTGGGGAGTCGACGTCATCAACCGGGGCGAACTGGGCTGTGACCTCGACGACCTCGACTCCATCTCGACCACGAACGGCCAGGAGGACGCCCCGGACTCGCCGTGCGCCCACTGGCCGACCCTCTGGTCGGGTGAGGTCGACCGCTTCCGGCCCGAGGTGGTCGGCATGCTCATGGGCCGCTGGGACATCCTCGACCACGTCGACGACGGCCGGATCGTCCACATCGGCCAGCCGGCGTGGGACCGGCACCTCACCGCGGAGGTCGACCACGTGGTGGCGGTGCTGTCGGCCCGGGGGGCCGAGGTCGTGGTCTTCACAATGCCCTACATCGACCCGACCAACGAGACGATGAACGGCTCGCTCTCGCCCTACGACAGCCCGACCCGGGTCGACGAGTTCAACCACATCCTGGAGGAGGTGGCCGCCCGGCACCCCGGGGTGGTGACGGTCATCGACCTGAACCGCATCCTCGACCCCTACGGGACGTTCCAGACGGTGGTCGACGGGGTGACGGTCCGCTGGGCGGACGGGATCCACATCTCGAAGCCGGGGGGCGAGTGGCTGCAGGCCCGGGTGCTCCCGACCATCGCGCAGCTGGGCCTCGACGCCCGGGCCGGGGGGCACGGGTCGACGTAGTCGAGGGTTGCCGCGCGGCACCCCGGCGGGCCGACCGCTCGGCGTCGTCCCAGGTCGGCGGCGAATTGCCGAACGCGCTCCAGTTACGTGTCGGATCAGCCGATGCACTCCACACCGGCACCGCGTGCCGTGGCGCCCGGCGGAGGACGTGGAGGACGGATGCGAACGAAGACCAAGCGGATCCAGCTCCGCATCGAACTGGCCCTGGCCACCGAGGACGACCCCCGGCCGTCGCGTCGGCGTCAGCTGCTCGCCCCGCCGGCGGACGCCACCCCCGGACGGGAGCGGCCGTCGCTGCTCGCCCCCGTGCGCGAGGTGTCGGCCCGGCTGGCGGCCGAGGGCACCCGGTCCGGCTGATCCCCTCCTCCGGCCCTCCCCACCCGGGGGCCGGTACGGCGGGCTACGTGGGCCGGGTCGGGGTGGGATCCGGGCCGGCGGTGGCGGCATCCCTCCGCCCCGTCCGTCCCCGCCTCGACCAGGCCGTGCGGACCGCGGCGGTGACGACCACCACGGCGACGACGGTGGGGACCGGACCCAGCTCGGCCCGGAACCGCTCGTTCTCGCCGATCTCGACCAACGACGTGGTGACCAGGGCGTACGCGGTGGTCCACCACAGCACGGCCAACGTGCCGGCCAGGGCGGGGTCCGAACGCCGCCGTCGCCAGGCGACGACCGGGGCACCGAACAGCGCCAGGGCGTAGACGGCCAGGGCCTGGCCCGAGAGCCACGCCGGCCGGTGCCAGCCCCGGCGGAACACCACGAGCCCCGGGGCCGGGTCCTGGACCGGCTGCCACTCGACGACCCGGTCGTAGACCCGGGCGTAGTCCCGGGTCGCCGGCCAGTTGACGGAGTCGGTGAAGTTCTGGTCGGTGCCCACGAACCACACGCCGAGGGAGGCGAGGACGTCGTGGGCGTACTCGCCGGGGTGGGCCCGGATCCACGCCGCGTCGTCATGGAGGTAGAGGGACGAGACGTGCACGTACAGGGGGTTGTTGAAGTTGGTGGCCCCGTCGGACTTGTAGAGGGCTCCGACGGCGGCGACGGGGCTGGGTACGGCCCTCACGTAGCGCGGGGCGTAGACCGCGGGACCGGCGAACGACGGGATCGAGGCCAGTGCGTTCATCCGGCCCTGGCGCTGCAGCTCGGCCACCTGGTCGGCGGGCGCCATGAAGAGGACCGACTTGGCCAGGTTCATGCCCAGCCAGCTGCTGGTGGTGGTCGTGCCCACCTGCACGTAGTCCTTCACGTACCAGCCGGCGACGACGAGGAGGGGCACGGCGGCCACCGCGAGCACGGTGCGCCACCGCCGACGCAGCACGACGGCCACGGGCACGGCGGCGAGCACGAGCCACACCGCCTGGTAGGTGCTGTCGGTCAGGACGACGGCCGCGTAGGCGACGAAGAACCCGAACCCGAAGCGGGCCCGGGCCGTCCGCAGGAACCGCACGAGGCACCAGGCGCCCACCGTTCCGAAGGCGGCGGTCGCGTAGGCGTAGTCGAGCCAGTTCTCGTACAGGAGGTACGCGGGGGAGGCCACGACCACGACGAGCGTCACGCCGAGGGCGACCGCCCGGGGCACGCCCAGCTCCACCTGGACCAGGTAGGCGCACACGACCATGGCGAGGCCGAGGGCCAACGCGACCAGGACCTCGGTGGGCCGCCGCAGGCCGGTGGGCAGCTTGAGGAGGAGCCCACAGTAGAGATTGAACAGCGGCGGCTGGCTGTTGAGGTGCCACACGCTGTCGACGAGGTCGGTGCGCAGCAGGTGCACGTCGAGCAGCTGCCACTTGTCGGTCGACGGCGTGCCGTGCAGGACGACGTCGTCGTAGCGGACACCGGCGACGGCCGCCCACACCCGCGAGATCGCGTAGGCCACGACCAGGACGACGACCGGGACGGCCGGGCGGGCGTCGAGACCCCGGGGCGCGGCCCCCTCGGGGTGGTCGACGACCGGGACGGGGGAGCCCGCGGCCGCGGGGCCGGGAGGCTCGGTCGCCGCGGTGGTGACGTCCGGTGTCCCGTCGGAGGCAACCGGAGCGGCCATGGTGCGAACTGTAGTGAGCGGGGCCGGGTCCGGGCCCGACCCCGGTGGACCGGGGGGTCGGCCCCGCCGTCGGGCGGTCTGCCGACCGCTGATCGCGAACGTCCTGGTCAGCCGGGGTCAGCCCGCTCGGCGGTACTCCGCCGGAGCATTAGTTAGCAAAACTAACTATACTGACCACATGATCTCGGACATCCAGACCCCGGCGGCGGACCTCGGTGACGAGGTGTCCGGCATGGACGCCGACCCGACCGAGGCGGAGCTGGCGGCGCGCCTGCGGATGGCCGTGACCCGACTGCACCGCCGACTGCGCCAGCATGCCGCCGCCGGCCTCACCCCGTCGCAGGCATCGGCCCTCGCCGGCGTCGAGCGACTGGGCTCGCCGACGCTCGGCGCCCTGGCCGCCCGCGAGTCGGTCCAACCGCCGTCCATGACCAAGGTGGTGGGGGCGCTCGAGGGCCTCGGCTACGTGACGCGGGTGACCGACCCCGACGACCGCCGGGTGACGCGGCTCGCCATCACCCCCGCCGGGACCGAGACGCTGCACCGGGCGCGCTCGGTCAAGACGGCCTTCCTGGCCGACCAGCTCCACCGCCTCGACGCGGCCGACCGGGCCGCCCTCGCCGATCTGGCCGACCTCCTCGAACGGCTGGCCGATATGGACGAGCCGTGAGCGCCGTCCGCGCCGCGGTCCACCAGACCTTCAGCTCGTTGCGCGTCCGCAACTTCCGGCTCTACTTCGTCGCGCAGCTCATCTCCGTGTCGGGCACCTGGATGCAGTCGGTGGCCCAGGCCTGGCTCGTCCTCCACCTGAGCGGGAGCGGGGTCGACCTCGGCATCGTGGTCGGACTCCAGTTCCTGCCCATGCTGCTCTTCGGTCCCTTCGGGGGGCTCGTGGCCGACCGGGTCAACAAGCGCCGCCTGCTGTACCTGACCCAGTCCGCCGGGGCCGTCCTCGCCCTCGTACTCGGCACCCTGGTGGTCACCGACGCCGTCCAGCTGTGGCAGATCTACCTGATGGCCCTGCTGCTCGGGGTGGTGAACGTCTTCGACAACCCGGCCCGCCAGACCTTCATGATCGAGATGGTCGGACGGGAGGACCTCCCCAACGCCGTCAGCCTCAACACGGTGATCATGAACGCGTCCCGGGTGGTCGGCCCCGCCATCGGCGGCGTCATCATCACGGTGTTCGGCCTGGCCGTCTGCTTCTACGTCAACGCCGCCTCGTTCGTGGCCGTCCTGATCGGGCTCACCATGATGCGGGCGTCGGAGCTGCACCGGACGGCGCCGGTGGCCCGGGCCCGGGGGCAGGTGCGTGACGGCTTCCGCTACGTGTGGCGGACGCCGAGCCTGCGCAACCCGCTGCTCGCGGTGGCCGTCATCGGCATCTTCGCCTACAACTTCACGGTCACCCTCGCGCTGCTGGCCAAGGGCACGTTCCACGGTGGGGCGGGGACGTACGCGGCGCTGACTTCGTGCATGGGCCTGGGCGCCGTGGTGGGTGGCCTGTTGGCGGCCCACCGGGCCCGACCGACCCCCCGGCTGCTGCAGGGGTTGGCCCTGCTCTTCGGGGCACTCCTGGCCGCCGTCGCCCTGGCGCCGACGCTCCTGGTGGCCGAGATCCTCATCGTCTTCATGGGCGCCGCGTCGATCGGGTTCATCGCCACCGCCAACGCCACGCTCCAGCTCACCGCGGAGCCCGCCATGCGGGGTCGGGTCATGGCGCTCTACGCCATGGCGTTCCTCGGGACCACGCCGATCGGCGCGCCGCTCGTCGGCGCCATCGCCCAGTGGACCAACCCCCGGGTGGCACTCCTGACCGGAGCGGTCGCCACGTTGGCGTCGGCCGGTCTACTGATGTGGCGCCACCAGGCCGGGTTGCGGGTGGACCGTTCCGTGGAGGTGGTCGCCTCGGAGGCGGTCGGCTCGGCATCGGTCAGCTCGGCACCGGACGCCGACTCGGAGTCGGAGGCCAGGAGGATCGAGGCGTTGGCGGTCGAGGAGGCCGAGTCCGAGTCACCGGTGGGCTGAGCCCTCCGGACCGTCGGGGCCGCGCCCCGGGCGACCGCGGGGTCAGAAGTTCCAGCAGCTCGACACGTTCCCGTGGTGGAACGCGACCGCTCCCGAGATGAGGGCGAACGATGCGAGGCCGACGACGGACGCGGCGCCGATGAGCACCCAGGCGACGGCCGGTCCACGCGCCCCCCGCCACAGCGACGCCGCCAGGAGTGCCAGTCCGACCAGGAGGAGGACCGCGGAGACCACCATCGCGACCGTCTGGATGTTCACCACCTGGATGGCGCCGCCGGTGCACGGGACCTGCCGGCCGGCGTCGTAGATCCAGGCCAGGAGCGAGAGCCCGGCGCCCAGCGAGGCGAGGACCGCGAAGAGGACGGCGAAGCGCCTGACCGTCTCGCCGGCGGCGGGTGGGTCCGGTGGTGGACCGTATCGAGGGTGTCCGCCGTCCGACCAGGTCACTCGCCATCCCTCCACGATCGCCGTGCCACGCCCACAGTACGGGATCGGGAACGGTGGGCCGGGTGCGTCCGGGCGCGCCGATTCCGCATCGGGCGTTTGCCCCCCTCTTCGCCGGGTAGCGCGTACTACGAGCCAATCGAAGGGAGTTCCCGATGGGAATCGTTGACAAGGCGAAGGACAAGGCCCAGGCCGCCAAGGGTGACGTGAAGGACAAGGTGGGCAGCGCGACCAACGACCGGTCGATGCAGGCCGAGGGCAAGGGTGACAAGGTCGCCGGCAATCTGAAGCAGGCCGGCGAGAAGGTGAAGGACGCGCTGTAGGTCTCCCATGTGGACCGACATGCGCGAAGAAGCCCCGGGCGTCGAGCCCGGGGCTTCTCTGTCCGTCGGCGACCGGTGGCCCGGTCACGTAGGCGGTCGGTGCAGGCCGACGGGTCCGCTGCGCGGGCCGGCCAACCGGGTGCCGACTGCGACGAGCAGGCCTCCGGTCGCGATCCGGGCGCGTGAAGCCGAGCGGCTGACGGCCCCGGAGCGCCGGGTCCGGCGATCGCGCCTGTTGCGTAGGGCGACCAGTCGGTCGCGATGGTCTTCTGTGAGCTGCAGGAGCAGTGACGGGTTCATGGGATCCTCGTGGAGCGGGCCGACGGACGGCGCGTCCGGCGGTGGTGTGGGTGACGGATCCGGTGCGGCCAGGCACCGGGGCGCGACAGGGGACGACCCGGAAGGGTGTGCCGTGTCGGCGCGGAGGGCCCGTTACGGGCCGGGGGTGACCCTCGAGCGGGTCAGGCCACGCAGAGCGTGGACGGAGCCGTGCGTCGAGCGTCCGAGGTGCCGAGTATGGCGCTGGCGGTAGCGAAATTCATCGGGCAACTCCTTTCGACGCTGACGTGATTTCCGAGCCGTCATGGTAACAAGCATCGGACCCGGAGACCAGTGTCTTTTCGACCGCCGCTCGCCGTCGACGAAGCAGACGGATCGTGAACAACTCCCGAGTCCGCCGTCCTCGGGGCCATACGTCCATGTCGTGGGTAACCTCTGCGTGACATGACGCCGCTGCCGCCGGGCCTCCCCACCATCGACCACAAGGTCGTCCAACTCTTCGCGCTGGTGTCCGAGGCGCTGTCGCGGGCGACCCACGCCCTGCTCGGTGGCGATGTCGTACTCGGCCAGGCGGTCATCGACGGCGACCAGGCCGTCGACTCGCTCACGTCCGAGGTCGAGCTGCTCATCTGGGAGGAGCTGCAGGAGCGGCCGGTCCTGGGGAACGAACTGCGCTACCTCGTCGGACTCCTCCTCATCATCCCCGAGTTGGAGCGCAGCGCCGACCTGGCCGAGCACGTCGCGCAGCGTGCCGTCGAGAACCTGGGCGCGGAAATGACCCCGAGGAGCCGCGGCATCATCCAGTTGATGACCGAGGTCGCCAACGAGATGTGGCAGGAGGCCGCCGACGCCTTCGGCGACCGGGTCCGCGTCGCCGATCGGCTCGCCACCGCGGACGAGGAGATGGACGTCCTGCACGATCAGCTGACGAGGGAGGTGGCCGAGGAGGGGATGACCGCGTCGACCGCGGCCCAGGTAACCCTCCTGGGCCGCTTCTACGAGCGTCTGGGCGACCATGCCGTCAATCTGGCCCGCCGGATCGAACTGCTCGCCGACACCCGGCCGTAGCCGCACCGTCCGGTGGATGCCATAGTGGGCCCATGTCCACGCCGGACGACGCCGCCGGCCCCGGGCACCGGGAGCTCGCCCGCGTCATCGGCGAGCGGTGCCGGCTGACCGGCACGTTCACCCTGCGCTCGGGTCGGGAGTCGTCGACGTACTTCGACAAGTACCTCTTCGAGGCCGACCCGGCCCTCCTCGCCCGGGTCGTCGAGCACGCCGTTCCCCTGATCCCGGACGACACCGAGGTCCTGGCGGGCCTCGAGCTCGGCGGGGTGCCGGTGGCCACCGCCCTGTCACTGGCGACGGGACTGCCCGTGGCGTTCGTCCGCAAGGAGGCCAAGCGGTACGGGACCGCCCGGCTGGCGGAGGGGGCCGAGGTCGCCGGCCGGCGCACCCTGGTCGTCGAGGACGTGATCACCACCGGAGGCCAGGTCGCCTCGTCGACCGCGGCACTGCGGGACCGGGGCGCGCTCGTCGGGTCGGTGCTGTGCGTCATCGACCGGAGCGACGGGACCCACCCCGAGCTCGACGCCATCGGCTGCACGGTGATCCCGCTCCTCTCGGAGCGGGAACTCGGCTGACCGCCCGGGTCAGCCGGCGACGGCCGCCTTGGGTTCCTTCGGCAGCCCGAGCACCCGCTCACCCACGATGTTGCGCTGGATCTCGGCCGTGCCGCCCCAGATGGTCTCGGACCGCGAGAAGAAGAAGGACGCCTGGAGCGGGCTGACCGGGTAGTCGTCCCGGCCCCGACGGAACTGCTCCTCGGCGACCGCCGACGGGTCGCCGGTCAGGATCTGTCCCTCCATGCCCAGGATGTCCATGGCCAGCTCCATCGTCTGCTGGTGGAACTCCGACCAGTTCATCTTGTTGGCCGCCCCGAGGGCCGCCATGTGGTGCGTCCCGTTCAGGGTGTCGGTCAGGGACCGGTAGCCGTTGATCTCCATGATCTTGACCTTCGACCACGCGGCGGCGAGGCGCTGGCGGATCAGGGGATCCCGGCTCTTCCCGTTCTCGCGGGCGGCGGCGATGATCGTGTCGAGCTCCCGCTGGAACCGGCGGTGCCCGGTGGTCGCCGACGAGCCCCGCTCGAACCCCAGGGTGGTCATGGCCACCTTCCACCCGTTGTTGACGCCACCGACGACGTTCTCCTTCGGACAGCGGGCGTTGGAGAAGAAGACCTCGTTGAACTCGGCGCTCCCGTCGACCTGCTCGATGGGGCGCACCTCGATCCCGGGCTGGTGCATCGGCACGAGGAGGTACGAGATGCCGGCGTGCTTGGGGGCGTCGGGGTCGGTGCGGGCCAGCAGGAAGATGTAGTCGGCGAACTGGGCCTGGGTCGTCCACACCTTCTGGCCGTTGATGACCCACTCGTCGCCGTCGAGCTCGGCGCGGGTCTTGAGGCTGGCCAGGTCGCTGCCGGCGTCGGGCTCGCTGAAGCCCTGGCACCAGGCGATGGTGCCCTTCAGGATGCCCGGGATGAACTGCTGCTTCTGTTCCTCGGAGGCCCACTGGAGGATCGTGGGCCCGACGAGGGTGTCACCGAAGAAGTCGGCGCGCAGCGGCGCCTCGGCCCGGGCGAACTCCTCGTTGAGCACGACCGACTCCATGAGGCTCAGGCCCTTGCCGCCGTACTCCTTGGGCCACGAGGCGCAGATCCAGCCGCCCTCGAAGAGCTTGGCCGTCCACTCGTCGAGGAACGCCTTGCGCTCCTCCTTGGTCATCGAGAACTCGGGGGTGCCCCACCCCTCCGGCAGGTTGTCGGCCAGCCACTGGCGGATCTCGGCGCGGAAGGGCTCGGTCTCGACGGGGTAGTTCAGGTCCATGCGGCCGAGACTACCCGCCGTCCCACCGGGGCGGCCATGTCGGGGACCGGGGCCACGAGGGTGCTTGTGGCCCGAAACCCCTGGTGGGGGAGGGTTGCCCGGGCTGCAGCCCCGGTTGCTCCGGGCGGGGACGGGGTACACTGGTTCGGTCCGGAGGGGCGGTGCCCGCGGGTCCTGCCGGTTCCGGGCGTCGTGACCGACGCAGTCGTAGGGAGTGTTGAGGAGGTGTGGCCGATGAAACGGGGAGAACCCCCCAGTAGCCCGGGATCGTCACCACGCCCTCCCGTGTCCGCTCGCTGACGCGCTGACCGGGTTCCGGTCCGCCTTCACGGGGCGCGAGCACCGACGGGAGGGTGATCCCGCCGTCAGATCCGTCCTGCGCACCACCGCCGCCCGCCCGGGCCCGTCCACGACGGGGCCCGGACGGGTCGTGCCGGGTGTGCGCCACCACGACCGAGGTGCCCCATGGCCCGACCATTCACCCGCCTTCCCCTGCACCCGACCCGCAGGGCCCCCGAACCGCCCGAGGAGGGCGCCGCCGGCCCGTCCGCGCCGTCGGGCACGACCGCCCGTCCGGGCCACCACCCGTCGCGCGTCGCCGTCCGGCGCCGCCAACGCCTGTTGGCCAACCGCGCCGTGCGCGATGCGATCGTCTCGCTGGCCGGCATCGTCGGGAGCCCGGTGCGCAACCAGGCCGGCGCGGAGATCGGCCGCCTCGCCGACGTGGTGTGCCGGTGGTCGGGAGAGGAGACCTACCCGCCGGTCACCGGACTGGTCGTGAAGGTCGGTAGGCGACTGGCCTTCGTGGGCGCCGCGGCCATCGACACGATCAGCCACAACGTCGTCGTGCTCAAGTCCGCCCGCCTCGACCTCGTGGACTTCGCGCCCCGACCGGGCGAGGTGACCCTGTTCGACCAGGTGCTGGACCACCAGCTGGTCGACGTCGACGGCGTGCAGGTCATCCGCGCCGCCGACCTCTACCTCGCGCCGCTGTACGGGCGCTACCACCTGGTCGGCGTGGACATCTCCGCCCAGAGCCTGCTGCGCCGCCTCGGGCCGTCCCGCTGGCGCCACCACCCGACCCCCGACCGGGTGATCGACTGGGGGGCCATCCAACCTTTCGGCGACACCGAGCAGGGGGAGGCCCCCGAGGTGCGCCTGCGCACCACCAACGAGGGCCTCGAGCGGCTGCGTCCCGGTGAGCTGGCCGACCTGCTCGAGGACCTCATGCGGCCCGAGCGCCAGAAGCTGCTCGACTCGCTGACCCCCGAGGAGGCGGCCGACGCCCTCGAGGAGATGGACCCCGAGGAGCTGGCGTCGCTTCTGCGCGAAGCCGAGCCGTCCCGCGCCGCCGAGCTCCTCGGCGACATGGAGCCCGACGAGGCCGTCGACGCCCTCCGCGACCTGTCGGGGGACGAGCGGAGGGGCATCCTCGGGGTGATGGACCCGGTCAAGGCGGCGGACCTGATCCGGCTCCTGGGCTACGACGAGCACGAGGCCGGCGGCTTCATGACCACCGCCTTCCTGGTCGCCCCGACGACCGAGACGGTGGCGTCGCTGGCCGACCGGCTGGCCGGGCACGAGGACTGTCCCGAGGAACTCGACGCCGTGGCCCTGGTGGACCACGACGGACGCATGGTGTGGGACCTGCCGCTGCTCCAGCTCCTGGTCAACCCGGGCGACACCGAGCTGGCCGAACTGGTGGGGGAGTCCGCCCCGGTCACGGTCGGGATCCACGCCCAGGTCGACGAGGTGGCCGCGCGGCTGATCGACGCCCGGCGCATGTCCGTCGTCGTGGTGGACGAGGAGGACGTGCCGGTCGGGCGGATCCTCGCCGACGACGTGATCGACGCACTGATGCCCGAGCGCGGCCGGATCCACTTCCCGAGGCTGCTGCAGTGAGCCCGGGCGTCCCGGTGGCCACCACATGAACGCGGCGGGCCTCACCAGCGCCATGACCCGGCGCCGGCGACGCTTCTTCGTCTACCTCGCGGCCGCCGGCCCGGGCATCATCGCGGCCAACGCCGGCAACGACGCCGGTGGCGTCGCCACGTACGCGTCGGCCGGGGCCCAGTTCGGCTACTCGATGCTGTTCTTCATGGTCATCGTGACCATCGGCTACGTGTGCATCCAGGAGATGGTGGCCCGACTGGCCGCCCACACGGGCAAGGGACTGGCCGCCCTCATCCGCGAGCAGTTCTCGTTGCGGCTCTCGGCCTTCGCCGTGCTCGCCTTCGCCCTGGCCAACCTCGGCCTGGTGGTGACCGAGTTCGCCGGGATCGCCAGCGCCTTCGGCCTGTGGGGGGTGTCGCGCTACATCTGCGTGCCCATCGCCGCGGTGGCCATCTGGATGCTCGTCATCGTGGGCTCGTACCGGTACGCGGAGCGGGTGTTCCTGCTGTTGAGCCTGGCCTTCGTCACGTACCCGATCGCCATGATCCTCGGGCACCCGGACTGGAAGCAGGTGGCCCTCCACACCGTGCTGCCACACGTCTCGCTGACCAAGGCCTACCTGCTGACGGCGGTGGCCCTCATCGGTACCACGATCACGCCGTACATCCAGCTCTACACGGCCGGCGCGGTGGTCGACCGGGGAATCGGCCCCGACGAGTACCAGTACGAGCGGGTCGACGCGGTCAGCGGGGCGATCATCTCCGACCTCGTCTCGATGTGCATCATCATCGCCACGGCGACGGTCTTCCTCGGGAACCCGATGGTGCTGAACTCGGCGGCCGAGGCCGCCCGGGCCCTCGAGCCGCTGGCCGGCCGGTTCGCGTCGGTGCTGTTCGGGATCGGCCTACTGGGTGCCTCGGCCCTGGCGGCGGCCGTCGTTCCCCTTTCGACCTCCTACGCCGTGGCCGAGGCCGTCGGGGTCGAGCGCTCGGTGTCGAAGAGCTTCCGCGAGGCACCGCTCTTCCTCGGGCTCTTCACGGCCCAGATCATCATCGGGGCCGGGCTGGTCCTGCTGCCGGGCAATCTCTTCCGCCTGATCATCAACACCCAGGTGCTCGAAGGCGTCGTCACCCCGATCACGCTGGTCTTCGTCCTGCTGCTGGCCAATCGGAAGGCGTTGCTCGGCGCCGCGGCCAACGGTCGTCTGGCCCGGACGGTGGGCCTCATCACCGTGATCGTGGTCGGTGCGTTCGCCAGCTTCCTGGTGATCGTCACGGTGCTCGGCTGGCTCGGGCTGAACATCGGGTGATCGGATCGTCCGGGAGGCCGGCTCCGGGCCGCGGGTAGCCTGATTCCGTGAGTCCGCCGTGACGCCGGGACGCGTACCCGAACCCACCGACCCCGGATCGACCCCGACACCTCCACCCGACGAGGTGACGGCCGTCGTCCTCACCTTCCGCCGTCCCCGACTGGCCAGCGACGTCGTGCGCTCGCTCCTCGACGTCGAGCGGTTCCGACCGGAGCGCATCGTGGTGGTGGTGAACGGCGACGGGGGCCTCGACAGTCAGGACCTCGAGGATGCCGTGCGGATGGTGCGGCTACCGACCAACCTGGGGCCCGCCGGCGGGTTCCGCGCCGGCCTGGTCGAGGCGTTCGCCGACCCCCGGTGCGAGTGGGCGTACCTGTGCGAGGACGACATCGGGCTCTTCGACCTGCCCGCACCGCGGGTGGCGGACCTGGTGGCCCGCGTCGGGGCCGACGGCGCCCACCCGGCCGTCGGGGCCGTGGTGGCCTACGGTCGGAGCTTCGTGGGACGGGGCGCCCACACCGTCAACGTCGTGCCCGGGTCGGCCGACCTGGTGCCGGTCGACGTGGCGTGCTGGGGGGCGACGCTCGTGGCCCGTCGCGTCGTGGACGCCGGGGTCCTGCCCGACGACGAGCTCTTCTTCGGTGTCGAGGACTTCGATTTCTTCTGCCGGGTCCGGGACGCGGGGTGGGAGGTCCTCCTCGACGGGGTGGCGGCCCGGTCCGTCGCCGACCAGCAGACCACCGCCGGTCGCGACGAGGCCATCCGGGAGGCGAGGCCCAACGACTCCGCCGAGGCGTGGCGGGCCTACTACCACGCCCGGAACTCGGTCGAGCTGTCCCGACGCCACGGCCGACCCAGCTGGTACGCCTGGCACCTGGCCTACTCGGCGCGCCACCTCCAGGCCTCCCGCTCGGCCGACGAGCGGCGCGCCATCGTCCGGGGCCTGTGGGACGGCGCCCGCGGTCGGCTCGGTCGGCATCCGAGGTACGGGCGCGGGGCCGGCGAGTACACGCCCGAGGTCACCCCGGACGGGTGAGTCCGCCCGGCGTCAGGCGCCGGGCGACGAACGCTCGAAGTCGGCGTCGCTCCAGGTGGTGATCGGGAAGCGCGCCAGGATCCGCCGGAGGGTGGCCAGTTGCTCGTCGGAAAGGCGCCGCTGCCAGGAGCCCGGGATCTCCGTGGCGACGCGACGGTTGGCGAAGCCCTTGCCCGGCGTGTCCCACTCCTCCAGGAAGGACTGGGTGGTGTCGCCCCAGGAGAGGTCGAGGTCGGCGAACAACGTCCGGAACGTCGACACCGAATCGGTGCACAGTTGCTCGTGGGTGCGCATGTGCCACTCGGGATGGCGGCCCAGGGCCTCCTCGAGCGCGGCGATCAGGAGCCCGATCCGCCAGCTCATCTTCTCGATCGGGTCCGGGCCGGGCGGGGGCACGTCCCAGCGGTCGGCGTAGCGGGTCCGTACCTCGGGCCGGGACTCCAGCGTGGAGTTGCGGCCGTCCTTCAGCTGGACCTCCATCCAGCTGGCCAGGACGTTGGCCGGGTGCCGCAGGAGGATCAGGGGGCTGACGTCGAACTCGTCCGCGATCCACTCGACCGACAGTTGGGCGTGGATGGACTTCGCCACGACGCACGCCGGAGGGTGGGGATCGGGCCGGGGGTCGCGGGCCAGGGTGGCGGCCACCCAG
>Ga0182013_10006089_pt1 | contig 13795 bp, 7 predicted proteins | sample 612S2MmetaG_FD_120487 | JGI IMG/M metagenome (GOLD analysis project Ga0182013, IMG submission 120487) | Permafrost microbial communities from Stordalen Mire, Sweden - 612S2M metaG | ecosystem: Environmental > Terrestrial > Soil > Wetlands > Permafrost | place: Sweden: Stordalen | collected... | reverse complement strand
TTTGCCGCCTGATGGTGAAACCTCCAAATAGAGCCCACCGCTGTCGTAGAGTTTGAGGGCTTTCGTTGTTGGCTTGGCGCTGCGGATTACAACATCGGTCAGTGGCATGGGGCAACTCCTTACGGTGAATTACTCACCTGCCCCCAATGTTGCCCCTACTTGCCACCGGATGTCAAGGGACAGAAATGCATCCTACGGGATCACATAGGATGCTAAGTCTATTGTTTTTGTGTGATTTGCGGATTATTTTGGATGCTCTAGGAAATGTTTTTGGTAGCGCTACCGGGAATCGAACCCGGGTTTTAAGATTGAGAATCTCACGTCCTAACCCCTGGACGATAGCGCCACATAGCTTCAGTACGCGGCCGTTACCGGCCACTCATCTACTTTAACAAAAAACCGGCTTGCTGCCAAAGGGCTACCGGTTGGCGGAAAGGCTGCATCCCGAAAAGCAGGTCTACTTCGACTCCGCTCAGTGCAGGCTTTCGACTCCCTACGCTGCGCTTCGGTCGCTCAGGATGACAGCTCTGTAGAAAGAATGCTCAGATTCCCAGCTTGCGGACTTCGTCGTTGTAGTACTTGCGGTAGAGGATTTCCCACTCCTGCGAGCCTTCCAGGATGATCTTGCGCTGCGAGGCGATCTTCTTCCGGGCGGCCTCGTCGATGCCGGCCTCCTGGGTGAGCAGGGCGGTGAGCGCCTTGCGCGCCTCCTGGCGGATGGTGTTGCGATCCTCGAGGAAACCGACCTCGTCGATCTCGGCCAGGGTGTCGGCCACGGTGTGGGCCAGCTTGTTGAGCTTGTCGGGGCTGATCCTCATAGCACCGCCTTGTACTTTTTGGCCAGCTCGGTCTTCACCTTCTTGAACATCTCGGCATACTGCGCACCGGTCTTGCGCATTTCCTCGGAGTAAGTGTCCAGAATCACACGGACCTCCTCGTTGATGCGGTCTTCAAGGGAAAGCTCCTCGATGAGCCCCCCGGTGACGCGCGCTTCGACCACCTTCAGGTTGCTGGTGGTGATCATCTTGGCGTCGATGAGGTGCTTTACCGTTTTGCGGGCCAGGTAGCCGATGTAATCGCGGGAGAAGATCATGGAGAAGTTTCAGGATAACGCATCGGGCCGCCCTCTGTACACCGGCGCGACTTTCACGCCAAAAAGCTGGATCAGACCACTGATAAGAAACAAAAATGCAAGTTCGACAAAACACGACGCCGTCATGGAGTTCTACGGACTCCCACCCATCGGACAAAAACAAAGACGTCCGATGGATGGGGCACAGTTTCATGTGCCGCGAGTCGGAAATACCGGTGGGAGACTAAAAAGCAAAATCAGGCCACGGCGCCCTGGCCGTCCAGTTGCATCATCAGCTCCTCCCACTCGGCGGTGAGAGAGGCCAACTGCTCGCGCAGTTCACCGGCCAGGGCAAGCAGCCGCTCGGTTTCGGCGGCCGAGACGTAGACGGCCAACTGCTGGCTGGTGTGGGCCAGCGCGGCCTCGACGCGGGGGACTTCCTCCTCCAAAAAGGCGGAGCGCTCCTCCATCTGCTTCTGCCGGATGGGGTTCAGGCGGCGGGGGCGGTCTGGGGCAGGGGATTCTTCAGGACTGGGAATGGTTGCGGCGGGATCGGGATTCGACGCAGATTGAAATAACGGCCGAACCGCAGGTCCTTCGCTGCGCTCAGGATGACAGTCCAGTTGAGAAGCGGCGGCCTGCGCCTCCTTCCAGCGCAGGTAGTCCTCGTAGTTGCCCTCGTGGCTGGTGACCGCGCCGTCTTCGACCGCGAGCATGCGCGTGGCCAGCCGGTCAATGAAATCGCGGTCGTGAGAGACGAAGACCACCGTGCCCGTGAAGGCCGCCAGAGCCTCCAGGAGCACGTCCTTGGCGCGCATGTCGAGGTGGTTGGTGGGCTCGTCCAAAAGCAGGAAATTCGAGGGCGAAACCAGAATCCGCGCCAGGGCATAGCGGTTGCGCTCGCCGCCCGAGAGCACGCCCAGCGGCTTGAAGACATCGTCGCCGCGAAAGAGAAAACAGCCCAGGAGCGAGCGCAGTTCGACCTCGGGCACCTTCAGCGCGGCCCGGCTGATGTCGTCCAGCATGCGTGACTCGCCATCGAGCACCTTGTACTGGTCCTGGGCAAAGTACTCGGCGAGGACGTTGTGGCCCAGCTTGACCCGGCCGGCGGTGGGAGCCTCGACGCCGGTCAGCAGGCGAATCAGCGTGGACTTGCCCGCGCCGTTCACGCCCACGAGGGCCACGCGGTCGCCGCGCTCGATGCTGAAACGCACGCCTTGGAGCACCTGCTTGGGACCGTAGCTCTTCGCCAGGCCCTCGGCCTCCACCACCATCCGCCCCGAGAGCGGCGGCTGGGGAAACCGGAAGTGGATCACCGGCTCCTCTTCGGGAAGCTCAATGCGCTCGATCTTCTCCAGCTCCTTGATGCGGCTCTGCACCTGCTTGGCCTTGGTGGCCTGAGCGCGAAAGCGGCTGATGAAGGCTTCCAGGTGCTCGATCTGAATGCGCTGGTTACGGTAGGCGGCCTCCAATTGCGTCCGCCGCTCGTCCTTCTGGCTGAGATATTTTGTGTAATTTCCCTGGTAGATGTTCAGCCGCTTGTTCCAGATCTCCACGGTCCGGTCGATGGTCACATCGAGAAAGTAGCGGTCGTGGGAGATGAGAATGTAGCCGAAGGGATACGTTCGCAGGTAGTCTTCGAGCCAGTTACGGGTTTCGAGGTCTAAATGATTCGTCGGCTCGTCGAGCAGGAGAAGATTCGGCTTGGCCAGCAGCAGCTTGGCCAGCGCAATGCGCATCTGCCAGCCGCCTGAGAACTCATCGGTCTGCCGCGCCCAGTCCTCCTTGCCGAAGCCGAGGCCGGTCAGCACCGCGCCGACCTGCGCGTCCAGGGCGTAGCCGTCGAGCGAGTGGAAGCGCTCCTGGAGCAGGGAGTAGCGCTCGGCCACGGCCTCGTACTCGGGACCCTCGTGGTCGAGCACGGCCAGTTGCCCACCGAGCCGCTCGACCTCGCGCTCCATCTCGCGCAGCTCGTCGAAGACCGTCAGGCACTCGTCGAAGACCGTGCGGCCGGCCAGTTGCAGCCCCTCCTGGGGCAGGTAGCCAATGCTCATGCCGCGGGTTTGCTCGACGGCGCCGTAGTCGAGCGTTTCCAGGCCGGCCAAAACCTTCATCAGCGTGGATTTACCGGTGCCATTGGCGCCAACGAGCGCGGTTTTTTCGCGCGCGCGGATCAGCCAGTTGGCCTCCAGGAAGAGAATTCGCGGCCCAAAGCGCTTGCCGGCATTTTGTAGAGAGAGCATCAGTTTCTATTTTCGCAGAACGGCAGGAGAATTTTTGCGGAACAGAAGGCGCGGGCTGAAGGTGCAGCAGATTTGCCGCTGAATTTCGGCCAGAGGCGCGCTCCCGGGATCGCCGCCGCCTGGGCCCTCATGCTGCCCGTGGCGGCGTTGCTCTCGGAGGCGCTTTTCTGGCTCTTCCTTCAATTCACTCACTAGATGCATTTTCGGAAATTGTGTAGACCTGGATTGCATTGGTATCCCACCCATTTCAGCAACAAACGCGGAAATGGATGGGGCACGGGAGTCTACAGTAAAAGCGAAAATGCTCTAAGACGGCTTTTTCACTCGTAGAAGCGTTTTTCAGGCTTTTCAGGGTGTTCGGCGCTGCCGGACGCCCTTTTTAGCGCCCTTCGAGGGACGATAGAGCCTCAATCCATGCGCGGCGCGCCTCGACTTCCGGTACGATACAGGAAGCACCTATTGCAGTATGAGCCTGAAATCCAAGCTGGAAGCAGTCATTTACGCCGCGGAGGAGCCGGTCACCCTGGCCCAGCTCGCCGCCCTTTTTGCCGCCGACGCCCTCGAATGGAAGGCGCTCGAAGAGGCTGCGTCTGCTGAGGCCGCCGCTGAGGAGGCCCAACCCCTGCCCCTGGTGAACGGGGAGTTCGCCTACATCGAGCAGGAAAGGGTTCTGGAGCCGGTTCTCGCGGATTCTGTTCCACAAGAGATGGAAGGCGTTCCCGCCGAGCAATCCGCTGCGACGCTGGCAGAGGCAGGCCCGGAGCCGGACGCCGAGGCTGCCGTCGAGGCTAGTCCGGCCGTGGAACCCTATTTTGCCGCTAAGGCCAATCCAGAGGCTGAGGCCAATCCAGCCACGGAGGCCAGCTCCGAGGCTAATTCGGAAGCCGATTTGGCCGACGCTGTCGCCGCTCCTTCCATGGCGGGAGAGAAATCTGGCGAAGGCACGCCCGCTCCCGCCGCGGAGGCCGTGGCCAGCGCTGAATCCGAGGCCCGGCGGCTGGCTCGGCTGCGCGACCGCGAGGTTCGCGCCATTCTTCGCCGATTGCTCGACGAACTGATCGCCTCCTGCGCCGCCGACGGCCGCGGCGTCGAAATCCGCGAGATCGCGGGCGGCTACCGCATGGCCACCAAGCCGGAGTGCCACGACGCGGTCCGGCTCTTTGTCAAAAGCCTCAAACCGGCGCTCAAGCTCTCGCTGCCGGCTCTGGAGACCCTGGCCGTCATCGCCTACAAGCAGCCGGTCACCGCGCCCGAGGTCAACGAAATTCGTGGCGTGGATTCCTCCGGCGTCTTCGGCTCGCTGCTGGCCCGCAAGCTGATTTCGACAGCCGGCCGCAAGCCGGTCATCGGCCGGCCCATCCTCTACAAAACCACCCGCGAGTTCCTGCTCCGCTTCGGTCTGAAGGACGTCTCCGAGCTGCCCTCGATAGAAGAGTTCGAGAAGATGGCCGCCAGCGAACTCGATGAACCGGAAACCAGAGAGGAACCGGCGCAAGAGCTGCCGAATCCTGCCGCGGGCCCCGAATTCGACGAGGCCGCCAGCGAGGAACCGGGCGAGGAGTTGGAAGACTCGTCGACCGAGGGTCTGGAATCGCAAACGGAAATCATTGAACCCACTTTCCCCATTGAGACCGCCGAGACGGCGGTCAGCAACGAACCCACCAACCCCGCAGAGGCCGCTCCTGCTGCGCCTCCCCCCACAGAGCAGGAAGAAACTGAGACGTTCCGCAATGAAGAAAAAGAAAATTGACCTTGAGACCGGCCCCAGCGAACCAGAGTTGACTCAGCCCGAATCGACCGAACCAGAATCGACTGAACAGAAGTTGGAAGCCCCGCCCAAAATCGAGGCGGAAGCGGCCGTCGAGACCGCGCCCGAAACTGCCATTGAGGCTGAGGAGGAGAAAGAACTCCAAGCGGAAGAGCAACTTGAAGCCGAAGGGGTTGAAGCCGAGTCCGAGGCTGAGGGGGAAAACGAGGCCGAGAACGAAGTGGAAGCCGAAGACGGCCCCGAGCCTGAATCCGAGGTCGAAGCTGAAGACCGCTCCCAGCCCGAGTCAGAACCCGAGTCAGAAGACAACTCTGAGTCCGAGGCTGACTCCGAGATGGCTGCAGAGTCTGAAGAAGCAGAGGAAGATGAGTCCGAGCCCGGCGCCAATTCCAAGCCGCGCCCTCCCGCCAAGCTGGAGCGGCTGCAGAAGATTCTGGCGGCCGCGGGCGTGGCCAGCCGGCGCAGCGCCGAGGCGATGATCGAGCAGGGTCGAGTGCAGGTTAACGGCAAGGTGGTCACCGAACTGGGGACCAAGGCCGACGCCGGCCGCGACCACATCCGCGTGGACGGCAAGCTGCTGCAAGGGGCCGAGCGGCTGCGCTACTTTGTCCTCAACAAACCCAAGGGTTTCGTCACCACCGTAAAGGACCCCGAGGGCCGGCCCACGGTGATGCAGTTCTTCGACAAGATGAAGGAGCGGCTTTACCCGGTCGGCCGCCTGGACTACATGAGCGAGGGGCTGCTGGTGGTCACCAACGACGGCGATCTGGCCAACCGGCTGACCAAGGCCTCCTCGGGCGTGGAGAAAACCTACCTGGTCAAGGTCGCCGGCCAGCCTACAGAGGCTGAACTCGACATTCTGCGCGGCGGCGTTGCCATCGAACGCGGCAAACCGGGTTCGAGCAAGGTGCGCACCTCGCCAGCTCGCATCCGCCAGGTCCGCCAGGGCGACAACCCCTGGTACGAAGTAGTTCTAGTCGAAGGCCGTAACCGCGAATTGCGCAAAATGTTCGAGGAGATCGGCCATTTTGTCGAAAAAATCCGCCGCGTCGGTTATGGCCCGCTGGTCCTCGACCAGGAGCCGGGCAACCTGCGCGAATTGCAGCCGGAGGAGCTCGAGCGGCTGCGCCTGGCCGCCGAGGGAAAGCTGCGCACCCCAAAATCGAAGGATCTGCGCCGCCGCAATGCCGCCGATGCCGGCCGTTTGCCGACGGTTTTGCCCAAGCCCAGCGGCCGCCCGCACTTGCCCAATCAGACTTCCGCCACGGCCGGGACAAAGGCTCCAGGGACGAAGGCTGCCCGCTTCGGTGACGATCGCCCGAAAAAAACCTTTGGCGCAGGGCGCCCCAGCCGCGGCACAGGTCAATTTGCCAAGAGTGGCGGCAAGCCCTTCCGTCCGGCGCGGCCCGGCGAAGAGGGATTCCGTCCCGCCGCCGGACGGACCTCCGCCCCCAATCCCGTGCGGAGCTTTTCCCATGAGGAGGGCGACCGTTCCCCGCGGACTGGAGCCGGCGATTCGGCCCCCTTTGGCTCTGCCCGGCCAGCCGGTCGCAGCTTTGACCGAGCGTATGACCGGCCCGGTGGGCCTCCCGCTTCGCGTCCCTCCGCGCGCCCGGAAGGACGTCCAGCCTGGAAGAAGGATGAAGACCGCCCCGCGCGTCCAACGGAGCGGTTTGCCGCTGGCGCAAGCGATGCCGGGCGGCCCTTCAAGGCCAAACCAACTTGGAAGAAGCCCGAAGGCCAGGATCGAACCGGCCGACCAGCCTTCAAGAGCCCCGCTCCACCCCGCCGCGAAGCCCGAGACTTCGACGAGGATCTTGGCCCGGTGAGGCCTCCCAATCTTCACATCGAGGAGATTCAGTCCGATCGGCCGGGCCCGGCGCGTTCTGGGACGAGGCCTTCGAGCGCTCCTCGCTTCAACGCAACCGGCTCCAGCTCAAGCCGGCCCACTTCAAGCCGCTCCGGTGCTGGTCGCCCCAGCTCTCCTCGGTCGTACTCCGACCGGCCCCGTCCCAGCCGTTCCGCCTCCGAGGGGGCTGCTTCCTCGGCCCACTCCGGCGCAGCCAAGCCCTTCCGCGGCGAAGGCGGCCTGACGCGCCCCTTCACCACCAGCAGTGGAATACCCCGCGCGGGCGGCGCGCGTCCCAGCAGCAAGCCAGGCAGAGCGGCCCGGCCAGGTGGGGGCCGTTCCTATGGAGCGCCTTCGGACAGATCGTCCTCGCGCGGACCGGCTTCCGGCCGGTCAGCTTCGAGCTCGCGGCCCAGCTCCGGCCCCCGTTCGTCCAGTTCGTCCAGTTCATCCAGTTCGCCTCGGCCCTACACGCCGCGCACCGAGAGCGCCTCCGACTATCGCCCCACCAAGGCAAAGCCCTACCCTAGCTCCACTTCGCGCGCCGAAAGAAAAGCTGGCCCCGACTGGAAGAGCAAACCCAGCTTCGGCGGTTCCGGTAAACCCGCCTCCGGCTCGCGGGCCGGCTCCAAACCTGGCGGGCACAAGCCGGGCGGCTTCTCCAAATCTGGCTACAAAGCCAAATCCGCTGGCTCGGGAGCCAAACGCACCGGCCCTCGTCCCGGCGGAAAACGCCCCGGCGGCGCATCGGGAGGAAAGAAGCGCGGCTAGCAAAAACCCGGGCCTGAAGGCCCCGCTTATTCGCTAGCTTTCAGGGGGCTAAAGCCCCCTGCTCCCTCCAGAATCTCCGATTTCAACTGTAGTACTAAGAATCTGCTCTAAAACTGGCTTTTGCGGCGGCAGATTCTGCGCGCGTTGCCAGCGGGAAGCTCTTTTCTGCCTGCTCGCAACGCCGCGATGAGGCAATAAAGCCGACTCAATTGAAGCTGGATTTCACAATTTACCGGCGCCAGCCCTGCCTCTGCCTAGCTGGCGCATTGAATTTCCTTGGATTTCGCCGTATGATAACGATGCAGACGAGTTTGTCCGCCAGATTTGCCGTGAGTACGCCGGCTGGCGGAGAGATGAGTGGGCTTACAGCCCACTTTTTATTTGCGGCAAAGGCTTGGGTTCAGGGCAGGTTTTGAAGGCCCCAAAACCGAGAATCGGGGCCGGGAATCGGAACCGGGCGGAAGAGCCGGGAATAAGGCCGTTCAATGGACGGCCAAGGGAACGATGGCAATCAAGCTGGAAGCAATTCGATCGGCGGCTTCGCGAGTGGCTGCTTCACATGGGCTGGAGGTGGTGAACATTGAGTTCATCGGCCCATCGAAGGAGCAGACCTTGCGCGTTTTTCTCGAGAAAAACGCCGAGCAGCGGGCACGGTTGAAGGCAGCGATTGCGGCAGGAGCAGCGCAAAAGGCCGGAGCGGTTGAAGAGATTGGGACGGGCGCGGTTGAGGCTGAAGAGGCCAAGGCAGAGGTCGCCAGAGACGAAAGCGAGACTCTGCTGAAGCGGCTCGTTCAACAGGTTCGGGAAGGCGAGTTGAGCCTTGACCGCCTGGAGCAGCTTTCGGGGATTACCCACGAGGATTGTGCCGCTTTCAGTCGTGATTTTGGAGTTTTGCTGGACGTGGAAGATCTGGTTCCAGGCGCTGAGTACACGCTCGAAGCCAGTTCTCCGGGGTTGGACCGCAAGCTGACCAAACCGGAGGATTTTCAACGGTTTACTGGCAGCCTGGTGAAGGTGCAGACCTTCGAGCCAATTCGCAACAACCGGCACTGGCAGGGACGATTGACGGCTGGAACGGGCAGCATAGCCGGCGCGGCGATTACGCTTGATTTGAATGCGGTCAAGCAGAACAGCAAGAGCCGGAAGGCCGGCGTGAGTGTGGTTGAGATTTCGCTGGAGAACATCGAGAAGGCGCAACTGGTGCCGGAAATTTGAAGAAGCAGGGACGTAGGAACTAGGGAATAGGGACTAGGCAATAGCAAGAGGATGGGCGATGGGATTTTCTGCGGACGGGTTTTTCTAGTCCCTAGTCCCTGAGTCCCTAGTCCCTCTAACAACTGAACCGGCGCGGGCCCCAAAGGCCTCCGCCGTAAGCGAACCACCGAGAGAGCAAGCAAAGTATGGCCAGCGTTTTGTACCAGAGCATCGAGCTCTTGAGTCAGGAAAAGGGCATCGATCCGGAGATCGTCGTGGGAGCCGTCGAGGAGGCCATTGCCTTGGCCACGCGCAAGTTTTACAAGACCCAGGAGAATATGCGCGGCGAGCTCAACAAGGAGACCGGTGAGATCACGGCCTACATTTACAAGACCGTTGTGGCCGACGACGAGCCCATCGAGGATCCGCTGAACCTGATTACGCTCACCGAGGCCAAGCAACTGGCTCCGGACGCGGAGGTGGGCAGCGAGATTCGCACCTACAAGGACACCAGCCCGCTGGGCCGCATCGCCGCGCAACTTGCCAAGCAGGTCATTTTTCAAAAGGTTCGCGAGGCCGAGCGCGACACGGTCTACAACGAGTACGCCCACCGCGAGAAGGAAGTGCTGAACGCCACCGTGAAGCGGATCGAGGGCCAGGACATCATCTACGATCTGGGCAAGGCTGAGGCGCGCTGCCCCAAGAGGGAGCAATCGCGGCTGGAGCAGTTTCCATCGGGGAACGGGTGCGCGTGGTTCTGCTCAAGGTGGACCGCGCCGCCAAGGGGCCGCAGGTGATCGTCTCCAGGGCCGCGCCGGAACTGGTGCAGAATCTCTTTCAATCCGAAGTCCCGGAGATCTACGACAACACCGTGACCATCAAGGCCATCGCCCGCGAGGCCGGCGAGCGCACAAAAATTGCGGTTCAGTCCCGCGACAAGGACGTGGACCCGGTGGGCGCCTGCGTGGGCATGAAGGGCATGAGGGTGCAGTCGATCATCCGCGAGCTGCGCGGGGAAAAAATCGACATTATCGAGTATTCCGACGAGATTACGACCTTTGCCGAGAAGGCTTTGCAGCCGGCCAAGGTCAGCCGCGTCTCGATTGCCGACCTGGCTGACAAGCAGTTGGAAGTGATCGTCGACGACACGCAGCTCTCGCTGGCTATCGGCAAGAAGGGGCAGAATGTGCGCCTGGCGGCCAAGCTGCTGGGCTGGAAGATCGACATCAAGAGCGAAGAGGAGAAGCGGCAGGAGGTCGAGCAGCAGATGCAGGACCTCACCGGTGGACCCTCGACGCCCATCGAGCAGGTGGCGGAACTGGGCGACGCGATTATCCAAAAGCTGGTCGCCGCCGGTATTACCACCGTCGAGGCGCTGGCCGACATGACGCCCGAGCAGCTCGAAGAGATTCCCGGCATCGGCGAAAAGACGCTGGAGCGCATCAGCGTGGCCGTGCGCCACTACTTCGGCCGCTTTGAAGAGGGCGAGGAGGGCCACATACCCGAAATTGCGGAGGCGGAAAACGCGGAAGCGGAGTCCACTGAAGCCGAAGGCGCCGAGACGGCCGTCAGCGAGGAAGATCGCGAAGCGGTGCTGGAGACGGACGCGGCGGAGGCGGAAAACGACGCCGCGGTCATCACCGAAGCGGAGAACGTACGCGCCGCCGAAGATGAGACTGCCGATGATGTCGAAAATGCCGGCTCTATCGAAGAGGATGCGGAAGAATACCGCAACCAGGCCGAAGAGGCCGTCGAGGACATTCCTCCCGCCGATGAGGCGGAAGTGGAAACTTTGGAAGATCGTCCGGCGGAGTCGCTTGAGGAAGACGCTCAAAGCGCGGAAGAGCCGCTGCTGGAAGAGAACGAAACCGAAAGCACCACCAAGGACGAGCAGGCGGCCGAAGAGGATCAGGCGTAAGATGCGCCGCGATCTTTCAGGCCAATCAGGTAATCAGGGAAGTTTCAAGAGCAGCCAATGCCATGAGGTAGCCATGAGCGACTAAGGGCATAGGGCTGGCAGAATTTGAAAAGAGGCGGATGAGTAAGGTTCGAATCAACGATCTCGCGCGCGAGATGGAAGTCAAGAGCCGACGGATTCTTGACGTATTGGCAGAGCTCGGCCTGGCCACCGGCAAGACCCATTCCAGTTCGCTGGAGGCTGACGAAGCGGAGAAGGTGCGCGCGCATTTTGAGCGTGGCTCGCGGAGCGCGAAGAGCGCCAGCACGCAGGCCTCTCGCGCCCCACAGGGCATTGCGCCCAAGATTGATCTCTCGCATATATCCAAGCCCGGCGATGTGCTGAAGGCCGTTCTGGCCAAGAAACAGGAACTGAATCCAGAGGTCCGGCACACTCCCGCGCCAGCAAAGCCAGCGGTGGCGGCTCCGGCCGCTGTTGCCGCCGCGCCGGCCCGCCCGGAGCCGCGCAGGATCGTCCCGCAGCCTCGCTCCGCGCCGCCGATTATTTCTATTGCGCCGCCTCCGCCGCCCGCCATTGCCTCCCATCCGCCGGCCAGGCCGGTGGTCGCCAAGGCTCCGGCAGGCGCAGTGGTTGCGCAGCGCCCGGCCGTCGCCGTTGCGCCCCCCGCGGTGACGGTGGTGGTCAAGCCGCCGGCCGCTTCGGCCACTGTGGCCCACGAAGAGCCGCCGCGCGCCAGCGAACTGGCGGCCGCTGTCAAGCCGTCGGCCGAGCCTGTTGCCACTCACACGGTTGAGGCTGCCGCGCCGCCCGCTGCAACTCCAGAACGGGTTGCGCCCGCCGCCGTCGCCGCGACGCCCGAAGCCCCTGTGGCGCCAGCAACGGCTGCCCCGGCTGCTGCAGTTCCGGTTGTCGAGGCCGCCGAATCCGCCGCCAAGCCTGTTGTGATTGCCGCCCCGCCGACTGCCGAAGCCGCCGCGGGTGCGCCCGCACAAGCAGCTCCAGCCGTGGCCGAAACTGCGCCCGCCCCGGCCACAACCGCTGCCACAGCAGCGACTTCCACCGCCCCTCCGCAGCAACTCACCGTGGCGCAGCAAGCCGCGCAAGGCACCAGAGGGCACGCGCACATTGCATCGCCCACCGCGGCGCATCCCGCCCGGCGCGTGGTGATGCCGCAAACCGGCCCCCGTCCGGTTTACAAGGCGCCTCCCGTGGTCGCCCCGCCCCCGCCGCAGCCGAATACCGGAACCTCCGCGGGCATCATTCAGCGTGGCCGGCCGATTTACGACCGTAGACCCTCCGGCGGACCAGGCGGCTATCCCCAGCGCACACCGGGAGGCGCTCCGGGAGCGGGAGGCCAGTTCGCTGGCGGTCCGCGTCCCAAGCACCCCACCCGCACCACGCCTGGCGGCTACGCCGGAACAGGCGCGCCCGGCGCGCCTGGAGCACGTCCCGGCTATGCTGCTCGCCCCGGTGGACCACCTCGTCCGGGCTTTGGAGCTCGTCCTGGCGCGGGCGGCGCACCGCCCACCGGCGAAGCGCCTCGTCCGCAGCGCGCTCCGGCCAGGGGCCGCGGCGGCCGCCAGCAATATCCCAAGACCAAGGAAGGCCCGATGAAGGGCTTTGTGCCGCCGCCACGTTATGGCGGAGTGCACTACGGCACTGAACCGCTGCCCATCACCCGCGAAGTCACCGTCACCGAGGGCATCAGCGTCAAGGATTTGGCCGAAAAGCTCGAAGTCCGCGCCAAGGATTTGATCGCCACGCTGCTGATGAGCGGCATTTTCGTCACCGTCAACCAGTCCCTCGACGCCGAGATGGTCAAGGACGTGGCCGCCAAGTTCGGCGCCGCGGCCACTGTCATCAGCTACGAAGAGGAGATCGCCAACCAGGCCATCGAAGAGGTTCTCGAAGCCGAAAACACGGGCGAGCTCGAGGTTCCCCGTTCGCCTGTGGTCACCGTCATGGGCCACGTCGATCACGGCAAGACCTCACTGCTCGACGCCATCCGCAAGACCGACGTGGCGGCTGGCGAGGCCGGCGGCATCACCCAGCACATCGGCGCCTACAAGGTGAAGTTTGCCAAGGAAGGCTCTCCGGCCTCCGGTCGCGAGATCGTCTTCCTCGACACTCCGGGCCACGAGGCCTTCACCCGCATGAGAGCCCGCGGCGCCAAGGTCACCGACATTGTGGTGATCGTGGTGGCCGCCGACGACGGCGTCATGCCGCAGACCCTGGAGGCCATCGACCACGCCAAGGCGGCCGACGTGCCCATCATCGTGGCCGTCAATAAGATCGACAAGCCCGACGCCAACCCGGAGCGCGTCAAGAAGCAGCTCGCCGACCGCGGCCTGATTCCTGAAGAGTGGGCCGGCGCCGGCGAGGGCACGGTCTTCGTCGAGGTCTCGGCCAAGAAGCAGATCAACCTGGACCTGCTGCTGGAGATGATCTGCCTGGTCTCCGACATCAAGGCCCCCAAGGCCACCCCCGGACGCAAGGCTGTGGGCTCGGTGCTCGAGGCCAAGCTGGATCGCGGCCGCGGCGCCGTGGCCACGGTGCTGGTTCAGGATGGAACCCTCCACCTCAACGACAGCTACATCGTCGGCAACACCTTCGGCAAGGTCCGCGCCATGTTCGACGATCGCGGCCGCGCCATCGAGGAGGCCGGTCCCTCGACCCCAGTCGAAGTGCTGGGCCTGGAGGCCATGCCCGACTCCGGCGACACCTTCCTGGTGGTTGCCGATCGCGACAAGGCCAAGGGCATTGCCCAGTACCGCAAGATGAAGGAGCGCGACGCTCAACTGGCCAAGAGCTCCCGCGTTTCGCTCGAGGGCCTGGCCGAGCAGATTCGCACCGCCGGCGTCAAGGATCTGGGGCTGATTATCAAGGGCGATGTGACCGGCTCGGTCGAGGTGCTGGCCGATTCGCTGGTCCGCATGTCCACCGAGAAGGTGCGCGTCAAGGTCATCCACAGCGGCGTCGG
>Ga0182013_10006087_pt1 | contig 13796 bp, 7 predicted proteins | sample 612S2MmetaG_FD_120487 | JGI IMG/M metagenome (GOLD analysis project Ga0182013, IMG submission 120487) | Permafrost microbial communities from Stordalen Mire, Sweden - 612S2M metaG | ecosystem: Environmental > Terrestrial > Soil > Wetlands > Permafrost | place: Sweden: Stordalen | collected... | reverse complement strand
TCTCGGCGCTGCACACCGATCTGATGCGCCGGACGGTTTTCCGCGATCTCGATCTGGTCTGTCCCGGCCGCATCACCAACAAGACCAACGGCATCACCTTTCGTCGCTGGCTGATCGAGTGCAATCCGCGACTGGCCAAGATCGTGACCGCCGTCGCCGGCGAGAGGGCGTTCGACGACCCGAGCGCCCTGCGCGCACTCGCCATGCACGCCGACGATCCCGCGCTGCAGGAGCAGGTCGCGCTCGCCCGGCGCGCCAACAAAGTCGAACTCGCGCGCGTGATCGCCGAGACGCTGAACCTGCGCGTCGATCCCGACGCGATGTTCGACGTGCAGGTCAAGCGCATCCACGAATACAAGCGGCAGCTTCTCAACATCCTCGAGACGATCGCCCGCTACAACACCATCCGCGCCAACCCGACGATCGATTTCGCGCCGCGAGTGAAGATTTTCGCCGGCAAGGCGGCGGCGAGCTACGCGCAAGCCAAGCTGATCATCAAGCTGGCGATCGACGTCGCCCGCGTCGTCAATTCCGACCCGACCGTGCGTGGCCTGCTCAAGGTCGTCTTCCTGCCCAACTACAATGTTTCGCTGGCTGAAACGATCATGCCGGCGGTCGACCTTTCCGAACAGATTTCGACCGCAGGCATGGAGGCGTCCGGCACCGGCAACATGAAGATGGCGCTCAATGGCGCGCTGACGGTCGGCACGCTCGACGGCGCCAATGTCGAGCTGAAGGAACTCGTCGGCGACGACAACATCTTCATCTTCGGCTTGACCGCCGCCGAGGTCGAGGCGGCGCGCGCGGTCGGCATCGATTCGAGCGAACGCATCGCCGCGTCGCCGATCCTGCGCGGCGCGGTCGACGAAGTCGCCGCCGGAGTCTTTTCCCCTGACGACCGCGGCCGCTACCAAGGCCTGGTCGACCCCCTCACTCACCACGACTACTTCATGGTTTGCGCCGACTTCGACGCCTATTGGGCGACGCAGCTCAGGATCGACGAAGCCTGGCGCGACAAGAAGCGGTGGCGGCGCTCGAGCATCTTGAACACCGCCAACGTGGGCTGGTTCTCGTCCGATCGCGCCATCGCGGAATATGCGAGCGAGATATGGAACGCTCCGTTCCGGCCGCTCGCCTGATTTCAGGGGGGCGAAATGGTTGAATTCGCGGCGAGCGACAGGGAGGGTTGGCGGGCGAAGCCGGCTGACGTCGAAGCGATCTGCGCCGCGCGGCATCCCGACCCGTTCGCCATCCTCGGGCCGCATGTGACCCGCGCCGGGTGGGCGATCCGCGCGTTCGTCCCCGACGCCGTCGGCGTCAAGGCGGCGACGCGCGACGGCGCGCCGCTCGCCGACCTCGTACGACGATCGGGCGACTTCTTCGAGGGTCTGGCGCCCGATGCGGGCGAGCGCCCCGCCTATCGCCTCGAAGTCGCGCGGGTCGACGGCGTCGAGATCTGCGAGGATCCCTACGCCTTCGGTCCCGTGCTCGGGCCGCTCGACGAGCACCTGCTGATCGAAGGCGCGCATCGCCAGCTCTACCTCCGGCTCGGCGCCCAGCTCGCCCGCCACGAGGGCGTCGACGGCGTCGCCTTCGCGGTTTGGGCTCCCAACGCCCGACGCGTCTCGGTGGTGGGCGACTTCAACCGTTGGGACGGCCGCCGCTCGCAGATGCGCAAACGTCTCGACAGCGGCCTATGGGAAATCTTCGTGCCCGGCCTCGGCGCCGGGGCGGTCTACAAATACGAAGTCCTCGGCGGCGACGGCGCGCTGCTGCCGCTCAAGGCCGACCCGTTCGGCTTCGCCGCCGAATTGAGGCCGTCCACCGCCTCGATCGTCGCCGACACCGCGCACTTCGAATGGACCGACGCGGACTATCTCGAGCGGCGCCGGCAGTGCGAGCCCCGACGCAGGCCGATGACGATCTTCGAGGTTCATCTCGGCTCGTGGCGGCGCGGCCCCGACAACCGCTTCCTCACCTACGACGAGCTCGCCGACGAGCTGATCCCCTACGTCACCGGACTCGGCTTCACCCATCTCGAGCTGCTGCCGGTCACCGAGCATCCGCTCGACGAATCGTGGGGCTACCAGCCGATCGGGCTGTTCGCGCCGACACGCCGCTTCGGCGAGCCGGACGGCTTCGCGCGCTTCGTCGACCGCGCCCACGCCGCCGGGCTCGGCGTGATCCTCGATTGGGTGCCGGCCCACTTCCCCACCGACGCGCACGGCCTCGCCCGGTTCGACGGCGGCCCGCTCTACGAGCATGCCGATCCGCGTCGCGGCTTCCATCCCGACTGGAACACGGCGATCTACGACTACGGCCGGCGCGAGGTCGCCAATTTCCTCTATGCCAGCGCGCTCTACTGGATCGACCGCTTCCACATCGACGGCCTGCGCGTCGACGCCGTTGCGTCGATGCTCTACCTCGACTATTCGCGCAAGGCCGGCGAGTGGCTGCCCAACGCCGAAGGCGGCAACGAGAACCGCGACGCGATCGCCTTCATCAAGCGCGCCAACGAGCTGGTCTACGGCGCGGCGCCCGGCGCGGTGACGATCGCCGAGGAATCGACTGCGTTCGCCGGCGTTTCGCGGCCGACCGATTCCGGCGGCCTCGGCTTCGGCTTCAAGTGGAACATGGGCTGGATGCACGACACGCTCGACTACATGTCGCGCGATCCGGTCTATCGCCGCTGGAGCCACGACAAGATGACGTTCGGCCTGCTCTACGCCTTCGCCGAGAACTTCATCCTGCCGATCTCGCACGACGAAGTCGTTCACGGCAAAGGCTCGCTGGTCGGCAGAATGCCGGGCGACGAATGGCAGCGCTTCGCCAACGTCCGCGCCTATCTGGCCTTCATGTGGGGCCACCCGGGCAAGAAGCTGCTGTTCATGGGCCAGGAATTTGGCCAGACGGGCGAGTGGAACTCCCACGAGGCGCTGCCGTGGTGGCTACTGGATTTCTGGCCGCATCAGGGCGTGCAAGGGTTGGTCCGCGACCTCAACCACTTCTATCGCAATACGCCGGCGCTCTACGCCCGCGACTGCGAGTCGGAGGGTTTCCGGTGGATTGTCGTCAACGACGAATCCCAGTCGGTGTTCGCCTTCCTGCGCATGGGCGAAGCGAACGATCCCCCGGTCGCCGTCGTCTGCAACTTCACACCCGAGGTGCGCAACGCCTACCGCATCGGTTTGCCGCGCGCCGGCGACTGGAAAGAGGCGCTCAACACCGACTCGCAGGACTACGGCGGCTCCAACGTCGGCAATCTTGGCCAGGTCGTCGCCGAGCCTCGGCCGCTGCATGGCCTGCCGGCCTCGGCGGCGCTGACCCTGCCGCCGCTCGCCACCCTGTTCCTGACTTGCGAGGAGTCATGACCGCTCGCCGCAAACCAGAACACAGCCGCCGGGAGGAATGAACCATGGCCGCGAACTACTCGAGACCTGACCCCGGGATCAGCCCGCCTTACTCGCGACACGCGATGGCCTACGTGCTCGCTGGCGGACGCGGCAGCCGGCTGCTGGAGTTGACCGATCGCCGGGCCAAGCCGGCCGTCTATTTCGGCGGCAAGGCGCGCATCATCGACTTTGCGCTGTCCAACGCGCTCAACTCCGGCATCCGTCGCATTGCGGTGGCGACGCAATACAAGGCGCACAGCCTGATCCGTCACCTTCAGCGGGGCTGGAACTTCCTCAGGCCGGAGCGTAACGAGAGTTTCGACATTCTGCCCGCCTCGCAGCGTGTCTCGGAGACGCTGTGGTATCTCGGCACCGCCGACGCCGTCTATCAGAACATCGACATCATCGAGAGCTACGCGCCGCACTACATGGTCGTGCTCGCCGGCGACCACATCTACAAGATGGACTACGAAAAGATGCTGCAGCAGCACGTCGAGGCGGGCGCCGACGTGACGGTGGGTTGTCTCGAGACGTCGCTCGAGGAGGCGCAGGGCTTTGGCGTCATGGGGGTCGACGAAAGCGATCGCATTCTCACCTTCCTCGAAAAGCCGAAGAACCCGCCGCCGATGCCGGGCAACCCGAATGCGGCCTTGTGCAGCATGGGCATCTACGTCTTCGAGACGAAGTTCCTGATCGACCAGTTGCACCGCGACGCGGCCGACCCGAATTCGTCGCACGATTTCGGCAAAGACGTCATTCCCTATCTCGTCGCCAACGGCAAAGCGGTCGCCCATCATTTCTCGCGCTCTTGCGTCGTCGACGCCGAAAGGCCGAAGATCTACTGGCGCGACGTCGGAACCGTCGACGCCTACTGGGAATCCAACATCGACCTCACCGACATCGTGCCCGAACTCGACCTCTACGACCGCGCCTGGCCGATCTGGACCTACAGCGAGATCTCGCCGCCGGCGAAGTTCGTCCATGACGGCGACGGCCGGCGCGGCGTCGCCATTTCGTCGCTGGTGTCGGGCGGGTGCATCATTTCCGGCGCAGCGGTGTCGCGTTCGCTGCTGTTCACCGGGGCGCGGGTCCATTCCTATTCGATCATCCACGAGGCGGTGTTGCTGCCCTATTCGCAGATCGGACGCGGCGTGCGGATCAAGAAGGCGGTTATCGATTCCGGCGTCGTCATTCCCGACGGGCTGGTGGTCGGCGAGGATCCCGAACTCGACGCCAAGCGCTTCCGCCGAACGGAGGGCGGCGTGACCCTCATCACCCAGCCGATGCTCGACAAGCTGGCGAAATGACCGCGACCGCCGTTCTTTCCGTCGCCTCCGAAATCTATCCGCTGATCAAGACCGGCGGCCTCGCCGACGTCGCCGGGGCGCTGCCGGCCGCGCTGGCGCGCGAAGACGTCGTCATCCGCACCCTGCTGCCGGGCTATCCGGCGGTGATGAGCAAGCTCGAATCCGCCGAGCCGGCGCGCGCCTATCCAAGCCTGTTCGGCGGCCCGGCCAACGTGCTGGCCGGGCGCGCCGCCGGGTTGGACCTCTTCGTCGTCGAGGCGCCGCACCTGTTCGACCGGATCGGCAATCCCTATCTCGGCCCCGACGGACGGGATTGGGGCGACAACGCCCTGCGATTCGCCGCGCTGGCGCGGGTCGGCGCCGATCTCGGCAAGGGCGCGATCCCCGGATATACGCCCGACATCGTCCACGCCCACGACTGGCAGGCGGCGCTGGCGCCGGTCTACCTCCACTACGACGGCGGGCCCCGTCCGAAAACGGTCCTCACCATCCACAATCTCGCCTTTCAGGGCCATTTCCCTGGGTCGATCCTGCACGCGATCGGTCTGCCGCCGCGCGCAATGTCGATCGACGGGGTCGAGTACTTCCACGGCGTCGGCTATCTCAAGGGCGGCCTGCAATTCGCCGATCGAATCACCACCGTCTCGCCGACCTACGCGCGCGAGATCCTGACCAGCGATTTCGGCATGGCGCTCGACGGCCTGCTTCGCGCGCGCGCGAGCGACGTCGAGGGCATCGTCAACGGCATCGACGACACGGTCTGGAACCCGGCGACCGACGCCGCGCTCGCCGTCAATTACAGCGCCCTGCGGATCGACATGCGCGTGCGCAACAAGGCCGCGCTGCAGCAGCGCTTCGGCCTGACAGTCGCCGCCCAGGCGCCGCTGTTCGGCGTCGTCTCGCGCCTCACGCATCAGAAGGGTCTCGACCTGCTGCTCGAGGAACTGCCCGATGTCGTGGCGCGCGGCGGCCAGCTCGCGCTGCTCGGCTCGGGCGAGAAGCCGCTCGAGGACGGGTTTCGCGCCGCCGCGGCGGCTCATCCCGGTTCGATCGCCTGCATTTTCGGCTATGACGAGGGCCTGTCGCATCTCTTGCAGGCGGGCGTCGACTTCGTGCTCGTCCCGTCGCGTTTCGAGCCTTGCGGCCTCACCCAGCTTTACGGCCTGCGCTACGGCGCGACGCCGATCGTCGCGCGGGTCGGCGGCCTTGCGGACACGGTGATCGACGCCAACGACGCGGCGCTCTCGGCCGGCGTCGCCACCGGGGTGCAATTCGCCCCGCCCTCGACTCCCGCCCTCGCCTACGCGCTCAAGCGCGCCTTCGCGCTCTACGCCGACGACGCGGCGATGCGGCGCACTCGGCTCAACGGCATGCGCGCCGACGTCTCGTGGCGCGGCCCGGCCAAACGTTACGCGGCGCTCTATCGCGCCCTTGCTCGGTCCGAACAATGAATGACGCTGCTTCCGCCGAAACGCCGTTGGGCGTCACCCTCACCGCGGAAGGCGCGGCGATCGCCGTCTACTCGGCGCGCGCCACGGCGATCGACTTCTGCCTTTACGACGCAACGGGGCAGTCCGAGGTCGAGCGTCTGCGGCTGACGCGCGGCGACGACGGCGTTCATCGCGGCGCGCTCGCTGGCGTCGGCGCCGGGGCGCGCTACGGCCTTCGCGCCGAGGGCGCCTATGAACCGCTGCGCGGCGATCGCTTCGACTCCTCCAAGCTGCTCGCCGATCCCCACGCCTATGCGTTCGACCGGCCGTTCACGCTCCATCATTCGATGTTCGCCTTCGGCGAGGACAGCAGTCTTCACGCCCCCAAGGCGATCACGCAGGCGCCGGCGGCGGGCGAACCAGGGCGACTGCGCGTCCCGTGGCCGGAAACCGTCATCTACGAGGCCAATCTGCGCGGCCTGACGCGGCTGCGCGAGGACGTGCCGCCGGAGGCCCGCGGGACCTTTGCTGGCCTCGCCCATCCGGCGATGATCGAGCACTTCAAGCGCCTCGGCGTCACCACCATCGAGCTGATGCCGGCCGACGTCTTCGTCGACGAGCGCCACCTGCCGCCGCTCGGTCTGAGCAACGCCTGGGGCTACAACCCGGTCGTGCTCGGCGCTCCCGATCCGCGCCTCGCGCCGGGGGGCTGGGCGGAAGTGCGCGCCGCCGCCGACGCGTTGCACGCCGCAGGCCTCGAACTCGTGCTCGACGTCGTGCTCAACCACAACGGCGAAAGCGACGAATTGGGTCCGACGCTGTCGTTCCGCGGCCTCGACAACGCCACCTATTTCCGCCTCCTGCCGAACGACGCGGCGCGCTACGTCAACGACACCGGCTGCGGCAATTGCCTCGCGCTCGATCGCCCGCCGGTGGTCGCGATGGCGCTATCGGCGCTCAGGCGCTGGATGACGCTGGGCGGCTTCGACGGCTTCCGCTTCGATCTCGGGACGGCGCTCGGCCGGCGCGACTGGGGCTTCGACAAGCAGGCGCCGCTGTTCCAGGCGATCGCCGCCGACCCGCTGCTGTCGAAGGCGAAGATGATCGCCGAGCCGTGGGACATCGGGCCGGAAGGCTATCGCCTGGGCGCATTCCCCGATTCCTGGGGCGAATGGAACGACCGCTTCCGCGACGCGACGCGCCGCTTCTGGCGCGGCGATCCGCGCATGCGCGGCGAACTCGCGACCCGCATCGCCGGCTCGCGCGACGTCTTTTCTCACGTCCCCTCCGCCGCCAAGAGCGTCAATTACGTCGTCGCCCACGACGGCTTCACCCTCGCCGATCTCGTCTCCTACGTTCACAAGCACAACGAGGCCAACGGCGAGAACAACCGCGACGGCGCCGACGAGAACGTCTCCTGGAACCACGGGATCGAGGGGCCGACCGACGATCCGGCGATCCTCGCTGCGCGCGCCCGCGACATGCGCAATCTGCTGGCGCTCCCCTATCTGTCGCGCGGGACGCCGATGCTGGCGATGGGCGCCGAACTCGGCCACAGCCAGCACGGCAACAACAACGCCTACGCCCAGGACAATACGACCACCTGGATCGACTGGACCAAGGCTGACGACAGCCTGATCGCCTTCGCTGGGCGGCTGGCGAAGATCCGGCGTGCTCATCCTGCGCTGTCCCGCGCGACTTGGCTCGACGCCGCTCCAGTCGGCGAGGGCGGACCGCTCGACGTCGAGTGGCGCGACGCCAATGGGCCGCTGACGCAAGCCTCGCAATGGGAGGCGCCCGGCAGCGACGCACTGCTCGTCGCGCTGGCGACGCGCGCCAACGGCTCGACCGACCGCGTCATCGTCGCGCTCAATCCCAGCGCCGACCCGCTGCCGCTGCGCCTGCCCGACCCGCGCGCCAACAAGGCGTGGCGCATCATTCTCGACACGAGCAACGACGACGTCGTCGACGTCGCGCCGCCGCTCGCCGACCGTGTGCGCATCGCCGGCCGCGCGACGCTCGCGCTGTGCGAAGTCGACGCGCCGACGCCGAAGCTGCGCGCGCCGGCGGCGCGCGAGGTCGACTCGCTCGCCGAAGCCGCCGGCATCGCCGGCGACTGGTGGGACGTGAGCGGCAAACGGACGATCGTTTCCGCGGTGACGAAGCTCGCGCTGCTCGAGGCCATGCGCCTGCCCGCGGCGACCCAGGCGCAGGTGCGCGAAAGTCTCGCCAAGCTGGTCGGCGAGACGAGCGCGCGCCGCCTGCCGCTGACGCACGTCAGCCGCCACGACGCGCTGCGCCTGGTGCCGCTGCGCGCCGATCCGGCCGAGCCCGCAGGACCGATCGACGCGACGATCGTCACCGAGAGCGGCGCCACGATCGGATTCCACGACGAACCCGGCGAGACTGGCCGTATCGCGCTCGCCGACGGCCGCACGATCCTCGAGCGCTGGATGACCCTGCCGGACCTGCCGATCGGCCGCCACCGGCTGATCGTCGACGATGTCGAATCCGCGCTGGTGGTCGCGCCGCCGGAAGCCTATCTCTCCAAGGCCGCGCTCCGGCGTCGGTTCGGCGTTTCGGCGCAGCTCTATGCGCTGAAGCGCGGCGGCGACCAGGGCGTCGGTGATTTCACCACCCTCGGCCGCGCCGGCGCGCTGGCGGGCGAGGCCGGCGCTGCATTCTTCGGCGTCAGTCCGCTGCACCATCGGTTTCCGCTCGACCGCGAGCGCGCGAGCCCCTACCACCCGTCCGACCGGCGCTTCCTCGATCCGATGCATATCGATGCGCTCGACCCCTGCGGCCTGCCCGAGGACGAGATCAGCGTCGCTGCGCTCGCCGCGCTGCACGCCGAGATCGAGGCCGTTTCGGCCGCGCCGGCGGTCGAATATTCCCCCGCCTGGGCGGTCAAGCGTCAGGCGTTAGCCGCCCGCTATGCGGCGTTTGCGCGCGCGAGCGCCGCGCGGCCGGGCGAGGCGATCTTTGCCGACTACGAGCGCTTTGTCGCCGCCGGCGGCGAGACATTGCGCCGCTTTGCGATCTTCGAAGCGATCTCCGAGCGGCGCGGCGGCGAGGACTGGCGCCGCTGGCCGAGCCCGTTGCGCGACGGCGACCGCGACGCGCTCGCCGCGGCGGCAGTCGAGAACGCCGAGGCGGTGGCCTTCGCGCTGTTCGGCCAATGGCTCGCCGACCGCCAGCTCGGCGTCGCGGCCGAGCGGGCGAAGGCCGGCGGACTGGAGATCGGCTTCTATCGCGATCTCGCGGTCGGCGCGGCGCCCGACGGCGCCGAGAACTGGGCGCGGGCCGGCGAGCTGGCGCGCGACGTCACCGTCGGCGCGCCGCCGGATCCATTCTCGCCGAGCGGTCAATTGTGGAACTTGCCGCCGCCCGATCCGCTCGCCTCGGCGCGCGACGGCTGGCGCGGCTTCTCGAGGCTGATCGCCGCCAACATGCGCTCGGCCGGCATGCTGCGAATCGACCACGCGATGGGCCTGACCCGCCTCTTCGTCGTTCCGGCGGGCGCCAAGCCCGCCGAAGGCGCCTATCTCGCCTATCCGGTCGACGACCTGCTTGGCCTCGTTGCGCTGGAGAGCCAGCGCGCCGCGTGCGCGGTGGTCGGCGAGGACCTCGGCACCGTACCGCAGGGCTTCAGCGAAAAGCTGCGGCGCTCCGACATTCTCGGCATGCGCGTCCTGTGGTTCGAGCGGCGCGAGGGCGAGTTCACCAAGCCCGGTGAATACCCGGCCCTCTCGGTCGCCTGCGTGACAACCCACGACCTGCCGACGCTCGTCGGCTGGTGGTCGGGCGCCGACGTCGCCGAGCGGCTCGGCCTCGGCATGATCGATCTCGAAGAAGCGGATCGTCGCATCGTCGAGCGACTGGCCGAGAAGCACACATTGGTCGACGCGCTTGCCGCTCACGGGCTGATCGACGACCCACCCGACTTCGCCGCGCCGCCATCCGACGCCGTCGCCGCCGCGGTGCACGCCTTCCTGTCGAGCACGGGCTCGTTGTTCGCCAGCGCCCAGGCGGACGATCTCGCCGGCGAGCGCATCGCGACCAACCTGCCCGGCACGGACCGCGAGCGTCCCAACTGGCGCCGCAAGCTGCCGCTCGACGTCGAGGCGCTGTTCGCCTCGCCGCGCGCGCGGGACATTCTCGCGGCGATGGCGCAGAAGCGGCGGTGACGGGCCGTCGCGCGTCGCCGCCGGCGGCGCGGTCGATCGCCACGCCGGAGTGACGCCCTTGCCGCCGGGCGCCGGGGCGCCCATATGCGGCAGCATGTCGCAACATCCTCACCAGCTGAGGCTCGTCGCCGCGTCCGGCGACCCCAGCGAACCCGCTTTCGGCGCGCCGACCCTCCCCCCCGACGACCAGACGCTCGACGCCTATTCACACGTGGTGAGCGATGTCGTCGATCGCGTTGGCCCGAGCGTCGTGCGGATCGACGTCAAGCGCGGCGGCCGCAACGCCGGCGCCGGCTCGGGCGTGATCATTTCGCCAGACGGACTCGCGCTGACCAACAGCCATGTCGTCCAGGGCGCGCGCAGCGTCGTGCTGACGACGCTCGAAGGGCGAGAATTGCAGGCGCGCGTGCTCGGCGACGACCCGGACACCGATCTGGCGCTGCTGCGCGTCGACGAGGACGTGACGCTGCCAGCGGCCAGGCTCGGCGACAGTTCGCGGCTCAAACGCGGCCAAATCGCCATCGCGATCGGCAACCCCCTCGGCTTCGACGCGACGGTGACCGCCGGCGTCGTCTCGGCGCTCGGCCGCTCGCTGCAATCGCGCACCGGCCGGATGATCGAGGACGTGGTGCAGACCGACGCCGCGCTCAACCCCGGCAATTCCGGCGGCCCGCTGGTTTCGTCGGCGGGCGAGGTGATCGGCATCAACACCGCAATCATCATGGGCGCGCAGGGCATCTGCTTCGCCGTCGCTTCCAACACCGCCCATTTCGTCGCCGGCGAGATCGCGCGCCACGGCCGCGTGCGCCGCGCCTATATCGGCGTCGGCGCCGCGACCACGACGATTCCGCGCCGCGTCGGCTTGCGCCTCGGGCTCGAGCAGGCGAACGGCGCCCGGCTGATCGAGGTCGATCAGGCCGGCCCCGCCGCGCAGGCGGGCCTGCTGACCGGCGACCTGGTCGTCGCGCTCGACGACAGGCCGGTCACCAGCGTCGGCGCGCTGATGCGCGCGCTCGACGCCGACAAGATCGCCCGCACCGTCAGCGTCGACTTCCTGCGGCGCTCGGAAAAGCTGAGGGTATGGATCGCGCCGCGCGAGCGCCTGCCGATCGCGATGGCGCGCGCCGGCTAGCCGTTTTCCGGACGGCCCTTCGGCGCGACCAGCGGCCCCGGGATCGCCGCTTCCGCTTCGGCGCGAATGCGCCCCTCGTGATGGGCGATGAAGCGGCTGGCGAGCACAACGCCAATCACCGCGGCGATCAGCGCGGCGATCCCGACCGGGCGCGCGTAGTGCTCGAAGGCGTGGCCGAGAGCATAGCCGCCTGCGCCGAAGATCGTCGCCCAGACGAGGCCGCCGAGCGCATTGAACAGCAGGAAGCGCGGCCAGGCGAGATGGTTGACGCCGGCTAGGAAGGCGGCGAAGGCGCGCAGCACCGCCACGAAACGGCCGAAGAAGACGATCTTGCCGCCGTGCCGTTGGAACAGATATTGCGCCACCTTCAGCCGCCCTTCGTCGACGCGTATGTAGCGCCCGTAGCGATAGACGAGCGGAAAGCCGAACTCGCGCCCGACCCAATAGCCGGCGTTGTCGCCGAGGATCGCCGCCGCCGCCGCGCAGAGCACGACGAGAACGATGTTGAGCGAACCGGTGGCGGCGAACACGGCGGCGCTGACCAAGGCGGTCTCCCCCGGCATCGGCACGCCGGCGCTCTCCAGCGCGACAAGGAAGAACACGGCGAAATAGCCGTAGTGCAAAATGAACGCGTGCATATGGTGCAGAAACGGCATCGGCGGGCTCGCGCGCGGGCGTCGTCGTCGGGCCTTGTTCTCTAACCCATCGCGCTGGCGCGCGTAAGCCGCTGGCGGCCCAAGCCCAGCTCCTCTAAGACGGACGGCCAACCGCAATTTCGGAGGCCGACCATGGCGCCCGCCCAGCGTTTCCTCGCCTGCGTCGCCGCGCTGATGGGCGCCGCCGGGGTCGCTCTGGCGGCGGCGGCGACCCACAGCGACGGCGGCGAACTTGGGCGGACCGCTGCGCTGTTTCTCATTCTTCATGCGGCGACGCTGATCGGCGTCTGCGCCCATCGCGCCGGTCCCTGGCCGACCGTCGCCGGCCTGATCCTGGCGGTCGGCGCGATCCTCTTCGCCGCAGACCTTTCGGCGCGCGCATTCCTCGGCGGTCGGCTGTTTCCCTACGCGGCGCCGATCGGCGGAACGACGATGATCGTCGGATGGCTGGCGCTGGCGTTCGCCTTCGCGCCGGTGGCGGGGCCCCGCGACGCCTAATCGCGCACGAACTCGAAGCGGTCGACGTCGACCAGCCCCATGTCGGTGATCTTCAGATGCGGGATCACCGGCAGCGGCAGGAAGGCGACCTGCAGGAACGGCTCCTGCAGCACGACGCCAAGGCTCTTGGCGGCGGCGCGCAGCGGGATCAGCGCCTCGCGCACCTCCTCGAAGCTCAGCAGGCTCATCAGCCCGGCGACCGGCAGCGCCAGCTCGGCGAGCACCTTGCCGCTCTCGGCGACGACGAAGCCGCCCTCGAGCTCGACCAAGCGATTGACGGCGACCGCCATGTCGGCCTCGTCGGCGCCGACGACGGTGATGTTGTGGCTGTCGTGGCCGACCGACGAGGCGATCGCGCCGCGCTTCATGCCGAAGCCGTTGACGAAGGCGACGGCGAGGTTGTCGTTGCGGCCGTGGCGGGCGACGACCGCGACCTTGACCAGGTCGTGGTCGAGATCGATCCCCCTCAGGCCGTTGGCGAACGGCAGGACGGCGGGCACCCGTTCGGTAATGATCTTGCCGGGCGTGACGCCGATCGCCAGGGTCGAGGGGCCCTGCCCGCGCGCGGCGAAATCCGCCGCCGTCACCTTGCGCGCCTTGACGCTGTTGCGTCCGATCCGCGCGACGGCCGGCCGGCCGGCGAACAGTTCGTCGCCGACGACGCGGCCTGCCGAAATGACCCGCGACACTGCGCAGGATTCGAGATCGTCGAGCACGACCAGGTCGGCGCGCCAGCCCGGCGCGACCAGGCCGCGGTCGCGCAGCCCGAAGATCCGCGCCGCGGAAATGCTGGCGGCGCGATAGGCGGCGAGCGGCGGCGCGCCGAGCGCGATCGCGGTGCGGATCATGTAGTCGAGGTGGCCCTCCTCGGCGATGTCGAGCGGATTGCGGTCGTCGGTGCAGAAGGCGATGTAGGGCGAATTGCGCTCGGTGATGATCGGCGCCAGCGCGTGCAGGTCCTTCGACACCGAGCCCTCGCGCACCAGGATCTGCATGCCCTTGGACAGCTTCTCCAGCGCCTCTGGAAGGTTGGTCGTCTCGTGGTCGGTGCGCACGCCGGCGGCGAGATAACCGTTGAGGTCGAGGCCCCTGAGCAACGGCGCGTGGCCGTCGATCGGCCGGTCCTGAAAGAACGCGAGCTTCAGCAGACAGGCGGGGTCGCCGGCGAGCAATCCGGGGAAGTTCATCAATTCG
>Ga0182013_10006083_pt1 | contig 13804 bp, 12 predicted proteins | sample 612S2MmetaG_FD_120487 | JGI IMG/M metagenome (GOLD analysis project Ga0182013, IMG submission 120487) | Permafrost microbial communities from Stordalen Mire, Sweden - 612S2M metaG | ecosystem: Environmental > Terrestrial > Soil > Wetlands > Permafrost | place: Sweden: Stordalen | collected... | reverse complement strand
TCCAGTGCAGTATCGTTCCAGTCGATGCCGCTGCGAACAATGCGCACGACCACCCCAGCAGCGGCCGTGAGCCCGGCCCGGGAACACTTCCAGGATCTCGTACCGCAGGCAGAAAGAAAGCCGCGACGAAAACCAAAATTCCCACAACTCGAATCACCGTGACAACGTTAGCTTTCTTCATTCGTTCGTTCTCCGCGCAGCGCGAATCACGCCGCGAGAGTTCCTAACCGCTCCGTAATGAGCCGCGAAGAACCACGCCCGCAAGTAATAGCCTTGATAGAGGATCCTTTGATTGCGCGAGTCGCTTCTCACCCCGGTTTCAGCGATCTCGCAAGGGTGCATCCGTTCGGGCAGAGAAGGCTCACTACTCCGTATCCGACTCCGACGCGTTCTCCGCTTCGCCCTCGACCGAGATCCGCAGCGATTTTAAAAAGTGCAGATCGTGCTGTGTGAACGTTCCATCGGTTACTTCTTCGCCCGAAGAGGACTTCTCACTCCCCTTGTCCTTGTCGGCGGTGACTTCGTTCAACCCGATCGTCGCTTCCAGCATCAGCAGCACGTCGAACCCGTGCTTCCTGATGTCCTGCACGACACCCGCAATCTGATCGCTCTCAACGACAGACTCGTGGATGGCCTCGCCCAGTTGCTGAATCAGTTCGCGCAGTCGCGATGTCACAGGTTCCTCCTCGAGCGGCGGCCGCGCCGGACAAATTGGCGCCGGAAGCTGCGTGCAGATTCCTTTACCTTACTTCCAACGCTCGATCTGAGCAACCTGCGTTCAGGCCGTTCGCAGAGAAACCAAACTCCGCGCGCGCTGTTACCATCAAATCGAAATGAAGCCGCAATCCATCGGGCGCGCTTTGGGCATCGGGCTCCGCGTTGTTGGACGCGCCGCAGGCCAACGCATCGCTTCCGCTTCCGCGCCATCCGCCGGCGACCCTTCGGCTGCGCAAGCGGCCGCGGCGCGCAGCCGCGCTACGGGCCAGGTTGCCGGACAAACCACACGCAACCTGGGCAAAGGCGTGCGCGGTTTTGTGCGCCCATTCACACGCGTCGGCGGAATTCTGTGGCTTGAGGTTACAGGTGTTTTTTTTCTGCTTCCCGTGGTAGTTTTCGGGCCCACGGCGTGGAGAACGCGTTTCAGTTGGGCCCACGGACCCGATCACCGCACGTTTCTCGTCACCATGGTCATCGTCGTGATCTTTCTCTACCTGAGCGTTACGTCTTTCCTGCGGGCGCGCAGCCGCTAAGGCGTGTTATCGATCGGTGCCCGGTCCACGATAGGGTGTCGCAACCGTCCAGGCTACAAGCGCCACCATCACGAGTCCAAGGACAAGAAGCGCAAAACCGCCGCCCCCGCCGCGTCCCCCGAAGCGGATCAATGTCATCCCCACCAGCGCCAGAGTATTCGCAAGCGTGATCATCCGTTCCTCCTCCGCGATGCGGGGCAAGGATTGCCCCTCGCATTGGTACGGACACGGCTTTTGCAAACAAGTTGCCGTGAAAATCCGCTTCCATCTTTGTCGCCGGAGGCTTTCAGCTAAACGATGGCGGCTATTGGCTTTCGAGGCTTATTTGATGTCGTCAAAGTGGATTACCCGGGGCGGGGGCTTTATGCCGCGTTCAGCGGATAATTTTCAGCGCCGCCCGGAAGAGGCCGTCAAAGTCGCCGGCCAGCGCTTTGTCTTTCTCAACACTTTGTTCGATTGCCTTTTCCGCGGCAGGCCGCTGGTAGCCGAGGTTGACCAGCGCGCTGAGTACATCGTCCACTGCCGCGCCCTGCACGCCCGCGCGCAGTACCGGCGCAACGGCAAAGTCGTCGAGCTTGTCTTTCAGTTCCACTACCAGCCGCTCGGCCAGCTTTTTGCCGACGCCGGGAATGCGCACCAGCTGCGCATGATCCTGCCCGCGAATCGCCTGCACTGTTCTTTCCGACGACAGTCCGCTCAGCATCTTTATGGCCAGCTTCGGCCCCACACCGCTTACCGTAATCAATCGCTCAAACAGCCGCTTCTCTTCCCGCTCCAGGAAGCCGAATAGCGCGATCTGGTCCTCGCTCACCTGCGTGTGGATGTGCAGCGAAACTTCAGCGCCCACACTCCCGAGCGCAGTAAACGTGGGTACCGAAATGACAACGTCGTAGCCGACACCCGCAGCCTCGACAATGGCCTGACCGGGTTCTTTGAAGATGAGCCTTCCACGCAAATGAGCGATCATCGTTTCTCTTTCAATGAAGAGTAACTGGGTGCCCCAGGTTTCGATTTTGAAACCTGGGAAAGCACGAACCTTTCACCACGCGTTCCACTCGAGATGTCTGACTACGCGATCCCCATCCGCTTCGCTACACGCTCAATAGTCTCCAGCGCCTGATCAAGCTGTGCGCGCGTGTGCTCGCTCGACAGCATTAGCCGGATGCGCGCCTTCCCCTCCGGCACGGTCGGAAACGCAATCCCTGTTCCCAGCACGCCCTCATCGAACAGCGCCCGTGAAAACTCCATCGTCTGCCGCCCATCGCCGATGATCAAAGGGGTAATCGGCGTTTCCGTGGCCGGTGTCGTCACTCCGCCCACGTTGAAACCCGCTCCACGCAATTCCGTCTGGAAATACCGCGTGTTCTCCCACAGCCGCTCAATGCGTTCCGGTTCGTTCTCCAGAATGTCGAAAGCCGCGATGCACGTGGCCGCCACACTCGGCGGATGTGACGTCGAAAACAGGAACGGCCGCGCCCGATGATACAAATAGTCAATCAAATCGCGGCTGCCGCACACATAGCCGCCCAGCGCGCCAATCGCCTTCGACAGCGTGCCCACCTGCACATCCACTTTGCCGTGCGCGTTGAAGTGGTCCACGCTGCCGCGCCCATTGCGGCCCAACACGCCGCTCGCGTGCGCATCGTCCACCATCATGATGGCGCCATACTTCTCGGCCACCGCTGCCAGCTTGTCCACCGGCCCAATGTCTCCGTCCATGCTGAACACGCCGTCTGTGATCACCAGCTTGTGCCCCGGCTCGTTGGCAAGCTCCTTCAGCAGCTCTTCGCAGTGGTCCACATCCTTATGCCGAAATACCTTGACCTTCGCCCGCGACAGCCGCGCGCCGTCAATAATGCTGGCGTGATTCAGCTCGTCGCTCAAAATGAAGTCATCCTTGCCCAGAATCGAGCTCACCGTGCCCGCATTGGCTGTGAACCCGCTCTGGAATACCACGCACGCTTCCACATTCTTGAACCGCGCAATCTTTTCTTCCAGCTCCATGTGGATGCGCATGGTTCCCGCAATCGTCCGCACCGCGCCCGACCCAACGCCCAGCTCCTTCGTGGCCTTCACCGCCGCTTCAATCAGCTTGGGATGGTTCGCCAGTCCCAGGTAATTGTTGCTCGCCAGGTTGATCACCTGTTTGCCGTCGTAGTGACAAACCGGCGCCTGCTGGTCATCTAAAATGCGCAGTTTGAAATGCGTTCCCTTGGCTTTCAGCTCATCCATCACCGCGGTCAAATGTGCCAGTTGTGGCCGTGTAGCAGTCGTTGTCATTCCATTCACCTCAACCTCAAAAGGATACCGCGCCGGGCAGCACTCCGCTGTGCGCACCGAGACGGGTAGCGGTCCTCGATCAGGTTTCAGTGCCGCTGCCCCATGCTTACCCCTGAACCCTGATCACGGACCACTGCTTCCCTTGACATCCCTAGCCCTCTATGCCTATGCTTCTCCATACACAGTTCTCTAGGGGTGCTCATGGGCAAGGCTGACTCTTCGAAAAACGATCTCCAGGGAAATCTCGATCTGCTCGTCCTCAAGACTCTCGCCCACGCGGGGTCTCTGCACGGCTATGGCATCGTGCTGCACATTCAGCGCGCTTCCGATGAACTGCTGAACGTCGAAGAAGGCTCTCTCTATCCCGCCTTGCATCGCATGGAGCAGAGCGGCTGGGTCGCATCCGAGTGGGCTTTTACGGAAACGAATCGCCGCGCCAAGTACTACAAGCTCACCGCCGCGGGCCGCCGTCAGCTCGAAGCTGCCCAGGAAAATTTCGATCGCCTCGTCCGCGGTGTCCGCGCCGTGCTGCGCTACGCCTGACCCATCCCCGGAGAGGAGAAATTTATGGCCCTCGTCAACCGCATCGCGAACCTCTTCCGTCGCTCAAAAGTCGACCGTGATATCGACGACGAGCTTCAGGCGCACATCGCCCTGCGCACCGACGACAATCTCGCCGCCGGCATGACCCCCACGCAGGCCCGCCGTGAAGCCTTGCTCCGCTTCGGCAACCCCGTCTCCACGCGCGAACGCGCCACGGCTGCCGAAGTCACATTAAGTCTCGAAACCTTGGCACGCGATGTGCGTTACGTCGTCCGCAGGGTGCGTCGTTCGCCCGGATTTGCGATCACTGCCATCCTCACACTGGCCCTGGGCATCGGCGCCAATGTGGTCGTCTTCAGCGTCCTCAATTCAATCCTCTTGCGCCCGCTCAAGGTGGCAAATCCTTACAGACTTTTTCAAATCGTGCAAACGCAGCAGGGATACGACAATCAGTCCTATCCCGATTATCTCGACTTCAAAGCGCGCAACGCCACCTTCAGCGACATGACCGCATACCGCCTCGGCTTTACCGGCTTAAGTGCCGGTGCCGGCGGCGCCCAGAAATACATGAACTATGAGGTTTCTGGCAATTATTTCGATCTTCTTGGAATTCAGCCGGCTCTCGGCCGCTTCTTCCACCAAAGCGATGAACACGGGCCAAATTCCGCACCCTACATCGTCTTAAGCGATCACCTTTGGCGCGCTCGCTTCAATGCCGATCCCAACATTATTGGAACCACGGTCGACCTGAACAAGCACCCCTTCACGATCCTTGGTGTTGCCCCCGCAAACTTCAACGGCACCGAGATCTTCCTCTGGCCTGAGTTCTGGATTCCCATCGTCAACGAAGAACAGATCGAGGGTTACAACTTCCTCGTCAAGCGATTCAACCACGGTTTGTTTGTCATCGGATCGATCCGGCCCGGAGTCTCCCCGCAACAGGCAACGGATAACCTCACGACTGTAGCCCATCAAATGACGCGCGAGCATCCCAAAGAAGACGATGGCCTCGGCGCGCGCCTGGTGAAGCCCGGCCTCATGGGAGATGTCTTCGGCGGAGCCGCGCGATCCTTCCTCACCGCGATGATGGTCTTGGCAATACTCGTGCTCGTGGCCGCCTGCGCCAACCTCGCGGGAATCTGCGCCGCGCGCGCTGCCGATCGTACTCGCGAATTAGCCATCCGGCTCTCTATCGGATCAACGCGCGGCCACGTCATGCGCCAGTTGCTCACCGAGGCAATTGTTGTCTCCATCGCCGGCGGCGTTGCCGGAACCATCGTGTCTGTTGCACTCCTCGGGGCTCTCAGCCGATGGCAGCCCATTCCCCAGTACCCCATTCACGTAGCCGTTGTTCCAGATGTGCGTGTCTACGCAATCGCGATTCTGCTTTCGCTGCTCAGCGGCATTTTGCCTGGCTTGCTGCCTGCGCGACAGATCTGGCGAACGGACGTAACCCAGGCCATGCGAAGCGGGACCGCAACCGCGAACCTGATCGGCCGATTCTCTGTGCGCGACATTCTCCTCGGCCTCCAGATCGCGCTCTGCGCCCTTCTAGTCACCGCTTCCCTGGTGTCGCTGCGCGGCATGGAGCGCTCGCTGCACGCACCGCTGGGCTTCTCGCCGCAGGACGCAATGTTGGCTGAAGCGGATCTGCAAATGGCCGGTTACTCCGATGCGACCGCGCTCCCCATGCAGCGCCGCATGATCGATGAAGCCGCGCGCATCCCCGGCGTCATAGCTGTTGGAACCATCGATCAGGCTCCCCTCACCGGCGGCGGCAGCTCCACACCCGTCTACCGCGACGGTACCGCCGACTTGCGTCAGTCGAACGCTGTAACCGGTGCGAAGTATTTTTCCATCTCGCCCGGTTACCTCGTGGCGGCCGGCACGCGCCTCCTCGCAGGCCGCGACCTATCCTGGGCTGACACCGCAACCGCACCCGGTGTGGCCATCGTCAACCAAACCTTTGCCCACTCCATGTTCGGCAATACCCCCGCCGTGGGCCAGCACTTTCTTGGCGCGGGCAATGACCGCTACCAGGTTGTGGGCGTCATTGAAGACGGCAAGTACGACTCCTTGACCGAAAACCCCCAAGCGGCAATGTTCCTTCCCCTCGCCCAGAGCAGCGATAACAACACCACGCTCGTTGTCCGTTCCCAGTTATCGTCTGCAGAAACGGCTTCCGCGCTCAACCGTGTGCTCACCGGCATTGACTCCAGCCTGCCCCTTTCGATTCGTCCGTGGCCCGATGCCTTGGCGCTGGCGCTCTTCCCAGCGCGCATCGCCACCATGGCGCTCAGCGTTATGGGCATTCTTGCCGCCATCCTCGCCATCACCGGCGTCTTCGGCATGGCAGCCTACTCGGTTTCCAAAAAGATGCGCGAGCTGGGCATTCGCGTGGCCTTGGGTGCGCGCCGGACTCAAATCATGCGTTCCGCCCTCGGGCGTCCTTTGCTTCTGCTCTTCTCAGGCTCCGTCACGGGGCTCGTGCTCGGCGTCCTCGCCAGCCGGCTGCTCGCCCAGCTCGTGTATCAAGCCACCCCGCGCGACCCGCTGGTGCTGCTCGGAGCCGTCGCCGCCATGACCATCGTGGGCCTGGTCGCCACCTGGATTCCAGCCAGCCGCGCCCTCGCCGTCGACCCCGCGCTCTTGCTTCGCAACGAATAGTCCGCCGCGGTATCCAGCCAACCCGGCAGACGAGGAAGGCTGGATTCAGATCTTCGCGATAACCCCGGGCCTCCAACTCTCCATTCCGTCGCCGGCCCGTCCAATGGGCATTGCATTTGTGCGGCGATCGGATGCTACCCGTTGGCCCCGATGTGCCCCCGCCAGATACAATAGGGGTCTACGCTTTTCCAACCGGGTTACACGACTTTGTCTAGAGATTTGGAGCAGGTGCACGTGAGAGGTATCATCCGCCGCGGTCTGCGGCTTCATTGGGTTGCAGGTTTCGCTGTCGCGGCTGCTTTACCCGCGCTGGCTTTCGCCGCGCAACATGCACCAAGGGTGGCCACGCAAACTTCCCTGGCCGTCGATGCCCACGATCAGGCGGGACGCACACGCGTTGCCTTAGCTGTTGCCGTCAATGCCGACGACGACGTCTCTCCCACCGGCGCCATCGAAATTCGCGACAAAGGCGCCTCCCTGGCAGGCGCCGCGCTCAACGCCCAGGGCCGCGTCAACCTGGTTTTGGATCTTCCCGCCGGCGAGCACTTCTTTACCGCAACCTACACCGGAGACGAATCGCACATCCGCTCTGTCTCCGAGTTCAAAGGCGTGCGCGCCCAGGCCAGTGCCACCCCCGACTTCCAAATCTCCGTGGCCCCGGCTTCAATCTCCCTCACCCCCGGCCAATCGGGAACCGTGGTCGCGTCCATCACTCCGGAGAATAGCGGCGGTCTTACGTCGCCCATGTTCGTCACGCTTTCCTGTTCCGGCTTGCCTGACCAGTCGTCCTGCAACTTCACCCCCGAGAACCTCGAGATCCTGCCCAACGCCACCACCCCTCTCACCAGTTCCGTGGTTATCCTGACCCAGCAGCAAGAGGGCTCCATCGCCCGCCCCGGCGCCAACGGCGTCGCACTGGCAATCCTGCTTCCCGGCGCCTTCGGCCTCGGCTGCCTGGCCTGGTCGGTTCGCCGCCGCCCCTGGCTCCAGCGCCTTTCGCTCATTGCCCTGCTGGCGCTCGTCACCACCTTGGGCACATCCGCCTGCAATGCGCGCTACAACTATTACAACCACGGTCCGCCGATCAATCCGGCAACACCGGCGGGAACCTACACCGTGCTCGTCACCGCGCAATCGAGCAATGGCGTCACCGCCACCACCCACAGCACCGACCTGGCCTTCACCGTGAAGTAGTTCTGTCCTTCCCACAGCAGCAGGCGAGTTGTGTCCTTCCCAAGACAGCGGGTGCCCCGTCCTAGCTCCGCTAGGACGGGAATTCACTACAGTCCGAACACCTCGTTCGCATCTTCCTTCAGGTCCCCCGCATCTGCGCGAGTGCGCCCGTCGACGACCTCGTTCGTTTTTCCGTCTAGGTCCCCACATCTGCGGGTGCCCCGTCCTAGCTCCGCTAGGGCGGGAATCACAGACTTTGCTCTTGGCCTCCTATATTCTTCTCAGTCCAGAGGTATGAAAACGTGCCCAGAGGGCTGCGTAGATTCCAGCAAACTCGGCAAATGCACTTCATCACGTTCAGTTGTTACGGCCGCAAGCCGAAACTCGCCACGCCTCGAGCGCGATCCGTTTTCGAACAGTCTCTCGAGCAGATGCGCCTGTCTTACTCTCTGTATGTTGCTGGCTATGTGGTGATGCCGGAGCACGTGCATCTGCTCCTGACCGAGCCGGAATCTTCTCCGCTTTCCCGCGCCATCCAGGCCCTGAAGCAATCCGTGGCGCGTACGCTGGCTCTGCGCGCTCCCGAGCCCTTCTGGCTGGAGCGCTATTACGACTTCAATCTTTGGAGCGAAGAGAAGCGCATCGAGAAGCTCCGGTATCTCCACCGCAACCCGGTTGCGCGAGGATTGGTCGAAAGACCGGAAGACTGGCTGTGGTCGAGCTTTCGGCACTACGCAACGGGGATCGAAGGCGTCGTTGAGATCGAGTCCGAATGGACAGCATTCAAACGGGAAGCAATGGGAATTGGGCACAAAGTTCGACCCGGTCCGGTTTCGTGCTTCCCGCCCTAGCGGAGCTAGGACGGGGCACCCTCGTTTGTGGCGATCGCGCATAAGGGGTCGACCAAAGTGATAGAACAGTCTCTGCGTGGATTCCTCAGGCAAAACGAACTTGGTGAGTCGAAGGACCTGGCTCTGTGTCTCGATCCTCTCGGCTGTCTTCCTAACGGGACCGGTCTTCACCCGAGCCCAGACCGCCGACCAGGCCTGGCTCCGCGATCAAGGCCCCAGCCAGACGCTAATCCGGCTCCAGGTCCGCGCGCTCGGCCACGACGTCCTCGAGGAGTCTGCCCTCTCCGAACTCCAACGCAAGCAAGCCACCGGACCCACCTCAACCGCATCCCTCTCAGCCCGCGCTCGCGAAGCCTTCGGAGGCGAAATCGTGCTGGGCACCGCCGAAGAAGTCCGCAAGGCGTACCCGAACCTCCCAGTTCCCACCAACCTGCTCGCAGAAGGCTTCTGGCTCTACTGGAACGGTCTCATGGGGGAGAAGTCCCTCTCTGTGATCGCAGGAGGCAGCCCTACCGGGGTTCTCTACGGAGCCTTTGCCTTCCTTCGCTTTCCGGCAACCGAGAATCGCACCAATCTCAGCGAATCTCCCTACCGCGACCAGCCAGCCTACGCCATCCGCTGGGTCGACGAATGGGACAACCCCGACGGCTCCATCGAGCGCGGCTACGCCGGACGCAGCATTTTCTTCGAAGGCGGCAACGTCCGCGACGATCTGGCTCCCGTTTCGGAATACGGCCGCCTCCTGGCCTCCATCGGCATCAATGGCTGCAACATCAATAACGTCAATGCTGCTCCGCAGCTACTCGATTCCGATCACCTCAAGCAAATCGCCCGCATCGCCGATGCGTTTCGCCCCTGGGGCGTCCACTTGGCCATGTCCGTCGCCATCGCCAGCCCCCAAACCATCGGCGGCCTTGCCACCTACGACCCCCTCGATCCGGCAGTGAAAGCCTGGTGGACCGCCAAGGTTGACGAGATCTTCAGCCTCATCCCCGACTTTGCCGGCTTCACCGTCAAGGCCGACTCCGAGGGCCAGCCCGGTCCCGCCAGCTTTGGCCGCACCCCCGCCGACGCCGCCAACACACTCGCCGCAGCGCTCGCGCCCCACGGCGGCATCGTGCTCTATCGCGCGTTCGTCTACAACCACCATCTCGACTGGCACGACCCCAAAGCTGACCGCGCCCGCGCCGCCTACGACATCTTCAAGCCGCTCGACGGCAAGTTCCTGCCTAACGTCGTCATCCAGATCAAGGAAGGCCCCATCGACTTCCAGGCCCGCGAGCCCGTCTCACCTCTCTTCGCCGGACTCGAACACACGCCTTCCGCGATGGAGGTCCAGATCACCCAGGAGTACACCGGCCAGCAGCGCCACCTGGTTTACCTCGCCCCTATGTGGAAGTGGGTCCTCGACACCGACCTCCACGGCGGGAAGGTGGGTGCCCCCGGTCCCTCGCATTTGGGGACCGGGGAAAGCGATCCCCTCAAGGCCATCCTCGAAGGCAAAGTCTTCCCCCAGCCTCTCGGTGGCCTGATCGGCGTCGCCGGCATCGGCCGCGATCGCTGGCTCAACTCGCCCCTCGCTCTCGCCAACCTCTACGCCTTCGGCCGCCTCGCCTGGAACCCGAATCTCGACCCTGCCCGGATCGCCGACGAATGGATAAAGCAGACCATCTCCACCGATCCACAGGTCGTGGCAACCATCCAAAAAATGCTCCTGCAGTCCTGGCCCGCCTACGAGGACTACACCGGCCCCCTCGGCCTGCAAACCTTGACCGATATCACCGGCTCCCACTACGGCCCCAACATCGAGTCCAGCGAGCACAACGGCTGGGGCCAGTGGCACGACGCCGACGCCAAAGGGGTAGGCAAAGACCGCAGCGTTGCGACCGGCTCAGGCTTCGCCGGCCAGTACCCGCCAACCCTTGCCCAACAATACGAAAACCCCGCCACTACCCCCGACAATCTGCTTCTCTTCTTCCACCACGTTGCCTATACGTACAAACTCCATAATGGCAAAACCGTCATCCAGACTCTTTACGACAAACACTTCGACGGCGCCGCCCAGGCCGCAAGCTTTGTCACCGACTGGCAATCCCTCCAAGGCAAAATCGATCCCGCCCTCTATGCCGACGTGCTCGCTCGCCTCCAGTACCAGGCCAGCCACGCCATTGTCTGGCGCGATGCCGTCGTGCAGTACTTCCTCAAGCGTTCCGGAATTCCCGATGAACGGGGTCGCGCCGGCCAATATCCTGGCCGCTTAGAAGCCGAAGACGCTCGCCTCACCGGCTACCAGGCCATCGACGTAACCCCCTGGGAAGACGCCTCCCGCGGCAAAGCCATCTCATGCCCAACGGTGAAGGGTACGGGCTTCAGCCCGTACATTACGGAGCCCGAAAGAACCGGGGCTTCAGCCCCCGAGGGAGTGCGCAACTGCACCGCCGAATGGACCTTCACCGGCGCTCCGGGCCGTTACTCTATCGCAGTTCAATACTTCGATCTCCCCGGCGGCTCCGCCCATTTCACCCTCTCTGTCGACAACCAACCCGCCGCCTCCTGGACAGCCGACGCCCATCTCCCCTCAAACCACCCCAACGGCGACAACTCCACCCGCTACACCCTCCCCGGCGTAGACCTGAAAACCGGCGACACCCTCCGCATCACCGGCCAGCCCGACGGCGCCGACCCCGCCGCCCTCGACTACATCGAAATTACGCGCACCTCACCGCAATGATCCGCCTTGCATATAAAATTTCTGCCGCACTCCCATTTCTTCGCTATTATTGAACTAATGACCGACCGAAGCTATCTCGGCGAATTCGAACTCATGATCCTGCTCGCCGTTCTGCATCTCGGCGACGAAGCCTACGGCGTCCCTATTTCCCGCGAGCTTGAGCGCCACCGCGACCGCGATGTCTCCGTCGGCAGCGTCTATGCCGCTCTAGAGCGCCTTGAAGCCAAGAGCCTCGTCACGTCGACTCTGGGCGATCCCACCCCCGAGCGCGGAGGCAAAGCTAAGCGCTACTTCCGCGTGACCAAAGAGGGCCTGCGCCAGGTAAGTGAAACGCGCCGCATCCTCACGCGTTTGTGGAAGCAACTTCCCGAGCTGAAGGGAGAACCCTCTTGACCTGCACGCACCTTGCCCTGTCTGCCGACAAGTCAGTCCGCGGTGTCTAAATCAAAAACGGCCGTCTCACCCGCAGGAGAGCCCATGAACGAGATGCGTCCACCATCCCTGGCCACCTGGCTCCTCGCGCACACCCCCGGGCCGCGCAACGAGGCTCTCGCCGGCGATCTGCTCGAAGAATTCCGCTCCGGCCGCTCGCGCGCGTGGTTCTGGAGTCAAACCCGCTGCGCGCTTCTGCTCGCATGGTCGAAGTCGATTACGCTCCGCGCGCCGGCAATCCTCTTCACTCTTCTGCAAACCGCGCTGGTTCCAGCGTGGCTCCTTGTCGTCTCCCGCGTCGAGAACCAATTCAATCTCCATCAACGATTCCATCAAATGGATTGGCCGTGGCCCTTTCTATGCGAGTGGGGATTGCTTCTCATCGCCAATCTGCTTTTCATCTGGACGGGCATTGCTCTCTATCTTGTCTGCCATCTGAGCACCTCCGGAGATCTCAACCTTCGTCGCTTCATAAGAGGAATGCGCGCCAGCCTGCCGGCGCTCCTCACGCTGTGGGCGGCATTGGTTGTTCTTCCGGCCAACTTCATCCAGCGTTACGGCCTCGACAATTCCGTACCGGCGATGCATTCCATCTTGAGCGTCCACCTCGCGGCGTTCGTCGTACGTCTTCCCTTCTTCTTCGCAATTCTCTGCACGCTGTGGGTTGCTGCATCGAGCCAACACACGCAAAGAACCAAAGCCCGCTAGCCGCGTTCTTTCAGGCAGCACCGCATGAAACGAGAACCGCCACAACTCGCCGCATGGCTCCTGGATCACGGCATTCCCGGCGACCTCGACCCAGCCCTGGCCGGCGATCTGTTTGAGGATTTTCGCTCAGGCCGCTCTGAGGGATGGTTCTGGCGTCAGGCGCTTTCCGCGTGGCTCGTCGGATGGGTCAAGTACTTCAGTATGCGCAGGTCGCTGCTGATCTTCGCCGTTCTCTGGTCCGCCCTGGCGCCCGCGTGGGCCGCCTTCGTCGACAAGGTCGACCGGTTCGACCCCAACGTCACCATTGGCCCCCTCTTTCGCATGTTCTGCCTCTGGGTGTCCTTGAACTTGGCCTTCGTCTTCGCCGGAATGCTTTTGTTCGTGCTCATCCACAGCCGCATCACACACGGCTTCAGTATCGGCAAACTGACTCGCGCCTTCCTGTTGGTACCGCTTCTCTTTCTTCCTTTGTACTTCGCCACGTTTGTCATGGTGAATCTTTTTGCCTATCCTGGCTTCGTCGTCGATCAGGCCGTCAGAACCCCCCTCGGCGAACTCATCGACTTGAAGCTGCGCGCCGACGTCCTGCGCATTCCCTACTTCCTCACCTTGCTCTGGGCCATGTGGGAAGCCACCCCGCGGCTGGCCAGCATCTCCATGACGCTCTTCGAGAGGAAGCCCTCCCAAGCCGCGTCGGCTGAAGCCGCGCCAACAATTCTGCCGCGCACTCGGGTCGATCCCTACACCCTCAAGCGCTTCCTCTTCTTTGTCATCGGGACCGGTCTGCTCAACGCCCTCATCGCCGGATTCCTCCTCTGCCGCCTCCCCGAAGCCCACAACCCCAGCGTCTTTACCCTGGCGCGGCGCGCAGTCCTCTACGTGATCATCGGCGCCATTGGCGGAGTGGCCGGCATTTACCTCTACTGGAAGAACCCGTCGAGCCCCTTCCGGAAAGTCGCACCTCTGCCCTTATGGCTCTTCGCGCTCACCTGCGCCTCCGCCTGGATCTGGGTGCCCGCGATGGTCATCTTCTCCGAACAGCTCTCCGGACTGACCGCCCTCATCGGAGCCACCGGAGCCACCTTGCTCGCCGCAGGCCTCCGCCACGCCACGGCCTCGCTCTTCGCCCCGCCAGCCCGCACATCCTTCGACCCGGAAGCCTCCGAGCT
>Ga0182013_10006082_pt1 | contig 13804 bp, 17 predicted proteins | sample 612S2MmetaG_FD_120487 | JGI IMG/M metagenome (GOLD analysis project Ga0182013, IMG submission 120487) | Permafrost microbial communities from Stordalen Mire, Sweden - 612S2M metaG | ecosystem: Environmental > Terrestrial > Soil > Wetlands > Permafrost | place: Sweden: Stordalen | collected... | reverse complement strand
CATGGCTGGGAAGCTGGCGCGCTGTGGGACGAAATCAAGCTCGACATTAAACTTTTTGCCGATATCGAACGGATCGCGGTAGTCGGGGACAAGAAGTGGGAGCACGGCATGGCGACGTTCTACAAGCCATTTACGAGAGCGACGATCCGATACTTCGATCAAGCCAACGCAGCGGAGGCGCGAAAGTGGTTGCGAGAAGCGGAGCGGCGCGTTGCCGTAACCGCGTGAGCGCTAACTCAATTACCACACCGGCCGGCGCGATCCATGCAGGCCGGAAATCTGGACTGGAAATGGAGTAGTACCCGATGAATGCACAAGCGCTGATCGATACCGCACGAAGAATGGTCGCCGACCACAAAGGGCTTCTCGCGATGGATGAGAGCAATCCAACCTGCAATAAACGATTTGCCCAGTGGGGGATTCCACAGAACGAGGAGACCCGGCGCGCCTATCGGGACCTGATTGTGACCACGCCCGGTCTCGGTGAGTCGATCAGCGGCGCGATTCTCTACGACGAGACCATCCGGCAGAAGACGGAAGATGGAACTTCTTTCGTAAAAGCACTCGCCGACGCGGGGATTATTCCGGGCATTAAGGTCGACATCGGGGCCAAGCACATGGCCGGCCATCCCGGAGAGAAAATCACCGAAGGACTGGATGGATTGCGCGACCGCCTGGCCGAATATTTTCAAATGGGCGCTCGTTTCGCCAAATGGCGCGCGGTGATTGCCCTAGGCGACGGCATTCCCAGTTGCGGTTGCATCGAGGCCAACGCCAATGCGTTGGCTCGCTATGCCGCGTTGTGCCAGGAAGCTGGACTGGTTCCCGTCGTCGAACCGGAAGTACTGATGGCGGGCGATCATACTCTGGAGCGCTGCAACGAGTTAACCGAAGAAGTCCTGCGTACGGTTTTCAATCAGCTTTACTTACAACGCGTGCAACTGGAAGGGTTGATCCTGAAGCCCAACATGGTGCTTCCAGGATTGACTTGCCCCACGCAAGAGACAGTCGATGAAGTCGCCGACGCGACGGTGAAGTGTCTGTTTCGAGCCGTTCCCGCGGCGGTCCCCGGGATCATGTTCTTGTCGGGCGGACAATCCCCTGAACTGGCCTCGGCGCGTCTGAATGCCATGAACGTCAGATTCAAGTCGCGACTGCCTTGGGCGTTGGCGTTTTCGTTCGCCCGTGCCATCCAGCAACCGGCATTGGAGATTTGGCGCGGCAAGCAGGCCAACGTCTCGGCGGCACAGAAAGCTCTCTATCATCGAGCCAGATGCAACCGGGCTGCGCGCCGTGGCGAATATAACGTCGCGATGGAGAGCGACCAACCAGAGACCGCGCTGCGCGGTGTTGCGTCGGTGAAACACGCGGGAAGCGTTCAATGAGACCAGCCATACGTCAGAAGTACGTCGTCGGTAATTGGAAGATGTATACGAACGCAGCCGAGGCCAGGCGGCTGGCTAAGGCAGTGGTGGATGGCATGAACATGGAGGAGCGAGTATCCGTTACCCTCTGTCCGCCCTTCCCCTATCTGGCCCTTGTCGGGGAAATTATCGAGGGCAGCCGCGTCGCGCTTGGAGCGCAGAACCTCTATCCCGAAAAAGAAGGCGCGTTCACCGGCGAGGTCAGTCCGACGATGCTCCTCGACCTCGGCTGCAAATACGTAATTCTCGGACACAGCGAGCGCCGGCACAAGCTGGGCGAATCCGATGCCTTCATCAACCAAAAAGTGAAGGTTGCTCTGGCCGCTGGCCTCGACGTGATCCTCTGCGTCGGCGAGACCCTCGAACAGCGCAAGACCAATCAGACGGAAGCGCTGCTTGATCGGCAACTCACTCTCGGATTAGCCGACGTGCCGGCGGATAGTCTCATGGGTTTGAGCATCGCGTATGAACCGGTCTGGGCCATCGGCAATCTCGAGCACCATGCCACTCCACAGCAGGCGCAGGACGCGCACGCCGTCATTCGGCACCGCTTCGGAGAGATGTTTGGAGAGAAATCGGCTCAGACCATTTCCGTACAGTATGGCGGCAGCGTGAAACCGGACAACGCTGGGGCGTTGTTTTGCCGTGACGGCGTGGACGGCGCCCTCATCGGCGGAGCCAGCCTGCACGCCGATCAGTTTCTCGCCATTGTCCGGGCTGCGATCAGTATGTCGCAAACCCAGGAAAATACAGCGGATACCGCGGCATAACACAACCAGAAGAATCCTCATGATGAAGCCCACGGGATCAGTTGAGGACCGAAGCACAGATAGACCGCCGCGAATACGTCGGACACGGACGAAAGGAAGACGATGAGAATTCATTCCAAGGATTTCCGAGTGCGGTCCGGAAAAAAGCTCGACCTCAAGAAATGGCCGACGATCGTTGAACCTTATTGCAAGACGAAGGAGCAATATCAGACCCTCCTGAAAAAACACATTGCAGGGTTGAGCGCACTACAACAGCTTCACTACGCGTCCAACCGCTATGCTTTACTGCTGATTTTTCAGGGGATGGACTCGGCCGGCAAGGACGGCGCCATCCGGCACGTCATGTCGGGAGTCAATCCCGAAGGCTGCGATGTTTTCAGTTTCAAACAACCGAGCGCCGAGGAGTTGGAACATGACTTCCTCTGGCGCACGACATGTCGGCTTCCTGAACGCGGACGGATCGGCATCTTCAATCGTTCCTATTACGAAGAAGTGCTGATCGTTCGCGTGCATCCCGAGATTCTTCGCAACCAGCGGCTTCCCGAAGAGTTGCGCGACGAGAAAACCATCTGGAAGGGACGGTATCGCTCGATCGTTGACCTTGAGCGCCACCTGTATTGCAACGGAACTCGGATCGTCAAAATATTCCTAAACCTTTCATACGAAGAGCAGCGAAAGCGGTTTCTCGCGCGCATCGACGAGCCTGACAAGAACTGGAAAGTCAGCCCCTCGGACAATCACGAGAGGAAATACTGGAAGCATTACATGGAAGCATATGAGGATTGCCTGAACGCGACAAGCACCCATCACGCGCCCTGGTATGTCGTTCCCGCCGATGATAAGGAGAACGCACGCTTGATTGTTTCCCGCATTGTGCTCGATGCGCTTAAAGATCTCAAGATGGCATATCCCAAGACCACAGAGAAGCGTCGGCGGGAATTGCAAGTGATCGGCAGGCAGCTTAAGAGAGAGAAGTAAAAGGCGGAATTGCCGTCCCTCGATTGACGAGTGTTGCCAATGCGGACTCGAAGTGCCCTCGCAATATGGGCCGAATAATGCAGTTTTTAGAAGACTTCGGGATGTTGGAACTCGTCGGCTACGCTGCCAAGGAGATCGCCAAACTTGAGGAAGATGTGGGCACCCAGGCCGAGGTAATCAATGAGCGCGGCGATGTGCATAAGCTGTTGAACCGAGCAGCGGAGCGGGCAGGAGGTGACGTCTTGTGATCGGCACATGCCTTCCGGCGGTCATTTGGGAGAAAACGGCAGCGGCTACGCGATCATTCGCGAGTCGCACATCCCAGGGTTAAGCGTGTCAGGATCCATGAAGCTGGTTTCATTTAATCTCGGGCACGTGATCCTGCAGCAATTGCCACACCGACGGCGTAGAGCAGTAAACTTGAATCAGATGAAGAGCGTGAGAGCGCAGGTCATTCTTGTCGCAATGCTGGCCGCCACTTCCTTTGCCCAAAGTGATGTCGACACCATCATCCAACGTTCGGTGGAGGCTAACGCGGAGGATTGGAAGATCGCTCCTGACTACGATTACATCGAACGGGATCGACAACAAGGCGGGGGAACCAAGACATACGAAGAGCTCATGATCTTGGGCTCTCCCTATGAGCGACTGGTAGCCGTGAACGGCAAACCGCTCTCGCCAGAACGGCAGACACAGGAGCAACAAAAGCTGGAAACGACCGTCGTTGTACGCCAGAAAGAATCTCAGCAAGAAAGGCGACAGCGGATCGCAAAGTATGAAAAAGAGCGAACGGGCGATCACCTCATGATGGAACAATTAACAAAGGCCCTCGACTTCAAGTTGGTGGGCGAACAAAAACTGGGTGCGCAAGAAGTTTATGTGCTCAAGGCGACGCCCCATCCAGGCTATGAACCTCCCAACAACGAGGCCAAGGTGTTGACGGGCATGGAGGGCGAGCTCTGGATCGACAAACAGACATTCCAGTGGCTCAAGGTCGAAGCCACCGTCATACGCCCGGTTTCAATTGGAGGGTTCCTCGCCGAGGTCGAGCCGGGTACACACTTCGAACTAGAGAAGATGCCTGTGGCAGGCAACATCTGGCTCCCGAAGCATTTTGCCATGAAATCGCAGGCCAAAATATTCTTCTTGTTCACACGGAAGTCGCAAGCGGACGAAGTCTATTACGGCTATCACAAACCTACGCCAATTCAAGCAGTCGCCTCTGAAAGATGAGGTAGCCGCCAACTCCTCACCCGGCGTACCTCCCACAGGACATCTTGGGAGTGTTCAATTTTGACCAGACGCACATTCTCTCGGTACTCAATACTTTGTAAATCATGGCCGGAGCGTAGCAGAGGTCTGTGAGTACTGAGGAGGATTTATGTCTCGTTTGCGGATGTTGCAAGGTTTGATAGCGACGGTGATGCTGAGCGCCGGATTGGCTGTTGTGCCCACTGTGGCTGCGGGCACGACCCAGACCTTTACCGGGAAAGTCAGCGACGCCATGTGCGGCGCCAAGCACACAGAGGGGCTTGCCCCCGACGCCTGCGTTCGTGCCTGCGTAAAGAAGGGCGCCAAGTATGCATTGGTTGTCGGCGACAAGGTCTATACCCTTGACACTTCGGATCAAGCGACGTTAGACACTCTTAACAAGCTGGCGTGGGACCAGGCTAAAGTCACGGGCACGGCCGACGGCGCCACCATTTCGGTGAAGTCGGTGACTGCCGCCAAGTAGGTCGCGGAGAGAGGGTATTCACCGATGCCGCGGGTCGATTCTTGTTTTTTGGCTTTCTACCGGCGCTCGGCTGGGTTGCAGGGTTGCCCCCTTCGGCCGCGACCGTTATTGTCCGCCCTCCGGCGGAATGTAATGTGACCGGGCACGATCCTCACTGGTGCGTACAGCCCTCTCAGGGTGGTCATCAGCATCCTCGACACCGCTGACGGCCTCCGCCTCGTATGCTTGGTCTGTATCGGCAAGTTCTTCAACGCTCTCGTCCGCAGCATCTGCGATTTGCGAGAGGCCCTGAGTATCCCCTGATTGCCCAGCGCTGTCCGAGCCTACTTGCCCCGGATCGCTTCCTAGTTCATCAAGCTGGGCTTCGTTATCACGCGATCTACGTGTCACTATCGAACCTCCCGAGAATTATCTTCAACTTTCAGCGCAGCGCGCGACTGTCCTTCGTCTGTTGTCTCATCGGCATATCAGCTTCGTGTGCCCCGCCTATCGAGGCGGCGTAGCCAGCAGGCTTTTGAGCGAATTGATCGCTTTTTGTGCCTCCGCAAGTTGAGCCCTGGCTTGATCCAACACTGCTTTCGGCAAGAGTCCTTGCGTCCCGCTCGTTTGTCCCGCTTGCGACGGCAGCCCTGGTGATGTTCCAAACAAGGAACCCAGCGCCTCGTCGAGTGTTGGCTCCATCACGACTTTATCTCCCGTTGCCACGATCACGCGTTTCAATTGCGGAAAATTTGTGCCTTCCGCCTTGAGATACAGTGGCACCACATAAAGAAAAGAGTTCTCAATCGGGATGACAACCAGCTTCCCGCGAATCACTCCGGAGCCCTTTTGATCCCAAAGCGTGAGCTGTTGAGAAATAAGGGTGCTCTGATCGATCATCGCACTGATCTGGTTCGGCCCGTAGATCAGCTTTTCTTTCGGAAGTTCATAGAACAGCATTCTGCCATAGTCGGGGAAATCGCATCTCGCGGCCAGCCATGCGATCATGTTATCCCTGTTCTGCGGGGTGAAAGGAGTCAAGATGAGGTACTCAAGTTGCTCGCTCCCAGGCAGCTTCATCAGGATGTAATAAGGCTCCATGGGATTGACTGCGCCATCGTATTTTTCTTTAGGCGCAACCCAAAGATCTTCTCTATTGTAGAAGACCTGTGGATCGGTCATGTGAAAGGTCTCGTATTGGGCCGCCTGGATGGCGAAGAGATCCTCCGGGTAGCGCAGATGGCTCTTTAGATCCGCTGACAGTTCAGCCAGATCCTTGAATACGCCCGGGAAGGCGCGCCGATAGGCCGCAAGCACGGGATCGTTCGGATCCATCACGTACAAAGAAACGGTTCCGTCATACATGTCGACGACGGCCTTGACCGAATTCCGGATGTAATTGATGCCGGCGGCCGCGCCAGTGGTCTGTGGCTGTGAGTAAGGGAAACGGTCCGAGGTGGTATACGCGTCCTGAATGAAATATTGCTTCCCTTCGCTCACCACGGCGTACGGGTCCTTGTCCAGAAGCAAGAAGGGTGCCACTTGTGAAATACGCTCCTGCACGCTTCTCCAAATCTGGATTTTGCTTTGCGGCCTCAGATACGAAGTGAGCAAAATGTTGATGTCGGTCTGAGTCCAGGAAAACAAAAGCCTTTTCCACACGCTGTCCAGTGGAATTCCGCCCTTGCCCTGATAGCTCGTATAGACATTTTCGTTGCCCTTGGGATAATCGAATTCTTTAATCCCGGTAGAAACGATCTTGTAGCCCGGCGTCACCTCTCCATAGTAGATGGCCGGCTGAGAGATATTCAGGCGGGCATACTGAGACTCGGGTGGAATATTTTTGATAAGGTATTGCGGAAATCCGCCGCCCTCGGTCTTCGATACAGAGTTCATGACCACGCCATAGCCGTGGGTGAACTGCAATTCCTCGTTCACCCAGGTCTGCGCCTGCGAGGGTAGTTGGGAGGCAAGTTCTCGCGAGGCTAGCATCACCTGGTGATAGCCATCCGACAAATGGTAGCGATCGACATCCACGTTATAGAACTCGTAGTAGAGACGAATAGCCTGCGTTTGCTGATAGGTCTGAAGTAAAGGCCGGGAATCCCAGAGGCGCACATTCTGGATCGTATCTTGATTTCGAGAGAGAACCTCTGGAGTTAGATCGGCCAGAGCCGGATACGCGGTTTCCTGGATCCCCCCAAGGTTATAGGCTTTGCGAGTGAAGTCGATGTAATGGTTAAGATATGGCGTCTCCCTGCTCAGCTCGTTGGGGCGAACCACGAAGGATTGAACTAACGGTGGCAACGCCAGGACTCCGCCTAAGTACAGCAACGCGTAGACGCCAATGCCGATAGCCAACGGCTTCACTCGCGGACGGAAAAAAGCGAGCGCGAGAAGGGCACATGCCAGCACGGAGGCGCCGAGCATTATCCAGAGAGCGATTCTGGTCACATGGGCCGCTGCATAGCCCGCTCCGTAGACAACCCCGAGGGTTGAATAGACGAGCTCGTAGTGATCCAGATAAAAACCCCAGGCGAAAGTGCCAGCCAAAATGAAGAGTAGCAGGATCAGATGGCGGGTTGTATTTTCCGAGATCGTGAACTTCTGACCTTGCTTAAACTGCCGAAGGCCGAAGAGGCCGAATAAACCAAGAATCGCGAGAGCGCCGACCGTTAGAAACGTCAGGTTACCCTGAAGTAGTTCATAGAAGGGAAGGCGGAACAAATAGAAGCCAAGGTCGACCCCAAAGAGCGGGTCGGTCAGCCCGAACGATCCACCATAACGAAAGCGGAGATAGGTGTCCCATTGCGTGGAAACACCAACCGCGAATATAAGAGAAACGAACATGATGGCTACACCGCTCGCCCACATCAATACCTTGGGACTCAAATCGACGTTGATTCTCCGGAGTGCATCCGAGGTAGCGAAGACTCTTCCGGCAGGAGACGGGGTGGCGACCCTCAAGGGAGAGACTTTCAACGGCGAAAAGTCGATGCGCTTGGCCGCAAAGCGAGTGTTAATCCACAAATAAAGAAATGCGAATACCAAGGCCACGCCAAACATTCCCCACTTGACCGACAGAAGGGTCCAGAAGATGCCTGCGTAGTCGAGTTCCCGCATCCAAAGCAACTGTTGGACCAATCCGAAAAGGCCTGTCAGAGCCATGACGCATGCGATCGCTGCAAATAGACCCCATCTCCACCTCGGGAAATGGCGTTTTGTGGATGACAGGTTCCGGCGGGTAGCGTCGCGCGTTTCATGCGCCTTGGGCGTAACTTTCTCAATGGCTGTTGCGCTCATTGTCCGTCCCTCCGTTCAGTTCTCTAAAATCCTCCTTAATATCAAGCACAATATGGCGAGAAATCTGGTCAATTGTGAACATGACGGGGCAGAAGAAGCATTGTTTCGGGGCTTCTGATGGTGAGTCAGCTGCTTAGAGATTGACCGTCCTTCGGATCAACACTTTTTGGAGTTGCTTTGCCGGCACAAGCTAAGCATGCATCATTGCATCGAGATGTCGTCGCACGTGGTCGGACGGCTCGTCACCTGAGCCATACAGCACAGGATTGCGGACGGACGTGAGCGAATCTGAAGGGCGCCTCAGAGAAGAATCCAAAGGAGTACGAGAATGATGTCCAAAGCAACAAAACAAATTCTGAATCATGGTCGCGCGAAAACGGCTGAGGCGCAGCCGGTAAGAGGCGCTTCCCCAGACGTAGTAGGTGTTCCCGGCGGTTCTCAAACGGGTTCAAAACATGCCGACAGGAGCGAAACTAAGGTCGGAATCTCTCCACAGGAAACGCTGCCAGTCATAAGCGTCCCCGGCGGCACTGAAGCGGAATCGCAATTGGCTGACAAGAGTGGGGCAAACACGGCCGTCGAAGTCTTTTCACAGGGCGCGCTGCCGAACGTAAGCGTCCCTGGCGGTTCTTAACCGCGTGTTCTTGATAGCTTGCTGTTCCGCTTGGGTATCCTTAAATATACGGCCCTACTCTGAATTTCCAGGCGATTGAGTTGGCCACGAACCGTTCTTTGATATCCATGACGCCGCCTTCGTGATTACACACCTATAAACTCCGGGCGATAATTCTTCCAGACTCCCGTCGCTGGCGAGATTATTCGGACAGGGGCATCTTCAGCGTGTTTCGCAGTCCTCGCCCATTGCCACGCGTGTTGGATTTCAGAGAATTCGAAGTAATGCGTCTCGGACTGCAGAACGGCGGCTCCCGCGGTTAGAACGTCCACAATCTCTTCCCATCGATGTGCCCCGACAACCGCCATCCGGGCGATATGGTCGGTGTGCTTTTGGAGAAACCGAAGGTCCTCCCAGCGTGCGTTCCATTCGGCTCCGTGCATTTCTGTAAGATCCGCGAGGATGCCGATCGGGTGCTGCTTATGTTGTGCGATGAAGAATTCAAGCTGCGGCTCGAATGCTTTGAGGTCTTCCTTCGACAGCGTTCCGGTTACCTTGAAACCGAATGCGGCTCCTCCAGTTTCCTTAAGTCGTTCAATCACAGGCACACCTCCTAATTTTGAACTAGAAATCGTTGACGGTATAGTTCCGGTAATCGACCGTCAGTGTCTCCTTGCCGAATATTCTGACGGCTGAAATCGCCTCTTCTCTCGAGAGAAGCCAGAACCCGCCAATCTTCTGATAGTCCCGCACAAAATCTACTTGCTTGATCCAAAACGACGGGCTTTTGGCGAGATGGCCGGTGATCTTCACGATCGCAAAGGCCTGGTTGTCGATCCAGATCTTTCCCTCGAAGAGGTCTATCTCCTTGCGCTTCGGAACAGCGTGGACCACTAAGCAGTCAGAGTCGCCGATTCGATCCGTGCCAACTACCTCCAAGGCATAATTTTCCGGAGTGATCAAGCTGTCTGGATCTTTGTTGACTCGTATCCTCTTCTCTTCAACCTTCATCAGGCGCTGGAATACACGGTGGCGCACGAATCCCGAGCCTTTTCCTGAGGTGATTGTGAATGTTTCCGTTGCCGGCGCCGTGTATTCCACGCCTGCCGCTTCTTCAGCCACGATTTTATCTTTGCCGTTCTCTAGCTTGTAGATGCGAACTCCAGAGAGCCTAATTAGACGAGTTTCCTGCCAACGGTGACGCGCGTTCAACCTGCGAAAAAGGTCTTCTGTATTCTCTTGCTCCCGAACGGACGAATTAAAGTGCACTGTAGCCTCAGGCAGCTTACAAAGGCTCTCGCACGGATATGACGGAGGGGGCGCGATTGACATCGTTCCCAACAAGGACATACCAAGGAACTGTCCTATAAATCCAACTACAGATCTCATTCCCCCACCTGCTTCATGCGGAAGAACTGGTGCACCTTCCGATTCACCTCATCGCCACACTTTCCGCGCGGTCCGCAAGGACATCCCGAAAAGTGGCCGTGTTAAGCCGTGAATATCACCCGAAGTTCGGAACTGGCAAAGCGTTTACACATTTATCCGTTGGCCTGCATCTTTCTTGGCAGCCTGGAGGTGCAAAGCCACGCGGTCCGGTTGCATGCGGTTAGAGCAAGATCGCAGGAAGGTCCGCATATAAGACTGTGCTACCTGGTCCCACACCATTTGGCGTGCATAGAGATAAGCGCGTTTGCGCATCGCCTCACGGGCGGCATCGTTGTCCAAAAGTTCAATCGTCGCATCCGCGATGGCGGCTGGGTCCTCGAAGGGAACCAGCGCCCCGCGCCCATTGTCCAACAGTTCGGCGGCGTGCCAGTACGGCGTCGAAATAATCGCTTTCCCCGCGCCCAAGGCGTACGCCAGTGTGCCGGATACGGCCTGTGCCTCGTAGCGATACGGAGTGACGTAAATGTCCGCCGAACCAACCAGAGAAGCCATTTCTTGAGGGCTGACGAACCGGTTGTGGAAGACCACTTTCTCATCCACTCCCAGTTCCTTGGCTAGGGCCTGCAACTGAAGCCGATATCGATCGCCCTCGCGGCGTCTGACATGCGGGTGCGTTGCACCTGCGATTATGTAGACGACGTTGGGGTGCTGAGCCACGATGCGCGGCAGGGCTCGAATCATGTTTTCAAATCCCTTATTGGGAGACAGCAAGCCGAACGTGAGCAAGACCGTCTTTCCGGTTGAAAACGAATCTTTGTAACGATCCGGTCCCGCAAAGGGCAAGTCGGGGATGCCGTGAGGAATCAGATCAATCTGTTCGCCTGGAACCCTAAACACATCCTGCAGAAACTGAGAAGAGTGTTTGCTCATAACGATGAGACGATCAGAGTGCTCGGCGATTTCGTGCATGACGACTAGTTGGTCGAGGTCTGGCTCACGAAGTACCGTATGCAGAGTTGTCACCACTGGCATTCTGAGGCGCTGCAGCAGTCGCAACACATGGCTGCCGGCTTTGCCACCGAAAATCCCATATTCGTGCTGCAAACACACTAGATCGACATCACTGGAATTAAGAAAGTCGGCGGCCGCTTTATAGGATGAAAGATCGCTTTCTGATATCTCGAATCGAACGCGCGCCGGGTAGCTATACCGCGATTGCGGGTCATTTACGGCTACTACGGATACTCCGGCGGCGCCGTACTCAGCAGCAATCGCATCACACAAGTCTGTCGTGAAGGTGGCAATTCCACACTGTCGAGGAAGGTGGTTCCCGATCACCGCTACCCGCACTGGATGCGACTGGCTGATTTTCACTGGCAAACATGATGCTGCCTTCTTTTCGAACACCGGAGAACGCTCCTCGAACCGCACCAAGGCGGTGGGTTTCAAACTCACGACGGTAGCAGGCGCGGACATCGCAGGCTCCTTAGCAGATGGGCTGACTGGAAAAGCACCGGAAGTGAGTTGAGGGCGACAGGAGACTACACCGAGACCTCCTAGTCCAGGGAACTCGAACTGCGTTTGTTCAGACCGCACTTCGGCGTCCGCTCAGCAGATTAATCACCAGAACCGCCAACGCCACAACCAGGAGAAGATGGATCAGGGCTCCCCCGAAATGCAGACTGAAACCCAAAATCCACAAGATCAGAAGAACAACGAAAATCGTCCAAAGCATGTCAACCTCCTTTGCCGGGGGCCTACATTTCAGCTACGCCCTAGCCACAGTATGCGAACCAGCGCTAGGGCGGGCAGGTGGTGGTTCAGTTTTCGACCAAATCCACGCTTAGCACAGCAGTGATATCTACTTCATCCGACCGTTCAAGGCCAATTTTGTCAGGAGCGCTGTAGGAAACGAGCCGGGATTTGACACGGCCTGCGTAAATTCTATCTTTGACAATCCAGCGAACGTTGTCTCCGGTGATGGGGATCGGGGTCGCCTGATCCGCTCCACCAATCGTAAGTTCACTGATCACACGCTCATCGCTTGACGACCTAAACACTTGTGTAATCTTCATCGAATCCTCTCTGGCGGTCTTGGTCGTCTTCGACAGCAGTGGCCCTTGAGGTCGCCTTCCGCGAAGTCTTCCTTGCTCTGCCCTCAACTCTTCTTATGCTGGGACGGCCCTGTTCCAAGAGGGGAGTTCATGCCGTCTGGTTTGGCGGGAAAGACTGTTCCCTTGGAGCATCCTTACGTTCGCTCAATTCCGTGCGCAATGCTGTGCAGAATTGCTCATGCCGTGAGCCATCAGACACAGTCTCCTTCAAATCCCGGCTTTCTTTGATTTGGAGCATCCAAAAAGACTTATGGCGGGCTGTGGCTATTGGATATTTGCGATGGCCAGGAAAGCGGTAAAACAGGAAAGCAGTAAAATATTAGGGTCGTTGTTCGCGCAGAAGGAACTGCCGATGTCTCCTGTTCGTCAACCCCACCCTTCTCCAGCCGGAAGGAAAGTCGCCCGCCGATTCTCAATCGACCCGACCCTCCAACCAGCTTCTAATGCGATAGGCCCAAGTCTAGTGGCCAAGAAGAAACGGGATTTCGATCCCCATGCATTCCTCGCGACCATCGGCGAGGGCAGGAAATCTGTGCTCTTCCGGCAGAAACAAGGAATCTTTGCCCAAGGGGATACCGCGGATGCGGTGTTTTATATCCAGACGGGCAAGGTAAAACTCACCGTAGTCTCGAAGACTGGCAAGGAAGCAACGATCGGCATATTAAGTGCCGGAGACTTTTTCGGTGAAGGTTGCCTAGTCGGGAGGCGTTCGCGCATGAAGTCTGCAACCGCAATGACGGATTGCGCTGTTCTGCGAATCGACAAGAAAGCCATGATGGAAGCGCTGCATCGGGAACACGAATTTTCCGACCTGTTCGTGGCCTATTTGTTATCGCGCAACATCCGTTACGAGGAAGATTTAGTTGATCAGCTTTTCAATTCGAGCGAAAAGAGGCTGGCCCGTGTCCTTCTATTGCTGGCTCATTTCGGCAAGGAAGGGACACCCGAAACTGTAGTTCCCAAGATCAGTCAGGAGATGCTGGCGGAAATGGTCGGCACAACCCGCTCGCGTGTAAGTTTCTTCATGAACCGGTTCAGAAAATTGGGATTTATTCACTACAACGGCGGGCTACAAGTCCACAGCTCGCTGCTCCACGTGGTCTTGCACGACTAGCTGTTTGCCAGTGCAATTCTCCAAGAAACCAGATAGCAGCGGCTCGGATGAGATTCTGCGTGCCTTCCACAGCAATCGGCCGGTGCGTGCCCGCAAGAGAGTGATCGGCCAAACGGCCAAACGGATGTTGCAAAGGAGCATTAGTTTGAGCAATTGTGAACAGTTTCCTGAGCCCAAGTGTTGAAAATTGTTCTTGAGGTGAACCGTGCCAGTAGAGACCTTATCCGCCGCTTCGAACCGCGATAGCTCTTTGCATCGACGATAACCTCAGCGATCACCCAAAACCGGCCACTGATTATCACCTGAAAACCGGCCAACGAGAGTAGCGCCCGGGACATTGAATCCCGCGGAGGCTTGTAGGCTCCGTGGGCATGGCCAATGTCTT
>Ga0182013_10006081_pt1 | contig 13810 bp, 15 predicted proteins | sample 612S2MmetaG_FD_120487 | JGI IMG/M metagenome (GOLD analysis project Ga0182013, IMG submission 120487) | Permafrost microbial communities from Stordalen Mire, Sweden - 612S2M metaG | ecosystem: Environmental > Terrestrial > Soil > Wetlands > Permafrost | place: Sweden: Stordalen | collected... | reverse complement strand
CTAGCTGCGGTAGTTGGTGAACTGGAGGGCGACGCCGAAGTCGCCGGCGCGGAGCTTGCTCATGATCTGCTGGAGGACGTCTTTATCCTTGGAGACGACGCGGACGGTGTCGCCCTGGATGCTGGCCTGGACCTTGAGCTTGGTCTCTTTGATCATGGCGACGATCTTCTTGGCGGCGTCGGAGTTGACGCCCTGCTTGAGCTTGATCTTCTGGCGGACTGAGGAGTTGGCGGCGGGCTCGATCTTCTCGTACTCGATGTTCTTGAGGGAGATGCCGCGCTTGACCATGCGCTGGGAGAGAATCTCGGTGACGGCCTTGAGGGTGTACTCGCTCGCGCTGGCGAGCTGAATGGTCTCTTCGCCCTCGAGCGCAATGGTGGACTTGGAGTCCTTGAGATCGAAGCGGGTGTGGACCTCTTTGGAGGCTTGATCGATCGCGTTCTTCACTTCCTGAAGATCTACTTTGCTGACTACGTCGAAGCTGTTGTCGGATGCCATAGGAAGACAGTATAAGACAGTGGTCAGTTGTCAGTGGTCAGTAAAGGCGCGTGGTGGGGAAAAGATCGTGGAAGTTGGCGGTGGTGAGGGCGGCGATCTCGTCGATGGAGACTCCGCGGAGGTCGGCGAGGGCGGCGGCGGTGAGGGCGACGAAGGCGGACTCATTGGGCTGGCCGCGGTGGGGGATGGGCGCGAGGAAGGGAGCGTCGGTCTCGACCAGGATGCGGCCGGCGGGGGCGGAAACGGCGACCTCGCGGATGGTCTTGGCGGCGGGGTAGGTGAGGTTGCCGGCGAAGGAGAGATAGAAGCCGAGCGAGAGCGAGCGGGTGGCCTGGTCCAGATTGCCGGAGAAGCAGTGCATGATGCCGGATGGCGTGTTACCGCTGGCGTCCAGCGCCCAGTGGCGGGTGAGCAGGGCGAGCAGGTCCTCCCAGGCGTCGGCGGGGCCGAACTTTTGCTTGGCCGCGGGAGTCGCCAGCTCTGACGTGCGGCAGTGGATGAGGATGGGCTTGCCGAGGGCGGCGGCGATGTCAAGCTGGGCGATGAAGGCGGCCTGCTGGACGTCCGGGATGGGATTGTCGAGGTGGTAGTAGTCGAGGCCGATTTCGCCGATGGCGATGCAGCGGGGATGTTCGGCGAGCGCGGCGAGGCGGGCGAGCGCCTCGGGCGTGGCGCTGGCGGCCTCCTGGGGGTGGATGCCTGCGCTGGCGAAGACTTGCGGAAGGTCTGGGGAGTTGGTCGCTTCGGCGATTTCGAGCGCACGGTGCATCTGGTGGGGGCCGTCGCCGATGCCGATGGCGAGGATGGTGCGGACATCGGCGGCGTAGGCGCGGGCGAGGATGCCGGGGAGGTCGCCGGGGGAGATCATGTCGAGGTGGGCGTGGGAGTCGATGAGCATAGGTTCAAGGTTCAGGGTACAAGGTTCGAGGTTCAAGGGGCCAGCGCGGGGTGGGGTGGTTAAGGTAGGATTGCGGGCATGAAAAACATGAGCCGTCGTGGATTGTGTATCGCTCTTCTGGCATTGGCGGGGGTGTTCGGGGCCATTGCCGTGACCGTGGAGGCGCAGGTGCATGCGTCGGAGTTTCTCGCACCGCAGAGCCAGCAGCCGGCCAGCCGGACGGTCCCGGCCAACGATGTGCCGGCTCCGGCGACTGCTGCGGCGGGAGGGGGCACGCTGGGTGCGGCGCGGGCGATTCCGTTCGACACGATGCCGGCGCGGACGAATGCGAGTGGCGGTGAGAGCCGGGACGTTGCGCATGGGACGCTGGCGACGGGCGAGACGGTGAACATCCACCAGTCGATGCAGGTTGCGGGGCAAGCGCCGCCGGCGTTGCACGTGATTCAGCACTCGGAGTTCATCTGCGTGCGCGAGGGGGAACTGGAGTTTCAGCACGAGGTCGATGGGAAGATGGTGGCCGAGCGAGTGGGGCCGGGCGGGGTGTTTTATGTCGCGTTTGGGACGAAACACCTGATCAAGAATGTGGGGACCGTGCCGGCGAAGTACTTTGTGGTGGCGATCGGCGGGGACGCGAAGTAAGAGTGGAGAGTCTGTGAAGGGGTTGCTTAGGAGTTGGTTATGGGTGGTCTCGGCGTGCGCGCTTTGCGCGGTTGCGGCTGGTCAGTCCAATGGCCAAGGGGGCACAGCTCCATCGCAGGCCGATGGCGGGGTCACGGAGACGTTCAAGTATGAGGTGGTTTCAGTCCGGGAAGTGAAAGGCGACCCAAAGTCAGTGCGGTTTGAGTACATGCCGGATGGATTTTCGATGGAGGGTCTCCCTTTGAGGTCGCTGATTCCCGATGCGTACGGGGTCATTGAGGAGAATCAGGTTCTAGGCTGGCCAGGGTGGGCGGGCTTCACGCGCTTCGATATCGAGGCGAAGATGGATGAGAAGACGGCTGACGCATTGCACAAGCTTCCCAAGAAGCAGCAGGACGTCGAGCGTCAGCTGATGATGCAGTCGCTGCTGGCAGACCGCTTCAAGCTGAAGGTCCATCGCGCGGCGGAGGTTCGGACGACCTATGAGCTGGTTCTGGCAAAGGGCGGATTGAAGATGAAGGAAGATAACCCGACCAGCGATATGGACGGGAACCAATGGCAAGAGAGCGTGAGGCCCTCGACCGATTGGACGATAGCGGACGGAAAGATAACTGGCCATGCGATGCCAATCTCGATATTGGCGAGTCATCTACAGGCCTGGGTCGATGGCATCCTTACGGACAAGACCGGGTTGACCGGACGATACGACGTGGCCTTGCAATGGGATCCGAGGTACGAGCAGAATCCGGCCCCAACCGACCCCTCGCTCCCTATCGCGCTGGAGGAGCAGCTTGGCTTGCACTTGAAGCCGACCAAGACCACGGTGGAGACGATCGTTATCGATCACATGGAGAGGCCATCGGAGAACTAGCGTCTGAACTAGCTGCGAAGCGGTGCGCAGAAGCGGGAAAACGTTTTGTTAATGAGCTGTCAGCTATCGGCGATCAGCTATGAGCAAAGCGGCTGAGGCGTCGGTGGTTGCTTGCATGGGTGCCAAAGGTGGGGTGGGCAGTGTAGGATTCTGCGCATGGAAAACATGAATCGACGCGACCTTTGCGCACTGCTTACTGCATTCACTGCGATGGCCGGATTGCCCGCCAGCGCCCAGACGACGGCTGCTCCGGCGAACCCGAATCCTGCGGGGACGGCGGGGGGAGGTGGGCGCGCGCCAGTGCTGTCGGCGTCGCACACGTTTCCCTGGGACCAGCTTCCGGTGGTGAAGAACGCGAATGGCGAGACGCGGGCGGTGACTCGCGGGACGCTGGTGAGCGGGGAACTGGTGGAGATGCATGAGACGACGCTGCTGCCCGGGCATATGCCGCATCTGCCGCACCAGCACCTGCACTCGGAGTTCATGATGGTGCGCGAGGGGACGATGGAGTTCAACAACAACGGGACGATGCAGACGGTGGGACCGGGCGGAGTCTTCTTTGCGGCGTCGAACGTGCTGCATGGGCTGAAGAATGTGGGCGACGCGAATGCGAATTACTTTGTGCTGGCGATAGGGAGGGACGCTTAAGGCAGTTGACAGTTGTTAGTTGTTAGGAAAGGCAAAGGCAAAGGCAGAAGCAGAAGCAGATTCCTCCACTTCGCTGCGGAATGACAAACAAAAGACAACTACGGAGATTCTGACCCATTCGGCTTCGCTCAGGGCAGGCTTCTCCGAGTCAGAATGAACGAAACTACTTACCCTTCTTTTTGGTGTCGGCCATTTTGTAGAGTTCGCTGCCGGCGAGCAGGAAGCCGCCGACGCCGTAGTTGTAGCTGGCGGAGGGCTTGAAGGTGGAGGGCGCGGCGCCGGTCTGCTGGATGTCGCCTAGGCGGCCATCGGCGTAGATGTGCTTGAGCATTCCGGCCCACGCCTTGGTGACGACCGGGGTGTAGACCTTGCGGTCGAGGATGCCGTTGTTGATGCCCCAGGCGATGCCGAAGGTCATCAGCGAGGAGCCGGAGAGCTCGGGCTGGCCGTAGCCGGCGGGGTCGAGCAGGCCGGAGGTCCAGAGACCGTCGGGGTTCTGGATTTTGGCGACGGCGGCAGCCATCTCCTTGAGCTGGGTCTCATACTTCGCACGGGCGGGATCGTCCTTAGGCAGGTATTCGAGGGTGCGCGCCAGGCCGCCCATCACCCAACCTTCGCCGCGCGACCAGAAGAGCTTCTGCCCATTCTTTTCGGTTTGGGGGATGAAGCTGGCGTCGCGCGAGTAGAGGTGGGCGTTCTGGTCGTAGAGCAGCGTTGAGGTTTTGGCAAACTCCTCGTCGAGGTAGGAGATGTATTTGGGGTCGCCGGTGGCGGCGTACATGCGCGCCCAGGTGGGCGGGGCCATAAAGAGCGCGTCGCACCACCACCAGGCGATGCGCTGGCTGGCGCCGAGAGGGGCGCGCGGGGCGGCGAGGACGGCGTCGAGCGCGGTGCGGATGGGGGCGATCTGCTCGGGCTGCTTGTCGATGAGATAGAGCTCGAGGTACATCTGGGCGATGCTCATGTCGTCGCCGCTGGGAAGGTTCGAGCGCAGGCCCCAGTTGTAGCCCTTGCCGATCTGCTCCATGGCGTCGCGGTATTTGCCCTCGCCGAGCGTGGAGTAGGCGGCCATGTATCCGGTGTAGAGGACGCTCCAGGTCCAGATGCGGCCGTCGAGCTGGCGGGCGCGATCGACCGCCGTGAAGTACTGCTGCGACTGGGCGAGCTGCCAGTCGGCCACCTTGCGTATGGCTGCACCGACGGCTGCCTGGGTGAGGGCGGGCGAGAGGTCCTTGGCGAGCGGGCCGGGATCGTCGGGAGACGAGCCGAACATGCGCGAATTGTCCTTGGTGATGCCGGCGAGGCGGGTGGCCTCGTTGTTGGGCGGGGCGACGGGAGTGTCGGTGAGGCCGGCGGCCGCGGGCGCGGGAGTAGGCGGCTGGGCTGGAGCGGACTGCGCGAGTATTCCCATTCCGAAGATGCAAACGCCCGCTACGAGGATCAGGTTCTTGCCAAATGCCATTGTGCGACTCCACTGTTTCAATATTGATGAACTAATGCTGTATCGACATATAAAAAATGCGGTCTTCCTGGTGGCATTTAGCGCGGGCTTTCGGTCGGTTGCCCTGGGGCGTTGCCCCAGGCTACGATAGCACGCGCCTTCAGCGCGACCTTATCCATCAATGGCTTACCTCGGGATCAATATGTCGATACGCCCCAGTACTATTTTGAGACGAACCAATGCTGGATTGACGAACTAGTGCTTGGCGGGTTTGCCGCCTTCCAACTTGTAGATCTCGCTGCCGGCGAGGAGGAAACCGCCGACTCCGTAGTTGAAGCTCGATGAAGGCTTGAAGAGGGCCGGCGCGGAGCCGGTCTGCTGGATGTCGCCGAGGCGGCCATCCGCGTAGATGTGCTGCAACATTCCCGCCCATGCTTTGGTGACGACCGGAGTGTAGACCTTGCGGTCGAGCAGCCCGTTGTTGATGCCCCAGGCGATGCCGAAGGTCATGAGCGCGGAGCCGGAGATCTCCGGCTGGTCATAGTCGGCGGGATCAAGCATTCCGGAGTGCCAGAGGCCGTCGGGGCCCTGGATCTTGGCGACGGCGGCGGCCATCTCTTTCAGTTGCGTCTCGTACATTGTGCGCGCGAGATCGTCCTTGGGCAGGTACTGGAGGGTGCGCGCGAGGCCGGCCATGACCCAGCCTTCGCCGCGCGACCAGAAGATCTTCTGCCCGTTCTTCTCAGTCTTGGTGATGAAGCTGGCATCGCGCGCGTAGAGATGGGCCTGAGTGTCGTAGAGCTGCTTGGAGGTCTTGGCCCACTCCTCGTCGAGGTAGACGATGTACTTCTTGTCGCCGGTGGCGGCGTAGAGGCGCGCCCAGGCGGGCGGGGCCATGAAGAGCGCATCGCACCACCACCACTCGATGCGGCGGTTGGCGCCAAGCTCGACGCGCGGCCGGGCCAGGATGCCGTCGAAGATGGCCTGGGTGGGGGCGAGCTCCTCGGGCTTCTTGTCCATCAGATAGAGCTCGAGGTAGGTCTGGGCGAGGCTGTGCTGGTTGGCGCCGGACTCGGTCGTGCTGAGCTCCCATTTGTAGGTCTTGCCCATGTCGCGCATGACGTTGGCGTACTTGGGGTCGCCGAGCGACTCGGAGGCGGCCATGAGTCCGCTGTAGAGCGCGCCCCAGGTCCAGATGCGGCCGTCGAGCTGGCGGGTGCGGTCGAAGACGGCGAAGTACTCCTGCGACTGGGCGAGCTGCCAGTCGGCGACCTTGTGCATGGCGGCGGCGATGGGTTTGGGCTTGAGCTTGGGCGAGAGATCCTTGGCGAGGGGGCCGGGATCGTCGGGCACGCTGCCAAACCTGCGATTGGTGTCACCGTTGCTCCCGCCGTTCTGGCGGGACGCTGCGTTGGGCGGGGCGGTATTTTGCGGAGGAGCTGGCTGAGGCGTTTGGGGTGAGGCTGCTGTTGGCGGAACGGGCGGCTGTGCCCATGCGCCCGGCTGACCCGTGATCGAAACGCCCGCGGCGATGGCGAGCACACCCAGCTTGCTGCGAACTGACATGGAGCTACCTCGTTCCCTTGACTCTTGCGATATCGGCCACGCGTGGATGCGTGGAATGGCCCATTGATGCGGCAGGAGGATGATACCCGAAGAGACGGACGAGGGTTAATGAAAGTTCCATCGGGAAGGCTGAGTGGCGGAAGCGCTGGCTGGGTGTTAGTTGCGGAGGGGCTTCATCAGATGCTCGAGGGCGAGGCGGTCGGCGCCGGTGAGCGGGAGATGCGGCAGGCGGGGCAGGCCACCGAAGTAGCCGTTGAGGTCGGCGGCGAACTTGAGAGCGGCGGGGCCGGCTTCGGCGAGAGAGGCGGCCGCGCGCAGGCGTTTCTGCTTCTCCTCGGCGAGGGGCTGGTCGTTGTCCTTCCAGGCGGCGTAGACCTCGTAGCAGGCCTGGGGCGCGGCGGCGGCGAAGGCGGGGACAACTCCAGCAGCTCCTGCCAGCAGACCGTCGAGCATGGCGTTGGTGTGGCCGGCGAGGATCTGGAAGCCGATGGTCTTGGTGCGGGTCCGCAACGATGGGGTGGCGGGCGGTTCGGCGATGGCGGTTGGGGCGTCGGAGAGAGTGGAGGCGGAGATAAGAGGAGCTGCGGCTTGCGATGCGGACTTCTTCATGCGGGTGGTGACGGCGGCAAAGGTGGAGGTGACGGTGACCTCGCGGCGTGATGCGACGGTGTGCTGGACAAGCAACTCGAAGGAGTCGAAGTTCGCGGCGCGGGGCAGTGCGGTGAGCAGCGCGAGGACGCGCGGGTGAGCGGCGAGTTCGACGACTGCCGCGATGGGGATGGCGCGGGCAAAGACACTGAGGAGCACTACGGGGAGCGGGGAGCGGTCGGCGATGGTCTGGAAGAAGGCGAGGAGTTCACGCAGGCGGGTTTCGGCGGAGAGGATTGAAGGAACGCCGATGAGGATGGCGTCGTAGTCCAGCTCGGCGGCGCAGGTGGCGAGGTCGAGGGTGGCGGCGACGCTGTCGCGGGCGATGCCGGCGATCAGGACCTTTTCGGGAGCGGCGGCGTCGGCGGCGGTGCGCAGGACCTCGCGGGTCTCGTCGTCGGAGAGCAGCGTGGGCTCGGCGGAGGGGCCGAGGACGAGCAGGCCGGCGGCGGGCGTCCTGGAGTAGCGTGCGACGTTGGCGGCGAGCTTGCGCGAGTTGAGGCGGCCGTCCGGATGGAACGGGGTGGTGAGCGGGATGTGAAGGCCTTCTAAAAGCATGTTGTTAGTTGTTCGTTGTTAGTTGGGATGCAAATACGGAGATTCTGACCCTTCGGCTTCGCTCAGGGCAGGCTGCTGCGCGTCAGAATGACGGCTATGGAGAGGGTGCGACGGAGGCGGGGTAGAAGACGGGCCAGGATTCGGCGGCGGCGCGGGCGAGGAGTTCGGGTGAGGGGTTGACGGGGAAGGGGCCGGCGATTCCATTCCGGCTGCGCGCGATGGAGAGCATGGCGGCGTCGTGGATGGAGTTGCCGAAGACTGCGTCAGGTGCGGTGATGCCGGCGCGGGCGAGTGCGGCGACTTTGCCCTCGTCGGTGGGTACGTCGAGGAGGGTGCGGGTGACGAGGCCGTCGGAATCGATGGCGACACGCGCGGCGAGGACGTGGTCGGCGGGGATCGAGAAGCGGCGAACACCCTCCTCGACGACCCAGTCGCAGGTGGAGCTGACGGCCCAGATTTCGGTGCCGGAGGCCTGGAGGTCGCGGATGAGGACGAGCATCTCGGGGAAGATATTGGACTCGACCTGAGTGGCGAAGTACTCGGCGGCGGCGGCGCGCATGTCGGATTCGCGGAGGCCGGCGTAGATCTGGACCATCTCGCCGCAGATGGCGAGTTCGGAGACCTGGCCGGCGAGGTAGCCCTGGTAGCGCGCGTCGAGGCGGGCGATGGCGTCGGCGGAGAGGATGCGCTGGGCACCAACTCCTTCCCCAATGGTCCAGCGCATGAAGCCGGAGCCGGCGTCGCCGGACCACAGGGTGCCATCGCAGTCGAAGACGGCGATGCGCGGGCCTGGACCACTAAGCGCGGTGTGGACGGCGGCGTGGAACTGGGCGGTGGTGAGGACGGTTGGGCTGGGTGCGGCGGTGGTAGTCGCGGTCATCTGTTGCAAGGATATCGCAGGGACGGGGAACGTTGTTCGTTGACCGTTGACCGTTGTTCGTTGAAGACACGCTGCATTGAGAAGGGAACGGGCAACGAAGAACGAGGAACGAAGAGCTGGGGAAGGTCTGAACAAGTATTCAGCGCTCCCTCGGGGGCTGAAGCCCCTTCTATTTGCGGCGCCTATGGATGGGCTGAAGCCCATCCCCTTCAAAACGCCCACTTGATCGGAGGTTCCCTACATGGGGGATTGGCCGTCGACGATGGAGAGGCCGGGAGGTGGGGTGAAGGTGAATGCGGCAGGGGTAATGGGGAGGTCCTCCTCGATCTGGGTGAAGGCGAACTCGGTGGTGGCGCCGTCGGTCTCCTCGATCTTCATGCTCAGGATTTCGCCGGCGGGGGTGATGGTGAGGGTGAGCAGGCGGACACGGTGGGCCATCTCCTTGGGGACGCCGGTGACGATGAAGTTTGCGCCGCTGGGGGTGGTGGCGATCTGGTCGAGTTCTTTGGCGAGCTGGGTGTGGCCGAGCAGGAGACGCAGCGGCGAACGGAGGTCGTCAAGCTGCTTGGCGGGGGTGCGCGAGACCTGGGCATCGCCGGGAGTGTAGAACCAGGCGAAGCGGCCGTCGAGGACGAAGACCTTGCCGGCGGGCGTGTCGTAGGACCAGCGCATGAGGCCGGGCTTGCGCAGCAGGAGGGTACCGGACTCGGTGCGGTCGAGGCCCATGCCGGTGTAGTGCTCGGTGTAGCGGGCGCGCAGGGTGCGGAGGTGGTTGTAGTGGTCGTCGACGCGGCGGATGAGGGTGGGGGATTGGGCGGGGGCGATTGTGGCGGCGAAGAGCAGGGCCAGGATGAGGCAGAAAGGGGCGAGCCGCTTGGGTTGGATGGGGTTCATCGGGGTTCTTTGCTGTGTTCAGAATGACAGTAAGGACGGGCAAAGGCAAAAGAAGAAGCAGGTTCCTCCGCTACGCTCCACCCCAGCGAGCAAAGACCGCTCGCCGGGGACCCCGGGCTGCGGAATGACAAGCAAGAGAACAAACAACGGCAAAAGAAGATGAGACCACCGATCGCTACTGGATGTTGTCGGTGCAGTTGGTGCCGCCCTTGGGGTCGACTTTGACGATGTTGTTGTCGTCGGAGCAGTAGCCGTTGTCGCCGGTCTTGCCGATGGCCTGGGGCACGGCGTTGACCTGATAGGAGGTGTAGGTGTCCTGGTTGTTGACGGTGACCTTGGTGCAGTTAGTGATACTGAAGGTATATCCGGATTTTTGCGAGGTCGCGGCAAGCTGGGGATCGAGCAACTGGGCAGCCTGGGCGGAGGGCGCGCCGGTGTGGGGATCGCCGCCGAGGGCGGCGAGGGTGCAGGCGTAGCCGGCGGCGGGATAGGCGGAGTTAAAGCCGATCTCCGCCTGGCCGATGGCGCGCATCGACTGGATCGCCGAGGTCTGATTGGATGTCTTCTTCATCCGGGTGACCTGGGGGACAATCATCGCCATCAGGATGAGCATGATGGACATGACGATGAGCAGCTCGATGAGGGTAAAACCGAGTTCAAGGGTCGAGGTCCGGGGTCCGAGGTTCAAGGTGCGGGCGGTGGTCTTCATGAGTGACAATTTCCTCAACTGGATAGCAGCTATAGAGTATAGACGCATGGGGTGGCCGGAAGACACCGTCTGGGTCCGCGGGCGGTCTGGTCAATCTTCCGGGAGGAGCGAGAGTTCTTCTGCATCGGCGAGGTCGCGCAGGCGTCCCACCTGACGCTTGTTTTCGATGAGGTCGGGTTTGGAGATGAACGGGACCGACAGTCCGGCTACCGGAGTCTCGACGCGGTTGCGCCATACATGGTCGAACGGCATCGCACCGATGGAGGGGAGTATATCGATGTGGTCCTCCTCGGGGCCGAAGCGGAGATTCTCTTCGTCGTTGAGGAGGTCGGCGGGGGTGAGGCCTTCGAGCGGAACTCCCAGGGCTAGCAGGGCGTTGAAGGCAGCGCGGGCGTTCTCCTCAGTTGGGCGGATGAAGATGTCGAGGTCGTTGGTGGCGCGGACATAGCCGTGCGCATTGACGGCGACTCCGCCGACCACGGCATATTCAACCTTGGCGGCGAGAAACGCGGCGAGGAGTGAGATCTGCTTTTCGTTCATCGAGATCGATCCCAAGCAGGCTGTAGCTGCGTTTGGTGAGTGCGGTTGCGGCGACGAGGCGGTCGGCCGGGCTCTTGCGGCTCCAGTAGAGGCGCTGCTCGGCGCGCGCCTGGAGGTGGGTGAGCTTCCTTGGGGCGAGATCTGAGAGTGCGGGAGCCATCGGGTCGTCGGTCATACGCGTCTCCATATCGAGGGCTGAGGGGATGAACTCAGGCTAACAGAGAGAGTAAGCCTAACGCACCTTCCCTCAGCGGCTGAAGCCACGCTGCAAAATTTGGTTTATGGAGCGGCTGAAGCCGCTCCCCTTCAAATCGTCACAACTGGGCGGAAGGTGTGGGCTAGCAGGCGAGGGCTGCGCGGTCGACGGTGAGGGTTCCGAGGTTGCCGAGGACGGTGAGGGCGATGGCCTCCGGGCGGAAGAGCTGCTGGGCGAGGGCTTGCACGGCGGCGGCGTCGACGCCATCGACCTCGGCGACGATCTCGTCGACGGAGAAGAAGCGGCCGAAGTACATCTGCTGGCGAGCCAGATTTGCCATGCGGCTGGAGGAGGATTCGAGGCCGAGGACGATGTTGCTCTTGAGCTGGTCTTTGGCCCGCTTCAACTCTGCCTCCGGGACGGGTGCTTCTTTCAGGCGGCGGAGCTCTTCGATGGTCAGCCGGAGCACCTCGGGGGTTTTTTCAGCGGAGGTGCCGGCGTAGATGGCAAGGCAACCGGTGTCGCGGAAGGGGTTGGTCTCGGAGTAGATGGAGTAGGCGAGGCCACGGTCCTCGCGAATGGTCTGAAAGAGGCGCGAGCTCATGCCGCCGCCGAGCATGGTGTTGAGCAGGTAGACGGCGTAGCGGTCGGACGAATCGACCGGCGGCGCGGGGACGCCAAGGCAAAGTTGGACCTGTTCGAGGGACTTCTTGCGCTTGAGGGTGATGTGGGCGTTGGTCGCGGGTGCGGGGACCCGGGTGAAGGGGGTGTCGCTGGAGGCGGCGAGCGAGCTGAAGTGCTCGGCGACCTGGGCGACGAAGCTGTCGTGGTCGAGGTTACCGGCGGCGGAGAAGACCATATTGCGCGGGGTGAAGCGTCCGGCGTAGTAGTCGAAGACGATCTGCTGGGTGAAGCTGGAGACGGATTTGACGGTGCCGAGGATGGGACGGCCGAGGGGATGGCCCTTCCAGAAGTTCTGGGTGAAGGTTTCGTGGACGAGATAGTCGGGGTTGTCCTCATCCATCTTGATCTCTTCGAGGATGACGCCCTGCTCGCGGGCGATGTCCTCCGGGGTGAAGGTGGGATGGAGAACGAGGTCGGTCAAGAGGTCAAGTGCCGGTACAACATTTTCGTCGAGAACTTTGATATTGAAGCAGATACTCTCTTTTCCGGTGAAGGCGTCGAGATTGCCGCCGATGGCGTCTGCCTCGCGGGCGAACTGCTGGGCGGAGCGGGAGGTGGTGCCCTTGAAGAGCATGTGCTCGACGAAGTGGGAGAGTCCGTTGTGGGCGAGGGGCTCGTCGCGCGAGCCGGAGTCGATCCAGACGCCCATGGAGATGGAACGCACGTGGGGGATGGATTCGGTGAGGACGAGCAGGCCGTTGGGCAGGCGGGTGCGGCGGATGTTGCGGGCGTGAGGGGCGACGCCGGTGGGGGTGAGGGTTGCGGACATGCGGCTCCTGGTCTCCCTGGAACGGAGACTTGTATTGTTTCACAGCGAGTGGATGGGGGAGGAAACGTCGGGGATGGGGTGGCAAGGCGGTGGGGGTAGGGAACTTGCCGGGCGCGCGGAAGTTTGTTGCGGCCAGCGCTGTGTTGCGCACGGGGATGGGTTTACGGTTGTATGGGGAAAAATGATGAGCGTTACGGGTTGTCGGTGGATTGCGAGGCGTCTGCAGGGAAGGCGATTTTATTTCGCGCTGAGCCTTGCGCTTGCGTTGGCGTTGGTGAGCGGCGCGCCGAAGATGGCGGTTGCGCAGGCTGGGTTCTTTCTGGGAGCCGATGTCTCCGCTCTGGACTCGCCAGGGCGCAGGCCATTGCCTTCTTACCAGGAAGATGGCAAGCCGAGCGACGAGGTGACGATCCTGAAGCGGCATGGGTGGACGGCCTTCCGGGTGCGGGTGTTTGTGGCGCCGGTAAGGAATGCGCCCGACAACACGCTGGAGAACGCAATCCCACTGGCGAAGAGCATTAAGGCCGCTGGGGCGACGTTGGTGCTGGACCTGCACTTCTCCGACACCTGGGCGGACCCGCAGCATCAGGAGATTCCGGTGGCGTGGAGGGAGATGGATATCAATGCGCTGGCAAAGGCGTGGGAGAAGCACGCCTACGACACGGTGAAGGCCCTGAAGGATGCGGGGGCGATGCCCGATATCGTGCAGATTGGCAATGAGATTACCCCGGGCGCGGCGTGGCCTTTGGCCCAGGTTCGGCAGCCCAGTTCAAAGCAACCCGCGCCGCAAGGGTACGACGACGGGGTGCAGTGGAAGCATTTGACCCTGCTGTTGAAGGCCGGAATTCGGGGCGTGAACAAGGCAGCGGGGCGCACAAAGCCGCGCATCGCCATCCATATCGATAAGGGTGGACACTGGGACACGACGGAGTGGTACTTCGACCACATCGAGGCAGCCCACGTTCACTACGACATCATCGCGCAGAGCTTCTATCCGCCCTGGGGGCATGGAACGCTGGACGATCTCTGGAACAATATGAACCAGTGTGCGCGGAAGTATCACAAGGACTTCTTGGTGGTGGAGACGGGCTATCTGCCGGTCAGGGTTGCCAACCAAAGCGACATGTTTTGGCCGGTGACGCCGGAGGGGCGCCTGCAATTTATGGTCGATCTGGTGAATACGGTGAAGAAGGCTCCCCACGGGCTGGGGGTGATGTATTGGGCCCCGGAGTGGGACCTGTGGAATGGCGACGGCAGCCCCGGGCCGGCGGTCTTTACGCTGGATCAGTTGACCACGCTGACCAAGCGCCCCGAGAGCCACGCGCCGACTGCGGTCCAACCGTGATCAGCCGCAGTTGCCGATGGATGACG
>Ga0182013_10006079_pt1 | contig 13817 bp, 9 predicted proteins | sample 612S2MmetaG_FD_120487 | JGI IMG/M metagenome (GOLD analysis project Ga0182013, IMG submission 120487) | Permafrost microbial communities from Stordalen Mire, Sweden - 612S2M metaG | ecosystem: Environmental > Terrestrial > Soil > Wetlands > Permafrost | place: Sweden: Stordalen | collected... | reverse complement strand
TCCCTAAATATTGGGCGTCGTTGTTATCCGCAGGATGGGCGCTAATTACCGATCTGCTGTGAGGTGACGCAAACGGTGGTCCCTGGTCGAGCGTCGTCACGCCCCACGTCTTGAGTCGGCGATTGCACCAGATTGCTAAAAGACGTTTTAACACCGCCCGGCACAATTGGTCGTACCGGCGGCGTTGACCGTCGAAACAACTCGGTGACCCGGTAGTCGCGCGAGTCGCGCGGGCTGCTGGATCAAGGTGGCCAAGGCATTGTATCTAGCTGGTGGCATCGACTTGCTAGAAGACGCTTTGGCGTGAAGGTAGTGAGGGCGCGTTGAGAAGCACCGGTTGGTTTCGCTTCAGCGAAGACAACCACAGCACCGTTTCCCCTGCCCAGTATTAATGCGCTAAGTCGACACCGATGGAGGGGCAATATGGGAGCGCAATCGAATCTTCAAGTCATCGTCGACCTTTACGAATCGTTCGACACCGGCGATTCGGAGGCCATGCTTCGTCCGTTCACCGATGAATCGGTGTGGGTCGAGCCCGGAAACAACGTGCGCAGCGGCTTGTTTCGCGGTCAGCGGGAAATCTTCGGTCACACCATGAGCTGTATGGAGTTGACCGATGGAACCTGGGCAACAGTGGTGAAGGAGATCATTGGCGGCGAAAGACACGTAGTGGTCTTGGAGCAAGCGCTGGGTCGGCGGAACGGCAAATCGCTGGCGATGCCGTGCGCCACGATCTATGACATGGACGATGGGACGATCACGGAGATGCGCGTTCTACCGTTTGACAGCGAGGGGTGGCAGGACTTCTGGTCATAGGCCTTCCAGGTGTGCAGCGTGGCCCCACAGCGACTCAGCCCTGAGATTCACTGCATCACGGAGTGACTGCTTGGGCTCTGCTAGCGGCACATGTATTTGAAGTTGGGTGGATAAACCAGAGCGGGATAGAGACCAGGCATACCCCGGCCGGGTAGCGTGACCCCCGTGGACTACGCGGCCGCATTCATCCAAGAGAACCGCGCTTTTTCGGAACTTTTCCACGATGTCGACGAATCTCTGCCAGTACCCACGTGCCCGGGCTGGAATCTCCAGCAGCTGTTCCGCCACGTCGGCCGTGGTGACCGCTGGGCTGCGCAGATCGTCCACGATCGACTCGACCAATTCCTCGATCCGCGCAGCGTCGAAGGCGGCAAACCCCCGCCGGACCCCGCCGGCGCCGTCTCGTGGCTGATCGGCGGTGCGCAACGGCTGGTCGACGCCGTCGAGTTGTCGGGCGCGGAGACGCCGGTGTGGACTTTCCTGGGATCACGCCCGGCGAACTGGTGGACAAGGCGCCGGCTGCACGAAACGGCGGTCCATCGCGCCGACGCCGCCATCGCGATCGGCAGCGACTTCACGCTCGAACCCGATATCGCTGCCGACGCCATCACCGAATGGCTTGAGCGCGTCGCAATCCAGGCCGGGGGCGACGGGGCAGCCCTTCCGCTGGAAGAGGGCAGCAGCCTGCACTTGCACGCTACCGATGCCGGCCCGGGCGAAGCAGGAGAATGGACGATCGGCATTTCCGATGGTGGGATTACCTGGTCGCATGAGCACGGCAAAGCCGCCGTGGCGCTGCGGGGCGGCGCCACCGAGCTGTTGCTGGCGATCGTGCGCCGGGTCCGGGTGGCCGAGACCGGAATCGAGATGTTCGGCGACGACTCCGTGTGGCAAAACTGGCTGGGCCGCACACCTCTGTAATCGAGCACGGTAGCTTGCAGATCATGACCACTTCGGAGATCGCCACCGTGCTGGCGTGGCACGACGCTCTCAACGCCTCCGACCTCGACACATTGGTCGCGTTATCTAGCGACGATATCGACATCGGTGACGCCCACGGAGCCGCGCAAGGCCACGAGGCGCTGCGCAGGTGGGCCGGCTCGATCAATTCGACAGCCGTGCTCGGCCGGATGTACGTGCACGACGGTGTCGTGGTCGTCGAGCAGAAGGTCACCGCCCCGGACAATCCCGGGGCGGTGACCGACGCCGCGTCGGCGTTCCGGGTGGTCCATGACCACGTCACGTCGGTGTTCCGCCATCAGGATTTGGCGTCGGCACTCGCGGCGACCGAACTCACCGAGGCCGACTTCGTAAATTAGGGGCGATTGGGGCTTTAGGAGGCACTCATGCGGGGCATTATCTTGGCCGGCGGATCGGGCACGCGCTTGCATCCGATCACCGTGGGCATCAGCAAGCAGCTGCTGCCCGTCTACGACAAGCCGATGATCTACTACCCGTTGTCCACACTGATGATGGCCGGCATCCGCGACATCTTGGTGATCACCACCCCCCACGACGCGGCCGGCTTTCAGCGACTCCTGGGCGATGGCGCGCAATTCGGCATCAACCTCAGCTACGTGACACAGGATAAACCCGACGGGCTGGCACAAGCATTCGTCCTCGGCGCCAACCACATCGGCAACGATTCGGCAGCGTTGGTATTGGGGGACAACATCTTCTATGGCCCGGGCCTGGGCACCAGTCTGAACCGCTTCCAATCCATCAGCGGCGGAGCCATTTTCGCCTACTGGGTGGCAAACCCGTCGGCCTACGGTGTGGTTGAATTCAGCGCCGACGGCGTCGCGTTGTCGTTGGAAGAGAAGCCCGAAACACCGAAGTCGCAGTACGCGGTACCCGGGTTGTACTTCTACGACAACGATGTGATCGAGATCGCCAAGGGCTTACAGAAATCGGCGCGCGGCGAGTACGAGATCACGGCGGTAAACCAGATCTATCTCAACCGGGGGCGACTGTCGGTCGAGGTGATGGCCCGCGGGACGGCGTGGCTGGACACGGGCACGTTTGACTCGCTGCTGGACGCCAGCGACTACGTCCGCACGCTGGAACGACGGCAGGGCCTCAAGGTCAGCGTTCCAGAGGAAATCGCCTGGCAGCAGGGCTGGATCGATGACCAGCAACTGGAGGAACGGGCCCGCACCCTGCTCAAGTCCGGTTATGGCGGCTACTTGCAGGGGCTGCTGGAACGGCGCTGATTTCGGCGGGTTTGGCCAGCACCGCCGCGATCGCCGTCGTCAGCGGCACCGACAGCGCCAGCGCGATGCCGCCCACTGCTGAGCGGACAAGTTCGATGGCCACGCTCTCGCTGCTCAGCACGTCACCCAGCGATCGGTTGGCGACGCTGAATAGCAACAGCAGCGGCAGCGAACTGCCGGCGTAGGCCAGCACCAGCGTGTACACCGTGCTGGCGATGTGATCTCGGCCCACCCGAATCGCGCTCAGGAAAATTGCTCGCCGCGAGGTATCAACACCAACGTGAGCGAGTTCGAAGACCGTCGAGGACTGGGTCACGGTCACATCGTTGAGCACGCCTAGCGATCCGATGATGAACCCGGCGAGCAGCAGCCCGCTGATCGACACAGTGCCCAGGTACGCGCTGACCGTGGAGTTCTGTTCATCTGAGAGTCCAGTCAAATGTGTCAGTTGTATTGCACCCCAGGATAATCCCGCGGCGAGCAGCAACGACGACAAAGTGCCCAGCAGGGCGGCACTGGTCCGCAGGCTGACCCCGTGTGCGAGGTAGATCACCGCGTACAGGATTGCCGCCGAAGCCACCAGCGCCACCGGCACCGCGGGTGCGCCATCACGCAACGCGGGCAGCAAGAACACCACTAGCACCAAAAAGGCGACCACGATGCCGACCATGGCGAGCAACCCGCGCCAGCGCGCCACGGCGACGATCACCACCGCGAACGCTATGCCGAGGCCGACCAGCGGCCAGCCCCGTTCGAAGTCGTAAAACGCGTAACCGGTGACGCCTTTATCGTCGACTTGCCGGCTGACCCGGATGTGGTCACCCGCCGCGAATTGAGGCTGGCCGGGGCCGGGAGAGAACTCCAGCAGGGTGTTCGCGCCGGCGTTAGGCCCGGAATCGATTGCGACGAGTGTTTCTACGCATTGCCCGGAGCCCGCGGTACCCGGCTGAGGCGCGGTGGTCAGTACCTGGCTGGCCGACGGGCTGCCGCAGTCGCCCAATCCGCTGGACACCACGTGCCCGCTCTGGGTGCTTACCGCGCCGCCGGACGCGTTCTGGAACGGCATCGGGATGTCGACATGCTGCCGGCTGGGCCACAGCCACACCGCTCCGGCTATCACAGCCACACCGATCGCGGCCAGCAGCCCGACGATGATCCTGGCCGGCAACGGATCCACGTGAGACGGGCCTGGCGGCAGCGTGTGCGAGTGGGAGTGGGTCACCCGCTACACGGTAGAGGCACGCGCAACCGGCTCACTGCCGATAACTGGCCAGGAAGTTGCCGAGTCGGTCGATCGCGGCGGACAGGTCGCGTGACCATGGCAGCGTCACCAGGCGCAGATGGTCCGGCGCCGGCCAATTGAACCCAGTGCCCTGGGTGACCAGGATCTTCTCTTGCAAAAGCAGGTCGAGGACCAGCTGTTCGTCGTCGGCGATGTCGTAAACCTCGGGGTCCAGCCGCGGAAACACGTACAGCGCACCCTCTGGTTTGACGCATGACACGCCTGGAATCTCGTTGAGCTTGGTCCAGGCGACGTCGCGCTGCTCGAGCAAACGTCCGCCGGGAAGCACCAGATCGTCGATGCTCTGGTGGCCGCCCAAGGCGACCTGAATCGCGTGTTGCGCGGGAACGTTGGGGCACAACCGCATATTCGCCAGCAGGCTGATGCCCTCGATGAAACTGCCGGCGTGGTCCTTGGGCCCGGTGATTGCCAGCCAACCGGCCCGGTATCCGGCGACCCGGTACGCCTTGGACAGGCCATTGAAGGTGAGGCACAACAGATCGGGCGCGACGGTGGCCAGACTGATGTGCTTGGCGTCGTCGTAGAGAATCTTGTCGTAGATCTCGTCTGCGAGCAGCAGCAGCTGGTGCTTACGGGCCAGGTCGACTATTTGGGTGAGGACTTCCCGGCTGTAGACCGCGCCGGTTGGGTTGTTCGGGTTGATGACCACCAGCGCTTTGGTGCGCTCGGTGATCTTGGATTCCATGTCAGCGATATCTGGTTGCCAGCCCTGGGTCTCGTCGCACAAGTAGTGCACGGGTGTGCCGCCCGCCAGCGAGGTCGACGCCGTCCACAGCGGGTAGTCGGGAGAAGGGATCAATACCTGATCGCCGTTGTCCAGCAGGGCCTGCAGCGTCATCGTGATCAGCTCGGAGACCCCGTTGCCCAGGAAGACGTCGTCGACGTCGAATCGGGGAAAGCCCTCGACCAGCTCGTAGCGGGTGACGACCGCACGCCGGGCAGGCAGGATGCCCTTCGAGTCGGAGTAGCCCTGCGCGTTCGGCAGCGCCTGGATCATGTCGCGCATGATCACGTCGGGCGCCTCGAAGCCGAATGGTGCCGGATTGCCGATATTAAGCTTGAGGATGCGGTGCCCTTCGGACTCCAGCCGCGCTGCATGCTGGTGCACCGGGCCGCGGATTTCGTACAGGACGTCCTGAAGCTTGGACGACTGCGCGAAGGCCCGCTGCCGGTGATGACCGGAAGCGTGCACGGGCAGCTGGTGAGTAGTCACCCCACTATGGTGCCACTGTTGTCCACTGAAATTTGCTGCCCGCCGGCAAACCGCGCCAAACTGTGATCAGCGCTTGCCCGGCGGACGGGCGCCGCGCGCGATGCCCAGCCCTTTCACCGGCGCGGCCGCTTCGGCCGGGGGAGCCGCGTCGCTATCGGCTTGGGTGGGGGGCTCGACTGCCGCTTGGGCTTCGGGCTTTGCTTGGGGTTCCGGCGCCGGGGCCGCGGCTTTCTTGGCGCCTGGTCGCTTGGCGCCGGCTGCCATGCCCAACCCCTTTACGGGCGCGGCGGGTGCGGCTGGCGCTTCGGGTGCGGGCGCCTCGGCTTCCGGGGCAGGCGCTTGTGCGGACGCGGACGATTGCGGCGCTGGGGCCGCTGCTTTCTTGGCGCCGGGCCGCTTGGCGCCGGCTGCCATGCCCAGGCCTTTCGCGGGTGCTGTTGACTCGGCCGGCGCTTCGGATGCGGCTGGCGCTTCGGGCGCCGCCGACGCCTGAGCGGCTGGGGCTGCTGCGTTCTTGGTGCCCGGTCGCTTGGCGGCGCCGGCAATGCCAAGCCCTTTAACAGGTGCCGCCGGCGCCGCGGCAAGCTTTTCGGCGGGCGCCGCGGGAGCCTCGGCGGGTGCGCTCGGGGCGGGCGCGACAGCCTTCGGAGCAACCTTGCTGGCCTCTTTTGCAGCGGTACCCTTCGCCGGCAGCGTCGACTTGTCGTATTCGAGCGATCCCAGTAGCACCTGGGCCACATCAAGCACCTCAACGCCACTGCGACCGGCCTCTTCTTGCCGATCGCTGACACCGTCGGTGACCATCACCCGGCAGAACGGGCAGCCGGTGGCGATCGTGCTGGCGTTGGTGGCAAGCGCCTCGTCGACGCGTTCGTGGTTGATCCGCTTCCCGATGTGCTCTTCCATCCACATCCGAGCACCGCCGGCGCCACAGCAGAAGCTGCGCTCGGCGTGCCGCGGCATTTCGGTGAGGTTCGCTCCCGCGGCCTCGATCAGCTCGCGCGGCGCCTCGTACACCTTGTTGTGTCGACCCAGGTAGCACGGGTCGTGATAGGTGATGTCCCGCGATACCGGGGTGACGGGCACCAGCTTCTTGTCGCGAACGAGCCGGTTGAGCAGCTGGGTGTGGTGCAGAACGCTGTAGTTGGCGCCCAGCTGCCGGTATTCCTTGCCGATGGTGTTGAAACAGTGCGGGCAGCTGACCACGATCTTGCGGTCGACGCTCTCCACACCCTCGAACAGGCCGTCCAGGGTTTCGACGGCCTGTTGGGCCAGCTGCTGGAACAGGAACTCGTTGCCTGAGCGGCGTGCCGAGTCACCGTTGCAGCTTTCCCCGGTGCCCAGCACCAGGTATTTGACCCCGGCGATCGCGAGCAGTTCGGCCACCGCCTTGGTGGTCTTTTTGGCCTTGTCGTCGTAGGCCCCGGCGCAGCCCACCCAGAACAGGTATTCGTAGCCGTCGAAGCTGTCGACGTCCTGGCCATAGACCGGGACGTCGAAGTCGACCTCATCGATCCAGTTGGTTCGGTCGCCGGCGTTCTGCCCCCACGGGTTGCCCTTGCTTTCCAGATTTTTGAACAGCCCGGACAGCTCGGAGGGAAACTCCGACTCCATCATCACCTGGTAGCGGCGCATATCGATGATGTGGTCGACGTGCTCGATGTCCACGGGGCACTGCTCGACGCACGCGCCGCAGCTCACGCACGACCAGAGCACGTCGGGATCGATCACGCCGCCCTGTGCGGCGGTGCCGACGAGTGGGCGGGCCGCCTGCTCGGGCCCGTGTCCGGGCACCCGGCCGAATCCGGATTCGGGCACGTGGTGGCCCTCTTGGTGCACGGTCTCGAGGTCGAGGCCCTCGAGTGGCTCCGCCTTCTTGTCGCCCAGGATGTAGGGCGCTTTGGCCATCCAGTGGTCGCGCAGGTCCATGATGAGGAGCTTCGGAGACAGAGGCTTACCGGTATTCCACGCCGGGCACTGCGACTGACACCGTCCGCATTCGGTACAGGTGGCGAAGTCCAGCATGCCCTTCCAGGTGAAGTCTTCGATCTTGCCGCGACCGAATTCGGCGTCGTCGGGCGGGTTTTCGAAGTCGATCGGCTTGCCGCCGGACTCGACTGGCAGCAACGGGCCCAGCGCGTCGGGCAGCCGCTTGAACGTGACGTTGATCGGTGCCAGGAAGATGTGCAGGTGCTTGGAGTGCAACACGATCAGCAGGAAGATAAGCGCCACAGCGATGTGGGCCAGCAGCGCGATCGACTCGATCCACTCGTTCGCGGTTGTACCCAGCGGGTGCATAAGAGCGCCCATCGCGTGTGAGAAGAAAGCGCCGCCGCCGTAGGGAAAGTTTCCGGTGTTCACCGAGGCACCGCGGAAGATCGCGAAGCTGAAGATGACCAAGAAGATCATGAATAGGATCAGCCAGGCGCCGCCGGTGTGTGAGCCGTAGAACCGCGATGAACGGCCGTAGTCCTTCGGCTCGGAGCGCAACCGGATGATCGAGAACGTGGCGATGCCGGCTACGACGCTAAGGGCGATGAAGTCCTGCAGGAAGCCCAGCGCGTCCCAGCGGCCAACGATCGGGATGTGGAAATTCGGCTGGAACAGGACGCCGTAGGCCTCGACGTAGACGGTGGCAAGGATAAAGAAGCCCCACATGGTGAAGAAGTGCGCCAGCCCGGGGATCGACCACTTCAGCAGCTTGCGTTGCCCGAACACCTCGGAGATCTGCGCCCAGACCCGCGCGCCCACGTCGTCGGTACGACCGCTGGCGGGCTGGCCGGACGTGATCAGCTTGAAAAGCCACCAGATCCGCCGTAGAGCCAACCCGGCCACGACCAACGTCCCGCCTAGGCCCAGGACCAGTCTGATGAGCATGAGCGTCTGCGTGGTCACAGAGGGTCTCCCCAATTCCTAGTTTCTTGCCTGCTGTCTTGTCTGCGTAGGCCCCAGCTCATATTGACATCCGCCGGGCTTCGGACGCGAGTAAAGGCTCCCCTAACCTGCGTTTCATTGCTCGGGGGTCATCTCTGGTGCGGCTGCGAAGGCGCGCCGGCCGTCGAGCCGCGCTAGCGCCGCCACGGCGGGCCAAAGCGGGGGGGCCACGGCCTTTCTCGCGGAGGCGGTGGCGGTGCGGTGGTGGGCACCTGCGTTGTTGTCGGTGGCTCGGTGGTCGTGATCGGCGGCGGAGGTGCGGTGATCGCTGTCGTTTGCGGGGGAGGCGGTTCGGCCGTCGTGGTAACAACGGGCGGCTGCGTGGTGTCGCTCGGGGGCGGCGCCGTTACCGTTACTGTCTCTGGCGGAGGCGGAGGCGCCGGTTGGATCGGATTGGGCTGGTCGCGGCCCAAGGTCAGCGCCAACACCACCGCCGCCAGAATCGCTGCGGCCGCGCCGGCCAGGATCAATATCAGCGCTGTGCGTTTGTACCACGGCAGCCGTTGGGTTTCGGCGGCGTAGAGATCGTCGTCCCCATCGTCGAATGCCGTTGTCTCCCTACCGTAGCCGCCAGTGTGTTCGGGGCCTGTGTAGGGGACGGGATCGTCTGCGTCGGCGTCTTCTGACCATGCCAACGGAGGCCCCTCGGCAAGGGCGGTCCCAGCGGTTCCGACCATCTCGGTCGGGTTCTCGATCATGGGACTCGCAGTAGTCGGGACGGCTGCCGATGATCGCTGCTGGCCGAGCGCAGCCGCGCCGACGGCAGCGCTGAACTTAGCGTCGGGTGCGGTGATGATCGGCACCTGTAGGCGCCCCGACAGGCGCGTGGTAATTAATGGAATGCTCGCGCTACCACCGACAATAGCCACCGCGGCCAGGCTGGACCGCGCAATGTTGTTGCGCTGCAATGTCTCTTCGAATGTGCCGAGGAATCGGTCCAGTGGTTCCGAGATGAGTTTTTCGAATTCTGTGCGAGACAGCTGGATAGCATCTCCGGAGCCGGTCACCCCAGATACGATTGTGGTTACTGTGGCCGTCGAGAGTTGCTCCTTGGCGCGCCGGCATTCGCTCAGCTGGGACGCGGCTACGCGCAGGTGATTAACGATGAGCTGATCGATTGTGTCACCGCAGAATTCGGTATACCGGAGCGTCGGCCCGATCGGCTGGGAGTTCGGCCTGGCGTTGATCAGCGAGACGCTGATGCCGCTGGCGCCGAAGTCGCACAGGGCGACGACGCCGTCGGTCGGGAATCCCGGCTGGGTGCGTAGCGCTGCCATGGCGGCCGTGGCGTCGGAGATCAAAACTGGAGGCACGCCGCCCGGCGCCAGGCCGGGTTGGGCGAAGAACTCCTCGCGCAGCGCAGCGATCTGGCCTTCGGACCAATACGCGGGAACCGCGATGGTGATTGGCGTCCCGTAGCCGACCGTCCGCGCCATCGCCTCGAGCGCTTCGACCGTCAGCGCCGCGCCGAGGTACTTCGTTCCGTCGGGGGCCACCAGCGGAGCCCGGTCCCCGACTCGTTCGATGAATCCCCGCATCACCAGTCCGGGTTCGGCGAGGCTCGGGGTTTCGTCCGGCAAACCGACTTCGGATGGTCGCTGGTCGTAGATCGTCAAAACGGATCTGCGAGCTGTCGGGGCGCTGCCAGCGCGGGCCGCAACCAGATTGGCCACCCCGAGTGACAACCCGAGCGACGAGCTCATCTTGCACACCCCTGCGTCCGTTGTGCCACTGGCGATCGGCCGGTCCTCACCATATCGGCGCTGGATTCCACTGACCCGCAACCGACGTGTTAACGGAGCTCGGGCGGCACCGTAATCACCGTCGGCACCTCCGGAATGGTGATCACCGAGGGGAGTTGCGGCAGGTGATGGCGATGCGTTGGTTGCTGTTGGGTCGGCTGTTGTTGGGTTGGCTGGTATGCGGGCGGCTGGACTGTGCTGCTGGTGGGCGGCGCTGTCGTCGGGGTGGTGGTCGTCGGTGGCAGAGACTGCGAGGGGGTGGTGCTGGTGGTCGTCGACGGGATCGTCGTGCTGGTGGACGGGTTATTGCTGGTGCCCTTGTTGCCGTGGATCAGCTCGATGATGCCGTAGACGATCAGCCCGATCAGGATCGCAACGAACAGGCCCCAGCCGATGAGCACCACGGGCTTGCGGTACCACGCGGTGAACTCAGACTCTTCGTCTAGAGGGTCGAGAAATTCGGGGGGCTCGAACTGCTCGCGATCAGGCGTCGGAGTTGGCGGAGGGACCGGATCGGGTTCGACAGTCGGAGGCGGTGCCGGGTTTGCACCCGGTGGCAGGGATCCGCCCCTGCCGTATTTGGCGTGCTGGGTCGGCTGGTCGTTGAAGTCGTCCGGCGGTCCGGGTGCCACCGCATCGATGCTACTGATACCGGCTGGCAGTTACGTCAAGTCCGAACGTGTTGAGCTTGTCGATGCTGACGAAGTACTCACCACAGGCCGGGTTGGGAAGCGAACCAGCGATACACCAACGGATCGCGAACTACCGGGCGGACAGGCAACCAGTCACTGGGTAGCGCGGAAGAACATCCGGTCTCAGCTCCCGATGGTGCCGGGGCTCCCGGCGGTGCCGCCGGCGCCGAGGCTGCCGGTGCTGCCGGGGGGGATGCCGGCGCCAGCGGCACCACCGGCACCGCCGGCTCCGGCAGCGGCCCCGGCTCCGGCAGCACCGGCCGCGCCATTGATGGTGCCCGCGCCATGGTTGCCGCCGTTGCCTCCGTTGCCGCCGTTGCCGCCGGCCCCGCCGTTACCGCCGTTGCCGCCGGTAGCTGCGGTGGCGGCGCCGGCGGCCCCGCCTGCCCCGCCGGCGGCCCCGGCGACGCCGGCCCCCCCAGCTCCCCCGGCCCCGCCGGTACCGGCGGTAGCGGCACCGCCGGCCCCGCCGGCCCCGCCGCTCGCGGACACCCCGCCGGCGCCGGCGTCCCCGCCGTTGCCGCCGTTACCTGCCCCCGAGGCCGCGCCGCCGGCGGCGCCGACTCCGCCGACTCCGCCGGCCCCGGCGGCCCCGCCGGCGCCGCCGGCGCCGCCGTTACCGCTGACACTGGAGCCGCCGCCGGCACCGCCGCCGCCGCCGCTCCCGGACACCCCGCCGCTGCCGGCGTCCCCGCCGTTGCCGCCGTTACCTGCCGCCAAGGCCGCGCTGCCGACCCCGCCGATCCCGCCGGCCCCGCCGTTACCGGTGGCGCCGCCGGTGCCGGCCGCCCCGCCGTTGCCCCCGTTGGCGCTACCGCCGGCCCCGCCGGCCCCGCCGGCGCCGGTAGCGCCGCCGTCGCCGGCGGCTCCGCCGTTGCCGCCGTTGCCTGACGCCGACGCCACGCCGGCGCCCCCGTTGCCGCCGGCTCCGCCGTTACCGGTGGCGCCGCCGTTACCGGCGGCTCCACCGTTGCCTCCATTGCCGTTACCGCCGGTCCCGCCGGCTCCGCCGTTACCGGTGGCGCCGCCGGCTCCGCCGGCTCCGCCGGCTCCGCCGTTGCCTGACTCCGAGGCCCCGCCGCCGGCACCACCGAGCCCACCGACCCCGCCGTTACCGGAGCCTCCGCCGTTGCCGCCGACCCCGCCGTTACCGGCGCTCCCGTTGCCGCCGGCCGCGCCCGCGCCGCCAGCCCCGGCGGCGCCGCCGTCACCCGCCGCCCCGCCGGTGCCGCCGTTGCCCGACCCCGAGGCCACGCCGCCCTTGCCGCCGGCTCCGCCGGCCGCGCCATTACCGCCGTTGCCGCCGAGCCCGCCGGTACCGCCGGCCACGCCGTTGGCCCCGGTGTTGCCGCCGGCACCCACCCCGCCGTTACCGCCGGCGCCGGCGGCGCCGCCGTTACCGCCGTTACCGGAGGTCGAGCCGCCGTTGCCGCCGACGCCGCCGTTGCCGCCGGCGCCGCCGGTACCGGCGTTGCCGCCGACGCCGCCAGCGCCGACAGCGGGCGCGCCGGCCGCCCCGTCCATGCCGTAGCCTCCGGCGCCGCCGGCGCCGCCGTTGCCGATCGATCCCGCGTTGCCGCCGTTACCGCCGCTGCCGCCGCTGGCGCCGGGGAAGGTGGCGGCGGCACCAATGCCGCCTGCCCCGCCGTTGCCGGCCGGACCGGTGTCCCCGCTACCGGGCGTGCCGTTGCTGCCACTGGTGGAGCCGGTGCCGCCGGTGCCGCCGGTGCCGCCGGTGCCGGGGTTGCCGCCGGTGCCGCCGGTGCCGCCGTTCCCGCCGCCGGCTCCGCCGTCGGTGCCGCCGGCCCCGCCGGCGCCGCCGTTGCCGACCGTCCCGGCGTTACCGCCATTGCCGGCGTTGCCGCCGGTACCTGTGCTGCCGTGGGCGGCCGTGCCGCCGTTGCCGCCGTTGCCGCCGGTGCCGCCGGTGCCGGCGTTACCGGCGTTACCGGCGAGGCCGCCGGTCCCGCCGGCGAGTACGCCTGTGCCGGCCTTCCCGGAGCCGCCGTTGCCGCCGTTAGCGCCGTCGCCGCCGTTGCCGGCGTTACCGCCGAGCCCGCCGGCCCCGCCGCTACCGGCGGTCGAGCCGCCTTGGCCGCCCTGGCCGCCGTTGCCACCGGTACCGCCGTTAGCCCCGCTCGTGCCGTTGCCACCGTTCGCACCGGTGCCGGCCCCACCGTTGCTACCGGTAATGCCGGGGGTGCCGGGGGTGCCCGCGCCGCCGTTACCGCCGGCGCCGCCGTTGCCGATCGCGCCGCCGTTGCCGCCGTTACCGCCGCTGCCGGCGGTGGTGCCGGCGAAGGCGCCGGCGGCGCCATTGCCGCCGGCCCCGCCATTACCGGCTGGACCAGTGATCCCGATGCCGGGCGCGCCATCGCTACCAGCGGTCGAGCCGGTACCGCCGCTGCCGCCGGTGCCGCCGGCGCCGGGATTGCCGCCGCTGCCGCCGACACCGCCGTTACCGCCGCCGGCTCCGCCGTCGGTGCCTCCGGCCCCGCCGGCGCCGCCGTTGCCGACCGTCCCGGCGTCACCGCCATTGCCGGCGTTGCCGCCGGTACCCGTGCTGCCGTGGGCGGCAATGCCGCCGTTGCCGCCGTTGCCGCCGGTGCCGCCACTACCGCCATTGCCGGCGTTACCCCCGAGGCCACCGGTCCCGCCGGGGGTTAAACCCGTGCCGGCCGTGCCGGAAACGCCGCTGCCGCCGTTACCGCCCGCCCCGCCGACCCCTGCGGCCCCGCCGATCCCGCCGTTGCCGCCGGTGCCCGAGTTGGTGCCGCCGGCTCCGCCGTTGCCGCCGGCCCCGCCGGTGCCGCCGACCCCGCCGGTCCCGCCGGCCGCCCCGGTGCCCGCCCCGCCGGTGGTGCCGGTGCTGCCCGCCCCGCCCATGGCGCCGTTGCCGCCGGC